>ERZ827168.5579-NODE-5579-length-10355-cov-3.746408_pt1 | contig 10355 bp, 13 predicted proteins | sample MGYA00519868_ERZ827168 | MGnify/ENA primary metagenome ERZ827168 (study PRJEB31778, sample SAMEA3449271) | human gut metagenome | biome: human gut; feature: human-associated habitat; material: faeces | place: United Kingdom | collected 2010/2012 ...
CATATCACAATCAGGGTTTTGATTTGTTATTCAGATTAACCTTACTATCGTCCTGCTTGTTCTTGATAGACTTGGCTTTGGATTCTTGCTCCTTAGCAGCCTGCTCTTTGAGTCGTGCTTGCTCGGTGAGGGCGGCTTGTTTGCGAACAGCCTCTTCGTAGGTTTCCACATCTTCACGTATCTGCTCAATCTTTTGGTTGTCTCGGTTGAGTTCAAAAATGTCCTCCAATGTGGCTATCTGTTCAGCCGAAGCATCTCCTTTCATCTTGATGTAGCGGTATTTAAGGTCATTATCAATGCGGTCATAATTCGGGCGTTTGGCAAGATGCAATGCTACTGATAAAACAGCAATAGCTACCGACATTATTACAAAGGTTATTAAGATATGAGGTTCATCGATGCTGATACGAAGATGTTTAGCGTTAGCAATACCACTTTCAATATTTTCATTGGTATCTCGGAACATTACCTTAACCTTATCGTATTGTTCCTGCTGTTTAGCCTTAATCTCTGCCAGCGAGTTTAGAACTTCGCCTGATGATTGCGATTTATTGACAATCGCTTTTACATCCCTTACGCTCTCACTAATGGCACTGAAATTTGAATTGAGAACCTTAGTTTGTTCTTCAAGTTTGCGGTCGGTATGTCGGCAATTAAGCCCTGTAGCATTTACAACAAGTGCTTTAATCTCCTCTACTAATGTTTCATTAGCCTCGTTATCAACTACCGAATTGCTATCACTTGGTTTAGATTTCTGCAATTCGATTATACCTGTCTCGATTCTCTCCAAGCATCCGTAGATACCTTCCATAAACGACTCATTGTCGTTGTTATAATTTTTGTTGTTCATATTTTTTCAATTTAATTGATTATACATTGGGTTATTTAGAGTTTGAAACCTCTGGTTTTCTTCCTCTCTTTTTTCTTTTGTTTCTGCCAAGAAGGTACTTGCTCTTCCTCCGGTGGAGCATCCGATGGAGTGAATAAGCCTAATCCATTGCTTTCAATAAGGCTGTCGGTAACGTTGTAATTTGGCTCTGCTTCTTGCCTTATTGGTTGCTGTTTAGGCTCAATCTCGGTCTGCATTTTCGGCATATCCCAACTTAATTGTTTATCAAGTTTTGAATAGCTGAACTGTCTGCTCACATCGGAAGCCTTGAAAGTGTAACCGTCTTTAGTAAAACTCAAGCCCTCATTCTTACCCGTTCTTCGGTTAATCTTGAAGGTCATTCCAATGCCTTGCTTTTGTAGTTGGTTGCCTAAGTCCCACCAAGTCCGACTCCGTTTCAATGCAGCCTTAACTGCATTATGAATCTCGTACTTCACCCGTTCAGGATCGTGGAGTTTCCGCACATTGGTCTTGCTCTTATCCTCTGCGTAGGTCAATCCGTATTTGTCTTTTAGTTTCTTCGTGACAATCTCATTACGCTTAAAATCGTTCTGTGACGAGATTACTTTGCCATCGTAGTTGATGCGATTATAGACCAAATGACAGTGCGGATTATTGGTGTTATGATGCCTTACTAAAAGGAACTGAGTGTTCTTAATCCCCATAAGTTGCATATACTCCATTACGATTTTAGCCATAAACTCATCGGTTAATCGTGGTGCATCTTCAGGCTTAAAGCTCAGTGCAATATGTCCTACCGGTTGCTTAATCTTCGGATTTAAGAGGCGCTGACAATTGAAACTATCAATCATCTCCTTGTTTGTTCCGAGCAGTACACCGTCAGACGAAATGATTTCGGCATCATCCTTTCCCATCACATAGCGTATGCAGCCACCACAGGATTTTCCCTTCTTGATTTTGCCTATCATCTGTACCTCCTTTCTGTTGCTTTGTAGTCGCTCATAATCAACTTGAGTTTTTCAAGAACTTCCATCACTATATTTTTCGTGCGATAGAATCCCGTCTGATGCGATAGCTTGGTAAGCTGATTGAGGTTGTTTGCCATACCTGTAAGGTTGCGGATTATGGCTGCATCCTCAACTGAATGTTTGGCTACTATGCGTGCTTCAAAAGCAGCATCTCGTATGTACTCGGCAAGCGTACGATTGGCGTTCTTGCTACGGTGGCGTAGCTTCTCATAGTCGGGTTTTGAGAACTTAACCGTTACTGATTTTGTGAGGCGTTTCAGAGTGCTTATCTGCGGTCTGCCTCTGGGCTTGGGTTTCTGTATTTTCTTATTATTCATCATTGCGATTTTTACTTGATTATTGATTCTTCATTTGGACTTTTCACAATCTGCGACCACCGGGAGCGGATTGCCTCCACCTTCGGGGTGGAGCGAGGTTTTTCGGGTGCGATGGCGGCTCGTCCGACATTTTTCGGCATCCCGAAAGATAACCTCGCTACACCCCAAGACTGAGGTCTTGCTGCTTCCACCATCATTGACGGTTTTCGATGGTTCCGATTGCTTTTTCTGATTCGATTGGCAACCGTTCATTGTCATAAGTGACCAACAGACTGTGGTCGGTACTTCAGGCTTTCGAGACTGCGGGAAAGCCGTAATGCAGTCCCTCCAGAATGCCGCCCTGCGGTATGGCTGGCATTACGGCATGTAGCCCTGCATTATAACTTTCTCCACTGCTCGAAGTCGGCATCATAGGTGTCGATGTGCTGACGGGCGATGTTCTCCAATAAGCCCGAAACACTCATCTTCCGACCTCCGAGTTTGTGGACGTAATCATCGAGCCTGTCCCTTACCTCACAACTGAGAAATACCGGCTTTCGGTCTTTGATGACGGGTACTTTCAGATAGGTGCTGCGGTACTCCTCCAATGAAAGCTTGCGTTGCTTGCTACTTACTCTGCGTTGGATTGTGGGCGTTACAGGCTGCTCCTCTGTAACGGAAGTTTCTGCTTCCGTTTGGACTCGCTTAGCCATTGACGGGATAGGTTCGGGCATGATGTCGTCAACAGAGAAATTCTCTATTCCCGTACCCTTTGATTCTACCTTTGTTCGGGCATTCCCACTTTCAAATCTGTGAAGTGAAGCGGTCGCGATTTCTTCAATGATTTCCTGACATTGTTCGTCTGTGAGATTTACATTTTTTCTTTCCATTGTTTTCATTTTTTAGGGTTATCACTCCGGTCTCAGTGCGCACATTGACCAATTGTCGTGAGCAAAATAAGTGTGTATAATTGGGGCAATGAAACGATTGGATCAGGTTAGGCAATTAAGTATAGTTCTGCATCTTAGATAGGTAAACGAATGGTGCGGACTGCTCAAAATTTCCATTAACGGAGAGTAGTGGAATATCGAGGACAAAATCTTAATCGAAGAAATTAAGGGCTTAATATTGATTGCGGATAGACGGACTGCCGAAACATCGGGAGTTGGTCTGTCCGCTATCCTGCTATGCCTGATTAGTGGCTGTCCGTTTCGGCTGTTCGGGGCAAAAGTTTGGCAGATGGATAAGTATCTGTCTGACAAACTACAATGCAGCGGACAAGATCCGAAACGGACAGCCACTTGAAACGGAATCCGTGTATAGGTGTGATAACTATACCTGATTGGTGAGTAAAATCATTGCAATAGGCTGTTAAAGTGCCACGAACTACGCCAGATACTGCAATAGGCTTGATGAGTCATTGAAGTGTAACAACTCTTATATTTCTTTGCACCAACAAAACGAAATAACAGCGAAAAGAAAAATGATTGTAACGATGAATATGATAGGATTTAGTGGGGTGATTTATCGCACCGAATATGTAACGGTATGTCAGTCTATGACACGTATAGACACACCCATTGCAGTGTGCTTTTTACTGCTTTTATTTGCAGTGTGAACAACGAAAAATATATGTAACTATAAATATTGACAACAATGAACATCATCAGTTTTGAAGAGAGAACCTTTGAGGGAATTGCTGCCAAGTTTGAGTACTTCGTGCAGCGAGTGGATAACCTTTGTCGCCGACACGGTGAGAAGAAAATTGACGAGTGGATGGATAACCACGATGTATGCCGAAAGCTGCGTATCAGTCCGAGGACATTGCAAACGCTTCGTGATAACGGAACGCTTGCATTTAGTAAGATTGGTAATAAAACCTATTATCGTCCCGAAGATGTTGAACGCATTATCAAAATTGTGGAGGATAGACGCAAGGAAGCCAAATGGCGAGGTAAAACCATTTGACAGAGTGCAATGACTGAACTAACAACAAATAATACTAAAAGCGTATGAACAATGAGATTCGAGAAAAAGACCACGAGTGGGTGAAGATGTTCCACACAAGCATCGACAGGCTATTAGTGTCGATTGAGAAGTTATTTGAGAGCCGACAGCCGGGTGCGTTCAACGATGAACTGCTGACCGACAAAGAAGTCGCACACATTTTGAAAGTAAGCCGAAGAACTTTGCAGGATTATCGTAACAATGGCATCCTGTCCTACATTCAGGTAGGAGGTAAAATCCTCTACCGTACCTCCGATGTACAGCGGACAATAATGAGCGGATTCAAGGAGGCGTATAGGCTACGGGATAGCGGATAGATTATTTTTCTGGAGGGAGTGCAGTTTACCGGCTGCCCAATTATTATGATTCCTAAAAGACCCCCTCCATGTATAGAAAGGGAAACAGCGTACATATCGGGCTATCAATTATAAAGTCTGTTTGTACGCTGTTCTTTTGAAGTTTATTACTTTTCCGTCAGTCGCTTGTTTCCGTTGCCGTCTGCATTGTTAAGTACAGGGCTTGAAAGTTGAAAGGTTTTCGGGCTGAATACTCTCCGTAGGAGGCAGATTCTGCCCGAAACGGCTTGCCGCCCGACCTTTCAACTTTCAAATACGGTCTGTACTACCTTTGCAGACGAGCTTAGGAAACGGGCAACTTACGGAATCGGAATACTAATTGAAAATTGAGCCATTTTTTCTAAATTCGTTTGCGAACAGAACAATCCGGCAATCCTTCTTCGCATAGAGCCGATTCATGATATACCGTCTGAAAATCTCACTCTCCCTGCTGTTGATTCTGTATGCAACGGCTATAATCATTTCAATGGAATAAGTGTCTATACTTCGCTGCTCAGCAAGTCGGATATATCGCATTGTTTCAGCCTCTGATAATACACCTTCATTATAGATAGCATTGATGGCTTTGCGGACATCACGACCATAGACATTGAACAAATCGGCAATCTCCTCCTGCATCATCCAAACGGGTGCGGTGGAAATACCCACCACACCGTTGTTGATTGTTATGATTCCTCGTTTCATACGGCTGCATTATTATTGGTTTTACTTCTTTTTTCTATCAACTTATCCATTTCCTTTGAAATCTTTTCCTCCGTTATCTTCGCATATCCTTGTGTCGTACGAATATTGGAATGTCCCATCATCTTGGCTATGCTCTCTATTGAAATACTCTCTGAAATAAGGAGGACACCAAAACCATGACGGGATTGGTGGTAGGATAAATCATCAGTCCTGCCCAATATTACACCGATTTCCCGTATTTCATGCCAAATGGAATCCCTGCTCGGCAGCGGGAATACAGGGTTATGTATATCGGTGGTGTTGTATAAATCCAAAATCTGCTCGGCTATCGGATGCAATGGGATAACAGCTTCAACTCCCGTTTTCTTGCGGTTGATACGGATGAAGCGTCTGCCTTCGGCTGTCGTTTCAATATGACGGGGATTCAGTTGCTTGATGTCTGCATATGCAAGCCCGGTCAGGCATGAGAAGATGAATGAACGCCTTCCCAATTCCGCCCGTCCGTCATTCAAAGGCATTGCCATTATCCTTTTCATCTCCTCACGGGTTACATACTTGTGTTTAGGGGCAGGCTTCTTTTCATATTCCACTTCCTCACAAGGATTACATCGGAGAATTTCATTGTCTACGGCAAGATAGAGAAGCCTGTTCAGCCAACAAAGACAGCGGTTGGTCTGTGTAGAACTGAAATTCTTGTTTTTCATAAGGAACGCCTTATAACCCTTACCGAAATCTTCCGATATGTCCTCAAAGGAAATATCCCCCTTACCCATAGATGTAAGGTAGTCTGCCAAATATTTCTGAAAATATTGGGAATGTCTGTATGTGGATATTGAATTGATTTCCTTACTGCGTATCCTCAAACGTTCACGTTCAATTTCTCCCATCTGTAGCAGATGTGTGGGAACGATGAACTGTCTGGTAATACGGTTCTTGATGATTTCTGCACTGACAACACCTTGCGTCTTGAGAATATCCTCATAACACTGTTCGATGTACTTGCGGTATTCCTGTAATCTGTAGTTTTCCCTTACGGTACGTACCGTTCCGTTTTTGGCATTCCAATCCTCCGGCTTACAGCAAATGCCTGTGGTCATGACGGTATTCTTTCCGTCAATGGTGATACGGCACATGACAGCGGTCGTGCCGTCTGCCTTGATTCTATTGCGGTTGATATATAATAGTATTGAAAATGTACTTCTCATAATGTATGGTTTTTAGGGTTATAATACAAGTTTGAAATCTCGGGTCGCCCCGATGAGTTTGTCCATGTCCTCAAACAACTTCTTTGGAGTTACACGGGCATATACTTGTGTGGTCTGTATATTGCTATGTCCCAACATTTTTGAAATGGTTTCAATCGGAACTCCTGCTTCGAGGGTAATGAGCGAAGCAAATGAGTGACGTCCGACATGGTAGCTGACATCCTCCTTCACATCTGCCAATACAGCCAATGCCTTCATATGGTTTCTAAGGCTCGGATAATGAATCATGGGAAACAGCGTGTCTCTCTCATCATCGTGATATTTCTCTATCAGGGCTATGGCTTCGGGCAACAGTTTTACGATTGCTCTCAGTTCATTCTTCTTTCTGCGGTATTTCAGCCACAACTTCCCGTCTTCATCGGTATAGAGGTTTTCTTTGGTAACGGTTACGGCATCTATGTATGCAACACCCGTATAGCAGGCGAAAAGAAACAGATCCCTTGCAAGACGGTGGGAAGTACGGTGTGGGGCTATCTCCACATCACGGATTTTCTCGAAACTCTCACGGCTCAAAGCCCTCGGTGTTTTGAGGGTCTGTTTCGGAAGTACATAATGCTGGAAGAAGAATCTTTCGGAATGTCCTTCATTGTAGGCTTTCCTGCATACTTTTTTGATGATGGCAAGATAATGGCGTGCGGTATCTACGGCATGTCCTTTTTCATCGAGAATGAAGTTCTCATAATCATGGATGAATTGTTCGGTAAGTTGCCCAAAAGCCAAGTCCTTTGTCTTGAACTTGGTTTCGATGAACTCACGTAAGGTACGGCAAGTATAGTCATACGCCGGGTATGTACCTTTGGCACGGTCAATTCCTATACGGCTCTTGACTTCATCACGAACGGCATCGGCCATTTTCAGGAAGGTCATTTGGGTATTCATACTCCCTTGAAAAGCGTCCTTGACGGAGGTTGCATCGAAATCAACTTTTCGTTCCATGAGGGAATCGAATGCGGCATTGATGTCAAGCAATAACTTTTCAATCTTGGCATTGGTTTCTACTGCCTCCCTGCTCTTGCCGTTGAGTCGGCTTTCACGAGGATTCCATAATTCGGGAGTACACGACAGCTTGCTACTGAACTGTGCCATCGTTCGGTTTACGGTAATTCGCCCCATAATGGGAGCCTTGCCCAATTTGTCCAATCCACTCTTTTTTAGGTAGAGTAACACCTTGAATTTTTCTACTTTCATACTACGCTTATATTTTTAGTGGCAAAGTTAGCCTGTATATAAGCGTTCTTAACTATGCAAAATAATGACAATCAGCGCAATGTGATGTTATTTCAAATTATTTCGTTATCTTGTCACCATTAGGTAACTGACTTGCTAACGATTTGGTAACTGAACACCTGCCGGAATCCGTAATTTCTTGCTTTGTACCTACTACGCAATGGAAATACTTTTCGCTGTTTCTCAACCATTTACGTTTGATTTATTCAATTCTGAAATCGCTTGCTGAGCTACTGGATTTCCATTGTTCGCGCCACAGCTTTGCCACGCTCCTTGCAGCCAACGGTGTTGACATTCTGACTATCAGCCGAATGTTGACCCACAAGAGCGTCAAGAATACTCAAATTTACGCAAAAGTCGTAGATGAACGGGCACGCGAAGCCTCCGAGGTCATATCGCTAAAATAGGATTAAAATAACTGATATTTCCGAAATTAGGCTTAACTTTGTGCCATAATACTTAGAAAAATGGAAATCAGCCAACAGCAATATGAATCTGCCCTTGCTCGTATTGAGGAATTGTTACCTCTTGTATCTGATGATACTCCGTCTGACAACCCCGATGCCGTTGAACTCATTAAAGTTTCTGAGATTGTGAGGGAATATGAGCTAAATCATTATCCCATCGGAGAATCCGAGCGATCATAATCTCCACAAATTTATATTGAGTGCCATTCCATTGATTTGGAGTGGCACTTTATTTTTCCTGTGAACATCATCGGGGTTGTGTTCGTTATAAAAACTGATGAAATTTTTACAATAATTAAACCCTGAATGAAAAACGGACACCTCCCCGACCACTGGCAGATATGGCTTTGGATAGGCATAGCTGCCCTGATTCTCGCCGCAGTTGCCCGCCAATATGCAATCGACATCAGAGGAATGAGTGGCTTTAACGCCAATCTTATCTTTCTCGGTGTTTTTGTTGTATTCGCTCTGCTGTATCTCGCCTTCCAAGAGTTCCTTTCCCATACTCTTGGCACGGCATTAGTAAAATGTTTTGAAAAGCTGTTCAAATGGTTCGGCTTCAAACAACGTGAGCCGGAAAATATTGAACCTCTATCCATCCCGGAAGAAATCACTGAAACACCTCCGGCTCCAGCCCCGATCCAACAACCGCAACCGTCCATTCCAACCGAGACGGAACCACAGAACGGTATAGTCAAGATTGAGACTCCGACACCAAAGAAAATCGTCATAGACTACGAAGGCAGACGCGAGGAAGCAAAGAAACGGCAAGAGGACAGAGCCTATGAAAAAGAGGCGAATGTAATTCTCTATGTCGGTTATACGATGTCTCCATTCGTTGACAAGGAGGTCGTGGAGAAAATTATCAATATCGTGACTGAGTTTATCCATACCACCGGCGTACCTGATTTCTCAGAGGACATGGCAATTCGGCTCCCGGCTGAACTTACCACATCCGACATGATGCACTTTGGCTGGAACATAGCCAAGCCTTTCAATAAATATAATCTGCACACGGCACATTTTCTTAAACAGGCGTTCCCTTATACGTTCAAGGATGTTGAAGTCTGCACCATCGAGAGAAAGCTGACCTGCAACGGGACGCAAGGCAGAATAAAAATTGATAAAAATGTTGGCAGCTTCAAAATTCCTGATGAAAACGCTGAGGTGGAAACGCCCACCGACAGTGCAACCGAGAAGAAGGCATTAGAAAAGAAGCCGAAAAAGGCATCTAACCCCGCCAAAAAGCCAAAGAGAGCGATGAGCGCGATGGAAGCAGCCATGATGGATATGGGTATTGACCCTTATAATCCTGGCGATGAAGTTGTTGAAGAACCTGACAGATATGGTTACGACATAGGGTGGTGATATGGTGGAATGACGGTGAAAATGCCTATTATCCCGGTGCTTAATTCCACCATTTGAACACTTCCGTACTTTGCTGGCGAATTCACATAAAGGTGGGTTCGCCAGCATATATGTTCAACACATCCATTACATTCGATGAGCTGCCGGGTGCAGTGTCATCGCTGGTCAATCTCGTAAGGGAATTGGCCAATGAGGTGAGGGAGCTTCGCGCTCAACTCACCTCCGAGAGAAACAACACGAAGCCTAACTCCAGATCTATCGGCATCCCCGAAGCCTGTGAGATTTTGGGCAAAGCCAAATCCACGGTCTATCGCCTCGCTAACGAGGGCAAGGTGCCGGCATATAAAGTGCCGGGCGAAAAGGAATGGCGTTTTATCGAAAGTGAGCTTGTAGCCCACGTAAAGGAGAACAAGCGGCAGTCGTCTATCCTTTCTTTCGCCGAGATGGAAGCTGAGATCAGTCGCGGCACACGCGCCAAATCATCTTATCGCCGATAGCCTATGGAGATGTCTGTTGACCCCATGCTCGTACTCGGTAAAGCCGTCGATATGAGTGTAAGTATCCGGGGCGGGGATTTCCCTCTGGGCGCGTTGCCGTTGAAGATTCAGAGAATCGTCAGAGAGGCTCACGACTGTTACGGTTATCCTGTGGATTATCTTGCCGGAGCCATGCTTGTGGCTGTCGGACTTGGTATAGGCAACACCCATTTCGCAAGGCTCAAAGGAAAATGGGATGAGAGTGCCATACTTTTTATGGCTCTTGTCGGAAGACCGGGAGCCTGCAAGTCTCATCCGCTGAATTTCGCCA
>ERZ827168.5583-NODE-5583-length-10346-cov-3.301040_pt1 | contig 10346 bp, 11 predicted proteins | sample MGYA00519868_ERZ827168 | MGnify/ENA primary metagenome ERZ827168 (study PRJEB31778, sample SAMEA3449271) | human gut metagenome | biome: human gut; feature: human-associated habitat; material: faeces | place: United Kingdom | collected 2010/2012 ...
TCTCCCCCACCTCCCCCCTCCTCCCCTACCTCCAAAACTAAAAGTTCCTCCCCAACACACCTTCTGACGCCCGCCTCCGGCCCGCGCCCCTGATTCCACATCCCCAGCCATAGCATTTCTATGAGCCGGATTTCCCCCACTTTCTGATTTTATGAAATTCCTAATTACTGGAGCTGCTGGTTTCATCGGCTTCCATCTCGTCATGCGCCTTCATTCCGAAGGGCATACAATTATTGGCTTAGACAATATCAACAATTATTACGACCCGGCTCTGAAATATGCGCGCCTGCAGGAATGCGGAATTTCTCAGCAAGCTGTTACCGACCACAAACTCATTACAAGCCAGACACTCAGCAACTATCAGTTTGTAAAAGCCGATTTGCTTGACCGGGATTTTTTACAACAACTTTTTGCTGACGAGCATTTTGAAGTCGTTGTAAACCTCGCCGCTCAGGCCGGGGTGCGCTACTCCCTGGAAAATCCGTATTCCTACATCGAAAGTAACATAGTCGGATTCCTCAACCTGCTTGAATGCGCTCGCCACAACCCGGTGAAGCATTTTATTTATGCCTCATCAAGTTCGGTTTACGGAGGCAACAAGGAAACGCCATTCTCCGAAGCGCACAATGTCGACAACCCGGTTTCGCTTTATGCCGCCACTAAAAAGAGCAACGAGCTGATGGCTCATGTATATTCCAAATTATACGGCATACCTACCACCGGCCTACGCTTTTTCACCGTCTATGGCCCATGGGGACGCCCCGACATGGCTCCCATGCTGTTTGCCAAAGCGATTCTGAGCGGCCAACCCATTAAAGTATTCAACAACGGCAACCTATCGCGCGACTTCACATATATCGACGACATAATCGAAGGTGTAGACCGAATCATCCCACTCGTTCCCACGGAAGCGATTCCGGCAAAGGTTTTCAATATCGGTTGCGGACACCCGATGCAACTTATGGACTTCATCCACACCATGGAGCAGGTATTCAACACCCCTGCCACCCTCGAAATGAAGCCCATGCAACCAGGCGATGTCTACACGACCTATGCCGACACCACCCGACTGCACGAAGCCACCGGCTACGCTCCCTCAACTACGCTACTACAGGGCCTTACCGCCTTCTCCGAGTGGTATAACTCCAAAAATCCCCTGCGTTGATTTTTTCTAAATTTGCATATACTCTCAAGAATAACAGCTTGATGCAGTTATTCTCAAGTAGGATGGCGATACAACTTTGCACCATCTTACAGAGTATTATAGTTGCACGACTTTTAGGACCTGAAGGCAAAGGCCTATTCACAGAAATAACAATATATCCTTCCCTCATAGGCTCGGTAGCAATGTTAGGACTATACACCGGCATTGTGCGACTCTCTGCGAAGCCTAATATTCGATTAAGCAAAAACATCACAAAAGCCATTTTAGGTTGCTGTACAATTTGTGGCGTTGTTGGTTCCATTATTTGTTACTTCGTCAATTATGAGGTATTCCACAACACCGATTCGATTGCACTTGCGGCTCAAATATATGCGATATATGTCTTAATCTACACACTAAACAGAGGGTTATCAGCCTTTAACAATGGAACCCAAAACTTAAAATTATTCAGTATCTCTTCTGTAATATTATATCCAACATATTTTTTTTCCATCATCCTTCTTTGGATTTGCGGCTTAGTTACAGTCTCCACTTGTATCTACGCCCTATTACTCGCCAATATAATTTCATGCGCATACCTGTTTATTAAAAACGAAGAAAAACTTGACGGACGGAAATCATTTCCTATCAAGTGGCTATTTAAATATTCTATCAAATTCTCAATTGCAGATTTTGCCGAACCAATATATCTATATTTTGACAAAGCATTGTTAGCCATATTTTTAGGAGCATATGATTTAGGACTATATACCATAGCTATTTCTTCCGGAGGATTGATAAATCTATTCTCAAACACATTCTCAATCAAACTATTCTCTGATATAGCCAACAATCAGACATCCAATGTTGCGCAGTATATCAGATATAATCTCATTCTAATGGGGATTAGCGCGATAGTTTTATCAATCCTATTCCCCATCATTATTCCTCTCATCTATGGCAAAGCATATTCGCCATCTGTTATACCGGCGATAATTGCACTTCTAATCTGTATTGTTCAAGGACAAACATACATTTTAGAGCGATCCATACTTGCAACTGGGCGTCCTTTCGTTGGAGTTATTGCCAAGGCCATTTCGATGGGTGCACTTGCTGCGGTTTTACTTATTCTATATTTTTTCGGTCAAGCAAGTGTCCTGACGGCTTGTATAGCCTATCTGTTTACGTCACTAATATATTACACATATATCAGACTTAAGGCCACTAAAATCCTTAAACTTTCCGGATCACTCATTCCTCAAAAAAGGGACATTCAATTATTAGTATCGTTGATAAAGCAAATTATATGATTAAGCAGCTAAAAAATATTTTGTTATCATACATACCTGATGAATATTATCTAAAGTATCAATTCTTTAAACATTTCGGTAAATCCTGTGATTTAAAGAGGCCACTTTCCTTCAATGAAAAGCTTCAGTGGTTAAAACTTAACAACCGAAAGAAAGAGTACATTACTTTAGTAGACAAATATAAAGTCAGGGATTATATCGCCACCACTATTGGAAAACAGTATTTAGTTCCTCTTTACGGCGTTTGGGATAGTACCTCTGAAATAAATTACGCATTACTACCCAATCAGTTCGTTTTAAAGACCACTCACGATAGTGGCGGTGTAATCATATGCAAGGATAAATCCTCATTTGACATAGACAGTGCAAATAAATTCCTAACCAGACATTTAAAAGAACGAGTTTTCAATAGGACCAGAGAATGGCCATACAAGGATGTCAAGCCAAGAATAATATGTGAGGCGCTATTATCAGATAATAATAATGATTCAATTAAAGATTATAAGTTTTTTTGCTTTAACGGCGTTCCGCGTTTTTTAAAGGTTGACTTCAATCGCTACACACATCATCAGGCTAACTATTATTCTCCTAAATGGGAATTATTGCCATTTGGAGAAGAGATTTATCCTCCAGACTTCAAGCATATAGAGCCGGAACCCGATAATCTTTCTGAGATGTTAGTATTAGCTGCACAGTTATCTTCAGGAATTCCATTTCTCCGGGTTGATTTCTATAATATTGATGGTAAGATATATTTTGGCGAGTTAACCTTTTTCCCGTATTCAGGATTCGGCAAATTTGTCCCGAAATCCTACGACACAACGATAGGACAAATGTTGGTTCTTCCGATAAATGGGTGATTTATGAGTCAAGCACTAATAATTCTTTTTGCAATAATCAACGGCTTTCTCATTTACGATGGGTTAAGGAAAAAATCTGTTATGGGAGTGTTCCGATTCCCATTCATCATAGCATGCGTTAATCTCACCTTTATATATCCGCAATTAACAGCTATTTTAGCCCATGTGAAAAATCCGGATGCCTATCTTACCACATCCGTACTCCACATGTGCTTATGTACAGTTGCGGTCTGGGCAGGCTTCGTAATCGGAACTTCGGGAAATCTTCGGAATCAGATTATACGTCGTTTCGACCCTAAAAAAATCATTCCCATTGCGATTCTATTCCTATTTATAGGCATATCTGCCTATCTAATAAACCGCGGCGTATATAAAGGTGGCAAAATCAGCGGACCATTTGTAATTGTCAATTTCTTTACTGCCTATATAAATTATGCCCTCATACTTATTATGATGGCTTTATACCTGCCGGGCAAAAAAAACAATGCAAGATTTCTGCTTTTCATTGTCCTTGTAATCGCAATCGACCAGTTCATCAATCAGGCTCGCCGAGCAAATGCACTATATATCGCAATGATTATCGGCTACTTCTACATGCTCCATTGTTCACGCAAGAAATATACCATAGTTAAATATGTTATCCCTGGGGTATTCCTTTTTGGTATGCTGTTTAATACCGTAATTGCGCAGTTTCGTGAAAATGCATATTCCGGAGAAGTCAGTGCCGTTGAGAATGTTGAGTCCCTTGACTTTGGGTCAAAAGAAGAGAACAATGCTAATCTGGCCATAGGGGAAGTTAACAATGCTGTCAAGGGCATAAATCTTTGTGAGACCTATAGCCTCTATGATTTTGGAGCATCTAACTGGAATACAACGGTTAATCAACTTGTCCCCAAAGTGCTTGTAGGAGCTTCACAAAAACAACAATTGCTCATTCCATGTGCGTACGACCAACTTGTAGCATCCCTGACAAAAACTGGAAGTACGATGACCGGGTATTTTGACAGCTACGCTTCATTTGGGCTATTAGGATTTATAAAATTTTTTCTAATATCTCTATTAATGGGATGCCTGTGGAAACGCCGCAACACATCTAACATTGCGCTTTGTCTTTATCTTGCATTGCTTACTCCTGGTATTCATATTATTACCCATAGTACAAATAATTTCATCTCTTCGCTCATCATTTATGTAATCTTTGTCTTCCCATTTTTGAGATACGGCACAACTAAATATTTATGTAACAATCGCCAAAATGTTTAAAAGTCTAATACAGATAATATTATGGGTAATCCCATGGTCAATACGACGAGTTCTCCTCAGATGGTTTTTTGGATATAATATACATCCGAAAGCTAAGATTGGGAAATCAATAATTCTTGCAAAGGAGCTCATCCTGAAAGAATATTCATCCATTGGAAACTTCTGCTTTTGTAAGAATATAGATAGATTGGTGCTCGGCGCCTATACCAATCTTGGAAATTTCAATTACATTACTGGAGTGCCAACTGGCATAAATACCCACTTCACAAGTGTTCCCAACCGCAAATGTGAACTTATAGTAGGAGAGCAGACTGGAATAACTTCACGACACTATTTCGACTGTACGGCAGGTATTTATATCGGTAATTTTTGCCAGATTGCAGGATATGGTACTACATTTCTTACCCATAGTATAGACTGTGTTAAATCTCGCCAAGATGCGACATCAATAAGAGTTGGCAATTATTGCTTTATTGGTTTAAAATCAACTATTCTTAAAGGAGTGACTATTGCCGACAAATTAGTCGTTGGTGCATGTTCACTCGTCACGAAAAAAATTGAAGACTCAGAGGCCCTCTATGGAGGCGACCCATGCAAATTCATCAAAAAAATCGAAAATGCACAATTTTTCAATCGGACTAAAGGCGCCCTATAATTTTACAATTTAATATGAAAGTTTCTGTAAGTCAATATGGTTCCCGTCGTCGCTACTATATCCCCGAATTACTAGAGCGCAACAATATTTTAGGTACACTCTATACCGATTCTTATAACCGAAGCCTATTGGGAAGGGTAGGAAGTTTATTAACCCAACTCGGATTAAACTTATCTAAAATCAATCGATTATCCCGAAGGAATCCACACATACCCACAAAGAAAATTAAAAGTAGCGATATATGGCAACTCAAGATTGCTGCGGCATTGCAAAGCGGAGATCAAATTCGAGTAGTTGAGTCTATTTTTCAGGGAGGGGCAAAATCATTCATCCGCAAAGGGATAGACGGAGACTGGCTTTATGCCATGTTTATTGAGAATATTGATTTCACTGAATATGCTAAAAGTAAAGGACTGAAAATATTGGTTGACATATACGAGAATCCATTCATCTTTGATGAACTGATTAAAGAATATTCACTTCCGGACTACCAATGCATTGCCTATCAAAAGGAAATGGTCAAAGCTCAGGCTTGCGAAAGGCATCTATATCTCGACAGAATTTTAAAAATAGCAGATCAGTATCTCATCCCATCACAATACGTTGCAGACCAACTGAAGAAGAGTGAAAGTTTTGATTATTCAAAAGTGAATATCGTTCCATACCCATCATCGGTAAAAAATAAGGTCTACAATAACTCACCCGTTAAAGGAAGAATCATTTGGATTGGGAATGATCCGGTTCGTAAAGGTCTGGCTTACGCAAGTCGTGCAATCAAAAATCTTCAAAAACTCTACCCCGAAGTGGAATTGAGGGCTATTGGACCGATGCCAAAGTCGATAATAGAATCTCCTGATTTCTCTCATGTCAGGTTTTTAGGGTACCTAAATAAGGATTTACTTGCTGAGGAATTCAACAGCGCAGATATGTTTCTTTTCCCAACTCTCTCCGAAGGATTTGCAGCCGTACTTCTCGAAGCAGCCGCTTTCGGAGTCCCTATAATAACCACCCATGCTTCAGGATTTGAGCCTACCGCACCCGTCAAATTTATCCCTACAAGGGATGTTGACTCGATTGAAAAAGAGGTAAGCGGGCTCCTGGACAACCGAAATCTCCGCCTTCAATTATCAAGGGATATTTTTAACTACTCCCAAGAACGAACTAATACTTTCGATGAGAGGGTTATTGAAATTCTCACGTCAAAGTAATCTCCATCCATGCACAATCCTTCATATTATTATATGAAAGTCCTATTCATAGGCGACTCTAATTCCAGAGGCGCCGGTGGCATTTATGCCACAATGACAGCGACCACCAAGGCACTTCTTGCTAAAGGCGTCGATGTGGCACTTCTTGCCTTTAATGATGCGTTTTCTAAGGAAGATTCTATCGCTTACGGCGATGTACCACAACTATGCTATCACCCAGTCGGGATTCCTATACTTTCCACTTTAGGTTATTCGCGAGACATTCACCAGTTTATTGAGGACTATAATCCTGATATAATCCACTCGCAGGGATTATGGATGTATCATTCGGCGGCCGTGCTCCGCTACAAGAAGCGGCATCCGGAAGTCAAGGTGATTGTTCAGCCCCACGGCATGCTCGACCCCTGGGCGGTACGGAATTCCGGATGGAAAAAGCGCATCGTAGGATATTGGTATGAGTATGAAAATCTTCGTGGGGCCGATTGTATACATGCTCTATGCCAGAGCGAGGCGGATGCCATCAGGGAGTTCGGGCTTAAAAATCAAATCGCAATAATCCCGAACGGAATTGACATCCCAAATAGTTCGCTTGACGAGATTCTTGCCAAACGTCAAAATGCCAACGGACGCAAAACATTACTTTATATTGGGAGAATCCACCCTAAAAAAGGACTTCGCGAACTAATTGAAGGTTTGGCAATTATACAGACGATAAAGCCTGAATTTCTCAATGAATGGCAAATAAAAATTGCTGGCTGGGATCAACTGAATCATACAGCCGAACTAAAGAATCTCATTAGCACTAAAGAATTGGAATATTGCGCAGAACTTATTGGCCCGGCTTTTGGCAAAGAGAAAGACCGTCTGCTCAGCGAAGCATCAGCCTATATTCTTCCGAGTTTCTGTGAAGGGCTGCCTATGAGCGTGCTCGAGGCTTGGTCTTATGCAATCCCCGTAGTTATGACCCCCGAATGCAATATCCCTGAAGGATTCTCCGCAGAGGCTGCTTTGCGATGCGAGCCAAACGCGGAAAGCATTGCCAATAGACTCACCAAACTATTCTCCATGACCGACGAAGAACGCATGAAAATAGGCTTAAACGGTCGAGGGTTGGTAGAACAGACATTCTCATGGCCACACATTGCTGATGAGACTATCAGATTATACAATTCTCTCCTTTCCAAATAAAATTCTGCTGCACATTTTCTCGACATGACAAACGAACAAAAGGATATGATTGCAACGTATATTACGGCATTCAAGAATTTTCTTGCACGCCATATACTCCCCGACGTTGCAATCCGCGCCACGGTCTATCCGACAAGCGACCAGGTGCTTCTGGTTATTACCCTCAACCGCAACAATCAGGGGGGTACGGAGTTCCGCCATGAGTGCGCCTCGACCGAAGAGGCTTTTCAGAGGGCCGGTGTAGATCCCGACCTGCTCCCGGAGTCGGACGAATACAGCCACAGAATCGGCGTAAGCGCTTCAAGCATTGTGAGTCTTAAAAGCTACGAACCTGCAAACTGGACCACTGAACGGGCAGATAAAGTGGTCAAGGCCATCGCAGATATGATAAATTCCGCCAAGAAGAGAATGGAGCGTCCACGCCTTCGCCGCACCCCAAAATTAGCCGTTGACTGATGGAAATCACACCAAATAAAATTTCGGGATCTCCTCAGGAACTGGCCGATTATTTCCGCTGCAGTGGGCAGACAGCGCCTAATCTGACCACTCCGAAACTATCGGATGCAATCAGCGGAAAATTGATTTGGGCAGTTAGCATTGTAACGGGTATACTCTTGATTGCTTTAGGATTCATCAGTAACCCTATAGCTTATAGAATCCTATTCGGTGTAATTATTTTAGGAATATTTGCAATTCCAATACTGCTTTTATGCAAATACAATAGTCTCAAAATTGCCGGTTCTGTATTTTTATTTCTTGCAGTAGTATTGGCTTTGTTCCTTGGCGTCACTAACCCGAAAACGCTTAGCGACATGGCTATCGAAAAGATTTCATCTCAAAAATAGACCTAAACGATGCCAAAGATAGACCTTTCGCAATACCGCAATGCGTTGTCGCGCAAACATCAGATTGTCAGGCTAATCTGGGGATTTGTCTGGGGCGTGGGAGCCAGTTGGATTCCGCGCTCGATGGCTTCGGGGTGGAAACGGACGCTTCTGCGGATGTTCGGTGCGAAGATTCATCCTACGGCCGTGGTCTATTCGTCGACGCGCGTCTACTATCCTGCGAACCTCCGGATGGAGGCGCACAGCTGTCTGGCGTCGGAAGTTGACTGCTATAACGTAGCCCCTGTGGTAGTAGGAGCAAATTCCACCGTGAGCCAGGGTGCTTATCTCTGCACGGCGTCGCACGACGTTACAAATCCGCTTAATCCGCTGATTACGGCGCCTATAGTGATTGAAGACCAGGCCTGGGTGGCTGCCGATGCTTTCGTCGGAATGGGGGTGACCATCGGGCAGGGGGCCGTAGTGGGAGCGAGGGCGGCCGTGTTCAAGGATGTTGAGCCATGGACGATTGTGGGCGGGAATCCTGCCAGACCGATAAAGAAGAGAATTCTGAGAGATGGTTGACGTTACGATTATTATTCTTACGAAGAACGAGGAGCTGCATTTGGGGCGGTGTCTCGAAAGGCTGCGGGCGCTGGAGCCGCGGCGCGTGGTGGTGGTAGACTCGGAGTCGACCGATGCCACGGCGGAGATTGCCCGCCGGGAGGGGGCGGAGGTGGTGGTGCACCCATGGCCGGGGAATCAGGCGGCGCAGTTCAACTGGGCGCTCGACGCGCTCGACATACGGTCGGAGTGGGTACTCCGGCTCGACGCCGACGAGTATCTCTCGCCGGAGCTGACGGAGGAGATCCGCGCGAAGCTGCCGACGATGCCGGCTGACGTCAGTGCGCTGGTGATTCCGCTGGGGCGCTATTTCCTGAACCGGCGTCTGCGCCACGGCATCGTCAACGGAATCGCAATGGTCAGGATGTTCCGCCGGGGCTACTGCCGCTACGAGCAGCGGCTGATGGACGAGCATCTGCAGATACTCAGCGGGCGCTCGGAGACGCTTACGCATCCTTTCTACGACCATTCACTTCTGCCGCTCTCGGCGTTCATCGCCAAGCACAACGGCTATGCCGACCGTGAGGCGGCGCTGTTGCTCGCCGAAAAATACCGGCCTCAGAGCGCAGAGGCCGACAAGGCCGGGGGGCTGGCCGACGCTGTAGCGGCCAAGCGACGTCAGAAGTCGCTCTACGGGCGCATGCCGCTGTTCTGGCGGTCGACAGCCTATTTCCTATACCGCTACATTGTCCGGCTGGGGTTCCTCGACGGGAAGGAGGGTTTCCTCTGGGACTTCCTGCAGGGGTGGTGGTACCGCACGCTGGTGGACGCCAAGGTGATGGAGGTGGAGCGCGCCTGCGCCGCCGACCCCGGGCGCATCCGCGCCTTCCTGGCGGAGCGCTACGGCATCCGCCTATAGGCGGGCGCGCCATAACGGCCCATATGCGGCGTCGCCGCAGGGATGCGGGTTCGGTCATTGACCACGGGGTTGGCACCCCTGGCTACAGCAATGCCACCCCTACGGGGTCAGGCATAACATCTTGAATCCGACAACGAAAAAGCGAAGACGGCCAGCGCGCCGCCTTCGCTTTTTTATTTCTTTTTCTTTTCTTTTTCCCGATATGGCTGGACGCTTTTTAATCCGTCGATATGCTCAAATAACTGGGGTTCTACGTTGGCCATCATCGGGTCGAGTATGAAATCGATTCCTTCTCGCCTTGCAAGTTTGGCTGCCGGAACAAAATCGGAGTCGCCTGAGAATAATACAATTTGGTCCACTACTGTCCACTAAAAATAGACGGGGTTAAAAATTAAATAAATTCGGTTCACT
>ERZ827168.5585-NODE-5585-length-10342-cov-4.866142_pt1 | contig 10342 bp, 8 predicted proteins | sample MGYA00519868_ERZ827168 | MGnify/ENA primary metagenome ERZ827168 (study PRJEB31778, sample SAMEA3449271) | human gut metagenome | biome: human gut; feature: human-associated habitat; material: faeces | place: United Kingdom | collected 2010/2012 ...
TACCCGGAAGACGCAGGCACGCCGCGTTCTTCGGCAGCAGGATCTCAGGCTCGACCAGCGTGGGGCCGTAGACCGAATTGAACTTGTGGACTATCTCGCGCGTCTGCTCCACCATAGGCTCCTGGTCCTCGCCCGCGGGGACGGTCGTGGCGCGGAAAGCGGTGATGTCCGAAGCCTGCGAGATGGGGTAGGTGTAGAATCCCACGGGGATCGACTTGCCGAACTCGCGCATGACGATCTCGCTCTTCACCGTGGGGTTGCGCTCCAGACGCGCCACCGTGACGAGGTTCATGTAGTAGAACGCCAGCTCGCACAGCTCGGGGACCATGCTCTGAATGAATATGGTCGACTTGGCGGGGTCGATGCCGCACGACAGATAGTCGAGCGCGACCTCGATGATGTTCTCGCGCACCTTGTCGGGGTTGTCGGCATTGTCGGTGAGCGCCTGCGCGTCGGCTATCATTATGAAAATCTTGTCGAACTCGCCCGAGTTCTGCAACTCGACGCGCTGACGGAGCGAACCCACGTAGTGTCCCAGATGGAGACGGCCCGTGGGACGGTCGCCCGTAAGAATAACTTTACCCATTTGTTATATGACTTAAATTAAATAGCTTATGTGTCGGGACGGCATGGCGACCGCCCTGTTAGCCGCAAAAATACGAATTTATGCCCGCGGGGCCAAAAAACTTGACGTCTATAATTTTTTTTTATACATTTGCAAAAACATTTATCCGTATCCTATGACCATCATTCAGTTGCAATACCTTCTCGAAGTGGCCAACTGCGGCAGTTTCTCGGCAGCCTCGGAGCGCTGTTTCGTGACGCAGCCGTCGCTCAGCATGCAGATCAAATCGCTGGAAGAGGAGCTGGGCGCGGTGCTGCTCGACCGCTCGAAAAAGCCCGTCATCCCCACCGAAGTGGGTACGGTAGTCATAGCGCAGGCTCGCGAGACGCTGCGCGCCTACGACAGCATACGCGAATCGGTGCTGGAGCTCAAGGGCGAGACCTCGGGAAAGCTGCGGCTGGGCGTGATCCCCACCATAGCCCCCTATCTGCTGCACAAGTTCATACCCGATTTCGTCAGGAGCTATCCGCGCGTGGAGCTGGAGATACGCGAGATGGTGACGGCCGACATCGTGGAGGCGCTCCGTCGCGACGACATCGACGCCGCGCTGGTGGCCAGCGGCACCTGCGGCGAGGGGATTCCCGAACGCGACCTGTTCAGCGACCGTTTCTTCGCCTACGTGTCGCAGTCGAACCCGCTGTTCGAGCGCTCGAACATACGCATAGAGGATATCGACCTGAAGGATCTCATACTGCTCAGCCCGGGCAACTGCATGCGCGACCAGATAATCGAGCTGTGTCAGGCGCGCCGCAACGTCCCGTCGCGCTACCACTTCGAGTCGGGATCGCTCGACACGCTGATGCGTATCGTCGACTGCACCTCGTGCCTCACCATAATACCCGAGATGGCGCTCGAATACATCCCCGCCGAGCGCCGCCGACAGGTGAAGACGCTGGCCAAGGGCGCCACCTCGCGGCGCATAGCCATAGCCGTGCGGCGCACCTACGTTAAAAACTCGATAATCAACGCTCTGGAGAGCACCATTCTCGAACACGCGGGCGCGGCGGCGATGAAATAAATCCGCACCTTGCATCCAGCGGGCTGTTCGCCACAGCGGAGGGCGGCACGAGCCTGCGGCGAGTTGCAGTCCGCCGCAGGGGGTGGCGGCGAACTGCCGACATCGGCGAGCGGTGTCGAAAAACAAAGCGTTTTTATGCCCCGCACCATTTCCCGACGAACATCCCACGTCGCATGATTTCGTAATCTCGCAAAAATGTAATATATTTGCGAAGTTATACGCGTGCATTTTTTTATATATGGAAAAATTGATCGAAACCATAGTCGGAGCCATTCAGGATAAAAAGGGTAAGGATATTGTATCGTTGGACCTCACGGGATTCGACGGAGCCGTATGTTCGCATTTCGTGGTCTGCAACGCCGATTCCACCACCCAGGTGGCGGCCATAGCCGACGGCATCGAGCAGGACGTGCTGGAAAAGACGGGCGAGAAGCTCTGGCGGATCGAGGGGCAGCAGAACGCCTTCTGGATAGCGATGGACTATGTGGATGTGGTGGTGCACATCTTCCAGACCGAGTTGCGCCAATACTACAAGCTCGAAGAGTTGTGGGCCGACGCGCCGATTAAGAGATACGATTACGAACTTTAGGTCCATTTTATGGCAAACAAGAAAAAGAACGATATAAGGGTGACCGTCAGACCCAATTTCATGTGGATATGGGTCGCGTTGATAATGATTATCATCGGTTACTCATTCTATGCGGGCGGCGATTCGCAACCCCTGGCGGGCAACTGGAACACCGTGCGCAAGATGGTCCGCAACGGCGAGGTGGAGCGCATCACGGTCATCGACGGCCGCACGGCCAACGTCTACCTCACCGAAGAGGCGATAGAGAGATACCGCAGCGGGAGCGACGACGTGCTGAAACGAATGCCCAAGGAGGGCGAACAGATAGTGTTCAACATCGGTTCGGTGGAGCTTCTGGACAACGACGTCAAGGAGGCCGTAGCCGAATCGGGCATGGAGGACAACCCCGTAAGCATCGAGTACAAGAATGAATCGAGCCCCTGGGGTAACATCCTCATCAACCTGCTGCCGTGGGTGATACTGATCGGCATATGGTTCTTCATCATCCGCACCATGTCGCGCGGCGGCGGAGGTGCGGGCGGCAACATAATGAACGTGGGCAAGGCGCGCGCGCAGGTGTTCGACAAGGACGATGCGGGCAAACGCGTGACGTTCAAGGATGTCGCGGGACTGGCCGAGGCCAAGGTGGAGATCATGGAGATAGTCGATTTCCTCCGCAAGGCCGACAAATACCGCGAGCTGGGAGCCAAGATCCCCAAAGGCGCGCTGCTGGTGGGCCCCCCGGGAACTGGCAAGACGCTGCTGGCCAAGGCCGTGGCGGGCGAGGCCAACGTGCCGTTTCTCTCGATTTCGGGATCCGATTTCGTGGAGATGTTCGTGGGCGTGGGCGCCTCGCGCGTACGCGATCTGTTCGAGCAGGCCAAGCAGAAGGCACCCTGCATAGTATTCATCGACGAGATCGACGCCATAGGCCGCGCACGCGGCAAGAACGCGGGCTTCTCGGGCAACGACGAGCGCGAGAACACACTCAACCAGCTCCTGACGGAGATGGACGGATTCCAGACCAACGCGGGCGTGATAGTGCTGGCCGCCACCAACCGCGCCGACATTCTCGACAAGGCGTTGATGCGCGCGGGCCGTTTCGACCGTCAGATACAGGTGGGGCTGCCCGACGCCAAGGAGCGCGAGGAGATCTTCGACGTGCACCTGCGCAATCTGAAACTCGATCCGCAGCTCGACCGTGCGTTTCTGGCCAAGCAGACCCCCGGGTTCTCGGGGGCCGACATAGCCAACGTATGCAACGAGGCCGCGCTCATAGCCGCGCGCCACGACAAGAAGCAGATCACCAAAGAGGACTTCATATCGGCCATAGACCGCATAATAGGCGGACTCGAAAAGCGCAACAAGCTCATGACCAAGGCCGAGCGTCGCGCGACGGCCATCCACGAGGCGGGTCACGCCACCGTGATGTGGTCGCTGACGGAGTGCGATCCCGTGCTGAAAGTGACCATCGTGCCGCGCGGCAACAGTCTGGGCGCCACATGGTCAGTACCCGACGAGGAGCGCGTGCACGTCACCAACGCCACTCTCGAAGAGCAGCTGGCGGGAATGCTGGGCGGCCGCATAGCCGAGGAAGTCAACTACGGCACTCTCGGCGCGGGAGCGTTGAGCGATCTGGAGCGCGCCACCAAGATGACCTACGCCATGGTGGCCTACTACGGCATGAGCAAGAAGATAGGCCCCATAAGCTACTACGACTCGACGGGTACGCGCGACACCTTCACCAAGCCTTTCAGCGAGCAGACCGCCCGCGAGATCGACGACGAGGTGCGCCGCATAATGGCCGAGGCCTACGAGCGCGCCCGAAAAATCATCGAGGAAAAGAACGACCGCATAAACGCCATGGCCGATCTGCTGCTCGAAAAGGAGACCATCTATGCCGAGGACATAGAACCCATACTCGGTCCGTCGGCCCAAAGCGCGAAGCAGGCCGCAGATGCCGAAGGCGCGGAGCCGTGCAAGAGCACGACCGACACTGCCGCCCCCAAACCCGAAAATGAAGAACAGACCCGAAAGATATGACCGATAAGATGAAAAACCTGTGGGTGCGCGCCGTGAGCGGCGTGGTGCTGCTCGCAGTAGTGCTGGGGACCATCCTATGGTCGAAATGGAGCTTCGGCGCCCTGTTGCTCATAATAATCCTCGGCGGCGAGTGGGAGTTCTACCGCATGGCCGAGAAAGCGGGCTACTCGCCCCAGAAGACGCTGGGACTGGTGGCGGGAGCCATAGTGATGACGGTGGCGTTCGCCCTGATGTGGTTCTTCGACACCGAGAGCACCCTGAGCGACAAATACCTGATGCTCACCGTGGGACTCATGCTCTACATAATGATGCTGGTGCCGCTGATGTTCATCTGCGAGCTATACCGCAAGAGCGCCACGCCCATAGCCAACATCGGATCGACGCTCACGGGCGTGGTGTACGTGGCTTTGCCCATGTCGCTGCTCTTCTTCATCCCGCTGCTGCTCGGGCACGGGGTGTGGAATCCGTGGACGCTGCTGTTCTACTTCTTCATCATATGGGCCAACGACGTGTGCGCCTATCTGTTCGGCATCACGCTGGGCAAGCACCGCCTGTTCGAGCGCATCTCGCCCAAGAAGTCGTGGGAGGGATTCATCGGCGGACTCATCGGCGCGATGGGCATGGGCTACATAGCCGCCACGGCAATGGGCGGCGACCACTTCGAGTGGATCGGCATGGCGCTCATAGCCGCCATAACGGGCGTGTTCGGCGATCTGGTGGAGTCGCTGTTCAAACGTTCGGTCGACGTGAAGGATTCGGGACGCATCATCCCCGGGCACGGCGGATGGCTCGACCGTTTCGACGCACTGATACTCTCGGTGCCGTTCGTGTTCATCTACCTCGTATTTTGCATGAATTAAAATGACCTTAAACCTAACAATATGAAGATCAACAAAGAGGGTTACCGAATAATAGCCGTATCGGGTCTCATCTGCCTGATATTCTGGTTGCTCATATACTATTTCCAGAACAACCATTCCGGAACGGGTGTGCTCGTCACCGGCACGCTGCTGCTCGTGGCTTTCTGGTTCTTCATCGTCGCCTTCTTCCGCGAGCCGCGCCGCGTGAAGATACACGATCCCGAACTGGTCTTCTCGCCGTGCGACGGCCGCGTGGTGGTGACCGAGATCGTGCACGAGGACGAGTATCTGAACGAGAACATGTTGCAGATCTCGATATTCATGTCGATCACCAACGTTCACATGAACTGGATCCCCGTGAGCGGTGAGGTGGAGTATTGCAAATACCACCCGGGACGGTTCCTCATAGCATGGCATCCCAAGTCGTCGACCGAGAACGAACGCACCACCACCGTGGTGAGAATGGAGGACGGCAAACGCATACTGTTCCGTCAGGTGGCGGGCCTGATCGCGCGACGCATAGTGTCGTACATGAAGGTCGGCGACCAGGTGACGCAGAACGACGTATTCGGATTCATCAAGTTCGGATCGCGCATCGACCTGCTCGTACCTAAGGACAGCGAACTGCTGGTCGAGATAGGCGACCCCGTGGTGGGATCGCAGACCCCCATCGTACGCCTCAGAAAGTAGGCGCCCGACGGCCATAAGCGAACAGCAAAACAGTAACGGCATGACGCTCACACCGCAGAACATACTACGATTCATCGTCGGCCTTACGGCCACGGCCGCCATACTCTTTCTGATATGGTACTTCAGCACCGTGGTCATATACATATTGGTGTCGGCGGTGCTGGCCATCATGGGACGGCCGCTGGTGAGCTACCTGCTGGGGCTGAACATACGCGGGCGACGGCTGCCCCGCTGGGTTGCGGCGTCGATCACGCTGCTGGTGATATGGGTGGTGTTCGCGACTCTCTGTTCGCTGTGCATACCGCTCGTATTCAACAAGATCAGCGAGTTCGCCGCGCTCGATTTCACGTCGGTGATCGAGTCCATCGAGTACCCCATATCGTATGCGCAGGCCTACCTGCAAAACATGTTCATCCTGCCCGAAACCGATTTCTCGCTCAGCGAAACCATCATATCGACGTTGCAGGATCTGATCGACTACGAGACGGTCAACAATCTGTTCGCATCGATCATCAGCATAGCGCTGTCGACGCTCATCACCGTGTTCTCCATCTCGTTCATCACCTTCTTCTTCCTCAAGGAGGACGGATTGTTCTACGCGATGGTGACGGCCATGTTCCCCGAACGTCTGCAACAGAACGTGACGCGCGCGCTCGACTCCATCACGGTGCTGCTGTCGCGCTACTTCATGGGAATACTAACCGAAAGCATCATACTCATGATCGTCATCTCGACCGTCATGATGCTCTTCGGCATGAAGACCGACAACGCGCTGCTCATAGGACTCATCATGGGCGTCATGAACGTCATCCCCTACGCGGGGCCGCTCATCGGCGGTATAATCTCGGTATTCATAGGCATAGTCAGCCCCATAGCGGGCTGCACGGCCATGCACACCACCGTCATCATTGCTTGCTCGCTGTTCTGCATCAAGGGATTCGACGACTTCGTGCTGCAACCCACCATATATTCCGAACGCGTGAAGGCCCATCCGCTCGAAATCTTTCTGGTGATCCTGCTGGCGGGCTACCTGGCGGGGATACTCGGCATGCTGCTGGCCATACCCTCGTACACGGTGCTGCGTGTGCTGGCCAAGGAGTTCTTCTCGCAGTTCTCGCTGGTGCAGAAGTTGACGCAGAAGATATGACGACGGCGCGGGAGAGTTTTTATAAGGACTACACGACAATGACAATAATAAAAGGCGAGGTCATTCACGGTGCGCAACTCGGGCGTAAAATGGGATTCCCCACAGCCAATCTCGACGCACGCGGACTGAACGACATCGAAAACGGCGTTTACCGCTCGACGGTAACCATCGGCGACAACACATACCGCGCAATGTCGAACATCGGGCTGCGGCCCTCTGTCGACGGGCGCTGCCGACTGCTGGAGACGCATCTGTTCGATTTCCATGGCGACATATACGGCCGGACCATAGAGGTGCGGCTTCTCGACAAGATACGCGACGAGAAACGTTTCGGCTCCATCGACGAACTGCGCCGCCAGCTCGAGCACGATGCCGACGTGTGCCGTGACGGCGGGGCGCAATGCGAATAATTCCTCACGTCACGCCTTACAAGCCGCGGGCGAGGCTCGCCGCATGTGCATCATCGTCATTCCACATTTCACCGTTTTGCAAAACGGTGAAATGATTGGAATCTCTACCGGCCTCCATCCGTAAGTAATCCCAATACTCACCTCACGGCTCGGTGGCTCGCCCGCTGCATGTTGCATGCGGGTCGCAGCCTGCGGGAGACCGCGGTGTGAGTATTTTGGCGAACAATAGCGGGCCTCCGCAGCCGCCGAAGATAAATCTCATCCGCAAGCCGCAACCTGAACGACATCCCAACTCGTCATCTTACAACCGCCTCCCGAGCCGCAAAAAAATCGGGACCCGCACCCGATGCGGATCCCGACATACATATTCCGACAAGCGGATTTTCTACTTGCGCTTGCCCTTGGCGCCTTGCTGCTGGCGCATCTGCTCCTGCTGCTGGCGCATGAGTTCCTCGTAACGGAGCTGGAACTTCGACTTCTTCTTGTTCTTCTGCTTCTCGGCATTGCGACGGATCATGGCATGGATCTTCTCGTCGTCGACCATACGACGCATGCCCGTCATCAGTGCGATGGTTATAAGCTGCGAAAGCAGATAGTAGTAGCACAATCCCGAGGCGTAGTCGTTGAAGATGAAGAGCATCATAATGGGCATCATATACACCATCATGATCTTCATGCCCGCCATCTGGGGCTGGCTCGACGCGGTTTGCTGGTAGCTGAAATACGAGAATCCCACCATCGCCACGCACATCAACAGAGCGAAGAGGCTCACATGGTCGCCGTACCATGGAATGGTGAAGGGCAGAGTCACTATGCTGTCATACGACGAAAGGTCGTCGGCCCACAGGAACGACTGCCCGCGCAACTCGATGCTCGCAGGAAAGAATCGGAACATGGCCCACAATATAGGCAGCTGTATGAGCATCGGTATGCAGCCTCCCAGAGGGTTGATACCCGCCTTCTTGTAGAGCTCCATCAACGCTTGCTGCTTCTTCATGGCGTCCTCCTGACGCGGATACTTCTCGTTCAGAGCATCGGCCTCGGGCTTTATGACGCGCATCTTGGCCGTCGAGAGATAGCTCTTGTAGGTGAGGGGATATATCAGAAGTTTGATAAGCACCGTCAGGATAAGGATAATCAGACCGAAGCTGGCGATGTAGTTGTGCAGGAAATCGAACACGGGGATCACGATCCAGCGGTTGATCCATCCCACCAGCCAGCCGCCCAGCGGAATGAGGCGCTCCATGGCAATCTTCTCACCCTCGGGATCGGTGATCTTCGACAACACGGCGTACTTGTTGGGACCGCAGTAGATCGACAGGGCATAGCCGTCGGTCTGCGCATTGTAGGGCAGACCCGCACGCACCGAGAAGGTCTTGATGTATCCCGAATCCTCGGCCTCCGTCGTGAAGCCCATATCGGCATAGGCGAAATTGCCGTGCGCGATGAGCGCCTCCGAGAAGAACTGCTGCTTGAACGCTATCCAGTTTATCTCGCTCTTCACGCTTTCCGTCTTCTCGCCGTCGCCCATGCCCAGATCCTCAATCGACGCCTCGTCGGGCAGACGGTACGACAGCGTGGTGTACATGTTCTCGTTCTTGAAGCCGCGCTCGTTGCGGTAGGTGCGGTTGCCCCACTCCAGCCCCAGCGTCGACTGGGCCGCCATAATCGGGGCCATGTTCACCATCTTCACGTTCAGGTCGATCATGTAGTCGCGCGCGGGATCCTTCTCGTCGTAGACAACGTATTCGAACAGCAAACAGGCATCCTCGCCCACGTCGAGACGCATGGCGAGCGTCTGGAATCCGTCGCCGCGGCTCACGCCCGCATTGGTGAATACGTAATCGGCCGTGTTGATCTTCACGTTCTTGCGGTCGCGCTTGAGGTAGAACTCCAGATCGAACTCCGCACTCGACGGGTCGAACAGCACCACCTTTTCATTGCGCTCGCCCTTGGGAGCATACCTGGTGTAGTCGTTAAGCGTCACCTTCGAGAGCATACCGCCCGCGGTGGTGAACTCGGCCGTGAGATAGTCGTTGGCCAGAGTCACCGACGAAGGCTCGGCGTTACGTGCCGCGGCAAGGCTCTCGCCCAACATCTCGGCATTGCGCGCGGCAGCGCTCTCGGCGGCAGCCGCAGCCAAACTGTCGGCCAACTCGGGAGCGGCGGCATCCGCCGCGCTCTCCTTGGCGGCAGCCGCTTCCGACTGCGCCTCGGCCTCCACCTGCGCAAGATATTCCCTATATTTTTCCTGTTGCTTGGAACTGTAAACCACGTAGCCGATGAAGATCACGGCCATGAGCACAATTCCCGTAAGTGTTTTCTTATCCATCTGTAAGCATTAACGTTAACTACTACTTCGCCTGCGCGGTCTCGGCCTTGCGGGCGGTATCGTATTTCAGGGCCGCAGCCACGAAGGCGACGAACAGCGGAGCGGGAGTGTTCACCGTACTCTTGTACTCGGGGTGATACTGCGTACCCACGAACCAGGGGTGGTCTTTCAGCTCCACCACCTCCACCAGTCCCGTTTCGGGGTTGGTGCCCGCGGCTACCATGCCCGCATTCTCGAACTGCGCGAGGTATGATTCGTTGAACTCGTAACGGTGGCGGTGACGCTCGACGATCATATCCTTGCCGTAGGCGTCGCGCACCTTGGTGCCCGCCTTCAGTGCACACGGATATCCGCCCAGACGCATCGTGCCGCCCTTGGCCGTGATGCCCTTCTGTTCCTCCATCAGGTCGATGACGGGATTCTTCGTCTGCTCCATCTCGCTCGAATGGGCGTCCTTTATGCCCAGCACGTTGCGCGCGAACTCTATCACGGCGCTCTGCATGCCCAGGCATATTCCGAAGAACGGCACCTTGTTCTCGCGGGCGTAACGCACCGCCTCGATCTTACCCTCGATTCCGCGGTTGCCGAAGCCCGGGGCCACCAGGATACCCGCCATGCGGCCCAGCGTCTCGCCCACGTTCTGGGCGGT
>ERZ827168.5588-NODE-5588-length-10341-cov-7.109080_pt1 | contig 10341 bp, 9 predicted proteins | sample MGYA00519868_ERZ827168 | MGnify/ENA primary metagenome ERZ827168 (study PRJEB31778, sample SAMEA3449271) | human gut metagenome | biome: human gut; feature: human-associated habitat; material: faeces | place: United Kingdom | collected 2010/2012 ...
CGGGAGAAATGCACGGACTTATCCGTGTGCGCCAATTTACCATATCCGAAGGCCATTTAATCTGCACCCCGGAACAGTTGGAGCAGGAGTTTAAGGGTTGTCTCGAACTTGCCCAGTACATGCTCGGTTGCGTCGGACTTGCCGACGACAAATCATACAGATTTTCACAGTGGGATCCCAATGACCGTGAAAAATATATAGGTACAGAAGAACAGTGGAATGAAGCCCAGGGTATGATGTACAATATCCTTGATCATCTCGGAATAAAGTACTCTATCGGTGTGGGTGAAGCAGCCTTTTACGGTCCGAAACTTGATATTCAAATTAAAAACGTCTACGGCAAAGAGGACACCCTCATCACAATCCAGATTGACCAAATGCTCGCCGCACAATTTGGTATGGAATATGTAGATAAAGACGGAATCAAGAAAACACCGTGTATTATTCACAGAACCGCTATCGGATGTTATGAGCGCACCCTCGCACTCGTTCTCGAAAAATTTGCTGGCGCACTTCCCACGTGGATGGCGCCCGTACAAACAACTGTCATGCCGATAAGCGACACTCAGGCAAACCGGGCAAAAGAGGTCTGCGATAAACTGACTGAGCTTTTTTCGAGAGACGTCCGGTCTATGACCAGACTTGGCGAGGCTTTTTTCAAGAAAGGGCGTAAACACAGCGGCCTTGGGAAATACTCCGACCTGTATGGCAAAAGCTATCCCCTTGCCGCAGATACCGAGACGAATTTCCGCTGTTCACTGGACCGATTCTCAGAGGATGACAGCAATCGAATTTTTAACTTCCTTGCTGTCAGATACGGATTCAACTCTGACAGCCTGCGTCGAAAGCGCATTGTGTGGGCCAAAGGTGAGATTGAAGGATTGCTTCAAATTACCGGTCTGTCTTATCAGGAGTTCTTCCGGGATGTTCTGGGTATCTCCATTCCAATGCCGCCCCCCCAGGAGCATCAGTTGATAGACCGGATGGACAACATGGGCGATGCGTCCCTTGCAAAGCTGAAAGCTATCGTGGAAGACCTCGACCCGCATCTGGAGTGTGCGGAGGATGGCAGCGTTTACTCCATCCCCTCCGCCAGAATCAAATCTCTCGTGCGGTATAGGAAGGCTGCAACGGAAACCAACCGAGAGTTCATCCGGAAGCTGCACGGCGACACGGAGGGCACGATGCAGACCCTCTCTGTTCGCAGAACCGCCTTTAATATTCAGCAAGTCGTTGAGGCTGCGGAACTTATGGATGCGCCCCTGTTTTGGGTGCTGTGCTGTGAGAACTTCCCGCTGTATGCGAAGTGCATTGAAACCGACTATGTGTTTGCACTTTACAAATTTCTTTCTCTGGATAACCGCAAGCTGTTTCAGACAGCAGTGGAGTGTATTTCCGCCGCTGAAAGTGAGGTGACATCCAATGTCTGAAGAAAAGGTCCTTCCATCAGAAAAAAATACCGCAGAGCGCCCCGCTCCCTGCGCTGCCATGAAAAACGAGGTCGAATTCACAAGCGGAATGGAGTCTGCCTCCGAGCAGGAGCAGAAAAAGGTCAAATCTATTCTGTTGGAAATTGAATCCGAGCTAAACGCCTACGACAGGGCAACCGGCTTAAAAAAAATAGCCTTCAGCAGAAACTTTCATATCCGTCCTGACCTTCTCGAAAAAATTCGCAGCATCAGCGATATCCGCATCCAGCGGGGCATCATCAATTATTACATTGATTCTGCGGTTCATATCAAGACCTCATATATCGCCAATATGATGGACGTCAAAAAGCGCGAGAACGGTCTGACAGCGAAGGAAATCGCGAGGACGTGCAGCATCACCGCATCCCTGCTGTCACGGGGCATCAAAGACGGAGCGATTCTGCTGCCGCCCGCTTCGATTGCCGCCTTCTGCGATATCGTAACCGGGCAGTCTGTGGCGGAGACCTTTTTCGGGATGCCGCCGAAAATCATGCTCCCCCTCAATCTTGCCGAGGTCGCCTACCGGCTCCAGATAACGACTGACGTGCAATTTGAAGCTGCGGAACGTATCGCGGAAGAGCACCATATTCAGAACATCGGCATGACGATTGACAGCGTGACTATGTGGGAGCGTTTTGTGGAGTACAATACGGACCGTGGGTTCACAGAAGGAAGCCTCGGTGCTGTCCCGCTCCGTCATTATGAAACCATCACACTGAGGAAACTTCAACAGGTTGCCGAAGCAGAAAAAACAGAGTCTGCCGCTCCGCAGACAGGGCGCGGACGCCGGAAAACCATGCCCACTCCGTCCGGCATCGCTCTGTTCGGATATCGGTACAACATTTCTCCCGACTACTTCCTCGCACGGGACTATGTGCTTCATAACCATGTCTTCATCCCAGGGCGTTTCTTTACCCATGACATCAACTCCGATACTCAGAAGTGCCAGGAGGTCATCGACCCGCGTATCAGACGTATCTTGGGCAGGCTGCTCTGTATGCCGACGGACGAGAGAATGGCCGTGTGCGGTGAAATCATCGCAAAAACGATATAGCCAAAGATAAGCGCCGCAGACAAATGCCTGCGGCGCTGTTTTCGTGTATTGGGTATCAGTAATAGCCCGCAGCGGACTCACTGCCGGAATCGACACCGCCATCCTGCGCGGCATCTTCCGCCCCTGCATCGGCTGTCTCTTTCGCATCAGGGACGCTGGGTTCGTCCTCACCTTCTGCGGTGTCTGTTTCGCCCTCTGGCTCCGTGTTGGTATTCTCTCCGCAGGCGGCGAAAATCGCAAGCTCGTCATCGGAAAGAGAGACGTTGTATCTTGCCGCTTTCGCCATCGCATCCTTGCCCAAACGGTCTTTCACGGCGTTCAGAGCAGTTAAAACCTTCTTCTTTGTTCCGTCATCCAGCACCACAGAGTATTCCTTGGTGGCCCTACCCTTTCCTTCCTTGCAGGAAACGCAGACGTCGGAATGTGTGCTGAAAATGGCATTGATGTCGCTGACGATTTTGAGTGCGTTTTCGATATCTTTCAGGGCGCTTAACTGCTTCTCGTTGGCTTTAATAGTAGGCATTGTGCTGTCCTCCTTGTTCAGAAAAATGGCGCTTATTTACTATAGTCGCGATGGTTTGCTTCGGCCATGCCAAGGACTTGCAGACGAATTTCCGTCTTCCCCGGCTCGGTCGGGCGCTCAAAGCCCATGATTTGCATTTTGGGAGCGAAGTAAACGGTGTTGAAGTCGCCGGGAAACTGAATATTGACGGCGTAGATATCGCAATTCTCATAGTTCCCGATATTCGTCTCATTCCCATCCGTTCCAATGAAGCGGAAAGCATAGGTGGTCGGAACCTTTTCAATGATGCAACTCTTGGCAGCCTTCTTCCAATTTTCATCGGTGGCGGCAATACCGCCCTTCGTCTTGAGATATTCGACTGCTTGTGCAGCGAGGTCATCCGCACTCTCCCCTGTTCCGTCCAATTCGCCGGTTGCTGTGATGTTGTTATTGGTGAGAGATGTCATGGAGTGGCTGTTCGTTGTGGGGTCGTAGGCAATGGTCGCCTTGCAGACCGCCAGCAGCTTTCCGGTGTTGATTTGCACGATGCGAATATAAAGGACGGTGCCGCCATCATCGTTATTGAGTTGCAGCTCGGAACGAGACCACTTCACGCCATAATCCACCGTGTTGTGATACGCCGCAGGAACCGCCGTATTAAACTTATCATCCTTGAATACGAGATTCGCTCTGTTGCTGTTCAGCTTATCTGTCGGTTCAGCGCCTTCCCATTCGGAATACGACAGTTCCGGGCTGCTGGACATGATGTAAAAGCCAATCTGCTTATCCGGACTGGCGGCAGCTTCCGAAGAGCTGGGGTTCAGATAAATGGCATCGCTGGTATCCGTCTCTACGCCGAGATACAGCGTCCCGCTGCCATAATTGAACGACAGAACTTTGTCGTTCTTATATGTGCCGACCGGCACATCGTCCTCCGTATTGTCCCCGAAATCCTCATAATCCTCCAGCGGTGGTTTGTCGCTAATGCCCGGATTGGAAGTTCCTGAGTTATTGGGAACCTGAGAACCGGAGTGGTCTGGTTCCTGAGAATCCTCTCCGTCTGTGTTTACAGAATCCGCAACAGAATGCTGCGGTCCGCTTGGCGTGTCGTTGTCCTTCTGACAGCCACGGCCGATTAGGATAACGAGTGCGCATAGTGCGGCAACGGCAGCGACAGCTCCTGCAATATGCAGAGCTGCTTTAGTTCTCGGATTGGTTATTTTCATAATGACAGCCTCCTGAAATTTTTGGGAATCGGAAGAGCGGAATCTTCCGGCCAAAGCTGTTCGTTTAGAATGTCGATGAAGATTTGCCGGAGCGGGATGCCTGTCTCCGCAGAGAGCTTCCGACCGATGTCAAGCGTCATGTACCGTTCTCCGCGCAAGATTCTGGATAGATATGGCCCCGATACTCCTATTCGCCCCGCCAGCTTGTTTTGGGAGCAACGATTCATTCGCATCCACTCCCGAATACAGGCATAGGGCCGCCGCGTGCCGAAATCAATAGATGAATCAGGATTTAGGCGGGAGTACATCGGCATACAGCTCCTTTAATGGAATACCGGTCATATCGGAAATGCGTTGGCCCAGTTCTGCGTCCATGTGCCGGTAGCCCGCAAACACATCCTTGAGTCGGGAAATCGGAATGCCCAACTCCGCCGCAAATGTTCGCTGCGAGTAGCCGTGCGAACGCATCCACTTTGCCAGCGCGTTATAATACTTTGGGCGGGAGGAAACGACTCGGCGTCCGCTGATGTAGTAGAACAGCTGGAGAATAGTTTCCTCCGTGACGCCGTATCTCTCGGCAATCTCCTGCGGGCTGTAACCGCTGATGTAGTCGCGGCAGTAGGCTTTCACCTGCTCTTCCGTTATGTCCTTTGGACGGGTAACAGGTACGGAACGTCCCGAACGCGGGAATTTTCGAATGAATGTATAGATACACTGCTTGGTAAAGCCTGTAATTTCAGAAATTGAGATGACAGATTCCCCGCAGAATTTCAGCCTGCAAATTTCAAGTTTTGTGTTCATATCCATAGTCAAATTCCTCCAAACGGGGCGGCACGCCGATAGGCGTCCACCAGAACCAGCGCCGCAAACATACAGACCAGCGCCACACGAAACACATACTCCTGCCAATTCTCCAACATACTCCCCCGCCCACTCGCCGTTTTAACATTGCCGAAATGGAAAGTCAGCGGAATGGGCCAGAAAAGCCGAACGCCGCGTGGGTTGAAGCAGTCCAGCAACAGATGCGATGCACCGCCGATGCAGAACGCGAGACCGAAAAACGCCATTGAAGGAAAGATACCACGGATAATAAAGTACAGCAGAAGCAGAAACCAGACGCTGTGGCAAAAGGTTCTGTGCCCGAAGCACTTACTGCAAACGGAAGCAACAGGCTTGACCATTGCGCCGGCTTTACTCTTTTTCCCTTGGTCGATATCCGGTGCAAGGCTGCCAAGTAGTGAGGCGGTCAACACTCCGAAAAACTCCGGCGTTGTAAAGGGCTTGAGTCCAAGTTCCTGTTCGGATGCTGCCAAAGTCAGCAGCATGGCAGCGACCGCGCCGCCGACCAGATGTGTCTTATATGTCATCTGTCCAGCCCCTCCCCAAACGTGAAATTCGGTCCGTATGGACTGTTCGGGTCGTCCTGCATAACAAGGGAAGCCGTGAACTTCGCACCGTTCTTTTTCAGCAGAGTGGTTTTTCTCACGGACTGTCCCAGCAGGAATGCCCGGACATCCTTTGCCGTGAAAGTGGTCTTGCTGAGCATTTTCAGCTTAGATTTCTTCCAGATAACAAAACCACAGCCATTCTCATGCCCGCTGCATGAAAAGCCGGACGGAAACTCTGTCACATCACCGCCGCAACGTGGACATCTGCCAAGAACCTCCTTTTCGTCCTGCTCCGGGAACACGAAGCCGGGACCGTACTCGCTACTGGCGTCATCCAACAGGAACAGTTCACTCTCAAAGTGGTTCCCTGCCTTGGATGTCAGCTTTTTTAGCTTTACACTCTTTCCGCTCTTCTTTTTTCCATCCGGCAGACTTACCCACGGTTCAGACAGCCATGCCTTGACGTTGGCTGCCGTAATGACGCAATCCTTCATCAGCGAAGTTTTCTGTGTCTTCCAGATAATGAACTTGCAGCCTTGCTTATAGCCAGAGCAGCCGAAGCCCCGTTTGCCTTCAATGACAGCGCTTCCACAGCGGGGGCATACGCCGAGTGTCTGTCCACGCCCAGAGGCGGCTGCAAGCTGACTGCGCAGCTCCTCAGATAGCAGTGGGTACTTGGTATGTACGATAGTTCGAACAGTCTCCAGAACGCTGTTTGTCAGAATGTGATAGTCGTCCTTGCCTGTTCGGACATCCTCCTGCATGACCCACCAATAGGCTGTCATGTCCGCTTTCTTCACTTCGTCCGGCAGGATACGATAGAACTCGCGGGCCTTTGGCGTGGAGATAACGCGCTTGCCGTCATCCTCCAGATATCCGTGATTCACAAGTCCAACAACAATAGCCGCTCTCGTTGCAGGTGTTCCGATAGAGCCATTCTCTCCCTGCTTGCCTTTATCTTTCTCCTTCAGGAGCGCCTTGACTTCGTTATCCTCGACATACTTGGCAATGCAGGACATATCGGCAACAAGCGTGTTCTGCGTATATCGCACGGGAGGCTTCGTCTCTTTCTCCACCACGCTCGCGTCGAGGACGTCACACTGATAGGTTCCAACAGGGACTGCGCACAGGGCGCTCTCCTCGTTACGGATACCGTCCTTTTTGAAGAGTGTCAGGTATCCCATCTCGATGATTTTGGATGCAGAAGCGCTGAGCGTGCCCCCATCTTTCAGTTTGACAGTAAGTGCCGAGCGCTCTTTCTTTGCGGGCGGCATGAACTGTGCCATGTAATACTGGCAGATGGCGAGGTAAACCTTGCGTTCAGGTTCCGTCATTGCGTGGATATCCACGCTGATATTCTGCGGGATAATGGCCGTGTGTGCTTCCCCACTATCCGTCGTATACTTATCGTTGAAGCACTTGGATTTCAAAGTCATATCCAGCTGTTTCGGGCGAAACCCAATGTTGCGGATAACGGCATCCATTGTGGGACCGGATTCGGTATACTGCGTTTCCGTGAGGTATTGGCAGTCGGTACGGTTGTAGGAAATAGCCTTGTACTTCTCGCGCAGGGACTGGGTAATTTCCATAACCTCCTGCGGTTTGTAGCCAAACTTTGAACCGCAAAAGGATGTCAGCTTACCGAGATTGAACGGAAGCGGGGCATCCTCGCTCACCGTCTTCCGCGTTACTGTGACGCCATTGAGCGTTTCGTCCTTGAGCATATCCGCCCTGGACTGGGCGTAAGTCCTGCTGAGCATCCGCCCATCAGTCAAATTTGCGTCATCTTTCGCCGGCGTATACTGCGTGTCGATTCGCGCACCGTTGACGTCCAGTACCGCCGTCACGTCGTAGTACAGCGTCTTTTTGTGGCTTTCTATCTGCTCGTCTCTCGCACATACAAGCCCAAGCGTAGCGGTCTGCACACGGCCGACGGGAAGATTGACCCCGTTGAGCGCGGAGAAATAGCGGCTGAGATTAAACCCCACAATGGCGTCCGCGACACTTCTGGCATAAGCGGACCAGCCGGAATTTTCATGCAGGCGATTGTCTGTCAGGCTCTTGAGCGCCCTGCGCATCCCCGCTTCCGTTAGGTCAAGTGTGTCAAGCCGATATGCTTTACCCTTGTAGTGAAACCAACGCAAAACCTCGTCAATGAGCAGCTGTCCCTCTTCATCCGGGTCTCCGGCATGAATGACATATTCGCACTGCTTGAGCAGACGTCCGATTTCATTGAGGCGTTCCTCTGGAGGGGAATCCTTGTGCTTTGCATCCGGCTCCTTAACCTTGAGGCCCCAGTCATCGAAATAGATGGGGAGAAGGCTGATGTTCTTGCGGTCCTTATAGCATTCGTCGTAATCCTCCGGCTCCTTCAGCTCCAATAAGTGTCCAAATACGGATATCAGCGTGTAGTCCCCGACGGTCATATAGGTACTGCCCTGTAGCGACTTACGCGGCCCATCAAGAGCGTCCGCGATTGCCGATACCAGAGCAGGCTTTTCAGCGATAATCAATTTCAAAACAAAAGCCCTCCTATCGCTTTTTCTTATTATACCACATTACGTCTTTGTTGTCAATTTTCGGCGTATAGAAGTGCTCCTTTGAACCAAATGTTAGAGAATAATACATTTGCGCATTCACTACCACCTGCTCCAGGTGAGGCGTCCAAATTTGCAAAAGATACCCTCTTATCCAAATTCGCCGTAAGACCCCTGCCTTTAGGCATGGGGATATAAGGCGCTCCAAATTACACCGAAAGTGCGGCTTTTGTTGAAAAAAACCGAAAATATGGTATAATCAAGTATGAAAGGCGGTGATATCATGGAGTATAGTTACAGATTCCGTGTCTATCCCACGAAGGAGCAGACGATTCAGATGCAGCGAACCTTTGGCTGCTGCCGCTTCGTCTATAACTACTATCTCGCCAAGCGTATTGACGCCTACAAGGCTGATAAAACGACACTTGGCTACAAAGCCTGCTCCGCTGATATGACTGCCTTGAAGAAACAGCTTCCGTGGCTCGGTGAGGTGGATTCTACCGCGCTGCAATCGTCCCTGCGGGACTTGGATACCGCCTACCAGAACTTTTTCCGCCGTGTGAAGCATGGTGAGAAGCCTGGTTTCCCTTGCTTCAAAAGCAAGCGGAAGCACCGCCGCAGCTACAAAAGCAAATGCGTTAGCACTAACATCAAGGTGTTGGACGGTGCAGTGCAGCTCCCAAAGCTCGGCAAAGTCAAGTGCCGCGTCAGCAGTAAGGTGGAGGGCCGGGTGCTCTTTGCCACCCATGGCCACAAGTACGGCCCCGACAACTTGCCGCCTCTGTGCCCCGGGGACATCCTCCTCAGCGGCCACACCCATGTGCCGGTGTGCCGGGAGGCGGAGGGCATCCTTTTGATGAACCCCGGTTCTGCCTCCATGCCCAAGGAGGGAAGCGCCGCCGGGTATATGACCCTGGAGAGGGGCGTCTTTACCTGGAAGGACTTTGACGGCGCTGTGGTGCGGGAGTACCGGCTCCCTCCCCGCTGAGAATCAAAAGCAGGCCACATAAAAAGCACGCGGGACGAACCGTCCCGCGTGCTTTTTATCCTTCGCTGTGATCTTCTCCCAGCAGGCGCTGGATGTATTTGTACAACGCGGAGAACCGGCCCCGGTAGCTCTTGCGCCAGGGCTTGTTCTTGCCGCAGAAATGGAGAATGGCGGTATGGGTCACCACCCAGTCCATGTCCGCCCTGCTGGCAAATACCCAGGTGGCCTACACCGGCCTGGCGGCCCTCTCCACGGAGGTCACGGCCCTGGTGTGCGGCATCTGGAGCCTGGTGGTGTCCCTGTTCTACCTGCCGGTGTACCAGTGCACGGATATCGGCTACTATGAGATCGCCAAACAGACCTGGACCGGCGGCCAGGATTCCGCCCCCTGGAGCGGCTGGAACCGGTACGACGGTCCCGACGGCCTGGGCGGCCTGTGATCCCTTTTCCCAGCGTACAAGTCCCGGACGGGTTTTAGAACCCGCCCGGGACTTTTTTCTCTTCCGTCAGCCGCCTGTCAAAAATACCATGGCAGGGATATTCCGAATATGGTATGATCAAATCACGCAAAATACCTCCATTCTTTATGGTCAGAGAGGAGGGTTCCCATGCTGACCTATTCCATGGATGCCCGGGGCAATACGCCCCTGTACGAATACCTGTACCGGTGCATCCGGGACGACATTCTCTCCGGCGTGCTGGCCGCCGGGGAAAAACTCCCCTCCAAGCGGGCCCTGGCAGATCACCTGCACCTGTCCGTCATCACCGTGGAGGGCGCCTATCAGCAGCTGGAGGCGGAGGGCTATATCCGCACCAGCCCCCGCCGGGGATTTTTTGTGCTGCCGGTGGAGCGGACGGCTCCCCCGGCAATCTCCGCCCCTGCCGCGGCGCCGGAGACGGCGGGGAAAACCTGGCGTCTGGACCTCAAGAGCAACCGGGTGGACACCGCCCGGTTTCCCGTCTCCGTCTGGGCCCGGCTCACCCGGCAGGTTCTCAGTGAGGACGGCGGCGCCCTGCTGCGGCCGGTGCCCCACCAGGGCCTGCCCGCCCTGCGGCAGGCCATCGCCCGGGACCTGCGGGACTACAAGGGCATGGCCGTCTCGGCAGAGCAGGTGGTGGTGGGCGCGGGTGCGGAGTATCTCTATTTGCTGCTGGCCCAGCTGCTGGGCCCGGACAC
>ERZ827168.5589-NODE-5589-length-10341-cov-5.676745_pt1 | contig 10341 bp, 12 predicted proteins | sample MGYA00519868_ERZ827168 | MGnify/ENA primary metagenome ERZ827168 (study PRJEB31778, sample SAMEA3449271) | human gut metagenome | biome: human gut; feature: human-associated habitat; material: faeces | place: United Kingdom | collected 2010/2012 ...
TCAATTATTCTTTTAACAGTAGCATATATTTTTTTGTTTTTCATTTATTTTCCCCTTTTCTATGCTATTGCACCTGCAACTAATTTTTCTTCATCTATTTCTAACGGTTCTTCAATAATTTTATCTATTATTTTCATTTCATATAAATCTTTTGATGTTAACTTCATTTTTTCTGCAGCTTCTTTGTATCTACTAGGGTCTTTCCATAAAATGCTGCTATAGCCTTCTGGTGATAAAATTGAATAAATTGCATTTTCAAGCATAAATACTTTGTTTGCAATTCCAATTGCTAATGCTCCTCCTGATGAACCTTCTCCTATTACTACAGATATTATTGGAACTTTTAATTTCGCCATTTCAAACATCGATTTTGCTATAGCCTCTCCTTGCCCTCTTTCTTCTGCTTCTATTCCTGGATATGCTCCTTTAGTATCTATAAAAGTTATTACTGGTCTGTTGAATTTTTCTGCTTGTTTCATAAATCTTATTGCTTTTCTGTAACTTTCTGGATTAGGCATTCCAAAGTTTCTTTCTATATTTTCTTTTGTATTTCTGCCTTTTTGTTCTGCAATTATTGTAAAACATTGTTCGCCTATTTTTGCCAATCCACAAATAATAGCTTTATCATCTTTAAAATTTCGATCACCATGGAGTTCTATAAATTCGTCAAATATTTTTTCTATATAATCTATTGCTGTTTTTCTTCTGGGATTTCTTGCGATCTCAACTTTTTCCCATGCTGAAATTTGACTGCTATTTTTCATTAGGATTACCTCCTTTTTTACAATAATTAATCTTATGATATCCGAATTAATTTGTAAATAGTATTTTTAAGTTCTTCTCTTTTTACTATTTTATCAATAAATCCATGTTCTAGCAAAAATTCGGCAGTTTGAAATCCTTCTGGTAAACGTTCTCCTATTGTTTGTTCTATTACTCTTTTCCCTGCAAATCCTATCATGGCACCTGGTTCTGCTAATATAATATCTCCTAAGCTTGCAAAAGAAGCGGTTACACCACCATATGTTGGATCTGTTAATACAGATATATATAAAATACCTGCTTCATCTAATTTCGTAAGTGCTGCCGTCGTTTTTGCCATTTGCATAAGTGATATTATACCTTCTTGCATTCTTGCACCACCTGAAACAGAAAATATAATTAATGGTAATTTTAATTTTATAGATTGTTCTATACTATATGTGATTTTTTCACCTACTACTGCCCCCATACTTCCCATTAAAAATCCACTATCCATTATACAAATTACAACTTCTTCTCCATTTATTTTTCCTGTTCCACAAGCTACTGCTTCTTCTAATTTTGTTTTCTCTCTTAAAGTTTTTAATTTTTTAGGATAATCTTCTAGTTCTAATGGATTATCTGTATCTATGTTTAACTCAAATCTTTTATATGTTCCTTCATCAATTATACTTTCTAATCTTCTATTAATATGCATTCTAAAGTAATTACCACAATTAGGACATATATTTAGATTGTTTCTAACAGTTTCTTTATATATTATTTCTTTACATTTAGTACATTTTACCCATTTTCCTATTGGAATGTCTATATTGGATTTTTTATTACTTTGTACTTTATTATCTCTCTTTTTTATTTTATCTACAATCATCTATGTTTATTATCTCCTTTTAACATCTCTTTTTCTATAAATGAAGTATCAAAATTTCCCCTTATAAAATTTTGGTTTTTTATAATATCAAATAAAAAATCCCTGTTTGTATCTATTCCATCTATAACTAATTCTTCTAAAGATCTTTTCATTTTGCTAATTGCCTCATTTCTATTAGTGCCATATGTTATAATTTTTGCAATCATCGAATCATAATTTGGAGGAATCACGTATCCATCATATATTGCTGTGTCTATTCTTACTCCATTTCCCCCAGGTAGATTTATCTCGTTTATTTTTCCAGGAGATGGCATGAAATTTTTACTTGGATTTTCTGCATTTATTCTACATTCTATTGCATGACCTTTAAATTCAATTTCTTTTTGTTTGAATTTCAAACTTTCTCCTGCCGCAATTTTTATTTGTTCTTTGACTAAATCTATTCCAGTTCTCATTTCTGTTATTGGATGTTCTACTTGAATTCTAGTATTTAATTCCATAAAATAAAATTTTTTATCATCATCTACTAAAAATTCTACTGTTCCACAACTTGTATAATTGGCCGCTTTGACAGCTTTTATTGCTGCATTCCCCATTTTGTTTCTTAATTTTTCATCAACTATTGTAGAAGGCGTTTCTTCTATTATTTTTTGATGATTTCTTTGTATAGAACAATCTCTTTCTCCTAAATGTATTACATTTCCATATTCATCTGCTAAAATTTGTATTTCTACATGTCTTGGTTCTAATATATATTTTTCTATATAAATTTCATCATTATTAAATGAGTTTTTTGCTTCTTGTTTTACTATATTATAATTTGTTTCTAATTCCTCAAACGAATTAACTATTCTAATTCCTTTTCCTCCACCACCTGCTGATGCTTTTAATAAAATTGGATATCCAATTTGTTCACAAATTAAAATAGCATCTTTTAAATTTTTTATACTACCATCCGATCCTGGTATTACTGGAATTCCTTCTTTTTTCATTAGTTCTTTACTATTAGATTTGTTTCCTAACAAATCTATAACCTCTGATTTGGGTCCAATAAATTTTATATTAGATTCTTCACAGATTTTTGCAAATTGAGAGTTTTCTGATAAAAATCCAAATCCTGGATGTATACTATCTGCTTTTGTAATTTGTGCAGCTTCTATAATATTTTTAATATTTAAATAACTCTGTTTGGAATTTGCTGGTCCTATACAAATTGCTTCATCTGCTAATCTTGTATGTAATGAGTTTTTATCTGCTTCTGAATATACAGCAACTGTTTTTATATTCATTTCTTTGCATGCTCTAATTATTCTAACTGCAATTTCTCCTCTATTTGCAATTAATATTTTATTCAATTTTTTCACTGTCCTTTCTTATTAAACAACTGCAAAAGTTAACTCTCCTTTAGCTACTATTTTTCCATTTACTGTTGCTATTCCTTCTCCTATTCCTATAGGCCCTTTTCTTTTTATTATATTTACTTCTAATTTTAATTTATCTCCTGGAACTACCATCTTTTTAAATTTCATTTTTTCTATTCCACCAAACAAGGCATTTTTACCTTTATTTTCTTCCATAGATAATATTGCTATTGCACCTGCTTGCGCTAATGATTCTACAATTAAAACCCCTGGCATTATTGGATTTTTTGGAAAATGTCCTTTAAAATACCATTCACTTTCATTTACATTTTTATATGCAATTGCCATTTTTCCTGGTTTGTATTCTTCAACTTCATCTATCATTAAAAAAGGATCTCTTTGTGGGATAATTTTTTCTATTTCTTCTTTTCCTAACATTATTATTTTCCTTTCTATTCTATACAAAATAATTCTGTTCCATATTCTACTGGTTCACCATCTTTTACATATATTTCTGTTATTTTTCCGTCATATTCTGATTCTATTTCATTCATTAATTTCATTGCTTCTATAATACATAACGTATCATTTTTCCTTACTGTTTTTCCTATTTCAACATATGGATCTGATGTTGGTGATGGTTTTAAATAAAATGTTCCAACCATTGGAGATTTTACTATATTTCCTTTTCTTATCTTTTTTTCTATCACTTCTGTAGTATCCATACTTTCCGTTTTTTCTTCTGGATTGTTTGTTGTAATAACTTTATTTGATACTTCTTTTTTCATACTAACTTTTGTGCCATCAGGAAAATCTATTTCAATAGCTGAAAGGTTAGAATTACTCATGTCTTCCATTAATTGTTTGATCTTATCATATTCCATAATTTATTCCTCCCATTTTTTCATTATAATACTGCTATTATGACCGCCAAACCCTAAAGAATTTGACATTACTATTTTTAAATTAGCCTTTTTTATATCATTTGAGACTATATTTAAATTGCATTCTTCATCTTTCTCTTTATAATTAATTGTTGGCGGAACTACTTGTTCTTCAAGTGCTTTTATACAAAAAATCGCTTCTACAGCTCCAGCTGCTCCTAATAAATGACCTACATTTCCTTTTGTTGAACTTATCATAACACTATCTGCACTTTTTCCAAATGCTTTTTTTATTGCCATTGTTTCTGTTAAATCATTTAAATGTGTAGAAGTACCATGAGCATTTATATAATCAATTTTATCTGGTGTAATTTTTGCATTTTCAATTGCTCTTACCATTGCTTTTGCTCCACATTCTCCATCTGGACATGGTGAAGTAATATGATAAGCATCTGTAGTAGCACCAAAACCTATGATTTCTCCATATATTTTAGCATTTCTTTTTAATGCATGTTCAAGTTCTTCTAATACTATTATTCCAGCACCTTCTCCCATTACAAATCCATTTCTTTCTTTATCAAACGGTATACTTGCTCTATTTTTATTTATTTCTGTTGATAATGCTTTCATATTTTCAAATCCTGCTATCCCAACTTCACATATAGCAGCTTCTGTTCCTCCTGCGATAATAACATCTTCTTCACCTAGTTTTATTGTTTTATATGCTTCTCCTATTGCATGAGTAGAAGAGGCACATGCAGTTACTATTCCCATAGATTCTCCTTTAAATCCAAATTCTATAGAAATATTTCCTGCTGGCATATTTGCAATAGACATTGGTATAAACATTGGTGAAACTCTTCTGTTACCTTTTTCAAAATTTATTTCACATTGATCTTGTATTGTTTTTAGTCCTCCAATACCTGAACTCACAAAAATTCCAACTCTATCAAAATTTGTATTTTCTTTTGTTATTCCACTCATCTTAACAGCTTCTCTTGCAGCAATAATAGCTAATTGTGATGATCTATCTAATCTTTTTGCTTGTTTTGTTTCAAAATATTTTAATGGATCATAATCTTTTATTTCTGCTGCTAGTTTCGTTTTAAAATTAGTTGTATCAAATAAAGTTATTTCATTAATTCCACAATTTCTTTCTTTTATTCCATTCCATGTTTCATTAACATTATTTCCAATTGGAGTAACTGCCCCTAAACCTGTTATTACAACTCTTCTTTCCATTTTTATATTCCTTTCTACATTAACATTCCACCATCTATATTAATTACCTGTCCTGTTATATATGAACTATCTTCTGATGCCAAAAATTTAACTACATTTGCAACATCTCTAACATTTCCCATTCTTTTTATAGGAATACTTTTATTTATATTCTCTTTAACCTCTTCTGGTAAACTTTCTGTCATTTCAGTTTTTATAAATCCTGGTGCAACTGCATTTACTAATATATTTCTACTACCAATTTCTTTTGCCAAACTTTTCGTAAATCCTATTATTCCCGCTTTTGATGCTGAATAATTTGTTTGACCGGCATTTCCACTTATTCCTACAACAGAAGAAATATTTATTATTCTACCATCTCTTTTTTTCATCATATATGGAACAACATTTTTTGTTATATTAAATGTTCCTACTAAATTAACATCAATTACTTGTTCAAAGTCTTCTTTTTTCATTCTCATAATCAACATATCTTTTGTTATTCCAGCATTATTAACTAAAACATCTATATTTTCAAATTGATTTATTATTTCTTCTACCATATTTTGGGCATCATCAAAGTTTGAAACATCACCTTTAACAGCTAAACATTTCACATTGTATTTTTCTATTTCTTTTTTTGTAATTTCTAAATCTTCATTTTCTTTTCTATAATTTATTGCAATATTATATCCGTTCCTTTGCAAGAACAATGGATATTTCTCTACCAATTCCTCTTGTTGCTCCTGTTATAAATGCAACTTTACTCATTAGTTTTTACCTCCTCTATTACATCTTCTAGTGTTTTACAATTATTAATATTCATAATTTTTATATTTCTTTCAAATTTCATTCTTTTTACAAAACTACTCAAAGTTTTTCCTGGACCTATTTCTATAAATAAATCAGTTCCATTATCATACATAGTTTGTAAAACATTTTTAAATCTTACAGGATTCATTATATGTTTTGCTAAAATTTCCGGAATATTATCATTTTTGTTATATAATTTTCCATCAATGTTTTTTACAACTTTTGAATTTTTAGAATTAAATTTTATTTTGTCTATTTCTTCTTTTAAAGCTGTTGAACATTTTTGTAATTTTTCTGTATGAAAAGGTCCAGCTGTGTTTAACAAACTTATTTTTTTTGCACCATTTTCTTTAGCTAGTTCTCCTGCTTTTATTACCGCTTCTTCTTCACCAGAAATAACAATTTGGCCAATAGTATTGTAATTTGCTGGAACTACAAATCCATTACTTACATTTTTGCAAATCTCTTCTACTTTTTTATCATCTAATCCTAATATTGCAGCCATTTTCCAATTACCTTTAGGTGCTAAATTTTGCATTATATCTCCTCTTTTTTGCACTATTTTCACACCATCTTCAAATGAAAAAATATTATCTTCAATTAATGCAGTATATTCACCTAAACTTAAGCCAGCTGACATATCAGCATTAATATTATTCTTTTTTAAAATTTCTAATATTGCCAAACTTTCAGTAAGAACTGCTAATTGAGTATTTTGGGTTTCATTTAATTTTTCTTCTGGTCCATTAAAAGATATTTCTTTTATATCTATCCCTGTAATTTTTTCTACTTTAGAATATATGTCTTTAACTTCTTGATATTTATTATATAAATCTTCTCCCATCCCTATTGTTTGAGTTCCCTGTCCTGGAAATAAAAAACTTATTTTCATTTATTAATTCTCCTTTTTAATATTTTTTCAAATTCATAGCAAAATTCTTCTATTATCTCTTGATTATTAACATCTATACTGAATTCTTTTTTTAATGATGTTGCTATATTTTGTATATCTTCAGTAAATTTAGTTTTGTTTGTATTTAATCCTATTCCAATTACTAAAAACTTTACAATTCCTGAATTTACCTTACTTTCTGTTAAAATTCCACCTATTTTTTTATTACTATAAAAAATATCATTTGGTTCTTTTATTTTTAAATTCACATTGTATTTTTCCTTAAAAATTTTTATTAATATATCAGCAATTTCAATAGTTATTCCATCTAATAAATTTGATTTACAATTTGTTTCTACAAAAAATGAAAATGCTATATTTTTACTCTCATCTGTATGCCATATTCTTCCATGTGTACCTTTTCCTTTTGTTTGGATATCTGCCATAATTAAAGTACCATTTTGTATATTTTTATTATCAATTAATCTCCATATCTCAGCTTGAGTAGAATCTATTGTTTTATAAAATGTATTAATTTTTCCTAAATAATTAGTTTTTAGATTTTTCAATTGCATCTAGATTTTCCTGCCTTTTTATTTTGTTTGTTGTTGTTTTTATCAAAGGATTTTCTGTTATAATCATTCCCTTTATAGCTTTATATTTTGGCATTTGAGCATTCACTTCTTTTACTTTTTCAAAAAGTGCTTTATAAATTTCTTCTTCTGTCTCTGCCCTATAAACTTCTTTTACAATATCTTTGTCATATACAATTTTCACATTTATTTTTATATTCTCTTTATCACTTGACTGTTTCTTTCCAAATATAAAAGATTCTTTTACTCCTTCAATTTTATTTACTAAATTTTCCATTTCTTCTGGAAATATGTTTTTACCATTTTTTAAAACTATTACACTTTTCTTTCTACCACAAATGAAAATATATCCATCTTTGTCTATTTTTGCTAAATCTCCTGTGTAAAACCAACCATCTTTAAATGATTCACTTGTTGCTTTCTTATCATTATAATAGCCTAAAGCAATGTTAGGACCTTTTACAATAAGTTCTCCTATTCCTTCGGAATTTACATCTACTATTTTAGCTTGTGCACTTGGTACGATTTTTCCAACAGAACCTAATCTATATTCTTCTTTTGTTCCAACTGCTATAACAGGTGATGTTTCTGTTAATCCATATCCTTGAACTAAATTTAATCCTAATAATCTATATTTTTCTTCAATTTTATAATCTAATGCTGCTGCACCAGAAATAAATAATTTTATTTTTCCACCTAACATATCATGAATTTCTTTAAATTCTTTTTTTCTTTCCTCCATAGATGCATTTTTTAATTTCTCTTCTTTCTCTAAAATCTCTTCTAATTTTCCCTGCTTTTCTAATTGTTTTCTTATCATTAAAAAAATTCTTTCATAAATACCTGGTACACATGCCATTACTGTTACATTATATTCATTTAGATTTTCAACGATATGTCTTATCCCATCACAAAATACAGTTTGAGCACCTTTATATAGTGAAAACAAAAATCCTACTGTGCATTCAAAAACATGATGTATTGGTAATATTGAAAGTAATGTATCTTCTGATGTTATATCTAAAATACTTCCTATATCCATTAAATTTGATGCAATATTTTTATGTGAAAGTGCTACAACTTTCGATTTTGATGTTGTACCAGATGTAAACAACATAATGCTCATTTTTTCGTTATCTATTTCTGCATTTACAAATCTTTTATCTCCATTTTTGATTAATTCTTCTCCTTTTTGTATAAGTTCTTTTTGAGAATATATTCCTTCTTTATTTTCTAAATTATCCATTGATATAAGATGCTTTAATTTATTGCTTTTACTATATTTTATTTTATTTAAAATTTCTTCATATTTATTAGAATAAAATATTGCTTCTACTTCTGATCTTTCTATAACAGATTCTAATTCATGTTCTGGTAATGACTTATCTATTGGAACTACTATTCCAGTTCCACATACTATTGATAAATATGCAATTTCCCATTCATATCTATTTTCTCCAATAATAGCAATTCTTTTATCTTTTAAGCCCATATCTATTAATGATGTTCCTAACGAATCAATCATTTCTCTTACTTGTTCATGTGTATATATTTGATATTTATTTTCTTCAATTTTTATTTTATATGCTGGCTTGTTACTATAAATATCTTTTGTTTTGTTTAACATATCTTTTAAATTTTCTATTTCTATAGTTTTATATAATCTTTTGCTCATCTTTTCACTATCCTTTTCTATATAGTATCGGTTACAAATTTAAACCTTTTATTTTATACCATATTTTTTATCTTTTTTCTTTATACTGATAAGTCAGTATAATATAATTTAAGGATGTTCAGCCATAAAAAAAACTAGAGGAAAATATAAAATTTTCTCTAGTTTTTTATTATTTTTAACTAATTTATACTTATATACATTAACATTAATAAAATTAAGCATTTACTTTAACCATAAATAAAACTAATTTGTTCATTTTCAATCCAACTTTTCTGTTTAGCAACTGTTATTTTATCTCCTAGCTCATTATCCCCAATTAAAAACGGAGATTTTTCATTATGTTTTTTCATGTTTTCAATAACTAAACTTTTGTTAGAATTTGCATAACAATATTTACACAAATGACCACATGTATTATAAGCTCCTATATCATTTCCCATAAGACAATTACATTCCTGTCTTAAATTTTTTCTTTTAGGTGGCTCCAATTTACAATCTATTGATCTTTCTATAATTTCTTGACTCATACAACCATTACATTCTAGTCCATATTCTGCTAAAAAAGTTTTTTCACAACAACTATGAATTATAATAGCATTTTCTTTACCTATTTTAACAAATGCTTTTGCGATTTCTATCTGTTCTTCTTTTGTTGGTGGTCTTAAATCCGGTGCATTTCTTTTTACTTTTTCATATAAATCCAAAAAACTAATAGTACAATTATTAGTATAACCTTTTAATTGTTTAGCCAGATTTTCAAAACACTCTATATGTTTTTCTACGTCAAATTCACTATTTATAAAAATGGGATCATACCTCCATCCAATAGAATCTATTCCTATATGTTTTGACAGTTTTTGAAAACTTTGTATAACTTTTTCTTTATCTGGTACTACTGGTTCTATATCTTTTCCATAAGGAGTAATTGTTACAAACCAATATTGTTTATAAACCTCAAGTTCGTCTAAATATTTTAGCATAGGTTCTGGATTTTTAGTGCAAAATGCTAAACAATCTACTACATTTGGAGATAAACTATATTTAGTTACCTGTAATGGGTAATATGGATTTCTTACTAATACAAATCCTTCTCTTATTCTATTCATTAACCATTTTGAATAAAATGCTGGTATATCAGTTCTACACCCTGTATTTATTATCATTTTATTTTCTCCTTTAAATCTTCTATTATTTTATTTGTATCTTCATCAAAAGAAATTGTTTTATTTTCTATTTCTAACATTGGATTTGGATAATCTTTATTTATTC
>ERZ827168.5599-NODE-5599-length-10325-cov-2.968452_pt1 | contig 10325 bp, 8 predicted proteins | sample MGYA00519868_ERZ827168 | MGnify/ENA primary metagenome ERZ827168 (study PRJEB31778, sample SAMEA3449271) | human gut metagenome | biome: human gut; feature: human-associated habitat; material: faeces | place: United Kingdom | collected 2010/2012 ...
CAAGCCGTTCGCGGTCATGATGGCGAACGCCGAGGCGGCGCGCAACGTCTGCGAGGTGACGCCCGAGGAGGAGAAGGCCCTCTCCGATCCTGCGCGTCCGATCGTTCTGCTGAAGAAGCGTCAGGGCGTGGCGCTTGCCGCGGGCCTTGCCGACAAGCTGCCCGAGCTGGGCGTTATGCTCCCCGCCACCCCGGTGCAGCTCCTCTTGCTGCACGATTTCGCCCGCGCCCTCGAGCAGATGGGCGTTCCTGAACCTCCGATGCTTGTGATGACCTCGGGAAACATCCACGATGAGCCAATCGTTACCGACGATGCCGAGGCACGCGGGAAACTTGGCGGCATCGCGTGCGCCGTGTTGGGCAACGATCGCGCCATCCTTTCGCGCTACGACGATTCGGTGGTTCGCATTATCTCGGCGGGATCCGCGGGCACTGCCGTTCAGATGATCCGCCGCGCTCGCGGTTTCGCGCCCGTGCCGTTGAAGCTGGCGCAGGCGAACACCAACCCGGAGGCCGCCGCAGCCCCGGAGGACGCCGAGGCCCCCGAGGCGATTGGCGCCGCCTGCCATGAGGACTCTCCCGAAACTGCAGGCCACGAAGCTGCTGCGGTCGCCCCGGTGCTCTTTGCGGCGGGCTCGGAGCAGAAAAGCACCTTCGCTTTCGTCCGCGGTTCGGATGCGTTCGTCTCCCAGCATGTGGGCGATCTGGAAAACGCCGAGGCGTTCGACGCCTGGCTCGATGCGAAAAGCCGCTTCGAGAAGCTCTTCGAGCTGCGCGCGACGCGCCTTGCCTGCGATGCGCACCCTGAGTACCTCGCTTCGAAATGGGCACGTGAGCAAGCGAGAAAGCTCGATATCCCACTGGTTGAGGTGCAGCATCACCATGCGCACATCGCTTCGGTCATAGGCGAGAACGGCCTTTCGGGCGCGGTGTGCGGAATCGCCTTCGACGGAACGGGGTTCGGTGCGGACGGTTCTATCTGGGGCGGGGAAGTGCTGCTTGCAAACGCGCAGGCCTATGAGCGGTTCGCGAACTTCGCCTATGTCCCCATGCCGGGTGGCGCTGCCTGCGTGAAGAATCCCTTGCGCATGGCGTATGGCGTCCTGTGGGAGTTCGATTTGCTCGAGCACCCGGCGGCAAAGCGAGTACTCGGCGCGCTCGGCGAGCAGGCTGACCTTTGCGACCAGATGATCGAGCGCGGCCTAAACACGCCGATGACCTCGTCGGTCGGTCGTCTTTTTGACGCGGCGAGCGCCATCTTGGGGATATGCGAGCATCCGACCTACGAAAGCGAGGCGGCGGTTCTCTTGGAGGCTGCCCTGGGGCCGGTCGCATCTCCCGATGGCGGTTCGACCGACGAGGCGGGCGTCAACAGCCGCTATTCGGTCGCCATCACGAAGAACACCGCGACGCCGAAGTCGACCGCCCAAGACACGTCGGTCCTGCTCTTCGACGCGGCGCCCACCTTCAAGGCGCTTCTCGACGACATGCAGGCGGGCATCCCCGCAGCGACCATCGCCCGTCGCTTCCACAGTGCTTTTGTGGAAGCCATCGTGAACGCGGCGAAGCTTGCGTACAGCGTTTACGGCGTGTCCACGGTGGTGCTCTCGGGCGGTGTGTTCATGAACCGCTTCATAATCGAGCATGCGCTCGCGGCTTTGCAAGATGAGGGCTTCACAGTTGCCGTCAATCGCGAGTTGCCGCCCAACGACGGGTGTATCTCCTATGGCCAGGCTGTGATAGCATGTGCCCAAGACGAGATAACTCGCAACGAGTAAAAGGACTGAGAGCCTATGTGTTTGGCAATACCCGCGTTGATCACGGAAAAGAAATCGGACAATCTGGCGACGGCAGAGATCCTCGGCGTCACGCGCGAGGTTGCGCTTGACCTCACCCCGCAGGCAAACGTCGGCGACTACGTGCTCGTGCATGCCGGCTTCGCCATCGAAGTCGTCGATGCCGATTATGCGAAAGAGACCATTGAACTGGTTAAACAGCTTGAGGATGTTGCCGTATGAGCGCCTTGGAGGATGCGGCCGACATCGATTTCTCGGCCTTTAAGGACCCGAAGCTCGCGCGCGGCCTCATCGAGACCATCCACCGCCTTGCGCCCGAGCATGCGACGCTCATGGAAGTGTGCGGCACGCATACCGTGGCCATCGCTCGCAACGGAATCCGTGATTTGATGCCCGAGGGGCTGCGTTTGGCGTCGGGTCCCGGGTGTCCCGTTTGTGTCACTTGCAACCGCGACATCGACACGGTGATCGCGCTTGCGCGCATCCCGAACGTCACCATCACCACCTTCGGCGACATGACGCGCGTTCCCGGGTCCACCTCAAGTCTGCTGGCGGAACAGGCCGCGGGCCGCTCGGTCGAGATCGTCTACTCGCCCCTCGATGCGCTCGCCTTCGCCAAGGCTCATCCCGAACGGGAGGTCGTTTTCGTGGGCGTTGGCTTCGAGACGACGACGCCGCTTGTGGCCATGGCCATCAAGCGCGCAAAGGCCATGGGACTTTCCAACTTCACCGTGTTCGCGGCGCACAAGAACATGCCCGGCGCGTTGGAGCTGCTCGTGGGCGACCCCACGCTCGAGCTCGACGCGCTCATCCTCCCCGGTCATGTGAGCACCATCATCGGCGCCGAGCCGTACCGCTTCCTGGCGGAGAAATACGGCATTCCCGGCGTGATCACCGGATTTGAGCCGGTCGACGTGCTGCAGGGCATCGCCATGCTCGTGCGACAGCTGCACGAGGGTCGTGCCGAAATCGAGATTGCGTACGCGCGCGGCGTCATGCCTGAGGGAAATCCCGTGGCCCTCGCCGCGATCGACGAGGTGTTCGAAACCTGCACGGCCACGTGGCGCGGCTTGGGCGACATCCCCGGCTCGGGGTATCGCATTCGCGATGAGCTCGCCGACTTCGACGCGGTTCGTCGCTTCGAGCCCGACGTGGAGCCGACGCGCGACCCGAAGGGATGCCGCTGCGGCGACGTGCTGCGGGCCCGCATAGCTCCCAACGAGTGCCCGCTGTTCCGTACGGTCTGCACGCCGGAGAACCCGGTGGGGCCTTGCATGGTGTCGAGCGAAGGCAGCTGTGCGGCGTACTATCGGTATTACTAAAGTTAACTGCGGCTAAGACCTTCCCCGCTCCCGTCTTCACTGTGGTACCATGGGGAAAAGCGCTGATTGGAGGATGAGAATGGAAAAAGTCTCCATGTCGCATGAGGATTATCTTGAGGCTATCGTCATGCTGGGTGGAACGACCGAGAATCCTGTTCGCTCGGTCGATATCGCGAACAAACTGGGGGTTTCCAAGGCCTCTGTCAACAAGGCGATGAACGCCCTGAAGGAAAAGGGCTTCACCGATCAGCCCTATTACGGCGACGTCACGCTGACGGAAGACGGCTATCGCTACGGCGCGGCGGTGCTCGAGCGCCACGAGCTTCTGCGCAAGTTCCTCACCAAGGTTTTGGGCATTCCCGAGGACACGGCCGAAGAGGAAGCGTGTCTGATGGAGCATGCCATCAGCGACGAGTCCTTCAAGAAATGGAATTCTTATATCAAGCAGCTTGACCTTTAAGGGCCCTATCGCCACTGCCCGTTTTTCCTAGATACGAATCTGGGCTGTTCAGCGGGTCGAGGGCAAGGCAAAACACTGCAAAGCGCCGGCCGTTTTCCCACGTGCCGGCGCTTTGCTTGTGTGGTATCCTGCGAAGAGCTTCTTGCATTACACACACTCTTATCAAACCACGATGCACTAAGGGGCCATTCGTTGACACAGCAGGCGAAAATCCTTTCGTTTGACAAGGCGCGGCGCGCGCAAGGCGACCGCTCACACTCACTCGATTCCTCTCGATATGCAACGCGCGATGCGCGCTCTTTCCGAACGGGGTATTCCTCCCGCGAGCGCTCGGGGACATATGCGGCTGCCCGTATGCGTCGGGACTCCGACTATGCCGCTCGCGCAGCGGAGCGCTTGCGCTATTCCGAAGACGACGTTCGCGACGTCCGCTCGCGCTATGCGGGCGAGGGGACCCGCGACGTCCGCTCGCGCCTGTGCGATTCGCGACGCTCCGCTTCCGACAGGGGGTCCATCGGCGGGCGCGCATATTCCGCGCAATCCCGAGACGCTTATGCGAACAGCCGTCTTGCTTGGGACGATTCCCCTGACGAGGAAGGCGTCGAGCAAGAGGAGCTCGAGCCCGAAACGCTTTCTCGCTTCGAGAAGCTCAAGCGCAAGCACGCGAAAGACAAGGCTGATCGCAAGTTCGCGCGCCAGTACGGCGGCAACGGCGACGCTGCGTCTGGAGAAGGCGGTTCGCGTGCGGCGGTGTACAAGGGGGAAATGGGCTCGGCGCATCGCCGTTCCTCCCGCATGCAGAACGAGGAATCATCGTCCGCATCGCGACGCACCCGCGGCGGTGATTCTCAAAAACCCGCAGCGCGCCTCGTGAGGAAGCCTTGGTTCATCGCAGCCGCGGTCGCGGCGTTTTGCCTGGTGTTCACCGTGTCGTTCCTCTATCCCTCAGCGGCGCAGCTCTACCATTCCGTGCGAGAGCGCGATCAGCTTCAGGCGGAATACGCTGCTATCGAGCAGCGCAACGACTCGATTCAGGCGTCGGTTGACGCGCTTTCGACCGATGCGGGCGTGGAAGATCGCGCTCATCAGGAGTTTGGCTGGGTCTCGAAGGGCGAGAACGCCGTCACCGTGTACGGCCTCGATCTTGATGACGACTCGACGTTCACGGCGAGCATTGTGCCTGGCAGCATCCCCGCTCCTGAGACGTGGTACTCCAAGCTGCTCGATCCGATCTTCGGGGAGAAATAATGCGCTGCGGGCGGTATGCCGCAATTGACATCGGGACGGTGACGTGCCGCATGCTCGTCGTCGATGCGGACGAGTCGGGGCTCCACGAGCTTGCGCGGGAATACGCCATCACCAACCTCGGTGAAGGGGTGGATGCAGCGGGCGAGCTCAAGCCCGAGGCGATTGACCGCGTCGTTCGAGCCATCGACGGGTTCCTCGCGGTGCGTGATTCTCTCTCGACGCCCGATCATCCGGTAATCCGCACCGTCGCGGTGGCGACTTCGGCCGCCCGCGATGCGCGCAACGCCGCCGATTTCGCAGCGCGTCTGCGCGAACGGGGCATCGGGCTTTCCGTTATCCCCGGGGCCCGCGAGGCGGCGTTGTCGTTTTCGGGTGCCTCGATCGACTTTTCGGGTGAGCGCCTCATGGTGGTCGACGTGGGCGGCGGCTCGACTGAGATCGTCATGGGAACGGGTGGCGCCGAGCCTTTGTGCGCACACTCCTTCAACGTGGGATGCCGTCGCGTGACCGAGAAGTTCCTGGCGAGCGATCCGCCTGCGCCCGAGGAGCTTGCCCGGGCGCGTGCGTGGATTCGAGAGCAGATGGCTTCCTGGTTCGCCGACCAGGCAAAAGAGGCGGCGTCGCTCGAGCGGGTCGTCGCGGTGGCGGGCACGGCGACGACCGTCGTCAGCATCCGCGAGCGCATGGAGACCTACGATTCCACGCGCGTCCATAAGGCGCGGGTTTCCCGGCGGGAGTTGCTCGAGGTGTATGAGCGCCTGGCCGCCTTGCCGCTTTCTAAGCGAATGCAGGTGGTGGGGCTCGACCCCAAGCGCGCGCCCGTGATGGTCGCGGGGCTTCTCATCCTCCTCGAAGTGCTCGATTTCGCCGGCATTGATGCGTTTACGGTGAGCGAAACGGACATTCTGCATGGTATTACGCTCGCAGTCTCGCATGAGGCCTGCGAAAAATCGTGCTTGTGATAGGATTTGCACGAGCAAATCACGGGGGCGTGGCGGAATTGGCATACGCAGCGGACTTAAAATCCGCCGCCGCAAGGCTTGTGGGTTCGAGTCCCACCGCCCCTACCAGATGTTTGCTTCTGGAAACGTTCGATCTATGAAGACAGGCGATTTACCGACCGCATGGAAACCATCAACGACATCATCGCATTGACCGAGCAGCCCCCCACCTCTTTCGAGGAGTACCTGAGCTGTTACGCGTCCAAAATTGGGGACATCCTCAACGCCTACATTCCGTCGGGCTCTCATCCCGATATGGATCGCTATCTTTACGATCCCCTGAAGCGCTATAGCGAAAACGGCGGCAAGCGCCACCGTCCGCTCATCTGCTTCGCGGCATGCCGCGCGGTTGGCGGGAACATGGAGCTCGCCACGAGCGCTGCGGCGGCTATTGAGCATTTCCACACGGCGGCACTCATCCACGACGACATCGCCGACGAGGCCGAGTTGCGCCGTGGCGAGCCCTGCCTGCACCTTACCGAGGGCATAGGGCTTGCCATCAATATGGGAGACCTTGCGCTGTCCCTGGTCAACGGAACGGTAATCAACGACCCGCTGTTGAGCGATGCGGTGAAGGTGCGCGTGGTCAGCGAGCTGATCGAAATGACGCGCCGCACGATTGAGGGCCAAGCGCTCGATATCGGATGGGCGCGCGACGGTCGCTATGACATCACGCCCGAAGACTACCTGGTCATGGCGACGCATAAGACCGCGCACTATTCGGGCGCGGTGCCCTTAGCGATCGGCGCCATCGTGGGCGGCGGCACCGAGCAGCAGATCGAGGCGCTGCGCTCTTACGGCCTCGACACGGGGCTCGCTTTCCAGATTCAAGACGATTTACTGAACCTTATCGGCAGCGAGGAATCCACCAAGAAGGATTTCCGCAGCGACATCACCGAGGGCAAGCGCACGCTCATGGTCGTCCATGCGCTGCAGAACTCCCCGAAGCGCGAGCGCCTGATTGAGATTCTCTCCTCGAAGGAGAAGGATTCTGCCGTTCTCGCCGAGGCGGTCGATATTATGGTCGAGTCCGGATCCATCGAGTATGCGCGCACCTACGCGGAAAACCTTACGAGCATCGCCAAGAATCGCCTGGTCGACCTTGTCGAGCCGTCCGATTCGCTGAAGCTGCTCATCTCCATGGCCGATTGGTTCGTCAACAGATTGAAGTAGGCGGTTCTCATGGATAGGATCAAACGAAACGACAAAGGGCCGGCGGTCGAGGACGTGCAGCAGCGCCTCGTCGCTGCCGATTGCCTTTCGGCGGGCGCCGTGAGCGGCGTCTTCGACGACGCGACGGTCGCCGCAGTGCGCGCCTTCTGCGTGAAGTCGGGCCTTCCTGCGGCTGAAGAGGTCGACGAGAAGGTGTGGGTGGCGCTTGTCGACGCGACGTTCTCCTTGGGCGATCGCACGTTGTATCTGCGCATGCCGTACTTTCACGGTCGCGACGTGCGCGAACTTCAACAGGTGCTTTCCGCGCTGGGATTCGCTTGCGGCGTGATCGACGGCATCTTCGGCGCCCATACCGAAGACGCGCTGCGCAAGTTCCAGCTCAACCTTGGTCTTCCCTCCGACGGCATCGCGGGCGCGTACACGTATGCCGCCATCCAGAATCTGCACCATTCGTGGGTTGGCAAGGCGGCCATCCATGAAATCGTGCATCTCGGGTTCGCGCGTGCGGCGGATGTGCTCGAGCAAAACGCGCTGTGCCTGTTCGGTACCGAGGAGTTCGCCCGCAGCGTCGCGTCGCGCATGTCGAATCTCTCGCTTGCAACGAACCCGCAGTCGAAGATTCTCTCCGCGGACTCGCTTTTAGTTGCGCCTGACGAGTCGATGCTCCTCGTGCATATCGTGCTTCCCGAGGAAGAGGCGGTGCAGAAGATACCGCGTGTGAGCTACGAGGACGAGGCCACGCTGCCGCTTCGCTTGGAGCAGGCCATCGCCGCAGCTCGCAAGGCGACTCCGCGCCGCATCGCTATTGAGCTCCCCGGCCGTGTTTGGGAAGACGCGGGCGAGGGCCGCAGCGCCCAGCATTTCGCGATTACCTTGCTCGACGCTTTGTGCACCGCGCTTTCCCAGAGCGAGCGCTCCGCCTAAGCATCGCTTGCAGCGCGTCTGCGGGAGGGGCCGTGGCGCCCCGCACGGGTTTTCGTGAAATAATCGAAGAAGCTGAACGAGAGCCGCCCGAGCGCGGCTTTCGTGCTATATGGGCGCGCTGTATGCAAGGCGTGCGACACCCTTGGTGAGTCGTGAACTTAAGCCGCTTTTACCTGGGGCTTCACCTAAAACCTATAATCTGCCGTATTTTGGGGGATTTCTCTTGTCGTATCGACGTTTGACATGACATAATACCTGACAGTTGTGTAGGTACTGGGAACTCTTGCTACGAGGGCATCGGCAAACAAGGAGCGTTGCTTTTTGGCGCATCCGACGCTTCTTGTCGCAAGCGCCTAGGAGCGAAGTACTGCTCGATTGGTCTAGCTCGAGCGGGCGACTCTCTTGACGTTTGCCCCTCGCTTTCTTGGTGAGTAGCAGAAGAAAAAGGGTCACTATGGTTTCAAAGGAAGAAGTGCCTGCGGAGGAGCAGCGCGAGCATCTCACCCCGATGCAGGAGCGTTTGCTCGGCTATATCGCCTTTCGTACCATCGGTCGAGATGGAACGAGCGAATCGAAGCGCCAGCTTGCCGAGCATCTTCGCAGTAGCACGAAGACGGTTGACCGTGCAATCACCCGCCTAAGCAACGAGGGCTACATCGAGGTGGAGGAGAACCTTCTTCCCGATGGTCGACAAGGCCCGAACACGTACCGATTGAGCAGGTAATTCGGTACTTCGCTTTCGTCCTTGCCGCAGGATGCTGCTGCGGAGGAGCGACTATGCCGGAAACGATAGATGGCCGGCTCGGCCATTCGCTCTTCGCCATACGCCATACGCCATACGCCATACGCCTTCCTGGGTCTCGATTTCTCGCGACGCATTCCCCGTCGCGCGGCATTTTGCATCTTACGTGCGGTTGAACTGAGCAGCTTGAGGGGAGTGCTACAATGTGCGGGTTTATACAGACGGTTCAACTGCACGAAAGAGGGAGTCAACATGGCACGTCCCATGACCATGGCGGAAAAGATTCTGGCCGCCCATGCGCATCTCGATGAAGTGGAGCCGGGGCAGCTGATCGAATGCGATCTCGACCTCGTGCTTTCCAACGACATCACGTCGCCCATCGCGATCAAGAACTTCAAGAAGATCGGTGTCGAGAAGGTTTTCGATCCCACTAAGATCGCCCTGGTTCCCGACCACTACGTTCCGAACAAGGACATCAAAAGCGCCGAGCAGGCCAAACAGGTGCGCGAATTCGCCCGCGAGCAGGGCATCACGCACTATTACGAAGTCGGCTGCATGGGTGTTGAGCACGCGCTTCTGCCCGAGCAGGGCGTCGTGGGCGCGGGCGACCTCATCATCGGCGCCGACTCCCACACCTGCACCTACGGTGCGCTCGGCGCGTTCTCCACGGGCGTGGGCTCCACTGATGCTGCGGTCGGCTATGCCACCGGTAAGGCGTGGTTCAAGGTGCCCGAGACGCTGCTCTTCAAGATTGACGGCGAGCTTAACCCGGGCGTTACCGGCAAGGACATCATCCTCTACATCATCGGCATGATCGGCGTCGACGGCGCGCTGTACAAGGCGATGGAGTTCGCGGGCAGCGCCATCCGCGGTTTGTCGATGGATCAGCGCCTCTCCATTTCCAACATGGCGATCGAAGCTGGCGGCAAGGCAGGCCTTATCGAGGTCGACGACATCACGCGCGCCTACATGGACGGCCGCACCGAGCGCCCCTACACCGAGTATCATTCCGACCCCGACGCGAAGTACGCGAAGGTGTACGAGATCAAGGCGTCCGATATTCCGCCGACGGTCGCGTTCCCGCATCTGCCGTCGAACACGCGCCCGGTCGCTGAGGCTCGCGACGTGAAGATCGACCAGTCCGTCATCGGCAGCTGCACGAACGGCCGCCTGGAAGACATGCGCCAGGCCGCGGCTGTCCTCAAGGGTCGCAAGGTTCACCCCGACGTGCGCTGCATCGTGATTCCCGCCACGCAGCAGGTGTACAAGCAGTGCATCGCCGAGGGCCTGATGGACGAGAACGATGTGGTGGAGATCATGATTGGTACCCCCAATGGCACCGCCGACTTCTACAACTCCGGCTATGAGTTCATCGTGAACAACTACACCGAGGCTGTGAAGGGCACCAAGCTGGAAGGCAAGCTGACCTTCAAGCGGGACGATACCCTGGGCAACGGCTTTGCCGAGGCGCTGCGTACCAACCGCGTGGACATGCTCTTCGGCGTGGGCTGGACCGGTTCCACCTTCGATCCCTATGGCCTGATCGAGGCGTACATCTCCGAGAACTATCAGTATGACCCCGCCTGGAAGCCTGCCGAGACCGAAGTGACCATCGAGCTGAACGGCGAGAGCTACACCACCGATGTGATTACCTGGTACG
>ERZ827168.5600-NODE-5600-length-10323-cov-7.086969_pt1 | contig 10323 bp, 9 predicted proteins | sample MGYA00519868_ERZ827168 | MGnify/ENA primary metagenome ERZ827168 (study PRJEB31778, sample SAMEA3449271) | human gut metagenome | biome: human gut; feature: human-associated habitat; material: faeces | place: United Kingdom | collected 2010/2012 ...
GATTCATTCGACTTTTGTGTGCTTTTTCGTGTCTATTTTACCGGGAAGGGGGCACACCGCACAAAGCTAGGCATGCAGATGCATCACCAAACCGTCAGAGAGACATTGTGCGGTGTTGTCTTAATCGTGTTTTTATCTCATTATACCATAGATTACGAGAAAAAGCAAATAATTTTTGCAGTATTCAATCAGCTAAGTTCAGAAAGAGAGCGCATAACAATGTCGATATCTTTATTTTCAAGTTCTTGAATAATATGTAGATATGTCTTTTGCGTAGTAGTCATGCTTGCGTGGCCAAGCCGCCGAGCAACGCTGGCAATGGATACGCCTGCAAACAGTAAAAGAGAAGCGTGTGTATGCCGCAAGCCATGAACCGAGATGACAGGTACTCCTGCTGCCTTACAGTGCCTCTCCAGAATATCATTGATCGTGGCATTATACACCTTCTGACTCTCCTTAACAAAGATAGGCTTATCTTCCGGAAGCCCCTTCACTAAGCCGGAGAATTGAATGACGGTCTGCCAATCCATCTGAATCTTGCGTACTGAAGAACGATTCTTAGTGGGAAGGAAGCCTGTACCATGCTTATAATCCCAGGTTTTGTTGATAGAAAGCGTCTGGTGCGGAAAGTCAAAGTCTTTCGGAGTAAGTGCCAACGCCTCGGAAAAGCGCATCCCCGTCTTAGCTACCAACAAAATAAACCAGTCCCAACTAATCTGAGGAGTCAGCTTCAGATGATTGAGCATAGTGTGCAGTTCAAACTGGTTGAGGTATTTCGGCTTTTTCGCCCTGGGAGTTTTGCCCTTGATGATTGCTTTTCTGGTGGGATCACGAGCGATCAATCCTTCGTCAACAGCATCAAGGATCGCACACTTAATCTGATGGTGAAAGTCCATTGTGGTCTGACGCTCGTGCGTTTCTGCATAGTCGTTGATAAGCTGCTGGTAGGTAATACGTGTAATATCGCCCAGCTTCAGATTCGGACTCAGTTTCTTCAGCCATTCCAGTGTTACCAGATACTTATTCAAAGTAACCGGACGAATAGCGCCTTCTTTGTAGACCTTGATCCACTGAGCATAGTATTCGTGGAAAAGGCTCTCTTTGGTAAATGTCTGCAGCATAATAGTTTCCTCCTATTTTAACGGCATTTTGCCGATTTTTGACTTACGCTGATGAAGGGTGATAAGGTTGTCGAGCTGGCGAAAGAAAGAACCTATTTTCTTTTGTTCTTCTTCTGATGGAATCGCTATTTCTTGATTGTCCAAATCATTTTTGTTGAGATTACCGATTGCACCATTCCCGCCAGCTACAAACAACTCAATAAACCGTCTGTACCAAGATGATCCCATTGAGGCATTTACAAAGTGCGGTTCTTTTGTTGTGCCGAGAAGCATAAATCCACCGTGAACAGCGGATTCTTCGGGGATTCCGCTGATAATCGTGTGCTTTCCAACAAGTCTTGACGACCCATTTGCAGCGGTAATGAGAATGTCGTTTGCTCTTGCACAGTCAATATTAACAGCTTCACGCACAACAAAAACATCTTCATTGCTTAATGTAAAACTGTCCTCGGCTATATTTGATGAGCGCAAAACACGAACCCCATTTTTCCGAATATCAGAGGGTTTGTATGTTAGCCCACGGCGAGTTGCCACAACATCTGAGAACTTACGCTGTTCCCAAGTATAAGCACTTCCATTTAGCAAATCCATTGACGCACACTTGGGAACAGCGTAAGTTGGGAGATATTGCTGACATTGTGGGTGGTGGAACCCCAAGTACAGGAAATCAGAGCTATTGGGACGGTGATATTGATTGGTATGCACCTGCTGAAATTGCGGATCAAATCTATGCAAATTCGAGTCAGAAAAAGATAACCGGCTTGGGTTATGAGAATAGTTCAGCCAAAATGCTTCCTCCCGGTACAGTCCTGTTTACATCTCGTGCAGGGATCGGGAAAACAGCTATTTTAACCCGAAAAGGCTGTACTAATCAGGGATTTCAGTCCATTGTCCCACATCGTGGAGAGCTTGACTCTTACTTCATTTTTTCTCGAACCGAAGAATTAAAACGATATGGAGAGCTTGTTGGGGCAGGATCAACTTTCGTCGAGGTTTCGGGAAAGCAAATGGCTGTAATGGAGCTGATGATGCCGCCAACGATGCGAGAACAACAGACTATTGGAGGTTTCTTTCAGCAGCTCGACCACCTTATTACCCTTCATCAGCGTAAGTGCAATTATCAGAAAAAGAGCAAAAAAATAGAGCCAAGACCAATTCTTGACTCTGTTCTGGCATAAAATCGCCACATAATTATTCTCATGTAATATCAAAACCGCCTGATAAAATGAACTCACGGAGGAGTTTGCTGACTCTGGGATTTACCTTTGGCGGTGGGATCGGCTTTCCATCCAATTTTTCAAAGTATGCTTTTGCTTTGCCTTTATCTACTGTAGCCAGAAGTGCATCGAACCGACCATACTCATTCAAAGTTGATTCTGTGACGATTGTCTGCATCAAAAGCCGCAGTTTCTCCTCATCCAAGCCAAGTACTGAAGCAATACGATGAATCTCATCCTGTTTTGCGGCAGCCATATATTCATTGATATAATCGCGGAATGTCTTTTCTGGATCGATAACGGCATCGCCACTTTCAACTTCATGCAGGAAAATATTTGCGTATTTCTGCTCTTCCTGTGTCAGCGTAGCAAAGGATTTGTGAAGTTCATTGAGTGTCTGCTGCAATTCCTCCTCATCCACTTGATCCTGTGCAAGCAGCTTAAGATACTTTGTAAAGCGGGAATTCATGTAGTCTTTGTCGATGCGGCCGGTATCAATCTCTGTCAGATAGGTTTCAATCTCGAATGGGATATCATCCTCGCCGCCATTACCGGGTTCATCTCGTTCAAACAGTTCTTTATAACGCATTGCAAGGATGAGATATGTATTCTCATCAGGGATGATCTTGACGAATTCTGCATCAGGATCACCATAGTCCTTGCCCCATTCAAATCCCTGTACCTTTGCCGCTTCGAGATATTGATTCAACTGCTTGAAAAGCTTTGCAAACTGACCGCGCTCTGCTTTGTCCTTCGGCAATGATGAGAAATCACCGACCTGTGCAGCTTGGAACAGCTCAGAGATGTCTGAGAACAAGTCAGCGATCTTGTCAACATTGAATTCGAGCTTCTCTGCAAACAGACCATACGGTTTATCACCGGAATACAAATTAAATGCCGCCTCTACATTCTTTTCCATTGTATGAGGCTTGCGGTAGTAACGAATCGTACCGAAAGGTTTATCAGGTCCGAATAGTCTGTTTGTTCTGGAGAATGCCTGAATCAAACCTTCATAACGGAGCATTTTGTCAAGGTACAGCGTATTGATCCACTTGGAATCAAATCCGGTCAGCATCTGATCGACAACGATCAGCAGATCAAGTTGCTGTTCCGGTTTCATACGCTCATATGGTTCCTTATGCGCAAGGCGAGCGGCTACATCCTTCTTGTAGCGTGCGTAGGTGGGCATCGTATAATCCATGCCATAGCGTGCATTATAATCCGTCAGCATTTCTACGATGCCATCCTCTTTTTCAAGAGCATGACCGCCGTTATTGTCAATTGACGGCTCAAAAAGTGCGGCAATACGCAGTTCTGGACAGAGTTCTTTAAAAAGACGGTAATACTGTATCGCTTCGGGAATACTGCTTGTAGCAAAAACAGCATGGAACTTGTTGTTCTTGCTCAGCGTTACCCAGTTTTCGAGAATATCATGCACAACAGCACGCCGATGCTCATCAGTTTCATACTGGACAGTGGGAATATAGTCCTCGATGCCCTTGACATATTCGCCGTTCTCATCCTCATAGCCTGCCATCGGAACTTCTGTCATATATCGCTGGAACACAGCACTCTTCTTTTCATCAGACAGCGCATCTTCCTCTGTGGCGGCTTTCGCTTTTTCCAACGCAACGACACGTCGGAGATCTTTGTCCTTGTAGGTCAGAACCTTATACGGATCGAAGCCCAGTACATTCCCGTCACGGATACCGTCTGCGATGCTGTAACGATGCAGCTCATCACCAAACACGGTAGATGTCGTATTCATGTGCTTCTGATTCTCATCGTGGATCGGAGTACCGGTAAATCCAAAGAACACAGCATTCGGAAAGGTTTTCTTAATTGTGATAAGCATATCTCCGAATGTAGAGCGGTGGCACTCGTCTACAATGAACACGATGCGCTTGCCCTGTATCTTCTCCAGATCAGCCGCATTCATGCCATTCATATCATCGTGGATATTGCTCATCTTCTGAATTGATGTAACGATCAGTGTATCCGTAGACAGGTCGCTTGTCAGCTTAGAAATTAAAACATGAGTATCTTCAGTATCCTGCACAGAATCGGTCGCCTCAGCAAAGGCTCTGTATTCCTTCAGCGACTGCGTTCCAAGTTCGATTCTGTCCATCAGGAATACAACCTTGTCAGCATCCTTGGAATTTGCAATCAACTGTGCGGATTTAAAGCTGGTCATGGTCTTGCCGCTGCCGGTCGTATGCCAGATATAGCCGCCAAGCTGATGCTTTCCGTCCCATTGCAGCTTAGACACAGTGTCCGAGATCTTGCTTGCCGCATAATACTGATAGCTGCGCATGACCTTCAGTACACCGTCCGCATCATCGGCAACCGTATAGAAACCAATCAGCTGATGCGCCATCGGGATGGAAAGCAGTGACGAGGCAATCTTATCCCATGCGTTGATCAGCTCATTGTTGAAGTCAGCCCAATGGAAATAGTAGTTGCTCATGAATCTGCCGTCCGGACCGGGATTCGCATAGTAGAGTGTTTCGTCCGGATTCATAGCTACAAAGACCTGCACAAGTGAAAACAGCCCTGTGAAAATGCCTTCATGAGCATATTTCTCAATCTGATTTGTCGCTTGACTGACGGGAATTCCACTTTTCTTCAGCTCAATATGTATGACCGGCATACCGTTAATCAGCAGCATGAGGTCGCCGCGGCGTGTCGGGAGAATGTGTGACGGTGCTTTGAATTTTGGCTGCTGAACAATCTGATAGCGGCTTTGTCCGGCCGCAATCTCCCTGCGGTCATAGATCTTCAGCGTGATCTCCTTGCCAAGATGTGCGATGTCATGCGGATTATCACGCTTAATTGAGATGGTCTTGCCATTGATAAAGCCGTTGAGCTTCAGAGGTGTACGAAGTGCAGTGATCTGCTCAATGATCTGCTGCATCTCTGTGTCCGTCAGCGGGCAGTCGTTCAGGCGGTCAATCGTATTATTGTTCTGAAAGAGGAGATTCGCCCAGTTTTTAAGAAGGTCTTCCTCCGTCGGGTACTTAATGACCTCCGATTCCCATCCTTTTTGTGAGAGGGCGTGTATCAGGGCTTCCTCAAATTCTGCTTCTGTTGTAAATGTCAATGTATTCACCTCGCAATATCGGAATCTGACAGGGTCTCTCGTGTCATCATCAGTGCATATCCGAGCAGATTCTGCCCTTTCCATTTTCTGCGGTCAAGTCTATCCGGATCAGTCATTGACAGACCGATTCCCCATATTTTATCTTTTACGGCACACTCCGCTATAACGGCGTTTCCTGTGCTCTTTAACAGCCGGAGAAGCTCCTCGTTCTGGGAGAACTTTGCACAAAGCCCCTTGAAGATGATGATCTGCCGAACGCCATTCCAATGACTGTCGTCATAGCCTGAAACTGCACGTCCCAGTGCCTTGATCTGTGCGGCATCCGATGTGCCAAGAATCTGCTCGGCTATGCGTTCATCGTGAAAGCACATGGCTTTTTGATGCATCATATACTGCTCCATCGAGCAATAATGGAAACCGCCGCAAGAGAAATCCGAGGGATACCAGTTGCTCAGATATCCGTTTTCTTCATTTGGATTGTGGAAACATATTATTTTCATGACTGCGCACCCACCTTCTGCACAGCAAGGTCAAGTTCCAGATCGTGAAGCCCAAGATAGGCTTTTTTCAGAAACGACAATGGTACTCTTTTGATGACTTCGGCGCTTGAAACACCAAAAAACCACTGATAGTATGCGTAAAACTCACCAATCCAATCAGGCAAAAAGCCTTCAAGGGCGATGCCTTCTTTCATTGAATAATGCTCCGTTTTCACGAAGTAATCTAATAGTTCCTTCGCAGACATCGTGCTGACATATGCCTGCGCTTCGTCAATGCTCTTTCGCGTTCTGCTGGTCATATATGCTGTGATAAACGCTTCCGTGTCTTTGTCCGGAAAGGAATGGGCGACATAATCAAAGAGCTTGCCTTGATTTTCCACAACATCGTTCAAATATAATTCTGAATACGCTCTCATATGCTCACTCCTCAAACAGTGTGCTGAACACTTTGGTAACTTTATTTGCATCTGAATCTACAAGCTCACGCATCTTCTGTCTTGCAGTTATATCGCGCTGATTGTATCGCTCATTGAACTCCGCATAATCAACTGCAATGACCGCTTCTTCGATCTCTTTGAGCCTTGAAAACGCAAGCTCTGATTTTATGCAATACTGTATTCCGAGTCCGCCGAGTGACAGCAGTTCCGGTAAAATATCGAGGTCAATATTGTCTCGTACAAATTCCTTTGCAATATAGAAATAGGACGCATTTGCCCGCCAGCCTCTTATGATATCATAGGCGGAAGTATCCAATCCGTACTTTGCAATGAATTTTTGTGCAAGCATACGGTAACGCTTGCTGTCTGCGGCATCTCTGTGCTTCATGAGTTCTGCAAGCCATGTCAGCACATCGTATTTTTCAAAGTCAAGGATGTGCAGTCCGTCCGTGTCGATCACAAACTGATGCACCCAGCCATTTGATTCGCTTGGTCTGCATACAGCCCATTCCTTTGCAAGGTCGATGCTTTCGGTCAGATAAAAGCCTTTTCCGTAGTCATGCTTCTCATCACCGAGCCCGTAAGTGGGGTGGATCACATGATCAGCTGTTCCGTGATACAAGATCATTTCTCTCATCGCCGCATCACCTCACACAAACATCTTTTCAAGCATGGATCTCTTGATCTGGCGGAGCTTATCTAACTTACGCTGATGAAGGGTAATAAGACGTTCGAGTCTTTCAAAGAATTCTCCAAGTTTCTTTTTTTCATTCATATTGGGTGCTGGAAATGACATTTCGGTTAATTGTGAAAAATGAACGCGCCGTTTCTCAATAAGTGATCCTATTGCCACATCATCAAATCGTTTTAAAGAGTTGGCTGTTTTCAAATATACGCACCAGAAGTTGCTACATTCTCCACGATCTATCGAAAATACGTCATAATACCCAGAAACACTGACCTTTTTGCCGCTATCATTAAATCCAATTGCACCGAATCTAAGGTTCATCGGGTTTGATACAAAGCATTGTTCAGGTACAATTTTGAATAAATCAGTCTCTTTTGTGATGAGGAAACTTCTTTCATACCGTTCAGTTTTCGGAGTAACTCCGTTCTCAATAGTAAGGCTGTATAATGGATAATTCTCAAAGTCAGATGTCAATTCTTGCACTGCCTGAATTATTGCCCCCAACTCACACTGTTCCCAAGTATAAGCCGCAAAGACAATAATTACTCGGCAAATCGCCGTACAAATACATAAGTTAGGAGGAAGCTATGAATAAACAACAGCTTGCCAACAAGATCTGGGAGTCTGCGAATAAAATGCGCTCCAAAATTGAAGCGAACGAATACAAAGACTATATCCTTGGCTTCATCTTCTACAAGTACCTTTCCGATCAGGAACTTGCTTTCCTGCGAAAGAATGACTATACTGATGAGTATCTCCCTTCTGTAAATGAAGAGGATCAGGAAACTGTAGAATGGGTGCGCACTGCACTCGGTTTCTTCATTTCATATGAGAATCTGTTTTCCACATGGCTTGCTATGGGCAGCGATTTCGATGTAGCCAATGTGCGTGATGCACTGTCTGCGTTCAACCGTCTGATCAATCCTTCCCACGAAAAGGTGTTTTCAGGCATCTTTGACACACTTCAGACTGGTCTTTCCAAACTGGGCGGCACTTCCGGAGAGCAGACCAGGGCAATCCGTGACCTGATTTATCTCATTAAGGACATTCCGATGGACGGAAAGCAGGATTATGATGTTCTCGGCTTCATCTATGAATACCTGATTTCCAACTTTGCAGCAAATGCAGGCAAGAAGGCTGGAGAATTCTATACACCGCACGAAGTATCGCTTCTGATGTCAGAGATTGTTGCCCATCATCTGCGTGACCGCACAGAAATTAAAATCTACGACCCGACCTCCGGTTCCGGTTCTCTCCTTATCAACATTGGTAAGAGCGTTGCAAAGCATACCGGAGAGGACAACCAGATTATTTACTATGCGCAGGAATTAAAGCAGAATACCTATAACCTTACCCGTATGAACCTTGTTATGCGCGGTATTCTGGCGGATAACATCAAGACCAGAAACGGTGACACGCTTGAAGAGGACTGGCCTTTCTTTGATGACAGTGACCCCGTTGGAACATACGAGCCGCTGTATGTTGATGCGGTTGTCTCGAACCCTCCGTACTCGCAGAACTGGGATCCGACCAATAGAGAAAACGACCCTCGTTATGCTCGTTTCGGTCTTGCTCCGAAATCAAAGGCAGACTATGCGTTCCTGCTGCATGACCTGTTTCATATCAAGCCCGATGGCATTATGACGATTGTACTGCCCCACGGCGTGCTATTCCGTGGCGGTGAAGAAGGCGAGATCCGCAAGAACCTCATTGAGCAGAACCATATTGATGCGATCATCGGACTGCCTGCAAATATCTTTTTCGGCACAGGTATCCCGACAATTATCATGGTTCTTCGCCAGAAGCGTGAAAACACCGATGTTTTGATTGTGGATGCTTCAAAGGGCTTTGAAAAGGCCGGTAAGAACAATAAACTGCGTTCTTCTGACATCCGGCGTATTGCAGATGCGGTGACAGGACGCAGAGGCATTCCGAAGTACAGCCGCCGGGTCAGCCGTGAGGAGATTCGTGCAAACGATTACAATCTGAACATTCCTCGCTATGTTGACAGTTCAGAGGCTGCTGAAAGCTGGGATATCTACGCCTCTATGTTTGGCGGCATCCCCAACGGAGAACTGGATGCGCTTTCTGACTTCTGGACAGCGTTCCCGCATCTTAAAGAGGAGCTGTTTAAGGCGGTGTCCGATGCTTATTCAGAGACTGCTGTCGATGATGTGAAAGCGGCGATCCGTGATTCCGCAGATATAGCGGCATTCCGTGCTCAGTATGAAGCGGCTTTTTCCGATTTCCCGGCATATCTGTCTGAGAGACTGCTGGACGGTATGATGTCCCTGAATATTTCTCAGGAAGAAAGTGTCCTCTCAGCTGACATTTTCCGCCGCTTGAATGGAATCCCGCTCGTTGATCCGTATGAAGCGTATCAGCTTCTTGATGACGAATGGGCAAAAATCGCAGTTGACCTCGAAATGCTCCAGACAGAGGGCTTTGATGCTGTCCGCCGTGTTGACCCCAACATGATTCTGAAAAAGAAGGACAACAAGGAAGTTGAAGTGCAGGACGGTTATATTGGTCATGTGCTGCCGTTTGAACTTGTTCAGTCCGTTTATCTGTCTGCCGAAGCAGCTGCTTTACTTGAACATGAAAGCCGTTTGACAGAGATTGCCGCGGAGTATGATGAACTGCTTGATAGCCTTGACGAGGAGGCAAAGGGCGGCGATTTTGTCAACGAGGACAAGACTGCCTTTGTTGCAGCAGAAGTGAAAAAGGCTCTGAAGGCAAAAGAACTGGATACCGCTGTGCTTGATGTGCTGCGGAAATTTGATCGGCTGAACACAGAGGAAAAAGCACTGAAATCCGCCATAAAGAAGGAATCTGCGGCACTGCATATGCAGACAAAGGAAACCATTGAAGGTCTGACGGATGAGCAGGCACGAGAGATGCTTCGGAAAAAGTGGATCGAGAAGCTGACGGAGCTGCTTCATTCGCTTCCCGACAAGCTGATAAACACACTTGCTGCAAGGGTTCAGGCACTCAGCGAAAAATATGCGGTGACCTTTGCGTCTGTGGAGGATGAAATCAGGCAGACGGAGCAGGAGCTTTCTGCAATGATCGACGATCTGACCGGCAGCGACTTTGATATGCAGGGGCTGAAAGAACTGCAGGCACTCCTTGGAGGTGTTTGATATGGGCGAAATGACGAAGAAACCGACAGTCCCGGCGATTCGCTTTAAGGGCTTTACGGATACTTGGGAACAGCGTAAGCTCGGAGAAATAGGCTCGGTTTCAATGTGCCGTCGCAT
>ERZ827168.5605-NODE-5605-length-10308-cov-4.334731_pt1 | contig 10308 bp, 10 predicted proteins | sample MGYA00519868_ERZ827168 | MGnify/ENA primary metagenome ERZ827168 (study PRJEB31778, sample SAMEA3449271) | human gut metagenome | biome: human gut; feature: human-associated habitat; material: faeces | place: United Kingdom | collected 2010/2012 ...
GACGATGTTCCTGACGCTGCTGCGCAAGCTTGGCTTTGAACGGGTGCAGTTTGAAAAGGATATGGCGGATTACAGCGCCGGACAGAAAAAGAAAGTGCTGCTGGCCCGCAGCCTTTGCGAAAGCGCTCATCTTTACCTGTGGGACGAGCCCCTGAATTATATCGACGTACTGTCCCGCATGCAGATCGAGCAGCTTTTGCTGGATTACCGGCCCACAATGCTGTTTGTGGAGCATGACGCGGCCTTTGTGCGCCGGGCCGCCACCGGGACGCTTGTGCTGTAAGCAGGCGCCCCATCACAGGAAAGAAGGAATTTTTATGGAGCTTACCATCCGGGCGGACGTTTCCGCCCATATGCGGGAATTGAAGCAATGGCTTGCACAGACGCGGGATGAGCCCGCCGAGGATATGAACGGCTTTTTCGCCGCCCGCGTGGACACCTATGAAGCGCACATGTCCGTGTGGGACAAAGCATACGGCCGTGTGGCCGAGCTGACGCCCGGAGACTGCGGCCCCCTGCTGGACCTCGGCTGCGGCACCGGGCTGGAGCTGGACCGCATCTTTGCCCGCTGGCCGGAGCTTGCCGTCACGGGAGTGGACCTGTGCGCGGCCATGCTGGAAAAGCTGCGTGCGAAGCATGCCGGGCGGCGGCTTGAGCTGCGGTGCGCGGATTATCTGGCGATGGACCTGGGCGCGGAGCAATACGGCGCGGTCGTTTCCGTAGAGAGCCTGCACCATTTTACCCCGGAGCAAAAGCTGGAGCTGTACAAAAAAATTCATGCCGCCCTGCGGCCCGGCGGCTTTTTTCTGGAGGCGGACTACATCGCCTGCTGCGAGGAAGAGGAGACTCTGCTGCGGGCGGAAAGCGCGCGCCGCCGGGCTCGCGCGAACATCCCGGCGGATGTGTTCATCCACTTCGACACGCCGCTGACGCTGGAGCACGAGCTTGCCCTGCTGCGGGCCGCGGGCTTTTCGTGCTGCGAGGCCGTGGACAGCATCGCGGGGGCCACGTTCCTGCGCGGCCGCAAATAAGACCGGTAACAAAAAAGCCTTACAAAAGAGTAAGAAAGCTGTAAGCCCTGTTCCGGTTGCGCGCGGCGCACAGCCATGATACAATAATATATCCTTATTTTTGCTGCAAAGGAGGCCGCGCCCGGTGCAGTTCACATCCCTTGCCTATCTCGGCTTTTTCGCCGCCGTGTTCGCCGTACACTGGGCCGTGCCGCAGAAAGCGCGCTGGGCCGTTTGCCTGGCCGCGTCGGCCGGTTTTTACGCGCTGCTGGGCGCGCCCATGTTTGCCGTGCTGGCGCTGTGCATCGCCGTCTCTTATCTGGGCGGCCTGTGGCTGCAGCGGCGGCGGGGCCGCAGGCCCGCGCTGGCGCTGGCCGCGGCGCTCTGCATTGCGGCGGCGCTGGCGCCGCTGCTGTTCTTCAAATATTTCAATACGCTGCTGGGCGCGTATGTACCCGAAAGCGTGCGCGCGTTCAGCCTGCTCACGCCCGTCGGCATCAGTTTTTTCACGTTCAAAGCTGTGGCGTATCTGGCCGAGGTGTACAAGGGCGCTCTGCCTCCCTGCCGCCATTTCGGACGGTACGCGCTGTATGTTTCATTCTTTCCCGAAGTGAGTATGGGACCCATCCAGCGCCCGGGCGACCTGATGGCCCAGATCGGCACGCCCCGCGCATTTGACGCCGGGCGCGCGGTACGCGGCGCGCAGCTCATGCTGTGGGGGTATTTTGAAAAGCTGGTGGTGGCCGACAACCTGGCGCCTTATGTTTCCGCCGGGCTGGACGCCCCCGACCTTGTGATGGGCCTTTCGGTGTTCCTGGCCAGCGTACTGTACGCGGTGCAGCTCTATGCGGATTTCGCCGGGTATTCCCACATCGCCATCGGCTGTATGCAGCTTTTGGGCTTTGACGTACCGGAAAATTTCCGCGCGCCCTATTTTTCCACGTCCGTGAAGGAGTTCTGGAACCGCTGGCATATTTCGCTCTCCTCCTGGCTGCGGGACTATGTCTACATCCCGCTGGGCGGCAGCCGCTGCTCCACAGCGCGCTGCTGCGTCAATCTGCTGATAACCTTCCTCGTCAGCGGCCTGTGGCACGGCACCGGGCTTCAATTCGCCGTATGGGGGCTGCTGCACGGGGCATACCTTGCGGTGGGACGGCTCACCGCGCCCGCCCGCGCGCGGCTGTGGCGCGCCTCGCACATTCCGGAGCAGAGCGCCCCGGCCCGCGGGCTGAAAATGCTTGTCACTTTCGTGCTGGTGTGGTTCGGGTGGGTGTTTTTCCGCGCGCCCACCCTGTCCGGTGCGCTGCATCTGTTCGCCCGCATGCCGGACAGCTTTTCTCTTACGCTCCCGGCGCTGAAAAACGCTCTCGCCATGCTGGGGTTTAACAGCGGTATGCTGGTACGCGTCGGCTTTGCCTGCGCTCTGCTGTGCGCGGTGGACTTCGCCGCGAGGCGCACGGGCTTTTCCGCCTGGCTTGCGGGACGCAGAAAATGGTTCCAGGCCGCGCTGTGCTATGTGCTGGTTCTGGCCATCCTGTTTCTTGCGCCCATCGGCGCATCCCCCACGCCCATCTACTTCCAGTTTTAAGCGCCGCGCCCCCGAACGGACGCGGCCCGAATATCCGGGAGGCTTCCATTGAAACGCTTTTTAAAGATCCTCGCGCTGTTTCTCGCGCCCGTCATCCTGCTGCTGGGCATGTTTTCCCTTGCCCTTGTGCGCTCGGGCGAGCTGACGCCCACAGCGGACATTGAAGCCGCTGCGCTGGACGGCGGGCTGGAGCTGTTCGGCCTTGCCTACCGGGATGATACCCGCGCCTTGAAGCAGGCCGTGGCCAACGCCCGCGGTGCGGACGTGCTGGTGCTGGGCACCTCGCGCTCCATGCAGCTGCGCGGCGCTTTCTTCGCATCAGACAGCTTTTACAACGCAGGCGGCGGCATCGCCTATATTTCACAGGCCCAGGTGTTTTTGGAAAACATGCCGCCGGACGCACGGCCGAAGCATCTGCTTCTGGTGCTGGACCAGTATTTCTATAATGAGACCTGGACCTCCATCGAACCGGAGGACAGCGCGGCCCTGCGGCCCTATACGCAGCCGGACGCCTTTTACGCTCTGCGCCGGGCACTGGCGGATTATCTGGACGGAAAATATTCCCTGCTGCATGTGCTGGGCACGCAGGACGGCGTGTACGGCATGTCGGCCGCCGGGCGCGGCGCAGGCTTTTACGCAGACGGCTCATACACCTACGGCACCGCCGTGCTGCACCCGGAAAAAAGCGTGGACGCAGAGTTTAAGGATACGTTCCAGCGCATCGCAAAAAACACGAACCGCTTTGAGTACGGGGAAACGCCGGACGCAGAAAGCCTTGCCCAGACGGAAGCTCTGCTCGCTTTCTGCGCCCGGACCGGCATCGAGGTAACGGCATTCCTGCCCCCCTACGCCCCCTCTGTGTGGCAGCGCATGCAGGAGACCGGGCAGTACGGCTACATCCCGGCCACCTTCGCGTCGCTGGAGACGATGTTTGCCCGGTACGGCTTTGAGGTGTTCGATTACTCCTATCTGCCGGAGACGAATGACAGCCAGTATGTGGACGGCTTCCACGGCTCCGACCGTGTATATGCGGCGCTGTGCGCGCGGCTGGCGGAGGATTCGCTTCTGCTGGGCGCACAGTTCGACAGCGCCGCGCTGACGGCGCTGTTTACGGCGCAGGGAAACCCTCTGACGGTTTCCCTGCCATAGACCCGCCTTAAAAAGCAGAAACAGCGGCGGGCCGCCCACACCGGGCGCGCCCTCCGCTGTTTTTGGTATTTGATCCCGTTTTTTCAGCCGCCGATCAGGAAGTCCAAAACATCCATCGCTCCGTCGCTCATTTCCTTGTACAGCTCGGTATAGCCGCACCGGGTGCAGGTGATGGTGGTGAAGCGCTTGTTCTGTACGTCGAACAGCTTGGCAAAATTGCCGCCGGTCGCCTGGAACTGGTCGGCCTCATACTCCATATTTCCGCACTTCGGGCATACATACTGCTGCCGTTCCATGGTGCATCCCCTCCTTTTGGTACCAGTTTACGCGAGATTGAGCCGCTTTGTCAACAACCAGCGCGTTATGCAGAAATAAATCACACAGCCGACCAGCAGCACTGCGCCCACGGCCCCCATTACGGCGCACATCACGGCGGCGGGTGCGGCGTGCTCTACCATAGGGACCAGCGCATCCATGGCCCCGGTCGCCGCAAGTACCACGCCGCTGACGAGCATACCGGCCACCGTCAGCATCTGCAGCCCGAAATTGAGTATAAAATACGCCGCGATGCTGGCCCCCAGGCGGCTGGTGGGCCACTGCCCGCCGATGGCCATGCACATGTAAAGCTGTAAATATGTGTTCACTGTACCGATAATAAAAAGCACCAACATCACGGCGGCGGGCATCCATAGGCCCGTCCCCATCTCCGCGCGGAACGCTGCGCTGAAGCGTGCAAGCGTCATGCCGTTTTCCGCCGCGCCGGGAATAGAGAAGATCAATGCAGCGGCAGCCAGCACCGCCAGCGCCAGTGAAAGGAGCGTCCACACTGTGCCCACGGCCAGCTTGGCCGTGATGTGCTGCGCGGGTGTGACTGGCAGCGTGAACATCAGATATCCCTCGTCCCCCAGCAGGTTTTTGTAGAACCGCTGGATGGTGACGACCACCGCGGCCGTCATCATGGCCATCATTGCAATAAAGGTGAGCAGGCACAGCAGCCCGGAAGCGAGGCCGAGCACCGGCCCTCCCCAGCCCGTTCCGCCGGGCAGCACCAGTATGCCGCCCAGCTTTACGGTCAGCGCCGCCGCGCCCGTCAGCACCAGAACCGTGCCCAGTATGGGCAGAAAAATACGCGCCGTCGCCTTGAATTCATGTTTGATGAGTTTCGCTAACATTTGAATACCTCCCTGAAAAACGCGTCGACGCTTTTGCCCTGCGCCGCACGGAGCTCATCCACACTGCCGGACGCCACAAGCCTTCCGCCGCCGATCATCACGACGTCGTCCAGCACCTTTTCAATGTCGCCGATAAGATGTGTGGAAAGCACCAGCGCCGCGTCCTCGCTGTAATTACGGATGATCGTATCCAGAATGTAATCCCTGGCCGCGGGGTCCACGCCGCCGATGGGCTCATCCAGCAGATACAACCCGGCGGCGCGGCTCATCACCAGCACAAGCTGCACCTTCTCCCGCGTGCCCTTGCTCATGGCGCTGATCTTGTCCCCCGGCTGGATCTTCAGATCCGCCAGCATCGAGACCGCCTTTTCCCGGCTGAAATCAGCGTAAAAATCGCAGAACAGCTCCAGCGCCTCGCGCACGCGCAAACCGGCGGGCAGATACGTGCGTTCCGGCAGATACGCCACGCGCGCTTTCGTCTGCGGCCCCGGCGCCTGTCCGCATACGCGAAGGCTTCCGCCCGTGGGCACCAGCAGCCCCGCCGCCAGCTTCATCAGCGTCGTCTTGCCGCTGCCGTTCGGGCCGAGCAGGCCCACGATGTGCCCCGGCTCGATCGTGAGATCGACGCTCTTGAGCGCTTCTCTGGCGCCGTAGCTTTTGGTGAGCGCCTTACATTCTAAAATACTCATTCTTCATCCTCCTTTGCTCCCTCAATGAGGGAGATGATCTCCTGCCTGCCGCAGCCGAGCGTTTTCATCGAGCGAAGAAACTCGCTCACGCGCTCGTCGGCAATGCGGAGTTTTGCGTTTACGATCATGTTTTCATTTTCCGTGACGAACCGTCCCGCCGTGCGCTGGGAAAAGACCAGACCCTCGCGCTCAAGCTCCGTGAGCGAGCGCTGCACGGTGTTGGGGTTGACACCGGCCTCCAGCGCCAGCTCGCGCACTGAGGGGAGCTTTTCCCCCGGGGCGTAGACGCCCGAGACGATGGCCTCCGTGAGCCGCTGGATCAGCTGGGAGTAGATCGGTTGGTCATTGCGAAAGTTCCAATCCATCGTGACCCTCCTTTGTATCACTGTATTAAGTGATTAGTACAATAATACATTGAGCGGCGTTTGTCAATGGGTTTTTGAAAAAAATTTCAAAAATTTTTGCAAGGAGAAAAACGTGAAACCGGCACAAAAATGTGAAACAGATGTTGCATTTGACGGAAAATGTGGTATCATAGATTCGAACAAATGTTGGAAGGGGCGCACGACGATGGAGAAATTATCCAGAATGCAGCAGCGCGTGTACGATTACATTGAAGAGAGCATCGCTTTGCACGGCTATGCGCCCTCCGTGCGCGAGATCGGCGAGGCGCTGGGGCTCAAGTCGCCCTCCACCGTCCATTTCCACATCAAGCATTTGCAGGAGATGGGACTCATCGAAAAAAGCGCGGGCAAGGGCCGCGCCATCACGCTCAAAAAGCAGCCGCAGGAAGCACCTGCCGCCCCTGTGTGGCCGGAGGAAGCGGCTGATGAGCTTTCCTCGCGCCGCCGCGTGCCCATCGTCGGCAACGTCGCCGCCGGCAGCCCGATTCTGGCGCAGGAGTGCATCGAGGATTACCTGACGTTCGATACCGGCGGGCACGATGACGAGTATTTTGCCCTGCGCGTGCGCGGCGAGTCGATGCTCGGCGTCGGTATTTTGCCGGACGATCTGGTTGTCGTCCACCGTCAGAGCATCGCGCAGAACGGGCAAATCGTCGTCGCGCTGCTTGGCGACGAGGCCACGGTCAAAACGCTCAAGCGCAAGGGAAGTGAGGTCTGGCTCCTGCCCGCGAACCCCGACTATCAGCCCATCGACGGCCGCGAGTGCACGATCTTGGGCCGCGTCGTTGCCGTGGTGCGCCAGTATTAAAAGAAACGAAAAAAGCTCCTCCGCATTTTTTGCGGAGGAGCTTTTTTGTCATATTTGGATACGGTTTATCTTCTGCTGTGTGCCTTATCCCTTGTCGAAGTGTACCGCCCAGTTTGCAAGCCCGTAGAACGGGGAGGAGGCGGTGGGCGTCAAGCCGTCGATGAGGCCGCTCGGCGTCAGGACGGACGAGGTTCGGAACGCAATGGGCGCAATGGGCGCGCTTTGGTCGAGATAGCGGTACAGCGTGCGTGCGGTCTCCTCACTCTCGCTTTGGAGGAAGGTGTCGAGCAGCGTATCGCACTGTTCGTCGGCATAGCCGCCGTAGTTGAGTGCGCCGCCGGTGCGCACGAGCGGGGAGATGTCCCAATCCGCCGTCAGACGGACTTCGCCGAGATAGAGATCAAAGTTGCCGTTTTGCAGCGCGGTCAGATAGTCGTTCCATGGCAGCGCGCGCACCTTGATCGTCAGCGCGCCGCCTGAGAGCGTGCGGCTGAGATAGTCGGCGATGGAGACCTTGAAGGAATCGCTTTCGCTGACGAGGATCGTCAGCGTGCGGGGGCGGGAATCCGTCACGCCTGCATTTTCCAACGTTGCCGCAAGCGAGGGGGAAGCGAGCGCTTCTGCCATCTCTGCGGGATAGAGGCTTGCACTCGGCGAGAGCGGGAAACGCGCCGCCTTTGCGTGACCGGCAAGATAACCCGTCGTAATGGTGCCGCGGTCGATCGCGCCTGCGATGGCGCTGCGCAGCGCCGCGTCGGAGAGCAGCGTGCGCTGTGTGTTGAAGCCAAGGTAGATCATGTTCGCGGTTGCGTAATCGGTGATCTGGATCTCCGCGCTGCGAAGATCCCCCGTGCCGCTTGTCAGGTCGGATAAGAGCAGATGCACCTCGCGCGAGGAAAAAAGGTACGCCGCCGTGTCCGTATCCTTAGCGGCGCGCAGCTCGATGCGCTCAAACGGCAGGGCTCCGCCGTGCCAGTCGGCGCTCCGCTTCAGGAATGCGCCGTCGCCGTCTGTGACGAAGAGATACGGCCCGGTGCCGAGCGGTACGGTGCTTTTCTCCGATCCCGCCTTGACGATGGGAATATCAAGCAATGCGGGGAAAGCGCTGTCTGCGCGCAAGAGGGTGATGATGAGCGCACCGCCGCTTGCGCGCATTGAGGAGACATTTGCGAAGCGCGCGCTGTAGCGTTCGCTCTGCTGTGCGCGGCGGAGCGTGGCAAGCGCGTCGTTTGCCGTCAGAGCGCTGCCGTCGGAAAAGCTGGCGTCGTCGCGCAGATAAAAGGTGTAGCTCGTGCCGTCGTCGCTGCGTTCATAGCGGCTGCACAGAACGTTTTGCGGCGCAAACGATTCGTCCAGTGCGAAAAGTCCTTCATAGAGCAGCGCGCCGAGCACCTGCTGTATGCCGTCGGGGCAGGTGAGAGGGTCGAGCGTGACGCCTTGCAGGTAAGGAAGCGCAAACGACGTGATCGGCGTCAGGGGGGAGTTGTCCGCTTCCTGCTCCGGCGGTTCTTCCCAGAAGTCGTTTCCTTCGTCGCTCACGTCGCTGCTCCAGCAGCCCGCGAGCGAGAGTGAGAGTGCGAGCGCGCACAGGAGCGCGGCGAGCCGCCGCTTCACAGCATATCCTCCGTCAGGCAGATCATCGCGGCCATGCCGCCGCGCTTTTCGCCCATCGCGCGGTGCGACCAGTAGCGCTCGGGGTGGCATTTGGTGCAGTCGGGGTGAACGTCGATGCGCGCGGGGTCGATCCCGGCGCGCAGCAGCCACAGGCGGTTGATCTCCTTTAAGTCGATGTGGAACTTGTCGCCGCGCTGCTCGATGCGCTCGTCCATTGCGGGGTCGAGCAGCGCGAAGAAGGCGTCCGCCACGTCACGGTCGGTCTCAAAGCAGCATTTGCCGATGCTCGGGCCGATGGCGGCGCGCAGCGTGTAGGGGTCTGCGCCGTAGCAGCTCATCATCGACACCGCGGCCTTGAGCGCGATGCCGGCCGCCGTGCCGCGCCAGCCGGCATGCACTGCGCCGATGGAGCGCGAGGTGGGGTCGTAGAGCGTGATGACGCAGCAGTCTGACCCGTAGGCGAACAGCGGCAGATTCGGCACGTTTGTGATGAGCCCGTCGGCGTCGTAGGGACGGTCGTTCCAGAGGATCTTGCCCGCGTCCTCCTCGCACGCAACGCGCACAAGGTCAGAATGGATCTGGCGGCAGCCCACGGCACGCGAGGCGTCAATGCCCACGGCCTCACCGAGCAGACGATAGTTTTCAAGAAGATTTTCGCTGCGATCTCCTCTGTTGTCGGCAAAATTGAGCGAATCAAACGGTGCGGGACTCACTCCGCCGTGGCGCGTGGTGAAAGCGTGCACTGCGCCAGGCACGGCGGAGAGCACGTCGGAGGTGTCGAAAATAAGACCATTGTGGTTGTGTTCCGAAAAAGACATCAAAGTGCCTCCTTTCCTTTTGGGCAAGGGGGCTGCTCTCCTTCGGGAAAGAGAACAGCCCCCTTGCATTCAAATCACTTCAAGCGATGGGTCATCTGCCGCAGCACTGCTTGTACTTTTTACCGCTGCCGCAGGGGCAGGGGTCGTTGCGGCCAATCTTCTGCACCTTGCGCGGCTGCTTTTTCACGGTGCCGTCGCCGGAGGTGGAGGCGACGATGCCGTCAGCCACGCGCTCGCGCTTGACCTCGCCCTCGGTCTTGACGCGGGCGGAGAAGATGCGGCGCACCGTGTCGCCCTGAATGGCGGCGATCATATCCTCGAACATCGTGAGGGATTCCTGCTTGTAAACGTCGATGGGCTTGTTGTTGCCGTAGGACTGCAAACGGATAGCCTGGCGCAGCTCGCTCATCGCGTCGATGTGATCCATCCAGTATTCGTCGACCACGCGCAGCAGTACCACGCGCTCAAGCTCGCGCATGATGGGCGAGGTGACGGCGTTTTCCTTGGCCTCGTAGTAGCTCTCCGCTGCGGCATAGAAACGCTCGGTCAGGTCTTCTGCGGAGAGACCTGCGAGGGAAGAGCCTGCCACAGCGCCGCGCGGGAAGTAGGTGCCCTCGCAGCTCTTGAGCGCGTCGGCGCGGTGCTCGTCGTCCGTCTTGTCGTGCTCGCCAAAGGCGAAGGCGACCTGACTTTCGATGCTGCTTCTCAGCATGTTCAGAATGGTGGGCTTGATGTCCATGCCGTCGAGCACCTGCTTGCGCTGACCGTAGATGATCTCGCGCTGCTTGTTCATCACATCGTCGTATTCGAGCGTGCTCTTGCGGTACTGGAAGTTGCGGGACTCAACGCTCGTCTGCGCGTTTTCGATGGCCTTGGAGAGGGTCTTGTTTTCGATCGGCGTATCCTCGTCGAGATTGAAGCGCTCCATCAGATTGGTGATGCGCTCGCCGCCGAAAAGACGCAGCAGATCGTCCTCAAGCGAGAGGTAGAAGCGCGTTTCGCCCGGGTCGCCCTGACGACCGGCACGGCCGCGCAGCTGGTTGTCGATACGGCGGG
>ERZ827168.5610-NODE-5610-length-10304-cov-2.437311_pt1 | contig 10304 bp, 8 predicted proteins | sample MGYA00519868_ERZ827168 | MGnify/ENA primary metagenome ERZ827168 (study PRJEB31778, sample SAMEA3449271) | human gut metagenome | biome: human gut; feature: human-associated habitat; material: faeces | place: United Kingdom | collected 2010/2012 ...
CCGGAGCAGACTTTTTAGTAGACGGAGGAGCGACGGCTACCTTCTTTTACGAAAATGAATCCAAATGATGAATCTAAATAATGAATGATACTGGCAAAAGCCTCAATACGGTTGTTCTGCCAGCATCATTATGTATTATTAAACATTACCTTAAAACTCATCCATCACCTGTCTGCATCTGTTAAATCTGCGTCATTGAGTTGTCTTTCTCTGTTTTGTCTTCCAAAAATCTTATCTTTGCACACACCGAAACCGTGCGACAAAGGCAGTTATACCGCCGGTCGGCACGAAGCCCGACGAAATCAAACCAATACTATAACAATATGAAACATCTAAATCTTTTGCTTATGGCAGCAACCATGACGTGTGGAGCATGCGGAAGTATCCAGAACAGTGATACACCGGATGCAGAAGACCTCATCCAGCGTTCGGACATCCGTATCGAAAACCGCCGTATGACACCCGAAGCCCTGTGGGCCATGGGACGCATCGGAAGCGTGGCACCCTCGCCCGACGGTAAGCAGATAGCCTATGCCGTCACTTACTACAGCGTACCGCAAAACAAGAGTAACAGCGAACTGTTTGTCATGAACGCCGACGGCAGCGCCAACACGCAAATCACCCATAGTGCCTTGCGCGAAAACCAACCCGCCTGGATAAAAGGCGGTCAAAAACTGGCCTACCTCAGCACCGAAAGCGGAAGCAGCCAGGTATGGGAAATGAATCCCGACGGAAGCGGAAAGCAACAACTGACCAACTACGATGGCGATATAGAAGGTTTCTCCTTCAGCCCCGACGGCAAAAAGCTGCTTTTCATTGCCCAGGTGAAAACAGTGCAAAGCACCAAAGACAAATATCCCGACCTGGATAAGACAACAGGTATCATCGTCACCGACCTCATGTACAAGCATTGGGACGAATGGGTAACCACTGCCCCACATCCCTTCGTAGCCGACTTCGACGGTTCGGCCATCAGCAACGTGACAGACATCCTGCAAGGCGAACCTTACGAAAGCCCGATGAAACCTTTTGGCGGTATCGAACAGCTCGCCTGGAGCCCCGACAGCAAGGAAGTGGCCTATACCTGCCGTAAGAAGACAGGACTGGAATATGCCATTTCCACCAACTCGGACATCTACATCTACGACCTGGCCAGCAAACAGACACGTAACATCACCGAAGAGAACAAAGGATACGACACCAATCCGCAATACTCTCCCGACGGCAAATACATTGCCTGGCAAAGCATGGAGCGCGACGGCTACGAGGCCGACTGGAACCGCCTTTTCGTGATGGACCGCCAGACGGGCGAGAAACGTTTCCTGAGCAAGGGCTTCCCCTCGAACGTGGACGCTTTCTTGTGGAACAGCGATTCGCAGAGCATCTTCTTCGCCGGTGTGTGGCACGGTATGACTCCTATCTATAACGTAAGTCTGAAGCCGGACGGCTGGATTTACCAGCTGACCAACGGCCTGTACGACTACGGCAGCATCGCCCTGTGCGGCAAGGACCTCATCGCCACCCGCCACTCCATGAGCGAAGGCGACGAAATCTATGCCATTACCGACCTGGACAGCAAGCCTTTCCCGGTAAGCCTCTTCATGGAGGGCGGCCCGGAGCGGCTCAGCAGCACGGATAGCATCCGTCCCGACTACCCCGTCAAGCAACTCACCCACGAAAACCAACACATCTACGACCAACTGGACATGGGCCGTGTAGAGGGACGCTGGATGAAGACCACCGACGGCAAACAGATGCTGACATGGGTCATCTATCCGCCCAAGTTCGATCCTAGCAAGAAATATCCCACCCTGCTGTTCTGCGAAGGCGGACCGCAAAGCCCCGTCAGCCAGTTCTGGAGCTACCGCTGGAACTTCCAGATCATGGCAGCCAACGACTACATCATCGTAGCCCCCAACCGTCGCGGCTTACCGGGATTCGGCGTCGAATGGAACGAAGCCATCAGCGGCGATTACGGTGGTCAGTGCATGAAGGACTACTTTACCGCTATCGACGAAATGGCCAAAGAACCGTTTGTCGACAAGGACCGTCTGGGATGCGTAGGAGCCAGCTTCGGAGGATTCTCCGTCTATTGGTTGGCCGGCCACCACGACAAACGCTTCAAAGCCTTCATTGCCCACGACGGCATCTTCAACATGGAAATGCAATACCTGGAGACAGAAGAAAAATGGTTTGCCAACTGGGATATGGGTGGCGCATACTGGGAAAAGAACAATGTTACCGCCCAACGCACTTTTGCCAACTCTCCTCATCTTTTTGTAGATAAATGGGATACTCCTATCCTCTGTATTCATGGCGAAAAAGATTTCCGCATTTTAGCCAACCAAGCTATGGCAGCCTTTGATGCAGCCGTAATGCGTGGAGTACCAGCCGAACTTCTTATCTATCCGGATGAAAACCATTGGGTGTTGAAACCACAAAATGGCATTCTGTGGCAACGTACATTCTTTGAATGGCTTGATAAGTGGCTGAAACCTGCTGAAAAATAAAGAAGAGAACCTGACAGAGAATATCAGAAAAGGAAGTTAACATCGTCCCACTAACGATGTTAACTTCCTTTCTTTATGATGTTAACTTATTACAAACTATCTTGTTAACTTCATATCTGCTACGATGTTAACAGAATCATTATCATTCTCCTACCATGCCATTACTCCCAGCATTGGGAATGTTGCTCCCTGCATAGCAAAGCAGATACCAAATACCGCCGCACTTATAATCCAAAGAATAACCAAAGTCCATTTCAATCCGGAAACCATAGGCTGCCATTTGAATATTTGACAGAATATTGCCCAAACAAGGCTCACCAATGGAATACCCACCAACAGAAGGCCTGCAATATACATTACAATAGCAGACAACGGAGACGTAGGTAGCACCACATTAAAAGTGGGAAACATCGAAATAAGTGCAGCCCCACCACCAATGGCAACCATTACTGCTGCAAAAAGCAGAGCTACAAATACGACCCCGAATACAAACAATAACGGACTGCAAATGATGGCGAATATCACCAAACATATTTTGAAGAACAAACCGACAACCATGACTAATGCATCACCCAGTTTTTGCAAAAAAGTACGGGGTTTGTCAGACCTCATATAATCATTCACACCATTGGCAACCTTTTCAAAACCACCGGTAACCGTCTTTCCTATATTGTCCACTGTAACAGCCTCGCCTCGCATGCTCAGTTTTTCGGCTGCCGTACGAGCTTCAGGAACGATAATCCAACAAATAATATAAGCTGGAATCAGGAGTTTAAACCCAAAAATCATGATTATGACAAGTGCCAAACGGAAGGTTGTTACATCCCATCCCCAATAAGCAGCCAGCCCGCTCACCACACCCCCTAGCATCCTATCATCGGGGTTACGATAAAAACGATGACGTACTTTCTCCGTACTCGTAGAAAAGTTTGCACCTGCATTACCGGAACAGCTACCTCCCTCCGCCGTCGATCGAAAGGACCGCGCCGGTGATATAAGCGGCGTCGTCGCTCGCCAGGAAGGCGGCGGCCGCCGCGATTTCTTCGGGTTTGCCCATGCGCGCGATAACTTCTTCCACATCGGCAATAGTAATCACTTGCGACCCTGCAGTAAGTTTTTCTGTAAACAGTTCGGAAATACGGCGCTCAATATCATCAATAATCTCGTCCGCACCGGCTTCCTTACGGAAATGTATTTTCAAATTGCTCAGATAATTATCTAAAAGGCAGTAGGCATCTTCATCAATGTGAAAAACAGTTCCGCCTAAATTTACCGTTAATGTCTTTTTCATTGTTATATGTTTTTATTTATTATTCTATTACTTATTTGTATAGCTACTAGCTATTTGCAATATGATCGACCGTATCGTTCAACTCCTGCCAGGATGTTTCCAACTCGCCCAAGAAAACCTCTCCTTTTTCTGTAAGCTTATAATATTTACGTGGTGGCCCCTGCGTGGACTCTATCCATTCATAACTTAACAAATCATCGTTTTTTAAACGAGTGAGCAACGGATAGAGCGTTCCCTCTACCACTATCAGTCGGGCCTCTTTCAACTTTTGTATGATATCCGAAGCATAAGCCGGCTCTTTATGGAGCAATAGCATGATGCAATACTCAAGCATGCCCTTACGCATTTGCGATTTTACGTTATTAACGTCCATAATCCATTTGTCATTAAAATGTTTTTTAATTACAGCAAAAGTGTTACACATTTTGTATGACACAAATATATGCATTATACAAGTACCTTGTATTACAAAGTACCTTACATTAATATTATTTAAGGAATAAGCATCCAAAACTGTTGCATATACTATGCCTGCCATCTTTACATATAATCTTCCAATATGCTATAAATATCTATATAATAGAATCTATTTATAGTAAAGTATATTATATTTGCATCAGATTAATATAAACACAACAAATATGTTTACTATCAGAAAAGCAACAAGCACCGATTGTGAATTGATTCACAAACTGGCATGGCAGATATTTCCCGAAACTTATAAGGAAATACTATCAAAGGAACAAACTGAATATATGATGGAATGGATGTACTCCATAGAAAATATCCGTAAACAAATGGAGGAAGAAGAACATGTTTACTTTATAGCCTACGAAGAGTGCGAAGCAGCAGGTTATGTATCCATACAACCACAAGGCAAAGATTTATTCCACTTACAAAAGATTTATGTACTCCCCTATTATCAGGGGGCGCACTGTGGGAGTTTCCTGTTTCGCGAAGCTGTAAAATATATAAAAGAGATACATCCGGAACCATGTATGCTGGAGTTAAACGTAAACCGCAATAATAAAGCACTGCACTTTTACGAACACATGGGGATGAAGAAACTAAGAGAAGGAGATTTTCCGATTGGAAACGGATATTACATGAATGATTATATAATGGGAAAGGAAATATGAGGACAGTAATTAGTGGCTGGTGATTAATGATTAGTATGGCTGCGCTATCATCTTGCACAGTTTCCGCTTAATCATTAATCACCAACTATTAATCACTAATTATTATTTTGCCACTCTCTCCAGCCACTTAACCATAGAGAGCATTACAATCATAGAAGCACCTGTTGCACCTACAAAGACTAACCAGCATGCCCAAATTGGAACGGTAGTATACAGAATGCCTCCAATGAAAAGCAGTGAGTTGCCTACTGCAGTTGCTGCCAACCAACAACCCTGCATCAGACCTTGCAAATGAGGAGGAGCCACTTTGGATACGAAAGACAATCCCAACGGCGAGATAAACAATTCGGCAACCGTAAGAATGAAGTACAAACCAATCATAATCCATGGAGTCACACGAATCGCACTGATTTCAGCGGCACTCATAGTGCTCAACACATCCTTATCGGGCAAAGTAAATGAGAATATCATCAGGAATACGTACGCCAATGCTGCAATTCCCATACCGATAGCAATCTTCATCGGAGTAGAAGGCTCTTTGCCAGTCTTCTTCAAAGAGCCGAACAACCACATGATAAACGGAGTGAGGAATACAACAAAGAACGGGTTCACACATTGGAATATTTCTGCCCCCTTGATACGGGTAAAGCCAAGGTCAATATCTATTACGCTCAGATCTACATAGTCACGTGCAAAATATGTCAGCGAATAACCATTCTGATGGAATGACAACCAGAAAAAGATTACCACACCGAATACAGCAAACAATGCATAGATACGTTGTTTGATTTCAGCAGCACTCATTTTGATTTCTTCCTTACTTACAGTAGTATTCTGCTCTTTAGCTGCTACAACCTTCTTTGCCGGATCGGGGAAACGTTTTTTATTAGCCAGATAGATTACCAATGAAATCAACATAGCGACAATCGCAGCCATGAAAGCGTATTGGAAACCACGATTAAACACATCCAGATAGTTGTTGACAAATGCGCCCATATCAGCCACATGGCTACCGTCAAGCGTAACTTTTTCTGCCAAAGATGTGAGATTCTCCATTGCCTGAGGAGCCATTTTATCACCTTCTTTAAGGAATTGGTGGCAAAGTTCGGGCAAGGTGGCATCATAATCGAAGTTGTTCACTTTCAGCCACCAGTTACGCACACCGATAGCAATCCATGGAGCAAAGAAGCCACCGATATTGATAAACATATAGAAAATCTGAAAACCGGAGTCACGCAAGCTCGAGTACTTAGGATCATCATACATCTGACCTACCAATGCCTGAAGATTTCCTTTGAACAAACCGTTACCGAACGCAATGACCAAAAGTCCAAAGCAAGTCAGTCCGAGATAAAGTCCCATGCTGGGAACAGGTGTGGGAGTGGGAATGGCAATAATAAGATAACCGACAGCCATCATCACTAAACCGGCCAAAATAGTGCCTTTAAAATTTTTTGTCTTGTCAGCAATGATACCGCCTGCTAATGCCAAAATATAAATAGATGCATAGAATGCGGAATAGATATATCCGGTTGTCGTTTCCGACAGTCCGAACTTCGCCGAGATAAACAGTGTAAGGATTGCCATCATAATATAGAAGCCGAAACGCTCTCCCATATTAGCCAAAGCGGCAGCAATCAATCCATTAGGGTGTTTGCTAAACATAAAAATAAGTTTTTGTAAATTAGTAATTAGTATTGATTAATTTATATTTTTTGCAAATATATGCTTTTCGTCGAGATTTCCGGTAAGAAAACAGAATATCTCTTGGCAAAACCTAACCTTTATGCCTCAAACAGGATGCAGACTTGGGCATGAACTTCTTTTATCAGATCTTCCGGATTGAGTTTGAGCTGCAGGCCACGTTGCCCCGCACTTATATAAATATAAGGGAACTGCAGGCAAGTTTCGTGAACATAGGTAGGAAAAGCTTTTTTCATGCCGATAGGCGAACAGCCGCCACGAATATATCCCGTTAATGGAAGCAATTCTTTCATCGGGATGAGATCGCATTTCTTGTTACCGGAAACTTTCGCGGCCAACTTCAAATCAACCTCGTGTTCGCCGGGGATGACGCACACAAAATAACCAGTCCTGTCACCATGCAATATCAAGGTCTTAAAGACCTGCTCTATGTCCTCTCCCAAGCTGGCGGCAACATGTACAGCGCTCAGATCTTTTTCATCCACTTCATACGGAATAAGTTCATAAGCAATTTTTGCCTTATCAAGCAGCCGGGCTACATTCGTTTTATTAATTTTCATTTCCTTATTTGCAAACTATAAACTACGAATGAGCAAAAATCTTTTTCATCGTAGATTAATTAATTTTCCTCTTAAGATATTCAAATATGAAGTTCTTCTTTCAAGAACTTCGGAGTATATCCCTTCGTGCTCTTTGCCACTTCTTCGGGTGTACCGCAAGAAAGGAGTTCTCCCCCGCCCTTACCGCCTTCTGGCCCCATATCTATGATATAGTCTGCCATTTTGATAACGTCAAGATTATGCTCGATAACAACGACCGTATTGCCCTTATCGACCAACTTGTTCAGCACATTCATCAGCACGCGGATATCCTCAAAGTGCAGTCCGGTGGTAGGCTCATCAAGAATATAGAGCGTCTTGCCTGTATCCCGCTTGGAAAGTTCGGTGGCAAGCTTCACACGTTGGCTTTCGCCACCGGAAAGCGTGGTAGAAGACTGTCCCAGTTTTATATAACCCAGCCCCACCTCTTGAATTACCTTTATCTTATTCAGAATCTGAGGCACGTTTTCAAAAAATTCCACCGCGCGGTTAATTGTCATATCCAGCACATCGGCAATAGACTTCCCTTTGAAGCGCACTTCCAGGGTTTCCCGATTGTAGCGTTTGCCATGGCAGACCTCACAAGGAACATACACGTCGGGCAGGAAGTTCATTTCAATAGTTTTATAACCATTGCCCTGGCAGGCTTCGCAACGCCCCCCACTGACATTGAACGAGAAGCGTCCCGCCTTGTAACCGCGAATTTTAGCTTCGGGCAGACCGACAAACAAGTTACGGATGTCCGAAAAGACTCCGGTATAAGTGGCGGGATTGGAACGCGGAGTACGCCCCAACGGAGACTGATCCACATTTACCACCTTATCTATATACTCTAATCCTTCAATACTATCGTACTCCAAAGGGTCTTGAAGAGAGCGATAAAACTTCTGTGAAAGAATGGGTTGAAGTGTCTCATTAATCAGCGTAGACTTACCGCTGCCCGATACACCGGTCACACAAATCAATTTGCCAAGCGGGAACTCCACATCTACATTCTTCAGGTTATTGCCTTTGGCACCACGCAACCAAAGACTATGACCGTTACCTTTGCGTCGTTCGGCAGGCACTTCGATGGCACGTTCGCCGTTCAGATATTGGGAAGTCAGCGTATGCGTCTGCAACATCTTTCCCGGAGTACCGGCAAAGACAACCTCTCCGCCCAACCGGCCCGCTTTAGGCCCCATATCAATAACATAATCGGCAGCAAGCATCATATCCTTATCATGCTCCACCACGATAACAGAGTTGCCCATATCGCGCAGCTCTTTCAGTGAATGAATAAGCCGCAGATTATCGCGTTGGTGCAATCCGATACTGGGCTCATCCAAGATATACAGAACGTTGACCAACTGCGAGCCTATCTGTGTGGCCAGCCGGATGCGCTGGCTTTCGCCGCCGGAAAGACTGACGGCACTACGGTCCAATGACAAATAATCCAATCCCACATCCAGCAGGAATTTTAGACGGGTACGGATTTCCTTTAATATTTCGACAGCAATCTGTTGCTGCTTATTGCTGAGAAATTGGTCTACGTTCATCAACCAGTCATACAGCTCATTGATGTCCATTGTGGAGAGTTCGTAGATGTTTTTATCATGGATGCGGTATGACAAAGCCTCTTTATTCAGTTTCGCTCCATGACACTCCGGACAAACAGCTGTCTTGGCAAACTGTTCTGCCCATTTCTGCGCTGTGGCAGACGCGTCTTTTTCCTGCAACATCTGAATGTACTTCACTACCCCCTCGAAAGTAACGAAATAATCGGATGACGTACCAATGAGCGAACTCTTTATCTTTATGCGTTCATCCGAACCATACAGAATCTCATCTATGGCATCATCCGGAAGTTCCTTGACAGGAGTTTTCAACGTGGCTTCATATTTCTCCAGCAATGCGGTAATCTGCCAAAATATCATACTATTCTTGGCTTTTCCCAAAGGTATAACAGCTCCCTCACTTATGGAAAGCTCACGATCCGGGATAACCTTGTCTATATCAATCTGATTCACCACACCCAGTCCTTTACATTTGGGACAGGCTCCCTGCGGAGAGTTGAAAGAAAAGTTATGAGGAGCAGGTTCGCGGTAAGACAACCCGGTTACAGGGCACATCAGGCGTTTACTATAATGGCGCACACTTTCATCTTGCACATCAAGAATCATCAGCAGTCCGTCTCCCTGACGCATGGCAGTGGCAACGCTGTTCTTCAAACGAGTGTCGTCTTTATCTGCCACAACCAGCTTGTCAATCACCACTTCTACATCATGATTCTTGTAGCGGTCCAGCTTCATGCCGGGAAGAGCCTCACGCACCTCACCGTCTACGCGGACATAGAGATAACCTTTCTTCCGGACTTGCTCGAACAATTCCTTATAATGTCCTTTACGGCTACGTACCAACGGAGCAAGAATGTAAATACGTTTTCCTTTATAATCATTCAGAATAAGATCAAGGATTTGCTCTTCGGTGTATTTCACCATTTTCTCACCGGAAACATAAGAATAAGCCTCACCGGCACGAGCGTACAGCAGGCGAAGATAATCGTATATTTCCGTTGTCGTACCTACGGTGGAACGCGGATTTTTATTGGTTGTCTTCTGCTCAATGGAAATCACCGGACTCAAGCCTGTAATCTTGTCTACATCAGGACGTTCCAGATTCCCCAGGAAGTTACGGGCATAAGCGGAAAAGGTTTCAATATACCGGCGTTGGCCTTCAGCAAATATCGTATCGAACGCTAAAGATGACTTGCCACTTCCACTCAACCCGGTGATGACCGTCAAGCTATTACGGGGAATTTCAGCATCAATGTCCTTCAAATTATGTACACGCGCTCCGTATACATTGATATATTCTGTTTCTTCTTGCATATTTTAATTAATGAATTTGTGCAAAAATAAAGGTTTCCGGCCGAATATCAGCCGAAAAGACATATTTTTCGGTTTTGAAATGCACAATATTATTTCTTAACGCAATCCTTTGGTTAAAATAGGACAATATTACTAACTTTGCAGCTACTTTGGGAAATTGTAAACATAAACCAACGATTACTGAATGAAAA
>ERZ827168.5611-NODE-5611-length-10301-cov-2.991606_pt1 | contig 10301 bp, 8 predicted proteins | sample MGYA00519868_ERZ827168 | MGnify/ENA primary metagenome ERZ827168 (study PRJEB31778, sample SAMEA3449271) | human gut metagenome | biome: human gut; feature: human-associated habitat; material: faeces | place: United Kingdom | collected 2010/2012 ...
GCAATCACTCCCGCCGAAGTTCCTATGGCTTTTGAAAGATTGAACTTGTCGGCCGAAATGCGAATAATTTCAACCGGCCTTTCACCGGCCTTAAACCGCAGTTCTTTTTCGGTTCTTTTTGCCGTGTCGCTTGCAACTATTATAAGCTTTGCGCGGCTTTTCTCAATTGCTTCGGAGCACATTTCGAACCCGATCATGAGCTTTGCTATTCCCAAAAGCCCGAGAAGCTTATCATTCATTTTTTGAAATAACCTCCTCGCAGGCGGCATATATTTCATCGGGAATTTTTACCGAAAGGGAGCGTTCAAGCCGTCTGGATTTGCGGGCGGTTTCAAGGCATTTTCCGTTCTTGCAGATATATGCCCCTCTCCCGTTTTTCCTATAACCGTCGTCAAGCTCGACCTTACCGTCGGGGGTCTTGACCAGCCGTATGAGTTCGGCCTTTGTTTTCATCTCTCCGCAACCGATACATTTTCTAAGCGGAACCGATTTTTTATCTGACAATTTTGTCGCTCCTTTCGGACAAAAATAGAATTACTCCTCGCCGTAAAATCCGCTTTCGGGACGGATGTCTATTTTCCAGCCGGTCAGCTTGGCGGCAAGACGTGCATTCTGACCCTTGTTTCCGATGGCAAGGGAAAGCTGAACATCCGGAACCGATACATGACAGGACTTTGCTCCGTCGGGGTCAATTTCCACCGAAACAACCTTGGCGGGAGAAAGAGATTCGCTTATAAAGGCTACGGGATCTTCGGAATATTTGACAATGTCAATCTTTTCTCCGCAAAGCTCGTCAACGATTTTGGCAACCCTGGTACCTTTAGGACCTATGCAGGCACCGATGGGGTCGACATCGTCATCCTTGGACCATACGGCAATCTTGGTACGGGAGCCGGCCTCACGGGAAATAGATTTTATCTCAATGGTTCCGTCATATATTTCGGGAACCTCGGTTTCAAACAGGCGTTTTACAAGGCCCGAATGGGTTCGGGAAATAAGAATTTTGGGGCCCTTTTCGGTTTCCCGGACATCGACCACAAAAATTTTAAGGTGCTGTCCTTCGGTAACCGTCTCTCCGGGAATCTGCTCGGAGGCACGGAGCACGGCGTCGTAGGCCTCGCTGCCCTGGCCCACCCGGATGAACATATCTCCGGTGGCAGGGTCAATCCGCAGGACGGTGCCGGTGAGCAGCTCCTGAGCCTTGGAGGAATAGGACTCATACATCACGCCCCGCTCGGCTTCCCGGATGCCCTGGATGACCACCTGCTTGGCGGTCTGGGCGGCAATCCGTCCGAACTTGGCGATATCCACGGGGATGGCCACGGTGTCGCCCACGTTCACATTGGGGTTGGTCTTCCGAGCCACGTCCAGAGGAATTTCCAGAGCCAGGTCGGTCAGCTCATCGACCACGGTCTTGACCTGATACATGCTCAGGCCTTCCTCGCTCAGGTTCACCACCACGTTCTCCGCGGGCACGTCCCGGTGATCCTCCCGATCCTTCCGGTACGCGTTGGTCAGAGCCTGCTTCAGCCGCTCCACCATATAATCCACAGGGATTCCCTTCAGCTTCTCCAGCTCCCGCAGGGAAGCGAAAATCTCCGCGCCGATGTCCACCTTGGGTGCTTCGGCCTGCTTCTTGGCTGTCTTTCTTGCCATGTTCGTGCCTCCTTAGAATTCCACGCGAAGCCGCACCTGGGCGACCTCGGATTTTTCAAATGTAATGGTTTCTTTGCCCGCTTCCACGGTGAGCTTTCCCTCGTTGTATTCCTTCAGAACGCAGGGAATTTCCTTCAGGCCGTTCCGGGGTCGGTAGAGTTTGACGGTAATGGGACTGCCCAGGAAGCGTTCAAAATCCCCGGGGCGCTTCAGAACCCGCTCCAGGCCGGCGGAGCAGACCTCAAAATGATAGGACGTGGGGATGGGGTCCTTCTCGTCCAGAATGGGGTCCATAGCCCGGGAAATGGCCTCGCAGTCGTCAATGTCCACGCCGCCCTCTTTGTCAATGTACAGCCGCAGGAAATACTCGGAGCCCTCCCGCACATACTCCACGTCCCACAGCTCACAGCCCTGCTCCTCCACAATGGGGCGGGCAAGCTCCGCCACCAGCTCGGTCACTTTCATGGATCTCCTCCTTTTTCGTCAATGCTAAGAAGAAAGAGAGGCGCTTGCGCCTCTCTTTCCTACCTACATTCTACCTTTTAACATGGGTATTATACCACCGTTTCGGCGGTATTGCAAGGGGTTTTCCCCGGAAAATGGGACAATATTTTTCGCCTGTCCCGGCAAAAATCCCACAATCTGCCGAAAAGCGCCCTTTCAGGGTCTGAAAACCTCCCGAACAAGGCTTGGCATTGTGCGGAATGCGGCGCAATTCTTTGGCTCTTCTGAGAAACATCGAAAAACGCGCTGGTGCGGGAGCACCCCGGCTCCCTTGTGTAAAGGGAGCTGTCATGGCCGTCTCCCGCAAGGCCATGACTGAGGGATTGTCAAAATGAGCAAGTTCTGATCCCCTCAGTCAAAAATCAAAGATTTTTGCCAGCAGTACATTGTAGTATGACTGCCACTGGCAGTCATTATGATTTGGATTCGCTGCGCGGAGCACCGCCCTTGGTCAGCAAGGGGAGCCTTTGCGCCTCGCCGGTAGTTCTCGGAATATCCGGGAGATTGCCACACCAGTGTTGCGACACTGGCTCGCAATGACATGTGCTATACAATGGTTATTCGATAGCCTGACAAAAGCCGGAGCAGCCGCTCCGGCTTTTGGAATTGAAATCAGGCTTTTACGGCTCCCAGCTTCTTGCCGCCAAGGTACTGCATCGCAAACACGATACCTACCAGCAGGATACCGCCCACGTCGGTGGCCGTGCCGGGGAAAATCAGCATCAGACCTCCCGCGCAGCAAATCAGCCGCTGATACCAGGACATATGGGTATACAGATATCCCTCCAGAGAAGCGGATACCGCGAAAATACCAATGAAGGCGGTGATGCTGATGCTGATGACTCCCCAGACGTTGGTATCCACAAACAGCAGCGCCGGATTCAGGGCAAATACATAGGGCACGATAAAGGCGGCAACCGCCAGCTTGGTAGCCGTGATGGCGGTCTTCATGGGGCTGGCCTGGGCAATGGCCGCGCCGGCATAGGCCGCCAGCGCCACCGGAGGCGTCAGGTCGGCCACAATGCCGAAGTAGAACACGAAGAAGTGGGCGGCAATGGTGGGCACGCCCATCCGGATGAGGATGGGGGCGCAGGTAGCCGCCATGATGCAGTAGGTGGCCGTGGTGGGCACGCCCATGCCCAGAACGATGCAGCAGACCATGGTCAAAACCAGGGCAATGAACACCTGATCTCCCGCCAGCACCACAATGCCGTTAATGAGCATATTCGCAAGGCCCGTCATGGTGATGGTGCCCGCGATGATGCCGGCGATGCCGCAGGCGGCAGCCACGGTGATGGTGCCCTGACCGCCGGCAGCCAATGCCTCCAGCAGACGCTTGGGGGTGATCCGGTTGTCCTTATCGAACATGGATACGGCGATGGCTGCCACAATGGCGATGGCCGCGGCGTACTGAATACTCCGGGTGCTGGTGCTTACCAGGTATACCAGCAAAACCAGAGGCAGCAGCAGGTAAACCTTTTTCAGCAGAGGACGCAGCTTGGGCAGTTCCTCCCGGCTCAGACCCCGCAGGCCCAGCTTCTTGGCCTCCAGGTGCACCGCCACGAAGATACCCGCAAAGTACAGCACTGCGGGCAGAATCGCCTTCAGGGCGATCTGACTGTAGGGGATCTGCACATAGTCCGCCATCAGGAAGGCGGCGGCGCCCATGATGGGGGGCATGATCTGACCGCCGGTGGAAGCGGAGGCTTCCGCGGCAGCGGCAAATTCCGGGTCATAGCCCGTCCGCTTCATCAGGGGGATGGTCACGGAACCGGAGCCGACGGTATTGGCCACGGAGGAGCCGGATACCATGCCCTCCAGCGCGCTGGCTACCACCGCCACCTTCGCCGGGCCGCCGGGCAGACTGCCCAGCAGGGAATTTGCCACGTTGATGAAGAAATCCGCAATGCCTGTACGCTCCAGGAACGCGCCGAAGATGATGAACACCACGATGAACTTGGAGCAGACGTTGATGGGGGTGGAGAGAATGCCCTCCTTGCTGTAGAACAGGTAGCGGATGATGTACTTGACCTTTCCCCAGAGGGTGGGGTTGGCAAGACCGGCGGTAAAGGCGTAAATCAGGAAGCAGGCCGCCACGATCAGAATGGGCAGACCCACGCTTCTGCGGCAGACCTCCGCCAGAGCCAGCACGCCCAGAATGCCGATGACGATCTGGACATCGGAGAACTTGGTGCCCTGCTGGATAATGGTCTTGGCATTGAAGGCAAAGTACAAAAACGCGCCGGTGCCCACAATCATAATCATCCAATCATACCAGGGAATGTGATTGACCCGCTGGTGGCTCTTCCTGGCCGGGAATACCAGGATGCCGATAAACACAATCCAGGCCACAAAGGTGGTCAGCCGCAGCTCCTCCAGCCAGCTGGCGAACAGGGTCACATACAGGCAGAACAGGGAAAACAGCGCCAGCACGCAGTTCACCGCGAACCTGGGCTTTCCCTCCCAGAGGCGGACGTTGGATTCCTGGTCATATTTTTTCATGACCGTTTCCAGATCCATCGGCTCCTCCGGCATTGTTTTTTTCTTAAAGAATCCCATTTCTCTTCCTCCTTGACCGTATGACCCGCACTGCCAGGCCGCGCCACACGGCGGTAAGTTTGCTTTTGCAGAATCCAGGAAATACTCCTGCCAATCGGGTATTTCCTGAATTTTGCATTCTCTTAGGGAGCATCTGATTAAATCGGCAAGAGCTGGGAGCGAGAGATTTTTCTCTAGCCGAAGGCTTCAAAAGCGGAGGAATACTGTATGTATTTCCCACTTTTTAAGCCGCGCGGATAGGGAAAAAGATCCGCTATCCAGCCGCAGATGATTTATTCAGAGGTTCCCTAAAATTGCGGAACTGGCTGCGGCGAATGCCTCGCCGCAGCCAATATGTCGCTTGGATTTACTGCGCCTCGACGGTAACGCCCTTTTCGGTGTAGTACTTGGCGGCACCAGCGTGGAAGGGAGCGGTCATGCCGGTGGTGGCATTCTCAATGCTCAGCTCCTTGCCCTTGCCGTTTTCCGCGGCGATGGCGTCCACGTTTTCAAAGATGGCCTTGGTCAGGTTGTAAACATCCTCCTCCTTGGCGTCCTTGGACACGATCAGGGTTGCCTTGACGGTGACGGTGGACACATCGGAATCCTGACCCTTGTAGGTACCGGCAGGAACGGTATAAGCGGTATAGAAGGGGTTGTTTGCCATCAGCTTGTCGGCAATCTCGCCGTCGATGGGCACGAGGTAAGCGTCGTTGGTGGTGCACAGCTCGGTGATGGCGGCAGTGGGTGCGCCGGCCACGATGAAGGCCGCGTCGATCTTGCCGTCCTTCAGGCCGTCGGCGCTGTCGGCGAAGCTCAGGTACTGGGGCTTGATATCATCCTCGGTCAGACCGGCGGCACTCAGCACGTCCATGGCGTTGAAGTACACGCCGGAGCTGGGCGCGCCGATGGAAACGTTCTTGCCCTTCAGATCCGCGGCGGACTTGATGGTGGGATCCATGGTAATCAGCTGCACCTGCTCGGCGTACAGACCGCCTACCACCCGGAAGTCCTGGATGGGCGCGCCGTCAAAGGAGCGGATGCCCTGCCAGGCGTAGGCCATCACGTCGGACTGGACGGTGCCCAGCTGGTAGTCGCCGGAGGCGATGGATTCAATATTGGCCTTGGAGCCGTCGGTGGAAACCACATTCACATCGATTCCGGCCTTATTCTTGATGTACTGACCCAGCACGCCGCCAAAGGCGTAGTAGGTGCCGGCCGTGCCGCCGGTGCCCATGGTCATTTTCGTCGCGGAGCCGGAGCCGCCGCAGCCTGCCAGAAGAGAAACTGCCATAACCGCTGCCATTGCTATGGAAAGCATTTTCTTCATTTTCATTTTTCGTTTCCTCCTTATTTTCTCATCTTCCCGTCTCGGAGTGGGATAGGCTCTATTATACCATCGTTTTGCAATATTGCAAGTGCAAAATTGCAGAAGGCTCCGGATATCCCCGGTCAAAACCGGGTTATTCCGTTTATTCATGCGATTTATTCATTGAAAAAATGCAAAATCAAGGGTTTTTCCAGGCAGAACAGCACTCCCCTTTGTGCAATATTGCCAGCAGCCGCAGCCACGGGCAGATTCCTTTGGTATAATCCTCCAAAATGTTCCCACCGGGCGGAGGAACGTATGCCGCCGGTGCATTTTCCGCAAAAAGAAATCGGCATCCTGACAGAAACCCGCCAGGACGCCCAACAAGATTATTATACCATCGTCTCTCGATTTCGTCAATCTTTATCTCCTGTAAAATCTACTTTTCTCCGGTTTGCACGGAAAACCGCTAACTATTTTAGATAAGATTCCATCTTGCGTTTTCCCGAATCCCATGCTATTATCTAGGTACAAAGAGGTGATACCAATGATCTAGTTCACCCCGGGTTTCCTGAAACAGGAAATCCTCAGGACGCCTCTCCCCTTTTCTTCCGATGACATACATTTCTCAGGAATCACAAACCAGGAATTGAAACGGAAGCAATTCAAAAAGCAATCGGAGAGAGCGTTCCAATCTAAGAAAGGGAGGTTAACCAATGATTGACCCCTACTGTTCCATGAAATAACCCCCGGCAGCCGCAGGAATCGCTGTCCGGGGGTTATTTCTTTTCTTCAACGGATTTCCGCACGTTTTGCCTTACCCCTGCTGAAAAGCATGGGGTATTTTTTCTGCTTTTCGGTCAGAATTCACCAAAAGCACCGGTTTTCCCTTTTTCCCTTGAGAATTTTCCCGGTAAGAGGTATAATGCACTCATTATGTAGAAAAGGAAGTACTCTATGGAAAAATGGAAAAAATTCTGTCAACGCAAGGATGTGATCTTCACCCTCCAGCGTTACGGCATTGACGCTCTGGGCGCCATGGCGCAGGGTCTGTTCTGCACGCTGCTGGTAGGCACGATCCTCAATACCATCGGCACCCAATTTGGCATTGCCTTCCTGCAAGACGCCATCGTCTCCATCGGCAAGGGGGAAGGTGCCGTCAGCTACACCATCGGCGGCCTGTGCTCTGCCATGGTGGGGCCGGGCATCGCGGTGGCCATCGGCTTCGCCCTGCACTGCCCGTCTCTGGTGCTGTTCTCCCTGATTCCCGTGGGCTTCGCCGCCAATGCCATGGGCGGTGCCGGCGGCCCTCTGTCCGTGTATTTCGTAGCCATTGTGGCCGCGGAGTGCGGCAAGCTGGTGTCCAAGGAGACCAAGATTGACATTCTGGTCACCCCCATCGTCACCGTCCTCGTTGGCATTCTGGCGGCCGACCTGGTGGCCGCTCCCATCGGCGCGGCGGCCGCTTCCGTGGGCACCTTCGTCCGCTGGGCCACGGTGCTTCAGCCCTTCTTCATGGGCATCTTAGTCAGCGTGGTCATCGGCGTTGCCCTGACCCTGCCCATTTCCTCTGCCGCCATCTGTGCGGCTCTGAGCCTGACGGGTCTGGCCGGCGGCGCGGCGGTGGCCGGCTGCTGCGCCCAGATGGTGGGCTTCGCCGTTATGAGCTTCCGGGAAAACCGCTGGGGCGGGTTGGTTGCCCAGGGCGTGGGCACCAGTATGCTCCAGATGCCCAACATCGTGAAAAACCCCAAGATCTGGATTCCCCCAACGCTGGCTTCCGCCATCACTGGCCCTCTGGCTACCTGCCTGTTCAAGCTGGAGATGAACGGTGCCGCCGTGTCCTCCGGCATGGGCACCTGCGGCTTTGTGGGGCAGATTGGCGTTTACACGGGCTGGATCAACGATATTGCCAGCGGCGCAAAGACGGCCATCACCGCCATGGACTGGACGGGCATGGCGCTGATCTGCTTCGTTCTTCCGGCGGTGCTGAGCTGGGTTTTCTGCCTGATCCTCCGGAAATGGGGCTGGATCGGGGAAAACGACCTGAAATTGGAGCTGTGAAGAATTCCCCCGCCGCGTCGGAACATCCGTGCGGCGGGGGAATTTTGATTGCTTTACGCGCCGAACACCTTTGTGTCCAGATGCCGCTTTTTGACGGCATAAAACAGCACCGTGCCAAAGGTCAGGAGCACCGCCAGCTCTCCCAGCGCCACGTACAGCGCGTTGAGGAAGAACCCGCCGCCGATGTATACCGTCAGTTCCCAGCCTACCAGCAGTGCGTTGAACAGTGCGGGCATCGCCATTCCAAGCAAAGGATACCCCTTCACCGTGACCCGCCGGGTCAGCCACATCCCCCCGGCCGCCAGAAGCGTCGCAAGACTGCCCACGAGAAAATCCAGCGGCAGCGCGGCGGCATAGGTGATGTTGAAAACCAGGCACCCCACCGTCAATCCGGGAATCGCTGCCGGGGTGAAAAAGGAAAGCACACACAGCGCTTCGGACAGCCGCATTTGGATCGCCCATGTGGTGGAACCGGGAAGCAGAACATTCTGCAGGTGGGTCAGCACGGCGTACAGCGCCGCAATGACGGCGGCATGGGTCAGAAATCTGGTGTTTTTCGACATGGTGTTCCTCCAAAACAGAAATTGGGCGCAGTCCATGACCACACCCAACAAAAAATGAGCGCATAGCGCCCATCGGAAATCCCTAGTTTTGTTTACCGACAGGATGGTCACGAACTGTCCTATGAAATTTCTCTTATTATACACATTGGCGGCAGAAAAGTCAAGGTTGCATTTTCCCTGAATATCTGATATTATGACATGGCACGCAACAACAAGGAGATGGTAGTTTATGGCAAGAAATAACACCCCGGTGGACAAGAACTCCCGGGAGTACCTGCTGCGGCAGGTGGCCAACGGACGTTACAGTCTGTTGCTGATCGTCATTCTCACGGTGGTCAATCTGATCATGACGATTCTGGACACGAACACGTATTTCCTGTTCTCCGCTTCCGTACCGTACTATCTGGTATTCGTGGGGATGGGCATAGAGAACGGCTTTGTGGACGGTGCCTGGAATGTCAAAGGGACGCTCACCTATACGGGTCTGGTCATCGCGCTGGTCATTGTGGCGGTGTATCTGCTGTGCTGGCTGCTGAGCAAGAAGCGTGCCGGTTGGCTGACGGCGGCGCTGGTGCTGTTCATCGTCGATACCGTGGCGCTGGTGGTCATTACCTTTGCGCTGTATGATAGCCCCATGGGAAAGCTGGTGGATTTCCTGCTGCACATCTGGGCGATCGTAGAGCTTATCCAGGCTGTGCGGGGCAGCAAGAAGCTCCGGGCGCTTCCCCCCACGGAGGAACCCCGGAACGTCTGCACCGGACCGGAATTCTAGTTTCATACATGCAGGAAGCTCCCTCGAAAAGAGGGAGCTTCTTGATTTTATGCCAGATAAATCGCCTTGCAGGCCAGCATGGTTTCGTAGCAGTCCAGCTTGGAGACCAGCTCCAGCGGCGCGTGCATACTGAGCACCGGCACGCCTGCGTCCACGGTGACAATGTTCCGGTTGGCCATGTAGGCCGCCACGGTGCCGCCGCCGCCCTGATCCACCTTGCCCAGCGTCGCGATCTGCCAGATGACGCCGGCCTTGTCCAGCGTGGAGCGGACATGACCCATAGCCTCGGCGGAAGCGTCGGAGGCGCCGCCCTTGCCCCGGGAGCCGGTGTACTTGCAGATGGCAACGCCGTAGTTCAGCAGGCTGTTGTTCCGCTTGTCGCAGGTCTCCGGCCAGTTGGGGTCGAAGGCGTTGGAAACGTCGGCGGACAGGCAGAAGGAATTGGCGAAGCAGTCGGACAGCTTGACGCCCTGGGCGTCGCACAGGCCCTCCATGAAATGCTCAAAGTAGTGGCTCTGCATACCGGAAATGCCCACGGAGCCGATCTCCTCCTTGTCGGCGAGGATGCACACGGCCGTGCGCTCCGGCGCGCCGTCGAGGTCAAGGATGGCGCGCAGCTCGGCATAGGCGCACACGCGGTCGTCCTGACCGTAGGCGCCGATCATGCTGCGGTCAAAGCCGATGTCGCGCGCCGGGAACGCCGGCACGGCGGCAAGCTCCGCCGACAGGAAGTCCTCTTCCGTGATGCCGTATTCATCATAGAGCAGCGACAGCACGGCGAGCTTCACGCGGTCGCGCCCCTCGCCGGCATACGGCATGCTGCCGATGACGATGTTGAGCGCCTCGCCCGTGATGCCCTCTTCCATGGTCTTGCGCATCTGATCCTTGCCGAGAT
>ERZ827168.5612-NODE-5612-length-10294-cov-5.407950_pt1 | contig 10294 bp, 14 predicted proteins | sample MGYA00519868_ERZ827168 | MGnify/ENA primary metagenome ERZ827168 (study PRJEB31778, sample SAMEA3449271) | human gut metagenome | biome: human gut; feature: human-associated habitat; material: faeces | place: United Kingdom | collected 2010/2012 ...
AAGTGCTCGTTATGGCTAAAATTATATCACTTGTTAATCAAAAGGGTGGAGTTGGTAAAACTACCACTAGTATAAACTTGAGTGCTGCATTAGGAAAAATGGGTAAACGTGTACTATTAATTGATATGGACCCACAAAGTAATGCCACTACTGGGCTAGGTTTAAATAGTAATGATTTTAAGAATGATATATATGAACTTATTACTGGGAAATGTGAAGTAAAGAAAGCTATTAAGAAAACTAAATTTCATAATTTAAGTATAATTCCCTCTACAATTAATTTAGCTGGTGTAGATGTAGAATTTGTTAAGAAAATGCTTGAAGATAAAGAATTTAGTCAAAATATGCAATTAAAATTAAGACTTGATGAAATAAGAGATAATTATGATTATATAATAATAGATTGTCAACCATCTTTAGGTTTAGGTACTATGAATGCATTAGTTGCTAGTGATAGTGTAATAATACCTGTTCAATGTGAATTTTTTGCTTTGGAAGGAATTACGCAATTATTAAATAGTATTATAATGGTTCAAGGAAGTATGAATCCTGGGTTAAGAATTGAAGGAGTTCTTTTAACTATGTTAGATGGTAGAACAAATATAGGGCTTGAAGTAATTGAAGAAATAAGAAAATACTTTAAAGATAAAGTATTTAATACAATAATACCTAGATTAGTAAGATTAGTAGAAGCCCCTAGCCATGGTAAGCCAATTAATGAATATGACCCTTTAAGTAGAGCTACGGAAGCTTATGCTAATTTAGCAAAGGAAGTGGTTAGTAGAGATGGAAACTAAGAAAAAGGCATTAGGTAAAGGATTAGAACAATTATTTTCTAATAATGTTATTGATTTTGATAACTTTGAAGATACTGTTGTAGAAGAAAACAAAAAAGATGTAACAGAAATAGATATTGATGAAATAAGAAGTAATCCTTATCAACCTAGAAAAACATTTGATAGTGAAACTTTAAATGAACTTGCTAAATCTATTGAGCAGTATGGTGTAGTTCAACCAATAATAGTTAAGAAAAGCATTAAAGGCTATGAACTAGTAGCGGGTGAAAGAAGAACTAAAGCTGCTAAAATTGCAGGTCTTAAAAAAATACCTGCCATAATCAAAGATTTTGATGATCAAGAAATGATGGAAATAGCATTAATTGAAAATATACAAAGAGAAGATTTAAATCCTATAGATGAAGCAAGTAGTATAAGTAATATTATTAAATTAAAGGGATATACTCAAGAAGAATTTGCAAGTAAATTTGGTAAAAGTAGAACTTATGTAACTAATTTACTTGGTTTACTTAAACTACCTGATGATGTAAAACGCTTAGTAGAAAAGAAAGCTATAAGTATGTCACATGCTAGAGTATTATCTAAAATGGATGATGAAGATAAAGTAAATGAGTTAGCTAAAAAAATAGTAACTGAAGATATGTCTGTAAGAGACCTAGAAAGACTAAGTCAGGATGTAAAAAGTGATGTAATAGTAAAAGGGACTAGTTCAAGTAAAAAAGGATTTGACCATAAATATAGAATGTATGAAAATATAATTATGGATAGCTTAGATACTAAAGTAAGAGTAAGTAAAAAGAAAATAGAAATATATTTTGATGGGGTTGAAGAATTAGAAGAGATACTATCTAAAATGAATGTTAAAGTTGAGGAAGAATAGATGGATAAAGATTTTAATTTAAATGATGATGTTATCATGAAAAAAGAACATGCTTGCAAGACAAATTTATGGACAATAACTAGAAATGGTGCGGATATCAAAATAAAATGTAAAAATTGTGGTAGAGAAATCATGATGGATAGATTAGAATTTATTAAAAAATTAAAAAAGGTGATAGTAAATGAAAAAACTTCGAACTAAAGAAAAACTAGGATTACATCCAGTCATGATGCTTCTTGTTTTAAGTTTTATAACTATTATAGCTAGTGGTATACTTAGATTATTTAATGTTCAAGCAACATTTAATAAAATATCAAGCGTTACTGGTGATTTTCAAGTTACAACAGAAGCAATTAATTCTCTATTTAGTCTAAGAGGACTTAAATATATATTTACAAGTACAGTTAGCAATTTTGCTAATTTTGCAGTACTTACTCATTTAATTATTATATTACTAGGTATAGGTATAATGGTTAAAAGTGGATTCTTAAAAACAATTATTACATTAATGACTAAAAAAGCTAAGAAAACAACTGTTACCTTTGTGCTTGTACTTGTATCAATACTAGCAAGTCTAGTAGGTGATTTATCTTATATTATACTAGTACCACTCGGAGCATTATTATTTCTATACGGTAAAAGAAATCCAATGATTGGGATAATAACAACATTTGCAGCCCTTACATGCGGAAGTAGCCTAAGTTTATTCATAACAAGCTATGACTCTAGTTTAATAAGTATGACACTTGATAATGTACATATTATAAATGCAAACTATACTATATCTAGCTGGGGTTTTATATTTGCTATGATAATGTTAATAATAATACTTGCATTTGTAATAACAAATATAACTGAAAATTATATAGCAAAGAAAATGCCTAAATATGAATTTTTAGAAGAAGATATTGAAGAAGAATTAGTGCTTACTAGAAAACAAATGAGAGGTTTATTATTCTCTTTAGGCGCAGGCTTTATATATTTACTAATCTTTATATATAATATAATACCAGGTTTACCATTCTCAGGCAACTTACTTGATTATAGTCAAAGTTTGTATATTGATAAATTATTTAGTTATAATTCATTCTTTAGTAATGGCTTTGTCTTTGTAGTAGCAGTATTCTTTGTAATACTTGGTTTATTTTATGGAATTGGAGCTAGAACAATAAATAATAATAAAGAATTTATTGATGGACTAGGCCATTCACTTAATGGCATTGGTAAAGTATTAGTTATGATATTTGCAGCATCAACATTTATAAATATATTTAAACAATCAAATATTGGTAATGTTGTAGCTGGAGCTTTAACTAATGTAATGCAAAATAGTGATTTTGCAGGGTTACCACTGCTACTGATGTTATTTATATTTTCATGTATAATAACACTTGTACAACCAACAGTATTATTTAGTTATGATATAGTATCTGGGGTAATTATAAAACTTATGAATGCTGGTATATCACCAGAATTTACTGAGCTTGTCTTTAGGCTTGGAAGTAGTGTAGCACTTGGACTTACACCAGTATTTGCTTATTTTGTAGTATATTTAGCATATTTAGAAAATTATAATCAAAGTAATAAACCTATTACTTTAAAAGAAGCTATTAAGTATCAACTTCCATATGCTGGAGTAACTTTTGCTTTATACCTTATATTTATTATAGTTTGGTATATAGTTAAATTTCCAATAGGAATTGGTACATTCGTAGGATTGGGGGCATAAATTATGGCACTTAAAGCTGGAATAGTTGGATTACCTAACGTAGGAAAATCAACACTCTTTAATGCAATAACAAAGCAAAACATATTAGCAGCAAATTATCCATTTGCAACAATTGAACCTAATGTAGGAATAGTTTTTGTACCAGATAAAAGAGTAGATTATTTAGCAGATTTATACAAACCTAAAAGTATCGTACCAACTACATTTGAGTTTACTGATATAGCAGGTTTAGTTGCTGGAGCCTCAAAAGGTGAAGGACTTGGTAATAAATTTTTATCACACATCAGAGAATGTGATGCCATAGTGGAAGTCGTAAGATGCTTTAGTGACCCGAATGTAACACATGTAACTGGTAAAGTTGACCCTATCGGGGATATCGAAGTAATAAATATAGAGTTAGTACTTGCTGACTTAGAAGTAATAAATAATAGAATAGAAAAAATAGAAAAGAAAGCTGTTACAACTAAAGACAAAGAAGCTTTAGCAGAAGTAAATGTTTTAAAAAAATGTAAAACCGCTTTAGAAGCAAATACACCACTTAGAAGAATATCGTTTGATAAAGATGAAAGAAAAATCCTAAAGAATTTTAGTTTCTTAACAATTAAACCAATTATTTATGTTGCTAATGTTAATGAAGATGATGTAGCAGTTGGTGATAATGAATATTCAAAAATGGTTAAAAACTATGCTGAAAGTGAAGGATCTGGAGTTATAGTTATGTGTTCTAAATTAGAAGCAGACTTAGCTGGACTTGAAGATGAAGAAAAAAATTTATTTTTACAAGAAGTGGGTATAAAAAATAGTGGTCTTGATAAACTAATTTTTGCTACATATAATTTACTAGGACTTGCAACATTCTTTACCGCCGGTTCTGATGAAGTAAGAGCATGGACCTTCAAAGTAGGCATGAAAGCACCAGAATGTGCTGGAATTATCCACAGCGACTTTGAACGTGGATTTATAAGAGCAGAAGTAATGAGTTTTACAGACTTAGAAGCTTGTGGTGATGAAAAGCTTGTTAAAGAAGCTGGAAAACTTAGAGTTGAAGGCAAAGAATATGAAATGCAAGATGGAGATATTTGTTATTTTCGATTTAATGTTTAGAAAAGGAGGAATGGAAAATGGAAGATAATAAGTTAATAAGTAAATCATTCTTATGGATGTGTATTGGTCTATTAGTAACATTTGTTACAGGATTTGGTGTAGCTAGTAATGAAAGAATGTTAGAAAACATATTTAATGGAAGTTCATTTTGGTTGTTTGTAGTTCTAGAATTTGTTTTAGTAATAGTACTTTCATGGAGATGTATGAAGATGAGCCCAGTAGCAGCCAAGATATGTTTTATACTATATGCATTTGTTAGTGGTCTAACATTTTCAAGTATCTTTGTAGTATATGACATAGCAAGTATAATGATGGTATTCTTAGTAAGTAGTGTTATATTTGGGGTTATGGCTTTCATTGGCTATAAAACAAATGTAGACTTAACAAAGCTAGGATTTTACTTAATGATGGGCTTAATAGCAGTTATCATTGTATCAGTTATCAACATTTTTATTGGTAGCAATGGTCTTGAAATTGCCCTAAGTATTATCTGTGTACTTTTATTTATAGGTATTACAGCATTTGATGTTCAAAAGATTAAATCCCTTGAAGGAAGTGGACTTCCAGAAGACAACTTAGCTATTTATGGTGCCTTAGAATTATACTTGGATTTCATTAATATTTTTATTGACTTAATAAGAATTATTGGTGAAAACAAAGATTAGGTTGGTAATATGGATACAAGTTTAAAAAGAATTATAGCTTTTGTAATAGATATAGTTATTATTTCTTTAATATTTAAAGCAGTTAGTGTTTTACCAATTGACCCATATAAAGAAAAATACAATGAAACATACAAAAAATATACTGAAGTAATCGGTGATAACAAAGAAGTTAGTGATGAAAATAAAGATGAAATAATAGAGCTTAATTATGAAGTATATAAATATAGAACATATAGCACTATTATTTCTGCATCAATATTTGTTCTTTACTTCGGGGTATTACAATATGCTTTAAAAGGTCAAACTGTTGGTAAGAAGATAATGAAGTTAAAAGTAGTAAGTAATAGTGACAAAGATGTAAACATTTGGAAATATATTCTTAGAATAATAGTTTTAAATAACATTTGGTTATCTTTACTTAATACTGGAGCAGTATACATCTTTAAAGGGGTTAACTTCTATTATGTAACATATGTAATAAGTATGTTAAGTTCTTTAATATATATGATGAACTTAATAATGATTATGTTTAGAAAAGATAATCGCGGACTTCATGACTTTGTAGCAGGTACTAAAGTGGTGGAAACAAATGTAACCAACGTAGAAATAGAACCGGTAGAAAAAGTTAAGAAAGAAACAATTAAAGAAAAAGCTGAAAAGAAAGCAAAGAAAAGTAAAAAATAAACTTATGGTCAAAAACTGTAAGTTTTTTTCTTGACTTATAAACTAAAATTTAGTATGATGTTTACATGTAATTTTGGTATATATATTATATAGACTATCTATTTTCTAACAGGTACAGAGAAGGGAGGCTTACAAGTGAATTATAGTAAGTTAAAGAATTTATCATTTAATGAAATAGATAGTTTACTAGATTACATTACAAATGGTGAAGAAGAATTAGTTGAAGTTATCTTCAAGAAAAAAAGTATTCTAATTAAAACAAACCATAACATGTATTATTGTGAAGAACTAGAAAATGATAGTAATGGTCGTTATGGCTATGGTGAAATTTGGAATATTTAAAGGAGGATAATTTTTGAATGCAATTAAAGATAAAGCTTTTAAGCATTTATTCACACATGTAGAAATAACAACAGAGATTTATATAATCTCTGCTAAATTTAAATATTTTTTCAAAAGTTTTAATACAAAAAGCTAGTATTTTAAAAATTAGTATGATATAATCTAATTGTTCCCAAAAGAAATAGGGGCATGGTATAATGGTAGCATAGGAGTCTCCAAAACTTTTGATGGGAGTTCGATTCTCTCTGCCCCTGCCATTTAGTGATTATGCGAACATTGTTTACTTTGTAGGTGGGTTTGCTTTAAATATAAAAATAAATTAGAAGTATAAAAAGGGCTAGTATAGACTTTAATAAAATGGTTTATATTGCTCTTTTTTGCTTTTTTAGGAAGTATGGGTGGTTTTGATGAAAAATGATATTGAACAATATAAGATGTTTGTTGAAAGTGCAGAAAAAAATAGTGAAAAAAGAATTAATCAAAATAATATATATTTAACATTTTCGCTAGCTTTATTCTCTTTTATATCTATTACTGAATTAGATAAGTTGCCATTTTATATTATTTGTATATTAGGCATTATTATTTCAATTATATGGTTTTTTACAATAGATAATTATTCTAAAAGGAACAAAATTAAATTTGATATTATTAATGAATATGAAAAAGAAAATGGTTTAAATTGGTTTGTTGAAGAGCAAAAAAGAATTTCAGTATTAACTAATTTATCATTTTTAGAAAAATTATTGCCGATAGCATTTATAATCATTTATTTAATTATGATGTTTTTAGCATAGAAAGGAGAAAAAAATATGCCAGCATTAAGACAATATGATGTATTTATTAGCCACGCTTGGAAATATAATGACCAATATTACAAGTTAACTGAACTATTAGAGGGACATCCATACTTTAATTTTAGAAATTATAGTGTACCAGAACACGACCCTATTGTATTTAATACTACTAGCGATTTATACAAACAACTTGATGAACAAATAAGACAATCTAGTGTAGTATTACTAATAGCGGGAAAATATGTTAAATATAGAAAATGGATACAAGAAGAAATCAAGCTTGCCAAAAAGTATGATAAGCCAATTATTGCTATTAGACCTTGGGGAGCTGATATGCTACCTAGTGAGGCAGAAACAAAAGCTGATGTTATTGTAAATTGGCAAGCTTCATCAATAGTAAGTGCTATAAGGGAATATTCAAAAGAAAGAACAACAGCATTTTAATAAAATAAAAATAGTATCAAATTAACGATACTATTTTTTGTTGTTTTTATTTTTCTTTAATTATTTGAACTCTAAATTGTTTAAAGCATAATCAAGGCATTGATTTATAAGTTCATTACGGCTTATATCAATTTTAGAGGCAATCTTATCTATTTCTTGAACTTTGTAATCTTCAAGTCTAATTGATATTACAACTTTTTCACTTTTTAATGGTTGAAACTTAATCATACAATACCTCCATTCCATAATATAATTGTATTCTTTTTTTACTATTAATAATATATTCATTTTTTGAATACAAATTCATTGACTTTAAAATTTTATTATATAATTAATATGTCAGCCGATAGCAGTAATGTAGTATATTCATCTGATGAAGTATCGAGACAGCTAGTTTTAGTGTCCCTTTTTATTTGAAATGGAGTGTTATATATGAAAAATTTATTTTATTGGTTATTAAATATTGTTTTAGGAATTATAATTATGATTTGCTTTAGTGGTTCTATTGCAGAAAAAAGTAGCGGTTTTCTTATTGCTACAATAATATTTGTGGGTTTATTAATTTTAAATATTAAAAAACATAATAATAAAATAGCAAATAGTCCTATGATTAAAGAATTAGATGAAAAGTATTTAAATAATAATTGGCAAAAAATAGGACATTTTCAAAATTCATATTTATATGTAAATGAAAAAGATAAAAAAATTAGTACTAATGGCAAAGAATTTGATTTTAAAGATTTAGTATCTGCAAAATTATTAGAGGATGAAAAAGCTTATACTAATAGTTATGCTAGAAAAGGAATTGGCAATTCTCTTTATGGAACTTCTAGTCAAACTAAATATTGTACTAAATTACAAATTAAATTAGTTCTAAATTCTATTGCAGAGCCACAAATATATATAACATTTTTAAATAAAAGAACTTGGAAAAGTGGAAAAAAATATAAACAAGCTTATGATATGGCACAAAAAATCTTATCTACTTTTCAAGTTATAACAAAAAAGAATAACGATTAAGCTTAAAACTTAATCGCTTTTTTTATGCCTCAATATTGGCAATATAATAATAATTGGACTTGTATCAACTTTATTAATATAGTTTAAAGCTGATTGTAAATCATTAAAACACAATCTTGTGAAATTTATATTTTTAAATACATAAAACTTGTTATCATAATTTAAGAAGTTATTTGCTATGAAATATGGTGTTTTAAAAACTTTATCTTTAATAAACATATCATAGTAAATTTTATCTACTTTTCTATATCTTTTCATTTTCTAATTCCGCTTTGTAAAGCATATTCTATTTCTTCAATTTTTCTTATTGTATCATTTTCTTTAATTTGAAAAAGTTTATCGATTATAAACATTGACACTTTAATTTTATTATTTTCATTTGTAGCATTTTTCATTAAATCGTATAGTGTATTTAAAGCTTCAACTCCTATTGAGCCAATTTTATATGTTAAATCATCAAAAATAATATCTTGCTTATCTCTTAATGTTTGTTTAAATAAATTATTTTTTTTCCACCTATAAATTGTATTAGCATTAATATTTAATTCTTTTGATATTTCTTCGGTGGTTTTTCCTAATACTAATAAATTAATAGCACTTTGTTGTTTTTCATTTAAATTTTCAAATTCTTCTACATTTTCATACATTTTTATACCTCCTAACATAATAACAACTAATTTTAGTTTTATTTTCTTTTTTTGTACTCTTTTTATTTATAATATTTTATTTTTTTAATTTAGAAATTTAAATTTATTTTGTTATCTTGTTATTCACATAATATCTCTTTCCATTTGTTAATTGTTTGGGTTTAGCATAGCATTGAATTTGTCTGCCAAAAGCATTTTTACTTTCTGCTACATAACCTTTTTCATCACACCAATTTTGATAACTTTTGTATGTATCATCACAGCTAATATTTGGGTTGTTGAATGAGCTTCTATTTTCTTTAAAAAATAGTTGTATCGGGTTTAAATTATTTAGGTATTTATTTTTTTCTCTAATTAATAATTTTAATGTTGTAAAACTATGGTGTTCTTATATGATGAAACAATTACAATCGTTTTTAGCGTCCAAGGAAAGACATATGAGGGCAAAATCCCAACAATACAAGAGCTTGAGTGTTCGTTTTTGGGTAGCACAGCTCTGCCAAGAAAATACCGATTTTTCCTTATAAAATAAAGGAAAAATCGTTTTTTTTATGTAAAAATTATTATTGCTTTTTTAAATATGACTTGCAATAATTTTTGTTAAGAGTCGACATCACACTAGAGGTGATAAAATTGATAATTCATAAAAAATACGATGTAGATTGTTTAGTATTACTTAATATTTTGAAAAATATGTTTGTTAGGTGAATGCGTTTTTGTTCCAATGAATATATATAAAGAAATTGAAAAATTATACAATATGTTAGTTGAGTATTTAGATGGAAATTATTTGGATGCCAAAATGATAGATACTAAATTAGTTAGAGAGGTAACGTTTAAAGTTTTCACAAATAAAGAAATATCAAATAATTATAAAAAGAGTTATCAAAAAAGCAAATCATAAATAATTGTCTTTTATTTTAATTATTTACCGATTTCAGCAAATAAATTAGCTAGATTAATTGACAAAAATCAAAAAAAATAATATAATTACCTGGGATGTCTACATTTTTAAACAAAAAATAAAAGATATGGCTGATATTATAAATAAAGCTTTGTCATATCTTTTTTTAAGCAAAAAATCTGAAGATAGGAGGTTGATAAAATGCTAAAAAATGCTATAGCATATATTTTAAGAAAAAGAAATAGAACAATTATAGTATTTATTATTTTAACAGTAGTTCT
>ERZ827168.5614-NODE-5614-length-10279-cov-7.609546_pt1 | contig 10279 bp, 10 predicted proteins | sample MGYA00519868_ERZ827168 | MGnify/ENA primary metagenome ERZ827168 (study PRJEB31778, sample SAMEA3449271) | human gut metagenome | biome: human gut; feature: human-associated habitat; material: faeces | place: United Kingdom | collected 2010/2012 ...
CAAAAACAATAGATAATAAGCTGTTACAACTGGCTAATGATGAAATGGAGATATAAGACACTAACATGAAAAAGTATGATAAAGATCTATATAAAGAACTAGATTATCTAAAAGGAGAACTGAGTCTATCTGAATCAATAGTTAAGGAGCAGAGAACTGATATTAAAGTATTAATATTGTCACTAATTGAGAACGATATTCCTATTCCTGAAAATTTAATAAGTAAATACATTAATAAGAAATCAAATGATAAGCATATAGAATTACCATTTTAAGGAAATAACTCCACATAAACAAATACTTAACATAATATTATTTGAAACAATGGCTAAAATAATGTGTCGCCAAGTGGCCAAAATAATGTGTCGATTAACAAAAAAGCTGGTGAGAATGGTTTAAAGCTTGAACTAAAATTCTTAGATGATAAGGGTGATGGTGAAGAAGCCAATAAGGCTTATGCTCAATTAACTGACTGGGGTATGCAAGTAAGTATGTTATGTACTACAACTGGTTCATCATTAGCTGTTGCTGATAGCTACAATGATGCGGGTGTATTTGCTATGACACCAAGTGGTTCTGCTGAAGATATCATTGCTGGTAAGGATTATGTATATAGAATGTGTTTCGCCGATCCTGAACAAGGTACAGCTGCTGCTGACTATATTGCTGAACACAAATTAGCTACTAAGGTTGCTGCTTTTGTTCAATCAGATTCAGATTACTCAGTAGGTGTATATGATGCTTTTGTTAAAGAAGCTGCAGTTAAAGGCTTAGAAATCGTATCAACTTATTCATTCACATCAGATAACGCAACTGATTTTACAACTGGTGTTAGTGATGCTCAAAGTAAGGGTGCAGAACTTGTATTCTTACCTCTATACTATGAAAATGATACAAAGATTGTTATGGCTTGTAAGAACGCTAACTATAGTCCTGTATTCTTTGGTGTAGATGGTTTTGATGGAGCTCTAGAACAAGAAGGTGTTGATGTTTCAATGTTTGAAGGATTCTATTACTTAACACCATTCGCATATACTGCAACTGATGATGCTACTGTATCTTTTGTATCTAAGTTCAATGCTTTAGCTGGTAATAATCCAAACCAATTCGCTGCTGATGCATATGATGTAGTATACGCAATCTATAATGCTTTAGTTGAAGCTGGTGCAACTGCTGATATGTCTGCTCAAGATATGGGTGAACTATTATGCAAGACATTCCAAGGTGGTTTCACATATTCTGGTTTAACTGGTTCTAACATGACATGGAATGAAAATGGTGCTGTAGTTAAGGCTCCACTTGCTTTCCAAGTAAAAGATGGCAAGCTTACTGCTGCTGAATAATTAAACATTTATGTAAGAAGTTGCCAATTGGCAACTTCTTACTAAACTATAAAGGGGGAATTTATGATCTTTATATCAAATCTAATTAGTGGTATAAGACTTGGCTCAATCTATGCAATCATCGCCCTTGGTTACACCATGGTATATGGTATTGCTAAGATGTTAAACTTTGCCCATGGTGATGTCATCATGATTGGTGCCTATAGTGCCTTTGTAGCTCTTTATAGAGCTAATTTGCCACTTCCTATAGCTCTTATTATTTCAATAATTATTTGTACCTTACTAGGTGTAATTATTGAAAGATTGGCCTACAAACCCTTAAGACAAGCCTCATCTTTGGCTGTTCTTATAACTGCTATTGGTGTCAGCTATTTCCTACAAAACCTAGCTCTTTTGATATGGGGATCAGCTGCTAAAATTTTTCCAACCATCCTAGATTATGGTTCTATTAACTTATTTAATGATCAACTAAAACTAAGCTATCAAATGTTAATCACGATTACTGTATGTATCGTAATAATGATTCTATTAAATCTATTTATCAAAAAGACTAAGATTGGTAAAGCTATGAGAGCCTGTAGTGAGGACAAAGAGGCCGCTGCCTTAATGGGCATTAATGTTGATAATATAATCTCATTAACATTCGCTATTGGTTCTGGTTTAGCCGCAATAGCTGCCATATTGTTATGCGCAGCCTATCCAACCGTAACACCAACCCTAGGTTCTATGCCTGGTATTAAAGCATTTACAGCGGCTGTAATTGGCGGTATCGGTTCTATTCTTGGTGCCTTATTAGGAGGCCTATTATTAGGTGTTATAGAAATAATTGTAAAAGCCTATGGTCTATCAGAGCTTACTGATGCCATTGCTTTTGGTGTCTTGATTCTAGTTTTATTATTTAAACCAACTGGCTTATTGGGTAAGAAAGTAAAGGAGAAAGTATAAGATGAAAAATAAAAAAGCATTGACTTCTTATTTATTAGTAATACTTGTATATGTCCTTATTACTATCTTAAATGGAACAGGCTCTTTATCTTCTACGATGAACGCCTTGTTAGTTCCAACAGTCGCCTATATTGTAGCTGCATTAGCCTTAAATCTACTTGTAGGCTATTTAGGTGATTTGTGCCTAGGACAAGCTGGTTTTATGGCGGTAGGAGCTTTCTCAGGTATAGTTTGTGCTGCTTGTTTACTTAGAAACAATATCCCAGATACACTAGCCTTGTTTATCTCAATCCTTGTAGGAGGCTTGATATCTTCTATTTTTGGTTTAATTATTGGTATTCCAGTACTAAAACTTGAAGGTGACTATCTAGCTATTGTTACACTTGCATTTTGCCAAATCATTAAAACACTTTTCTTAAATCTATATGTAGGTGTTGATTCAAATGGCTTACATATGTCATTTATTACTGATAATACCAATCTATTACCAGATGGTAAACTACTTGTTAAAGGTGCTTTGGGTGCTGCAGTATCTCATAAGCTTTCTACTTTCTTAAGTGGTGCTATCTTAATACTATTTACTTTATTTATTATCTATAACCTAATTAACTCAAAAAGTGGTAGAGCTATTCAAAGTTGCAGAGACAACAAGATAGCCGCTACCTCACTTGGTGTTAATATTACTAAATATAAGTTATTAGCCTTTGTGATATCAGCCTTTATTACAGGTATGGCAGGAGCTTATTATGGACTAGGATATTCTAGCTTTAAAGCTACTAAATTTGACTTTAACCTATCTATTCTAATTCTTGTTTATGTTGTACTTGGTGGTTTAGGTAATATGACAGGTACAATTATTTCTACTACATTATTAATTGTCCTACCGGAGGCCCTAAGATCATTCGATGACTATCGAATGATTGCCTATGCGATTGTGTTAATACTTGTTATGATTCTATCTAACAATAAGATATTGATGTCTTATTTAGATAATTATAAAAATGCCTTGATGTCATTTATTAAACGAAAGGGGGCTAAACATGAGTGTTCTAGAAGCTAAAAAATTAGGAATCGACTTTGGTGGCCTTACTGCCGTTAATAATTTTGACATTAAAATTGAAGAGAATGATATTTACGGTCTAATTGGTCCCAATGGTGCTGGAAAGACAACGGTCTTTAATCTTTTGACTAAAGTATATCAACCTACAAGAGGTAGTATTATCTTAAATGGTGTTGATACTAAGAATATGTCAACTGTTGATGTGAATAAGGCAGGTATTGCTAGAACCTTCCAAAATATTCGTTTGTTTAATAAGATGACCGTTATGGAAAATGTCCTTGTAGGCTTTCATAACAACATCACTTATTCAACACTAGATGGAATTTTTAAGACACCAAAATATCGCAAACAAGAAAAAGAAATGTATGATAAGGCTTTGGATTTATTGAAAATCTTTAAACTAGAAGACTTTGCGGATTTAAATGGCTCATCACTTCCCTATGGTGCTCAAAGAAGACTAGAAATCGCTAGAGCCCTAGCTACTAATCCTTGTTTATTACTATTAGATGAACCAGCTGCTGGTATGAACCCAACCGAAACTGAAGAACTTATGAATACGATTAGATTTATAAGAGACCACTTCCATATTGCGATTCTTTTAATCGAACATGATATGAAACTGGTTATGGGAGTTTGTGAAAAGATTACAGTACTTAACTTTGGTCAAGTTTTAACATCAGGTAAACCACAAGAGATTCAAAACAACCCAGAAGTTATTAAGGCTTACTTAGGAGATTAACATGTTGAAAGTAGAAAACTTACATATAAATTACGGCTTTATTGAAGCCGTCAAGGGCATTGACTTTACAGTCAATGACGGTGAGATAGTTGCACTTATTGGAGCCAATGGTGCTGGTAAGACAACTACTATGCATGCACTAAGTGGTTTAATTAAAGCTAAGAATGGTTCTATAATTCTAGATGGTAAAGACATTACAAAAGTTCCTGCTAATAAGATAGTTGGTTTAGGTTTAATACAGGTGCCAGAAGGTAGACATGTCTTTGCCTCTCAAACAGTATTAGAGAATCTAACATTAGGTGCTTATTTATGTAAAGATAAAAAGTTAATTGAAGATAATCTAAATCATGTCTTTGAATTATTCCCTCGTTTAAAAGAAAGACAAAAACAATTAGCTGGTACTTTATCTGGTGGCGAACAACAGATGTTGGCAATGGGTAGGGCGCTTATGTCTAATCCTAAGGTACTTTTATTGGACGAACCATCTATGGGTTTATCACCTTTACTTGTAAAGGAAATTTTTGCGATAATAAAGGAAATTAATGATAATGGTACTACTGTTTTCGTTGTTGAACAAAACGCTAAGATGGCTCTAGAAATAGCTCATAGAGCCTATGTAATGGAAACAGGTAAGATTGTGTTGAGTGGTACCGGCAAGGAACTATTAGCTTCTGATGCCGTTTCTAAAGCTTATTTAGGAGGATAATTATGTACGTTAAAGATTGGATGACTAAAAATGTTGTTACTTTAAATCCCTTTGATTCAATTACTGATGCTTTTGATGTGATGAAGAAGGGCAATTTCCATCGTGTACCTATTTGTAGTAATGGTAAATTAGTGGGACTTATTACAGGATCAACATTGGCTGACTTTGCCCCATCTAAGGCAACTACTTTGTCTGTCTATGAAATTAATTCGTTATTAAATAAGACTTCATGTAAAGATATTATGATCACAAATGTTCATACTATTGGCCCTAATGCCTTACTTGAAGAAGCTGCTGAAAAGATGAATGAACATAATATCACTTGTCTTCCAGTGGTTGAGGATAACGGACAAATTGTTGGTATTATTACACAAAAAGTTATCTTTGGCGCTTTCATTGATTTAATGGGTTATTATGCCAAGGGCAGTAGAGTAGTAATTGATATTGATAAGGATGAACCAGGTATCTTACAAAAACTAGGTACTGTTACAGCACAGCATAATATCAATATTACTCACTTTATAGTGACAAGATATAGTGGTTTGCAGATTGTTATCAGAACTGATGAAACAGATGATATGAAAGTTACTAATATTTTAACTTCAAATGGTTTTATTGTTAGTGATCATCGTACTAATAAGAATTGATTTTTATAAGCTTTATAGCTATAATTTTAAAGACTGAGAAAAGAAGGAAGTAATTTTTCTTGTAGACACAAAGAGATATTCTGGTAGCTGGAAAGAATACGTTAAGAAAGATGAAAAGTAGTCTTGGAGTTTATTATCTGAAATAGTAGTAAGATAATACGTTACTCGCGTTAAGAGTTTAAGTTAAAAAGTAAGGTGGTACCGTGCATTTGCACCCTTGTATCACCTTTTTTATTTTCATGAAAGGGAGAATTATGTTAGAGACAAAATACGACGCAAAACAAGTTGAACAAGGTAAGTATGCAAAATGGCTAAAAGAAGGATACTTCAAAGCAGGTGATCTTTCAAAGAAACCATATTGTATCGTTATCCCACCACCAAATGTAACTGGTAAGTTACACATCGGTCATACTTTAGATAATGCCTTACAAGATTCAATCATTCTATACAAGAGGATGAGAGGCTATGACTGTCTATGGCTTCCAGGAATGGATCATGCTGGTATCGCAACTCAAGCTAAAGTAGATGCTAGACTTAAGGAACTAGGTATTTCTAGATATGATCTAGGTAGAGAAGGTTTCTTAAAGAAGGCTTGGGAATGGAAAGATGAATATGCTGCTTTCATCAAGGAACAATGGGCAAAGACTGGACTAAGTGTAGATTATTCAAAGGAAAGATTTACACTTGATGAAGGCTTATCTAAGGCTGTAATTAAGGTTTTTGTAGACTACTATAAGGATGGTTTAATTTATCAAGGTAAAAGAGTAATTAACTGGGACCCTGTTGCTAAGACTGCCTTAAGTAATATTGAAGTAGTTCATAAAGATGTTAAGGGTAAGATGTATTACTTCAGATATCATCTTGTAGATAGTGATGAAACATTCGATGTTGCTACAACAAGACCTGAAACCATGTTTGGCGATGTTTGTGTTGTAGTTAATCCAAAGGATGAAAAACTATGTCATTTGATTGGCAAGAAGTGCATCAATCCAGCTAATGGCGATATTCTTCCTATCATTGGTGATGAATATATTGAAATTGGCTTTGGTACTGGTGCTATGAAATGTACTCCAGCTCATGACCCTAATGACTATCAAATCGCATTAAGACATAATCTAGAGATGCCTGTTTGTATGAATGAAGATGCTACTATGAACTCGTTGTGTGGTGAGTTTGAAGGTATGGATAGATATGAATGCAGGGATTTAACAGTAAAAAGAATTGAGGAACAAGGTCAACTTGTTAAGATTGAAGAAATTGAACACTCAGTAGGTTTCTCTGAGCGTACAGATACAATGGTTGAGCCTTATCTTTCTAAGCAATGGTTTGTTAAGATGAAACCTTTGGCTGATGATGTCTTAAAACATCAAGAAAATGAAGATACAAAGATTAACTTCTATCCTAAGCGTTTTGAAAAGACATTTACTGGTTGGTTAGAAGATATTGAAGACTGGTGTATTTCTAGACAATTATGGTGGGGACATAGAATTCCTGTTTATTATCATAAAGATACAGGTGAAATATATTGTGAATATGATCCACCAAAAGATATTGAAAACTATGTTCAAGATGAAGATGTCTTGGATACATGGTTCTCAAGTGCTCTATGGCCTTTCTCTACATTAGGCTGGCCAGAAAAGACTGATCTTCTTGAACGTTACTTCCCAACTGATTGTCTTGTTACAGGTTATGATATTATCTTCTTCTGGGTAGCTAGAATGGCTGTTGCATCTCGTTACTTCATGCATGATAGACCATTTAAGGATTGCCTGATTCATGGTCTTGTAAGAGATGATAAGGGTCGTAAGATGTCTAAGTCTCTTGGTAATGGTATTGATCCAATCGATGTTATCAATAAGTATGGTTATGATTCATTGAGATTGTTTTTAACTTGTAACTCAACACCAGGTTATGATATTAACTTCTCTGTTGAAAAGATTGAAGCTTCTTGGAATTTTATTAATAAACTATGGAATGCGACCAGATTCGTACTAATGAATATTGATGAAGACTATAAGTATTCAAAACCAGTATTAACTAATGATACTGATAACTGGATTATTTATAAGTTAAACAACATCATTGATAAGACAACAATGAACATTGATCGTTATGAGATGGCTATTGCGGGTAATGAACTTGAATCATTTATTTGGGATGACTTCTGTGCTTCTTATATTGAATTCACTAAGTCTGCTTTAAATAGCGATGATATGCAGTTAAAACATAAAACATTAGATACACTAGTATATGTATTAGATGCGATTGTTAGATTACTTCATCCATTTGTACCATTTGTTACTGAAGAACTTTACCAAGCAATTCATGGTGAGGATGTATCTATTTGTACAGCTCTATGGCCTGAAAAGATGGATTGTGATGAAAATAGTGCAAAACATGTTGATGTTTTACTTGAAATCATTAAGGCTAGTAGAGAACTTAGAACTGAGAATAATGTTAAGCCTTCTAAGGAATTAGAATTACAAGTTGAAGGTTTTGACTTAAGTGATTCAGATAAGTCAATTCTACTTAGAATGACAAAACTTGTAGTTGTTGACTCTATTGATGATGAAACAATTGTAAGACCAATTTCTGCTGGTAAGATTTCTTTCAAGATGTCTGAAGTTGTTAATAAGCAAGAAGAGCTTGAAAAGATTGCGAAGGAACTTTCAAGACTTGAGGGTGAAATCAAGAGATCTACAAATATTCTTTCTAATGAAAAGTTCTTAGCTAAGGCTCCAGAAGCTAAGGTTAATGAAGAAAAGGATAAACTTGCGAAGTATCAAGAATCTTATAAGATCTTATTAGAGAAGAAGGAAGAATTATCTAAATAATTGTTTAAGCCTTGGTTTAATAACTGAGGCTTTTTATATTTTAAAAGTATCGAAAATTATATAAAATCTTATTAAAAAAGAGAGGAACTTTATTATGAAAAAATTCTTCAATGAATTCAAAGAGTTTGCCATGAAGGGTAATGTCCTAGATATGGCGATAGGTGTTGTTATTGGTGCCTCATTCTCATCAATTGTGTCGTCTTTAGTCAATGATATTTTTATGCCATTAATTGCGGTTTTAACAGGTGATGTACAGTTCTCGGAATTAAAGCTTGTTTTAAAGGGTACAGGCGATAATGCAGTAACTATTAATTATGGTTCTTTCATACAAAATATAGTCAATTTCTTGATTGTTACCTTGTGTTTGTTCTTGGTTGTGAAAGCTATTAATAAGTTTAAATCTTCTTTAGTCCATGAGAAACAAAAAGAAAAGGAAGATGCTAAGCCTAGTGATGAACTAGTTGCCTTGAATAAGATAGTGAAATTATTAGAGGATAAGAAATAATTAATTAGAAGAAGGAGCATGATTCCTTCTTTTTCTAACCATATGTTGATTAAAATGATTAGAAAGGTTAAAATATGATTAGAAAAGAAAGGACTTTAATATGAAGTTTAAAGAAAGTGAAACTGTTGAATTAAAACTAATTGTCACTGATGTTATTAAGAAGGAAATTGTTGCGTTTGCCAATAGTGAAGGTGGCACGATTTATATTGGTGTTAGTGATGATGGTGAAGTAGTCGGAATAGAAGATAGTGATAAATCTGGTTTACAGGTTTCTAACATGGTTCACGATAATATTAAACCTGATTTAAGTATGTTTGTTAGTTATAGAACTCTTAATTTTGATGGTAAAGAAGTTTTATCAATAGATGTGGAACGAGGCACTAATAGACCATATTATTTAGCAAATAAAGGTTTAAGACCTGAAGGCGTATATATTAGACATGGATTTTCATCTATTCCTGCTAGCGATAGCACTATTAGAAATATGATTAAAGAAACAGATGGTGATGTTTACGAAGCATTAAGATCTATTAATCAAGATTTGACTTTCAATTCATGTGAGAATGAATTTAAAAATAGAAATATAGACTTTAAGGAACAAGCATTAAAATTAGTTTCTAATGATGGCTTATATACTAATCTTGGTTTACTGTTATCAGATCAATGCCCATATACTATTAAGGCTGCTGTTTTTGAAGATTATGATCAATCTTTATTTAAAGACAGAAATGAATTTTCTGGTTCTTTATTAAAACAACTAGAAGATGTTTATTCTTTTATAGATAAATATAATAATAATCGTTCTACATTTGATAAATTATGGAGAATTGATACAAGAGACTATCCAGAAAAAGCACTTAGAGAAGCTTTGTTGAATTCCATAGTTCATAGAGACTATTCTTATAGCGCAAGCACACTCATTAGTATTTATAAAGATAGGCTTGAAATAGTTTCTGTAGGTGGATTAATGCCAGGATATGAGCTAAAAGATATAAAAAATGGATTATCTGATACTAGAAATCCGAATCTTGCGAATATTTTTTATCGTTTAAAATTAATCGAAGCTTATGGAACTGGTATTAAGAAAATATATGATGCTTATGAATTGAGTGGCTGTGAGCCTGAAATAATAACTACAAATAATTCTTTTAAGATTATTCTTCCTAATATTAATTATAAACAAAACAATAATTTATACATTTCATCTCCTGAGATGAAATATTGTGATGAAAATATCTTGTTAAAATATTTAAACGATAACCAAAGTATCACTAGAAAAGAAGTAGAAACATTAATGGGACTTAGTCAATCTAGTGCTGGTCGCATTTTAAAAAAGATGGTTGATGAGGGAAAACTTATCCAATTTGGTGGTAGTAAAAACATAAAGTATATGCTTAGAAAATAAATATATAAGAATTTGTTAAACGAAAGAGTATAAGTTCTATAGAGGGAGCGCCAGTTCGGTGCATATAACATAGTTAGGTGAAACTCCTAACCTGG
>ERZ827168.5616-NODE-5616-length-10279-cov-3.838224_pt1 | contig 10279 bp, 5 predicted proteins | sample MGYA00519868_ERZ827168 | MGnify/ENA primary metagenome ERZ827168 (study PRJEB31778, sample SAMEA3449271) | human gut metagenome | biome: human gut; feature: human-associated habitat; material: faeces | place: United Kingdom | collected 2010/2012 ...
AGGCGTCCGACAGTTTTATGTTCCGTGTGAGTATTGCAGAATCGGAATTTCCGATGGATGAGCCGCAGGGGCAGAATCGTTTCTTCGAACGGTGTGCGGAGCTGCTGCTCGAATTAAAAGATGAATTGGAACGTAACCTCTATATTGAGGCAATCGTTAAGAAATACAGGGGACAGTATGGTGTCAGTGTTGAGGATTTAAGAAAAAGGGTCAATACACTGGCGCTGAAGGGAACCCCGGCGGAAAACAGAACACAGCCAAAGACCAGTGGCGGACAGAACAAAAAGAAAAAAGAATCCGCTTCAGATCAGGCGCAGAAACTGATGCTGACATGGCTGGTTACTTATCCGGGAATTTTTGATAAAGTGGCACAGTATCTGAATGCAGAGGATTTTATCGTTCCACTGTATAAGGAAGTGGCACAGATGCTGTTTCATCAGAGAGAGGAAGAAGGACAGGTCAATCCTGCCAAACTTCTGAACAGCTTTACGGACAGTGAAGAGCAGCGGGAAGTCGCATCACTTTTTAATGCGACGATCCATCTGGAGACACAGCAGGAACAGGATCGGGCTTTTGCAGATACGCTTCTTCGTATCAAGGCAGAAAGCCTTGCAGAAAAAAACCGTAATCTGGATCCGACAGATATGGCGGGACTGCAGCAGCTTATTGATGCCAAGAGGCGTCTGCAGGAGCTGAAAAAGCTGCATATTTCACTGTAACACGGAAAGAATGACACAGAGAGGCCGGAATGTGCGTCTGGAAGAAGCTTTCCAGCTTCAGGTGCGTGGAGCACGAAGCGGGGATCAGGCGTACAGCAGCAGAAAGGTAGGTAGCCGGATGGATGTACGGACGACGGAGGTTCAGAAGAAACTGCAGGAGCTTGTAAAGGCTGCAAAGGAAAAGAAGAATGTTCTGGAATACGGGGAGGTTCAGGCTGCGCTGAACGATCTGCATCTGACAGAGACGCAGTATGATAAGGTCATGGAATATCTGGATGCCAAAGGCATTGATGTGCTGGATGTCTCAGATTCCGATGATGCGCTGCTTTCACCGGATGACGAGGAATTCGAGGAGGATGACCCGGATCCGGGAAAAGAGGACTTAAGCGTTCCGGAAGGGACGACAACGGATGACCCGGTCCGGATGTATTTAAAAGAGATCGGCCGGATCCCGCTTTTGAGCGCGGAAGAGGAGGTCGAGCTGGCAGAAAAAATGAGCCGGGGAGATGAAGATGCACGTCAGAAGCTTGTGGAGGCAAATCTGCGGCTTGTAGTCAGCATTGCCAAACGTTATGCCGGACGAGGGATGCAGCTGCTCGATCTGATTCAGGAAGGCAATCTCGGACTGATCAAGGCAGTAGAGAAGTTTGATTATACAAAGGGATATAAGTTCAGCACCTATGCGACCTGGTGGATCAAGCAGGCAATCACCCGGGCACTTGCCGATCAGGCGCGCACGATTCGTATTCCGGTGCATATGGTAGAGTCAATGAACCGTGTCATCCGCACATCGCGCCAGCTGATGCAGCAGCTTGGCCGGGAGCCGAAGCCGGAGGAGATCGCGAAGAAGCTTGAGATGCCGACGGAAAAGGTGCAGGAAATTCTGAAAATTTCGCAGGAGCCGGTATCGATGGAGACGCCGGTCGGTGAGGAGGATGACAGTCATCTTGGCGATTTTATCAAGGATGACAATATGCCGGTACCGGAGGATGCAGCGGCCTACACCATTTTGCGCGAGCAGATTGAGGAGGTGCTCTCGACCCTGACGGAGCGGGAACAGCAGGTGTTGCGTCTGCGCTTCGGACTGGATGACGGACATCAGCGGACGCTGGAGGAAGTAGGAAAGATATTCCATGTGACGCGTGAGCGGATCCGTCAGATCGAGGCCAAGGCGATTCGCCGGATCAAGCAGCCGAGCCGAGCGCGGAAGTTAAAAGATTATTTAGAGTAAAAACGAAAGGAAATAAAAGGGATTTATTATGCAGATATCAGAACGCCTCAGAGCGGTGGCCGGGATGGTAAGCCCCGGCTGCCGCTTGGCGGACGTGGGGACCGACCACGCATACATACCGATTTATCTCATGCAGAATGGGGTGATACCACAGGCCGTCGCGATGGACATCAATCAGGGGCCGCTTTTGCGCGCTACGGAAAATATCCGGCGTTATGGGCTGACCGGCCGGATCGAAACACGGCTCTCAGACGGGCTGGAAAAGCTGCAGGCAGGAGAGGCTGACACAATCCTGATTGCCGGGATGGGCGGACTGCTTATGGTCCGCATTCTGGAAAACGGGCAGGGCGTGCTCGCAGGCTGTCGGGAGCTGGTGCTTCAGCCGCAGTCGGACATCCGCAGCGTACGCGCGTATCTCGAGGAAAAAGGCTGGCAGCTCGACCGGGAGGATCTGGTTTTTGAAGATGGAAAATATTATCCGATGATGCGGGCGGTAACACATTCAGAGGAGGGTCTGAAAAAGAAGCGGGAGTCCGATGGTCAGAGCAGTGTGGATGACGGGGATGTCCGGCATGAGCTTAAGCTGCGTTACGGTCCGCTGCTTTTGAAAAATCATCATCCGCTTTTACAGGATTATCTGAGTCGGGAAGAACGGCTCTGTCGGCAGGTGCTTGAAGCGATGCAGGGCAAACAGACGGAGGCAGCGAACGCACGGCGTGAGGAGCTTCAAAGGGAGCTGGAGCTTTTGGAGCGTGCGAAGAAGCTTTCGGTGTAAACGATAATCTGTAAATAAGTAAATGTCAGAAGTGAATAAAATCATAGCCTAGGAGGAGAAAGACGAATGAGAGCAGAAGAAATTATCAAATTATTAGAAGAGCAGTTTCCGCCGTCGCTGGCGATGGACTGGGATAATTCGGGACTGCAGGTGGGCAGCCGTAAAACGGAAGTGAAAAAGGTACTCGTGGCATTGGATGCGACGCAGAAGGTAGTGGATCACTGCGTAGAAGCCGGGGTCGATCTGCTTGTGACCCATCATCCGCTGATGCTGGACGGTCTTCGTAAGGTAAACGAGGACACAATGTATGGAAGAAAAATACTGGCGATGGCAGGTGCGGGAATGGTGCATTACGCCATGCATACGAATTATGATGTGGCAAAAATGGCAGAGCTGGCAGAGCATGCACTGCATTTGACGAACTGTACACCGCTTGAGGTGACCGGAGTCGATGCGGATGGAAATGCATATGGAATCGGCAGCGTTGGTGAGCTGCCGGCGTGTATGAGCGCCAAAGCATGCTGTGCTTATGTAAAAGAGGCATTTGGGCTTACGCATGTACAGCTGTTTGGAGAGCCGGATACAGACGTGAAGCGAATGGCAGTCTGCCCCGGATCCGGTGGAAAAGAACTGATGGAGGAAGCGCTGAAAAGCGGAGCAGATATTTATCTGACCGGAGATGTGGGACATCATACCGGACTGGATGCACAGGATCAGGGACTGACTGTGATCGATGCAGGGCATTTTGGAATTGAAAAAATATATATTGGGCAGGTGATGGCGCTGTTGCGGCAGCATTTCCCGGAGCTTTTGGCAGAAGCAGTATATCAGGAGCCGTTTGTTACATTATAGACCTGCGTACGCTGTGAAGCACAGCAGGTTTTGAACGCAGACCGCGAAGCGACTGCGAATATCCGCTTTGACATCGGAAGGAGCGTGAACATATGGCGGGACAGAATGTTACGGTGAAAATCAATGGCGTGAAAAAGGAATACCCACAGGGAACCCGTTTTCTGGAGCTGGCAAAGGAATATCAGGGCGAATATGCATATCCGATTGTGCTGGCAAAGGAAGATGGCCGGTTGCGGGAGCTGATGAAAAAGATATCGGACGGTACGAGTATTCGCTTTGTGACGCTTGCGGATAAGGCAGGCTACAGCACATACCGGCGAAGTATGATTCTGCTGATGCTGAAGGCGTTTTATCATGTAGTGGGCGATAATGCAAATATTGACCGGATCGGTGTGCATTTTACAGTCAGTGGCGGATATTTCTGTACCTTACAGGGCAGGACAAAGCTGAGCCTGCAGCTGCTGGATGATGTGAAGGAATACATGCATGCGCTCGTAAAGGAGGCTGCGCCGATTGAAAAACGGTCGATTCCGACGGCGGAGGCGCGCAGGCGGTTCCGGGAATACCGGATGTACGATAAGGAGCAGCTGTTCCGCTACCGGAGAGCCTCCAGGGTCAATATTTACAGCCTGAAATCCTTTGAGGACTACTATTATGGCTATATGGTGCCGGATGCCTCTTATCTGTCCTGCTTTGATTTAAAGCTGTTTGAGGATGGATTTGTACTGCAGTTTCCGCCGAAGGGACAGCCGCAGACAGTACCGGAGTTTCGTCCGGAGATGAAAATATACCATGTACAGCGGGATTCGATGGAGTGGGGAAGCAGGCTTGGCATTCCGACGGTGGGCGCGCTCAATGATTTTATCGTACAGCATACGGCGAAGGAGCTGATTCTGATCCAGGAGGCGTTCCATGAAAAAAAGATCGCGGAGATCGCGGCACAGATCGCAGCAAAGCCGGAACAGAAGATTGTGCTGATCGCCGGACCGTCGTCTTCCGGCAAGACGACCTTTTCTCACAGGCTTTCGACGCAGCTCTCAGTCTATGGACTGAAGCCGCATCCGATTGCCGCTGATGATTATTTTGTTGACAGGGAAAAGACACCGCGGGACGCAGAGGGCAAGTATGACTTTGAACGGATCGAGGCGATCGATGCTGTACAGTTAAATGCGGATATGACGGCACTTCTAAACGGTGAGACGGTCGAGCTGCCGACATTCAATTTCAAGACCGGAAGGCGGGAATATAAAGGGCGCACAAAAACGCTTGGAAAAGATGATATCCTGATCATTGAGGGTATCCACTGCCTGAATGATGCGCTGACAGTCTCACTGCCACGGGAGAACAAGTTTAAAATTTATATCAGCGCCTTGACCCAGCTGAACATTGATGAACACAACCGGATTCCGACGACCGACGGACGGCTGCTGCGCCGGATCGTGCGGGATGCACGCACGAGGGGAGCTTCGGCAAAGGATACGATCGCGATGTGGGATTCTGTGCGCAGAGGCGAGGAACGCAACATTTTTCCGTATCAGGAGAGTGCGGATGTCATGTTCAATTCTGCGCTGATTTATGAGCTGGCGGTGCTGAAGCTCTATGCAGAACCGCAGCTGTTTTCTATCAGTCCAGAAGAGCCGGAGTATGAGGAGGCGAAGCGGCTGCTGAAATTCCTTGATTATTTTCTGCCGGTTCCGGGGGATGACATTCCGAACAATTCCCTGATCCGGGAATTTATCGGGGGCGGCTGCTTTGATCTGTAGCAAAAAAATGATCATCTTGCAAGTAGCGAAGCTAGGCTCTGTCAGCAGAGCAGCAGGGATGGATTGCGAATATCCGCTTGACGTAAAAAAAGGATTTACAGACAGCCTGTAATATGATAAAATCTTACGGTTGAAGAGAGATAAGTAGGATAAATGATCGCGGCTGGCAGGCCGAAAGGCGCCAGACGAGGAAAGTCCGGGCTTCACAGGGCAGGGTGCCGGATAACATCCGGTGGAGGTGACTCCAAGGACAGTGCAACAGAAATGAACCGCCGACATTAGGTCGGTAAGGGTGGAAGGGCAGTGTAAGAGACTACCGCCCTCCTGGTAACAGGAGGGGCATATGTAAACCCCATCCGAAGCAAGACCGCAACGAAGCATATGGCGGCCCGTCAGCTTCAGGTAGGTCGCTTGAGCCTGTCGGCAACGACAGGCCTGGATAGATGATCATTCACGACATAACCCGGCTTATCGTCCTGCTTATCCGACAGCACGCAGTAATGCGTGCTGTTTTGCATTTCTTAGTAAAACCTTAAGGAAAGCCCAAAGAAACCGTTCTTTGTTTTTGTGATTTGCTGTGCTATAATATGCATAGAAAAAAAGGGATTTTTTCAAAATAGAAAGGAAGAGTATTTATGAAGAAGAGACAGAGACGAATCGCGGCGCTGCTGCTTGCCTGTGCGGTTGCGAGCGTTCCGGTATCACAGGCATTTGCAGAGACCACATATGATGTGGCTGCAGGTGTAGATGCACAGATCCTGTTCCCGAAGGACTGCCTCACGAATATCGCAGGGGCAGTGACCGTGGACGGAGCGGAGGCTGCGGCAGATGAGAACGGCAGCTGGACGAATGCAGATGATGCAAAAGTATACTGCGCGACTCTTTCAGAGGATGGCACACTCCAGATCACAGCGGTTGGGTATGTGCTGGATGTGGAGCACGGTACTTCAAAGAGCGCAGATGAGAATGCGGAGACATCCGGACGGCATTATCAGTTTGGCGACTGGGAGAAGCCGGAGACGCCGGTGGACCGTGCATATTATGCGCAGGGAGATACGGTGAAGCTGAAGGCAGATGACCCGGCAGACGGCATGGAGTTCAAGGAGTGGAAATGCGATACAGAAGGAGTGACGATCGCGGATCCGACCAGCCCGGAGACGACTTTTACGATGCCGGATAAAAAGGTAAAGATCACCGCAGAGTATCAGGAAAAGCAGGAGGCAGTGACAGAGGCTCAGACAGAAACGCAGACAGAGGCCCAGACAGAAGTACCGGCAGAGAGTCAGACAGAGTTTCAGACAGAAGCACCGGCAGAGCAGGCGGCTCAGACAGAGGTGCAGACAGAAGCGCAGACAGAGACGGCGGCTCAGACGGAGCAGACAGAGGCCCAGACGGTTCCGACCGGGGATCAGACGGAGACTCCGGATATCCTGGTTACGCCGGAGACTCATATAGTGACGGTCAATGATGGTCAGGTATCCGGGGATTTCACAGCCGGAAGTACGATGACGGTGACGGCAAATGACCGTACAGCAGAAGGTTATCAGTTTGGCGGCTGGTATGTCGACAGTATGAATGCATCACTGGATGATGCAGCTGCAATGGAAGCACATTTTACTATGCCGGATGCAGATGTGACGCTGACCGCAACCTACAATGCGATCCAGACAGACGCACCTGAGACACAGACAGAGACAGCAGTACAGACAGAAGCGCAGACAGAGGCGGCGACACAGACAGAAGCGCAGACAGAGGCGGCAATCCAGACAGAAGCGCAGACAGAGGCGGCAATTCAGACAGAAGCGCAGACAGAGGCAGCGATCCAGACGGAAGCGCAGACAGAGACAGCGGCGCAGGAGGTGCAGACGGAAGCACAGGTGGCGACTCCGGAGACGCAGGCCGTGGAAAAATATTCTGTTACCGTTACGAATGAAGGTATTGGCAATGGCGAGTATCAGGCGGGCGAGACCGTTACGGTGGAGGCTCCGGCTGAAAACGCAGCGGGGCAGATTTTCAATTCCTGGACGGTGGAACAGGCAGATGTGCAGCTTGCGGATCCGGCCCAGGCAGTGACGACGTTTGTGATGCCGCAGGAGGCCGTTACACTGACTCCGGTATATACCGCGCAGCGCACAGTGACAGCAGATGAGAACACGACGGTTGCACCGACTGCGGAGGAACTGAAGACGACGGCAGCCGGAAGCGCGGTTACCGTTACTGCGAAGGATCTGACTGCTTCCAATCAGGTATTTGCAGGATGGACTGCGGAGGCGTCCAAGGCTGGTCAGCCGGTCAGTGTTGTATTTGCGGATGCGACGGCAGCGACGACGACCTTTACACTTCCGGACTGTGATACATTGAATATTAAGGCAAATTATAAGACGAAAACTTACAAGGTAACCGTTGCAAACGGACTGATCAACAATGCATCTACAGAGCTGGACTGCGCGCCGGACACATCGGTTACAGTCACAGCAAACCCGGGTCCGGAAGGGCAGACCTTCTCAAAATGGGTGATCAATGACGGGGCATATGATATCGGAGATGCTGCTTATGAGCAGACGATCTGGCTGACCGTGAAGGATCAGGATCTGAACATCCGCGCAGAATATGAAGGGATTCAGTATACCGTTACCGTAAAGGATGGGACGGCCAATTATGAGAAATGTGTCAGCGGAGCCGGTGTGACGCTGACAGCTAATAAGGCTCCGGCCGGCTATGAATTTGATTACTGGTCTGTTGATACACAGAATGCATCGCTGGCAGATGCATACAGTGCATCCACGACATTCACAATGCCGACATCGGACGTGACCGTATCGGCGCACTACAAACAGATTTCCTATACGGTTTCTGTGGAGAACGGCAGTGCAGATCAGCAATCCTATCATGCAGGAGATCAGGTGACGATCAAGTCGAATTATCCGGCGAACGGAAGAGAATTCTCAAAGTGGGAATCCGTAAGTGGTAATGTTTCCTTTGCAGACGGATCCAGATGGAAGACGACGTTCACAATGCCGGCAGGCAATGTGAGTGTCCGGGCGACCTACAAGGATGGTCCGTCTACCAATGACAATACGATTCAGGATTTGGTTGCAGGCGGTCAGTACTACACCGGTGAGACGCTCAAGTTTACCGCCTCCGGAGCAGGTATGTCCAATTCGAACCCGAACCCGGGTGATTACCGGTATCGTCCGTCTGGATATCAGATTGGAAATGTGACCGGCACGCTGCAGTCTCCATATTCGGTGTCTATGGCGATCAATGCGACAGGTGAATACACCTTAAAGGTAACATACAATAAGGATGTATACGATGGCAACAGCTGGGTATCCGACGGGACGGCAGATACGAAGACTGTGACCTTCAAAGTAATCACAAAGGCAGCCGGAGTACAGACCGGTGATGAGACTCCGATTGCGACAGTCATAGCGCTGGCAGTCGTGTCCTGTGCCGTATTTATCATCCTGCTGGTAGTATTTATCCGCAGAAGAAAGAAATAAGTGATATAAGATGATACAAGGGTCAAAAGGTCATGCGTTTCATGCTTGCATGAAAAAGCATGACTTATTGACCCGCAAAACACCGAAAAGTAGCCATTTTTCGTAGAAAAATGAGCGGATTTGAGGTGTTTTAGGATTGCGGGAGCATGAAATGCGAAGCAATCCGTGTATCATAGGAGTCAAAAGGTATTTTACTGTGCGATATCCCAGTTCTGCACATCATTGAAGAAGCCATATGCGCTCGGCTCTGCGCCTGTCAGGCGATTGCTTACTGCACCAAGAGCACTGATGACATAAGCGGAGAACATCGGCACATCTTCCTGTACCTTTTTATCAACGACAGAGTACAGGCCCTTGATCTCCTCGATATCACTCGTCTGCTGTGTCCCACCAAGCGCTTCCTTCACGGAGTCGTCGGTATATCCGGTCCAGCTTCCCTCACCGCTAAGCAGCCAGTCTACATCCGGATACGGATCAACCGGTGCGTAGGTATACTGTACCGCCATGATATCATAATCCGTGCTGCCCGCAACGGTCATCAGCGTCGCCAGATCCACGGTCGTCACTTCTACATTGATGCCGACTGCCGCCCACTCTGCCACAAGCACCTGTGCACCATTTACAAAAGTGCTGTCGCCGGAGTTCACATAGAAACGAAGTGTCTGGGAACCGTCCCATCCGGCCTCGGCCAGAAGCTCCTTCGCCTTCTCCGGATCATACGGAGTCGGCTCGATGGAATCGTCAAAGAACGGGCTTGCGGAAGAGAGGAATCCGTCTACGACCTCTCCATGTCCCTTCAGCAGCTGCTCTACGAGCTGATTCCGGTCGATGGCATACAGAAGTGCCTGACGTACTCTCGCATCCGGAATGTTTGCGGTCTGGATAAATGCAGACTGGTTCGTGATCGGAAGACCGTATACCGCCTTTACGTTATCCAGAGACTCGATGCTCTCGTAATCCTCCTGCGGGATCGCAGTCATCGTATGATGCGTGATGTCGATCTCACCGGACTGCAGGCCGGAGTAGATCTGGCTGCCCTCTACGATCTTGAGGTTCAGCTTGCCGATCTTCGGTGCGCCTTTCCAGTAATCTGCATTTGCTTCATAAGAAACATAGTGGTCCGTATCATAATCGGTCAGGAAATACGGTCCGCTGATCACATCCGGATGATTGAACCAGTCAAGGGTCATCAGCTCTTCATCGGAATAATCAGCAAGTACGTGCTTCGGCAGTGTATGGATGTAACGCCCATACGTATTCTCAAAAGTCGTCAGCGCCATCGGAGACTTCGCAGTAAAGGTGATCGTCTTGTCATCTACGACCTTGATACCATCGATCGAAGCAGCGCCCTCCTCGGTAAATCCATCATCGCCAATGCCTTCAAATGCATAGAGCATCATCGTTGTGTTATTCACAACCGGGCTCGCCAGACGCAG
>ERZ827168.5620-NODE-5620-length-10269-cov-2.408949_pt1 | contig 10269 bp, 7 predicted proteins | sample MGYA00519868_ERZ827168 | MGnify/ENA primary metagenome ERZ827168 (study PRJEB31778, sample SAMEA3449271) | human gut metagenome | biome: human gut; feature: human-associated habitat; material: faeces | place: United Kingdom | collected 2010/2012 ...
GAGCATATAATCGATTGTTCCGGCTGCTGTTGCGGCAGTTTTGGCGCCGAGAATAACAGCAAGCTGGTTGCGGAAAACCAACCCTGACACCATGAGAAGGGTTCCTATCGAAACGGAGTAAAAAAAACCTGTTGCAGCCATTGTTTCGGCATCGGCGAAATCGCGGCTGCCGAGTGCTCGTGATATATAATTACCGGAACCGTGTCCGCAGAAGAAACCGAGAGCCTGAATTATCGACATTAGCGGGAGAACAATCCCGACCGCCGCGACCATACTGTCGTTTTCGAGCTGCCGTACGAAAAATGTATCTGCGAGATTATAAAATGACGTGACGAGCATGCTGATTACTGTTGGTCCGGCTAGCTTCATAACGAGTTTTTCGACCGGTTGTGTCGTCATTTTTATGTATTTAGCGCTTCCACCGTCGCTTCTGCTTTCCATCGGTTGATTTTTCTCCATTATACTCCGTATCTGTGCTTTCGACATTCTATCATAAATACGGCGGTTTGTCAATAAAGACAGATTGACAATTTGGGTATGTTGTAGTATAATCAGTATGGTGATACTATGCTTGATTATATCGTAAGGCGCATTATCGGAGAGCGCAATCCAACTGATCTATCCGTCCGCAAAACCTGCGGTACGATTGCCAGCATTGCCGGTATTGTGATAAACCTTCTTCTGTTTGCCGGGAAATTCATTACCGGAACACTTGCCGGAAGTATTTCGATAACCGCCGATGCAGTTAACAATCTTTCGGATGCTGCGTCATCCGTAATTTCATTTGTCAGCTTTCGCATTTCGGCAAAGCCTGCCGACCGTGACCATCCGTTCGGACACGAACGCTTTGAATACGTTGCGTCGCTAATCGTTTCGTTTATTATTTTGATAATCGGTTTTGAGCTGTTTACAGATTCTCTTGATAAGATAATACATCCCGCAGAGACCGAATTCAGTCTGCTTGCCGTATGTGTCCTCGTCGTTTCTATATGCTTCAAGCTGATTTTGTATTTTTTTTACCGCTCTGTCGGGCGTGCCGTTGATTCGTCTGTTATGATGGCATCGTCTGCCGACAGCCTTTCGGATGTTGTTTCAACCGGTGCGGTGCTTATTGCACTGTTTGTTTCTCATCTTACGGGAATTAACCTCGACGGTTATATAGGAGCGGCAGTCGCAATATTCATATTTATTTCCGGACTGAAAATTCTGAATGAAAAAAAAGCGATGCTGGTATACAGCCCGGAAGAGGGAGAAATGCGGGTAGATTATTCTTCGATCGATTCGATCAAGCATTATCTGAAGATTTTGCATCCGAAGCTCGTAGAAAAAATCAAATCCGAAGCCCGTTCTCATCCTGAAATCCTCGGGATTCACGACGTGATGATACATAACTACGGTACAAGCCGTTGCTTTGCCACCTTTCACGCTGAAGTTGACGGACGTGATGATATTTTCAAGAGCCATGACGTAATCGATCTGATAGAACGTGATGTTTTTGAAAAATACGGTGTTCAGTGTGTCATTCACCTTGATCCAATAGAAACCGATAACGAGCTTGTTAATGAGCTTCGTGAAGATATTTATGAAAGCGTAAAAGGAATCGATGAACGGCTTTCGGTTCACGATTTCAGATTTGTACCGGGCGTGACTCATACCAACCTTATTTTCGACGTATTTGTTCCGTTTGAAGTCACTACAGGCGATGAAGAGCTGAGAAGGCTCATCAACGCGAAGGTCAAAAGCATTTCGACAGGTTACCACACAGTTATTACATTTGACAGAGGATAAAACACAATGCAAAAGCTGCTTTCTGAAATCAAAACATTATTTACCGAAAACTTCGCTTGTTTCCGCAAATTCTGGGTGTATCAGTTTGTCATCTCTCTTCTCGGCGTAATGGTGACGCTGCCGCTCTCTGCATTTATCAGCCTTCATCCCGAAATCGGAATTTTTCCGTATGTTATCGCACTGATTTTCAGCGGAGGTATGTTCTGTTTTCTTATCTACTATACGATGTTTGAACAGGGTGCCCGTGACTATATACGGGTGAAAGCTCATAAAGCTGAGGCTGAACCGCTCAAAGGACTTTGGATATGTTTGATTGCATACATTCCGACAATTCTTATCGCTTTTCTTGATGTGATTTTCGCTCTTTGCGGCTGGGGGGGCGGATATACAGTCACTCATGTTGTACTCAATGTGGTGATTCATGCGCAGTATTCCGCATTTATGTATCTGTTCCCGACATCACTCGGCTTTATCGGCGATTTTATCTCGCTTGTTTTTGCGCCGTTTTTCGGATTTCTCGGGTATTGGCTTGCATCACACGATAAAACATTGCGTGGTGTGTTCGGCATAAAGGTGAAGCATAACAGGGAATAAAGCAATGCATCTCCCGCATATAGTATTGCGGGGTGAATGAGTTTGAAGAAATATACATTCGGTCGCATTTCGTTTGCGGTGTCGGTATTGCTTATAGCACTTTTTCTGATATTCTTCGTCGTCGCATCGCTTGTGTCGTCGGCGGGTTACACTCAAAAAGTCAACGCTCAAAACAGTGAACGAATAAAAGGCGTATTCGGATCGGAAGAGCGCCGCAGATTTACCGTAATAATTGACGCCGGTCACGGCGGCGAGGATCCCGGTGCTGTCGTCGGGCAAATTGAGGAAAAAACTCTCAACCTTTCGATTTCAAACAAGCTTTACGCTTTCGCATCGCTTTTTGACGTTGATATTGTCATGACGCGCCGTGACGACAGAATGCTTTATGATGAAAGTCAGGAAACGCGCAAAAAATCTCATGACCTGTATAATCGCCTGAAATTCACTGAAAAATATACCGATTCCATGTTCATAAGTATACACCAAAACAAATTTCCGCTTGAAAACTGTCGCGGTTTACAGGTGTTTTACGCACTCAAAAACGAAAACAGTAAAGTTCTCGCAGAGCATGTCCAGAACGCCGCACTGTTGCTGCAGCCTGACAATCACCGCGTTGTTAAACCGGGAACTAACATATATCTGCTTGAAAATTCGACCGTCCCGTCTGTGATAGTCGAATGCGGATTTATTTCCAATCCTGAAGAAGCACAACAACTTTGCGACGATAATTATACTGATAAACTCGCTTTTGCAATATACTGCGGCATTGCCGCATATCTGGAGGATGTCAAAATTGAAGGTTAGCTACGTGTGTTCAAACTGTGCAAGTGTATTCACAAAATGGTTTGGGAAATGTCCGGAATGCGGCGAATGGAATACGCTTGAGGAATGTGAGACCAAACCGGAGGAAAAGCAAAAAAAGACACGTACAGTAAAATCATATTCTGCGCCCGTAACATCAAAAGCGCAGCGTATCAGCGATATAACCTTTCAGTCTCACATTCGCTTTTCCACCGGGCTCAATGAGTTTGACCGCGTTCTGGGAGGCGGAGTTGTCAAGGGGTCTGCCGTTTTGCTTTCAGGTGAACCGGGCATAGGAAAATCAACGTTACTTTTGCAGATATGCGATAAAATCGGCGAGTATGGAAAAATATTGTATGTAAGCGGTGAAGAATCGTCTTCTCAGATAAAGCTACGAGCTCAGCGCCTCGGAGTTAACAGCGAAAATCTGTATGTTCTTTGCGAAACCAACATAAATAAAGCAATTCCTGAGGCGGAGGGCTGCGCTCCCGACCTTGTTATTGTCGATTCAGTTCAGACCATGTATGATGATGAAGTACAGTCATCTCCCGGAAGCGTATCGCAAGTAAAACAAACAGCGATGCAATTTATACGTTCCGCGAAAGATAACAATTATTCTGTGATTTTCGTCGGTCATGTAAACAAGGACGGCGCTATCGCAGGACCGAAAGTGCTCGAACATATTGTAGACGCCGTGCTGTATTTTGAAGGCGACAAGCAGCATGCATATCGTATTATCCGGGCTGAAAAAAACCGTTTTGGTTCAACAAATGAGATTGGCGTATTCGAAATGGGAGACGAAGGACTTCTCGAAGTGGAAAACCCGTCGGAAGCGCTTCTCGCGCAGCGCCCCGCGTCCGTCCCGGGCAATTGTGCCGTATGCGTTATGGAGGGCACTCGTCCGATCATGTCAGAAGTTCAGGCTCTTGCATCGCCAACATCTTTTCCTGTACCTCGCCGCGTAACAAACGGGTACGATTATAACAGGTTGAACATGCTTCTCGCGGTACTTGAAAAACGTATGGGACTGCGTTTTTCTACAAGCGATGTATATATAAATGTAATAGGCGGTTTGAGACTTGAAGAGCCGTCCTGCGATTTAGCGGTCGCAATGGCTTTGATATCCTCGCTGAAAGAACTTCCGATGCCCGATGACCTTATTGCAATCGGAGAGATCGGACTTTCCGGCGAATGCAGAAGCGTCAACCATTCGGAGCTTCGCATTAATGAAGCAAAACGACTGGGATTCGGAACGGTTGCGTTGCCGTCTTCTGCGGCTTCGCGGCTTAAAAATAAGTACGGTGACATAAAAATCGTTCCTATACGCTCGTTGTTCGATGCGCTTGCGTTGTTAAAATAGTGTATAATGTATAATGAATGTTAAAAGAGAAGTGATCGTTTCGCAGATTTTGGCACCGGAGATTCTTCGCGAATTAGAGCTGTTGGGATACAAGCATATGTTTGCGAAACCATCTCAAACGCTCACAACTGAATTACGTTATCATCCTGACATTCTCGGTTTCCGTCTGCCCGACGGAAAGTGGATTTCAGAAGCTGACGGAATAGTACTTACAGATGCTTATCCGGGCGATTGCATTTTCAATTGCGTTTCAATCGGAAAGACCCTGATTTACGGTAATTCGTTCATTGCGCAAAAATTCGGCTGTATGTTCGACTATATGCTAAAAGTACGCCAAAGCTATGTCAAATGCTCATGCATTGTGCTTGACGATAAAGCCATGATAACATCAGATCCGTCGATATACAGAGCTTTAAACGGTACATTTGACGTTTTGAAGACAAGTAATGAAAATATTTTTCTAAACGGTTTCAGCTGTGGTTTTGTAGGCGGTGCGAGCGGTGTTGTTGATAATACAATTCTGTTTTGCGGCGACATCAGAAAGCATAAAGATTACAACAATATAAAGGCATTTGCAAATAACCGTGGTTTTGATCTTTACAGTCTTTCAAATAATGATTTATATGATTACGGAGGAATTTTGCCGGTATAATAAGCTCTGGCGGCAACATCCTTTTCTATCATTATTACTTCCCTGTATTATATAAAATTAATATTACATATAATTGCTTGTCTGATTTTCGGAGGGAAACTTTTGCGTTTTCCCTCCGTTATCGTTTCGAAGTTCAGCGGTCAAATGCGGCGGTCAGACGAAGTACGGTAATATCCAAGGCTTTATTGACTGTATCAATTGTTCTGATCACAGCGGTTTTAAGTGCAGGTTCGTTAACTGTCTTTGCAATCTCGTAAAGAGATTCAATTTCTTTGATTGCGGAATTGCAGTACGCGAGCTTATCTGCGTCGTTGGCTGATTCATAATCAAATGCGTCAGCCGCATCGATTATTATATGTGCTTCGGATTTTAGCTTTGCGTAGTAATCGGTATACTCGGGTTTAAGATAACTGTAAACATTATCAATATTGTAAATCAGGTCACCGAGTCCTGCCGCAACCGTCTTCGAACCCTTGCTTTGCTTGACCGGTATGCGTGAATATACTCCTGCTCTAAGCGCGTCATAATAATTCTCTTTATGCGCGACGAGGCTTCCCCATGAGAATGGATTTGAACCGTTCGCACCGGCAAGTTTTGCATAATAGATTTGTTCGACAAGAATTTTTGCCGCTGTGTTGTCAAAGGCACATACACCTATCGAATAGAAACACTTGCCATTAATTGCCTTAATGAAAGCCTTGGCGTTATTCACCGGATAGCTGAGGTCGGCACCGTAGCTCATTGAGAAGATTTCGTCCATATAGCCTTTTGAGACCCAGTCACGGAAGTTCTGGAAATTCCATGTCGGCATATTGGAAAAATCGGGATAGCAGGCAGCTGAAATATACAGATCACTGTCAATGGCTTTGAGTGCAGTGAAAACTTCGCTGACAAAGCTGTTGATAATCTCCTCTCTGTATTTGCACCAGCTGCTCCAAAGCGGATGATTTGATTTTATGTCGTGTGGGTCAACGGTTGTATTATGCGCTTTTTGGAAACCTTCGATTATATCCTGATTATATCCGAAATCGCCATTATCGGGGTTCGGTTCACTGAAACGTATATAGTCAAGATGCAGTCCGTCAAGATCATATTTTGTGACAAGTTCTTTGTATACACCGAGAACAAGGTCGCGACATTCACGGTCATTGGGGTTTAAGAAAACAAAATTGCCGTAACCGCACGGGTAATTATCTTTTCCGTTACGGTCAACGCATCGCTTGTCTTTCATAAGCTCGACAAGATATCCGCCGGGAGTCCCGATAAAGAAGTTTTCGCACCATGCATGTACTTCGATTCTGTATTCATGAGCAATTCGGCAGAAGCCTTCAAGAACGTCATAGTCGCCATGCGCATTTGAGTTGTGTTTTATACGCGGATCAGAAGAGTACCCGATCGTCTGACCGTTGTACCATGTTTCGATATAGACGGCGTTTATACCGAGAGCAGCCATTTTTTCAACCGTTGTACGCACCTCGCTGTCGTTCTTTTCATTTGCACGATACCACGTTGAACGATTATCGACAGATGATGATTCGTATAGGCTGTATTCAATCTGTGAAAGCATATCCGACGTTACGGACGAAAGTGAAATCGCGTTATCAAGATTTCCCTTTTCAAACTCATCATTTGCTTTGGAAAATACGCCGTCAGCTGCGTCAAGTTTTGAGTCAATTGTTTTGTAGTCAATTGCGTGAAGGTTGCTTTTGGCATCTTCAAGGCGTGACTTGATTTCGTCAAGCTGTGAAGCTGTGCTGACTACTTTAAGTGCGGGCGATGAAGTAAATGTAACACTTTTGGTCTTTCTATCCCATGTGACGCGGCTACCGAGAGCGAAAACCTTCTGAAGCGCGCTGTCGTTCTTACCGTGACCGGAAACGACGAACCCACCATCCGGAATTTCCGAATTGCCGGCGGTACTGCCGCCTATGACGATGCCATTTTCATCAACGACGATTTCGTATCCATAGACATTTGTCTTTGTGTAATTGCCGAACGTACGGTCGTAAATAACAAGGTCGTCTGTCAGGCGAGCATCGTTAACACGAGTGTAGTAAAGTACAGTTGTTGAATAGCCAAATCCTCCTGAGGCAATATGTACTTCATTTCCGACAGTGAGCGCAGATGCCATTTTGTATGCGGAAGAGTTTTTTGTAATACTCATTACGTATCCTCCAAGTGGTATTTTTGAATTTCCCGTTGTTGTGATTGCTGTGATAAGTCCATCAATAAATGTGATTTCGAAAGTACCGTTCGGCGTGTTTGTAGTTTCTGAGTGGTTTGCGGATGTATAAAGTACCGTTCCGTAACCGTTCAGTTCTACGTCGGTAGCGTCATATTTAAAAGTGCGGTCAGCGGCGAGTATGTAACGCTCCGGCTTTTTTGACGGTGTGACGAGCTGATGTTCGACAGTCATACCGGACCTCAAAGCCTTGGCAATATCAGCTGCATCGCCGGAAAAAGTTATGACAAATGAATTGTCTGTCGGTATGACAAGGCGTTCATCGACCGATGAAATATAAACTACCTTCCCTTCGGTTATAACAGCAGAAACGCATTCGTCGTCGAATTCCGGTGTAACAAGGCGGGAATAATTATTGTTGAAAATATTAATCCCGTTTTCGGGAGCTTCTGAATTCAGATGTGAAAGCTCCAGCGGATAAAGTGTTCCGTTGATTGTAACAAACGGCAAATCGGTGACTGCGTTGAGATAATTACTTCTTGCAATACTGATTTTTTCGTCGACCGGATAATATGCAACGGCGTATACGACATTGTATTCACCGCAAAAAAGCAATGCGGGCGTACCGTTTATCAGCGTACCGGCGGAGGCATGTCCGGTCACGGTGTAATTGCCTGCAATACCGCCTTTCAAGAGAAGCGCAACGGAGTTATCCGGAACAGTAAAATCCGTATCTTCGCTGCAAAAATATATCTTCCCTTCCAAAGGTTCTCTGCTCTGCGGATACAGCATATTTATGCGTCTGGCATGCGCTCGTTTGGAAGGAATAGCAGAACAGATGGCGAGGTTTTCATATTCCGGCGATGTGTACTCGGTCAGTACGGCGGTTGTTCCGTTCTCGAAAGAAACGTTTTCGACCATTGATATCGGAATCAACAGCAGGAATCCGTTTACGGGTATGTCAACCGATCCACCGGACTTTTTGTCAATGCCCTCAAGCGAATATGTATAATCGGAATATGTCTTGAAGGTCGCACATGCGTAATCTGCCGGTATAACAATGCTCAGATTGAATCGGTCGGTTTTGTAATCGCGGTTATAAATGCGGACAATTCCGTTATCCGAGTTTACTGAATCAACATCAAACGTTACATCACCTATCGAAACGTGTGATATTGTCTCCAAAACACCTGAAGCCTCAGATGTTATCTGAGGCTCGGATGATGTGTTTTCTGAATCGTTTCGTCCGCATGAAGCGAGGCAAAGCGTAATAAGCATTGCCGCAAGGAGCAAAGACGTCGATTTTTTATGCATCAGGCTTCTTCCCTTTTCTTTTTCTTGATGCGGGATATGACATAGGCAACAACGAGAAGAACGATTACGACACCGCATATGATATATATTGAGGATGTCGAACTTTCTTCATCGCCCGATTCAATCTTGAGCTTATTCCACAGGTCATTTATAGATTTGTGCATATCAGCTGAAAAATCGTGGAAATAGTAATTATTGAGATCAACGTCGGGATAAAGTGCATCCATGTCAGGATAGAGTATGTCGAATGCGTCGGGGTGAAGCTCGGAAAGGAATTCCTTATATTCTTCATTTTCGACAACACCGTTATTAGGGCAGGCATAGCAGATAGTTTCGGCATTCTGCAGCGCAACGTTTGGGTCGAGCAGGAAGTTTATATACAGCTCAGCCGCTTTCTTGTTGCCGCAGTTCTTTGGAATGCATATCGAGTCGACGAATACATTTGTGCCTTCCTTCGGATAATAGAACGCAAGATCCTGATTGTTCTCATACATGCTCAGAAAGTCTCCTGCGTAATACGGAGCGATTGCAGCCGCACCGCTTTCCATCTTGTTGAAGACTTCGTCCATGACATAAGCCTTTACAAGCGACTTTTGCTCAAGCAGCTTGTCGTAAGCCTTCTGCCATTCGTTAAGATCGGTGGTGTTTACGTCAATTCCCTGATAAAACTGTGCGATCGCAAAGGCATCGCGGGGATTATTGAACATGAGAATATTCCCGGCATACTTTTGATCCCAAAGCAAGCCCCAACTGTCAGGCGTACCTTCAACCATTTTGGTATTATAGATCACGCCGACCATGCCGAAGCTGTAGGGCACACTGTATTCGTTCGAGGGATCGAAATAAAGATCCCTATAAAGCGAATCAATGTACTTGTAATTCGGTATATTTGAAAAATCAAGCTTTTCAAGTCTGTTTTCCGCAACAAGGCGCTGTATCATATAGTCGGAAGGAATGATGATATCATATGAAGCACCGCCGCTGACTATTTTGGCATACATATCTTCGTTACTGGTGTAATTGGTGTAATTAACCTTGATGCCGGTCAGCTTTGTGAATTCCTTATTCACGTTGACAGAACCTTCACTGCCGTCGGAAATATATTCGCCCCAGTTATACACATTAAGTGTTATGCCGGCGAATTCCGAATAATCAATGGAAGCGGTTTCCGAACAGACTTCGAATTCATCATCGGTCGTATCAGCAGGTGAACAGCCCGACGTGAGGACGAGTGCGGCGGCGGTCATTGCCGCCATGAGAAAAGCGAGGATTTTTTTAGACAACTTTCTATCTCCCTTTGTATTAGCATTACCGCTGAGATTTTTTTAATGCGGCTGCCTTTATATTTTCTTACCGTTCTTACGCTCTTCACGCGAAGAAGCAAAATTGCGGACAAGAAGCAAAATGAGTATAACGACGAATATGATCGAACAAAGAGCGTTCATATCCGGCGTAACGCGTTTTTTGGTCTGCGCGTATATGTAAATGGGCAGCGTCTGGAAACTGTTACCCGCCGCGAAATAGCTTATTACGAAATCGTCGAGCGACAATGTGAACGCCATGAGCATTCCGGTTGCG
>ERZ827168.5622-NODE-5622-length-10267-cov-3.745887_pt1 | contig 10267 bp, 8 predicted proteins | sample MGYA00519868_ERZ827168 | MGnify/ENA primary metagenome ERZ827168 (study PRJEB31778, sample SAMEA3449271) | human gut metagenome | biome: human gut; feature: human-associated habitat; material: faeces | place: United Kingdom | collected 2010/2012 ...
GTCCCGGCCAGCCCCAGCCAAAACAGCCACCGTCTTTTTTGCCGCCCCAGCAGCAGCCCGGCAGCATACACCAGCACCGTCAGCCCCAGCAGCAGCACGCAGAAGCGCTTGCCCCAGCTGGCATAGAACGCATAGCTCGCCAGGAGCAGCAGCCCATTGCGCCATTTTGTGGGTGCTAGCTGGGTCAGCACCAGTACAATGGGAAAAAACAGCAAAAAGCTGTAGGAATTGAAGACCATAGTCCCTCCTGCGGCGAAATCTCGCCTTTTCCGTCAGTATACCATAGAACCGGGTTTGGGGCAAGCAAATGTTAAAAATCGCATTTTCCCTCTTGACTTTACAACGGTTGTAGCATTTAATATAGGGAACGCGGATTCCGCAGTTCCACCGAAAAAGAGAGGTAAACCATCCATGGAAAAGAATCTCACCACCGGCAGCATCGGCCAGTCTGTGGGTGCAGGGTCTTTGCTCTCCGTGATCATCTGTCTGATTGCCTTCGCTCTCACATGGCCCAAGGCGGTAAACACGCAAATGGAGGATCGGGTATGACGCTTCCAGAAAAACAAACCATGTTTATCCGGAAAGCCCGCCCGGATGACATTTCCGAAATTTTGCAGATTTACGACATTGCCCGAAAGTTTATGCGCGCCAGCGGGAATTTCAGCCAGTGGGGCGGCGGCTATCCGGGAGAAGCACTGCTGAGCGCTGACATTCAATCGGACAACCTGTATGTTATGTGCCTTGACAGCACCATCGAGGGTGTCTTTGCCCTGATTCCCGGGGAGGACCCCACCTACCGGTATATCGAAAACGGCGCTTGGCATTCCAGCCGCCCCTACGCCACCATCCACCGTCTGGCCTCCCGAGGGACCACCCGGGGCATCGCCAAGGCCTGCTTTGACTTTTGTCTGGAAAGGAGTTCCTATCTCCGCATCGATACCCACGAGGACAACCGCCCCATGCAGCAGGCGGTAACGCGCTGCGGCTTCCAAAAATGCGGCACCATCTACCTGGCGGACGGATCACCCAGGATCGCCTTTGACTATATGCAGGGCAAGTAAGCGAAGAGAATGCCTGTCGAATCAGAGAATATTTTAGTTACGACTGCCAGAATACACTGCTTTCTAAATTTTATCAGTTATGACTGTGCTATGGCAATCTGAATAATTATCTGTATTGCCAAGAGCGTGGAATGGAAAAATACATGAAGTTCCCCATGTACGAAAGGGAAACCAAGGACGAGAAGTACCGTGACGATCCATATGGTAGGCAAGATGTAGGGAGGTTTGACGCTTACTTCTGAACTGTGAAAACAAGAAACTGCCAAAGGAAACAATGGTGGCATTTGAACCATAAAAAGGAATTCAGGCGAAAACAAAATGGATGCCACCTGTAAAATACAGGGAAGCATCCATGTGTTCCGCCTAGTTCATAAATATGTGTCCAGAATTCTGGGTACATATCAAAATATAGAGTAGGTCTTTTTTATTTAAAAAGGATTATAGGAGAGAATATATGAATAAATTAACTACAGCTGTATAATGTTATAGAAAAAGCAGCGGCTTTAAAACATCAGGATCTTTATAAGATAGCTTGCGAAATTAAACAATCTAAATTATGATTAGAGAGGTAACAAATATGAATAAACATGAGTTATATCATAACCACAATTATGTTTATCTGCTGACTTCTAATATTATTAACCGCTGTGGTGATTCATTAGATACAATACTTTTTACATGGTTGGTATATTTACTTACAAATAGTGCAGGGTGGTCTGCGATTATTTTTGGTATTAATCAAGCTACTTCTGTAATTATTCAACCATTTATAGGTCCATTAGTCGAGAATATGAATAAAAAGAAAGTGTTAGTACTTTCAGATATAGCTCGAGTTCTGTTAGTTTTGTATATATTATATGTATATACACAAAACATGCTTTCACCATTAATATTGGTTTTTATGACAATATCCATTTCATTAATAGAAGCATTTCATATGCCAGCAGGGGTAGCAGTTATTCAGCATGTACTTCCTAATGAACATTATGATAAAGGTGTAAGTGTCAATGTGTCTTGTACCAAAATAGCAGTATTAGTTGGAACTGGCTTGTCAGGCATAGTGATTAGTTCATTTGGAATAGGTATTTCTTTAGCGATAGATGCTTTGATATTTTTAATATCAGCGTTGCTTATAGTAAAAATAGAATTTTCTGTTCAAGAAGAAAAGAAGACAAACCGAATAATTGGCAGAGAATATTTAATTTCGCTTAGAGATGGATTTAGTTATGTATTTGACCATAAGAAGCTATTAAAACTATGTTTTTTATGTATTCTAATTAATTCAGCAGTGGTTCCATTTGATGCACTGCTCGCCCCGATTGCAAGAGAAATGTTTAGTGGAGATGCCAAAATTGTTTCATTACTAAGTGTAAGCGTAACTATTGGTACTATTTTGGGATCATTGACTTTTGCAAAAATGAAAGAGGAGAAAAAAAATAATACACTTGTTACATTTTGTGGAATTGTTTTAGGTGTATACTATGTTTTTATTGCATTTGTTTCAAAATATATTGCAAATCCTATAACTCAAAAATTACTGTTGCTAATCGGTTCGATAATAATTGGTGCAGCATTGGGATTAATGATTACTTATGTACAAGTGAAATTTGTAAAAGAAGTTACTAAAGAATATATAGGACGTGTTTCTGCAATTCGATTTTCACTTACATACGCATGCGCGCCAGTGGTATCTTTTGTGATTAGTATTATATACAAAGTTACTGTTGTTGATACAAGTTCACTTTTTGTGGGATTTGGTATTGTAATAATAATTCTTTTTCTTTTGGCAAATAAGATTACGTTTTCTCCTTTGAAGAAAGGCGATAAAAGTTATTAGAAATTATTTATATGAAAAACTGGCTGCTTTTTGGCTATAAATTAAAGCTGATAGAGAAGAGTATAAACAGCAGAAGAGAAGCTTTTTGACTGAGGCTTCCGGTGCCAAAACGGTGCCAAGAAATCAGGTGAATAAAAATAAGTGGTGCAAATCAGCCGTTTTACACCGTATTTTGGAGAAAAAACATAAAAAATATGAGGTAAAACGGGATTAAAGTATCGTGAGGGTGGACGTACTGCAGGATCGGGAATTTTGAAAGGAATAATATACCAAAAGTAGATTTACAAAGGGAGGAAGAATAATGAGATGTCCATATTGTAACGAGGAAATGATATGTGGTGCGGTTCAGAGTCAACGCGAAATTTTCTTCACAACGAGAGCTGACAGAACTTGGCTTATACCGGCACTGGCAAAAAAAGATGAAATAGTATTAAGTTCTCATAATTGGTCGAAACCGACCTGTATTGCATATCATTGCCCAGCCTGTAGGAAAGTTATCATTGACTATTCAGTTAAAAGCGAATAGAAACTGACTGTTCGGATGAAAAATATATACTGAATAAAAAGATATAATTTAGATATGCCACCGCTTTTGGACGTGGATGGGGCATGAGATTATTGCGGTATTGAGCTTTTTGCCGGTTTCCGATGGGATAAAATTTGAAGCATACCCGGTTTTCATTATTACTTCCATTGTATCTGCCGGAATGGATTTGATTTTTGTGATTATGCAGAGGTATAACCGGCAGAGGATCATGAAAATACTTGCGGCAAAAAAGTAAAAATGCTTCCCGCCTTGACAAGCAGTAAAGATCAAAGTAAAATATAACCTATCGGAATAGTAGGAAAACTGCAGATAAAAAGGAGGGAACAACATGGAACATATTGCCAGAAAAGATGTTTTTGAGTTACTTAAAAAATATAATAAAGATCCATTTCACATTCAGCATGCTCTGACTGTAGAGGCTGTTATGAAGTGGTATGCAAATGAACTGGGATACGCAGAAGATGCAGAATACTGGGGGATTGCAGGACTGCTTCATGATATTGATTTTGAATTGTACCCGGAAGAGCATTGCCTGAAAGCATCGGATCTTTTAAGAGAAGCTGGAGTTTCAGAAGATCTGATCCATGCAGTATGTTCTCATGGATACGGAATCACAGTAGGATGTGGAAAGATGATTGATGTAGAACCCGTCCATGAGATGGAAAAAGTACTATTTGCGGCAGACGAACTGACAGGTCTGATCTGGGCGGCTGCGTTGATGCGTCCGTCAAAAAGTACAAAAGATATGGAATTAAAATCTCTGAAGAAAAAATATAAAAGCAAAGGATTTGCTGCGGGATGTTCAAGAGAAGTCATTGAAAGAGGTGCAAAGCAACTGGGCTGGGAACTTGAAAAGCTTCTTACCATGACCCTGCAGGCAATGGCAGCATCTGAAGATACGATCCGGGCTGAGATGGAAGAAGAACAGGAATAGGGAAGCACATAGGAATTGAACAGAATTCCACCTGATAAAGAAAATGATTGGAGAGGTAAAGAAGGCTGCAAAAGCATTTGAAAGAAATGTTTTTGCAGCCTTCTTATATAAAAAGCAAGGGGAACAAGCAAAGTGATGGAACAAGCACGATAAAATTGTATAAAATAACAAAAATAAATAAAAAGAAACGCCGATATTGAAAAAAAAGAAGAAAAAAGATATAATTATATGCAAAAAGAAAATGGCACAGAGATAAAAAATAGGCAAAATATCTAATGGCATGGAGGGGCGAGTTTATGAAAAACAAATTAAAGCGAGTTACCATTGCAACTTTATCTGCTTGTATGATTGCAAATGCGGTACCGATACCGGGGAATGTAGCAAAGGCAGCGGTGACGCAGGAGATGATCGATTTTACCGACGAGAACAGTCAGGGCGGCTGGGTAAAAGATGGGGCAAATGGAACGATCACTTTCCAGAATGGTGAGGGTGATGATGGATTTATGGTACTTGAGTCTGCAGGAGAGTCCTTTTTCAAATATGGAAATTCCAAAACCCGTCAGGATGGAATTCTTGAAATGGATCTTACCCTGACGAAAGGACCGAATGGGGCGAGAATGTTGATTTTGTTCCGTTACAATTCTTCCTCTGACTGGGAAGGAATTGGAGTAGACGGTACTCACTGGTTCTGGCAGAAAGGTTCTTCTAACTGGGGAGATCTTAATTCCACAAAGACGACGTTTGATGCATCAGATATAAACCAGAAGCATCATATCAAACTGGAGTATCGTGGAAAGCAGATCAAGGTTTATCAGGATGGAGAGGTGATTATTGATCAGACAGTAGATGCATTTAGTGATACGATGTCCGGACAGATTGGAATGAGAGTCTGGGGAGAACCAACAGAAACCCATGGATGTGCTTTGAAGTTTGACAATATAAAAACTTCCGATATTTTTTCAGCAGTTTCGATTGATCCGAAAAGTGTGAAACTTGAACAGGATACAGCGGCAGCACAGGATATTGAAGTGGCAATAACAGGCGAGAATACATTAAGTGCGATTAAAAATGGATCAGAGGTATTGGAAAGGGGAACGGATTATACTGTAAATGGTCAGAATGTCACAATTAAGACAACTTATCTTGAAAAGATCAAAAGTCAATCCAGTACAAAGCTGGTTTTTGAATTCGAAGATGGGCAGACACAGACATTCACGATTAATATTAACATTCCGGAACCGACGGTATCCTATACAAGAAATTTTGCGGCAGACGGAGCAGACGGCTTTACGAAAAAGAGTGGAAGCGGTTCTATGAGTCTGGAAAATGGTGCCATGAAGCTTCAGGGAGATGGCGTATTTATTGATGATAATTCGGCAAGCCTGAAAGACCAGGAAATTGAATTTACATACGATCCAATGAATGATAATTGTGGATATGGGGCAGTTCTCCGGTATGTAAGTGATAATGAGTATTTCTATGTTGGACCGTCTTCACAGAATAATCAGCATTATACCAGATGGAATATCTGGAATGCACAGGGACAGTCACTTCTTGGAAGTGAATATAATGACAGTGGTTTTATTCTTGCAAATAGAGTGGTTCCATATAAGATAAAAGTAAGGATTGTGGACAAGTATGTGACAGTATTTGTTGATAATGAGGAAATTCTTAATAGAGAACTTAGTAATGTTACGACAAATCCGGGAAAAGTGGGATTCAGAACCGGAAGTAATAATGGAATGCTCATCCAGAAGTTTACGCAGGAGAATGCAGCTGTACCGACAGTTGTGGAAAATACAGAGCCTGTAACAATTCAGTCAGATGCCATGACAGTCCGTCTGGACCGTGCATTCCCGCGGGTAATCGATTATACATTAAAGAACGGTGGGGAGACTGTAAAAGGACAGGAACTTGCATTACATCAGATTGAGTTAAATAATAAACTTTATACACCGGATGTTACAGCAGATATCAGTGAGAATAAAGCGGTTTATCATGTGTCAGAGGCGACGACAGGAATTTCATTTGATGTTATATTTACTGTAGAAGGAAATGTCCTTTCTATGAATGTAAAAAATATAGTTGATGATCAGACGAAACTGTACACTTTGAATTTCCCGCGTCACAGTTTGATTTCTATGTCAAGTAAAGATGCGGACGGAAAGCTGACTGTAAATAATTATCAGGGACAGAATGCGATTTCGCTTTCTTCAGCCAATGCATCAGAAGCATATAATGAGACGACGCTTGCAGTGTTAAGTAATCGGAATGTTGCTGCTGCATTAAGTGGAGAATCATATAAAAACCGTCATGAAGTAGCATACCAGACGTTTGCGGCAGGAGACCATAATTCTACAGGTTTATGGATGAATGAGTATACTTACCGTGGACTGGATGGAGAGATAATGTATCTGCCTGCAGTCAAGGTAGCGGTCACAGCAGATTGCAATGGAGATGGAAAAGTAGACGCTCAGGATGGTGCGATTGTACTTCGGGATAAGTGCATGACCAGAAAAAGTGGAGCGGACGAAGTGACAGACTCCTGGACAATGATCGCAATGAATGTAGGATCCGAAGCTCAATATCCATTTCTCCGTATTTTGGATAATGTGAAGAAGATGTATCTGGCTACAGATGGATTTGGGCAGAATATTATTATCAAGGGATATCAAGGTGAAGGACATGACTCATCTCATCCGGATTATGCAAATTATAATAAGCATGCTGGTGGTCTGGAAGATTTCAACACTTTGCTGAGTGAGGCAGAAAAGTATAATGCACAAATAGGTATTCATGTAAACCAGACAGATACTTACCCGGAAGCTCCGCAGTATGGAAAGCTTGCAGCAAGCCTTCCGGCCTGGGATTGGTATGATAGTTCAAAAGGCATTATTCGTGAGAACGACGATCTTGACACATCAGAAAATGGATTGGATGGACGTTTTTCGCAATTATACGATAAAGATACGCAGGGAAAGATTGATACGACATATGTAGATGTATTCTTTGGAACAAGATGGCCGATGTATAAATTAATACAGAATATAAAAGGCCGCAACATTATTCTTGGAACAGAGAATCCTGATGAAATGGTTTCCCACAGTGTATTTGTCCATGGTATTCAGACCGGGGCAGGCAACTTTAAAGGAGCAGGAAATCTGGTTCGTTTTGTAGAGAACAACCAGTCTGATATTTTCCAGGGAACAACTTTGTTCAGAGGAATACAATCGAGAAACAACGGCGGCGATACAGGCGGAGCAAGCAAAGGTGGTGCTGGTATTGACGGTTGGCAGCAGTCTTCACAGGGAAATAATGCAGCAAGTATGAATGATTCGCTGGATACATTTTATTGCGAAGTACTTCCGGCTAAGTTCCTTGCACAGTATCCGCTGATGCAGTATGAAAGCGAATCGCGGGCAGTTCTGGGAAATAGTAACGAAGTAGTAACTGAGATCGTGAATAACGTTAATGTTATTACGCTGGACGGTGAAAAAGTTGCCGAAGGAAATAAGATTTTCATTCCATGGGAAAAGGATGATGATGAGCAGGGTAAGATTTATCATTATAATAAAGATGGAGGTTCAAGTACCTGGACACTTCCGGAATCCTGGGGAAATGTAACTGAGGTAACGATTTATAAACTGTCTGCAGAAGGAAAATCTGATAAGAAAACGCTTCCTGTGACAGGACGTAAAGTAACAATTGATGCGACAGCAAAAACAGGATATGTACTTTACAAAGAGGATGCTGTAAAAGTTGATACGGCTGATACAATGGAGTGGTCTACAGGATCTCCTGTGAAAGATATGGGATTCGATTCCTATAATTTTGATGAGTGGAAACCATCATCTACATCTGATAGTGTAGATCATATAAAGATTAAGGATAATAGTCTTGGAAATGCACACCTTTATATAGAGGGAACAAAAGATGGACAGGTAAGTCAGACTTTAACAGGTCTGGTTCCGGGGCAGGCTTATTCGGCATCTGTATGGTGCATTACTGATGATGGACGAAAAGCATCAATTGAGGTAAAGAACGGGGACGAAGTAGTTTCAAATTATATGGAACAGAGTAATGTCACGTATGGAGTTCATCATAATGATAAATATTTGACTAAGGCTCAGCGTATGCAGGTACGTTTTACTGCGGCATCTGACACGGTCAAATTAACGCTTTCTGCAGCAGCAGGAAAAAGCGATACATCGGTTGTTGACTTTGATGATGTGCGGGTGGCAAAAGTTGATGCTTCTACTAACCCGGATCCGAATAAGTATACTTATTGGGAGGATTTTGAAAATGTAGATCAGGGCTTTGGAGTATTTGTGTCTACGGAGTCTGATCAGTCGCATTTATCTCAGAAAAATCCAGTGAATCCAGAGTATACGACGGATGTGATTGATGGAAACTATTCTTTGAAGATTCGTGCAAAAGATTATATGAGAACCATTCCATCAACGGTTAGATTTAAACCGAATACAGAGTATAAAGTAGGCATTGAATATAAAGCACCAAGTGCAAATGCGTTTACTTTTGCAGTAAAATCTGATAAGGCTTCAAAGACGCTTGCAAGTGCGGTGGCAAATGCCCAGAGTGGAAAGCTTGTTCTCGAGTTTACAACAGGTGATGAAGAAGACTGCTATGTAGATATTACAGGACAGAGCAGTGAATATTATGTTGATAATTTCTATGTAGAAGAGGCATACATCCCGGCAGACTTTTCAGAGTTACAGAAGGCAGTAGATGAGGCAGAAAAATTAGACAGAACGGTATATATGACAGAGTATTATGCCGGTCTGGACAAGATTCTTGCGGAGGCTGAGAAAGTACTTGACAATCCACGGACAGAGCAGAGTGAGGTTGATGAGATGACCCAAAAAGTGAGGGATGCAATAAATGCATTACAGCCACTTGCGACAAATGCTGACTTTGCAGCACTGGAAAAAGCAGTAGAGGAAGCTGAGAAAATTATAGTAAAAGATTATAAAGACACATCGGATTTTGAAAGTGCATTAGCTGCTGCAAAACTTCTTTTGGAAGGCAAGGAAACGAAAAAGGAACTTAAGCATACAGAGGTAGCAACAGCAACTGATACGCTCGTTGAGAAGCAGAAAGCACTAAAACCGGTAGATCCAAAACCGGTTGACCCAGATCCGGTAGATCCAAAACCGGTAGATCCGAATCCGGTAGATCCAGATCCGGTTGCCCCAGGCAAGCCATCTACTCCGGATAATTCGAATGGTGCAGGACAGACGACAGGAAGTGGCAAGCCATCTGCTGACCAGAAAAATCCGGCGATGGGTACAAAAAAATCTGGAAAAGCAACAAAAACCGGCGATACAACTCCGGTTGTACCGGTGGCAGGAGGGGTACTGGTCTCTGCAATGATGCTTCTTGCAAATTTTCTCAAAAAGAAAAAAGACAATTGAGATGAAAGAGTGATGTTTGAATAAAAAATATGCTCCGTTCAGGCAGACAGGAACAAGAAAACCTGTTGCCTGAAGGAGCATATTTTATCTTAAGCACTCTTTGCATTTCCACTGACCAAGGCCTCATATTCACGCAGTTTCTCTTTCGCCTGCGGAGTTAAGTGCCTTGGAACTTCAATCTGAACCGTTACATACTGGTCACCGTGAACCGAAGGGTTCTTCATGGAAACAATTCCCTTTCCTTTCAAACGGATTTTAGAACCGGACTGTGTACCCTCACGGATCTTACAAAGCACATTGCCATATAAAGTCTGAACCAGTGCTTCACCACCAAAGACAGCCGTCGTGAAAGGTACAGTAATTGTCGTATAGACATCCGTTCCCTTTCGCTCGTATCCCGGTTTGTCAGCGACCTTGACCTTCAACATCAGATCCCCGGCATCTCCGCCATTTGTA
>ERZ827168.5624-NODE-5624-length-10258-cov-5.676566_pt1 | contig 10258 bp, 8 predicted proteins | sample MGYA00519868_ERZ827168 | MGnify/ENA primary metagenome ERZ827168 (study PRJEB31778, sample SAMEA3449271) | human gut metagenome | biome: human gut; feature: human-associated habitat; material: faeces | place: United Kingdom | collected 2010/2012 ...
TATCTTCGGCGGCTCGCGCAAAGCGCGACCCCCGCAGCCGCCGAAGATAAATTTTGCCCGAGATCGTCCGTCTGCGGTTCTTTGAGCCGCACAGTTCGTGGGCTGCGCCCCAAACAGCCGTACCGCCCGCCGAGTAATACGGCCGCACGCCAGAATAATGCGGTCCCGAAGTTGTTTTTCGTGAAATTAATGTTAAATTTGTAAGGATTTATCGTCTGCCGCCCGCGGCAGGCGCAGAAAAGCAGCAAACGGAATAACCCGAACAGCCATGAAACGATTCCTTTTGATCGCCGCGGCGATTCTCTTCGCCCGGGGACTCGCCGCGCAGGCGCTGAGCCCCGAGACGCTGGCCAAACGCGCCAAGCGCAAGAATCTCACCGTCAAGGAGTGGAACACCGACTCCGCGAAGAAGAGCCGCTGGCTCGACCACCTCACCGTCTACGACGAGAAGGGGCGCAAGATCGAGGAAGCCGAGTACAACCAGTTCGGCCAGGTGGAGCGGGTGACGTGCGAATACGACCCCGAGACGGACATGATCGTGCGCGAGGTGGTGTACGACGAGCGCAACAAGCCCGTGCGCATACGCAAGTACGAATACAACGACGACGGCACCAAACGCAAGCAGTACAACTACCTGCCCAACGGCAAGCTCTACACGGTGAAGATCTTCGAATACGCGTTCGATGAGTGATCCGCCCGCAATCGGTAACGGCGGCGTCCCCGTCAAGAACCCCCTCCGCATGACTTTCGAGCAACTGAACTCCCTTCCGCTGTGGCGGCGCATGCCGACCCTGAGTCTCGACGAGATGTCGGCCGTGAAGCTGATGAACCGCGTCGACACCAAGTACGTGCTCGGCGAGAAGCAGTGCCTCGAAATGCTGCGTATGGCCGCCGACGACTACTCGGTGCAGACCATCGGCGAGTGCCGCGCATGCCGTTACGCGACGCTCTACTACGACACCGACGATCGGCGGATGTACACGCTGCACCACGATCGGCACCTCGCGCGGCAGAAGATCCGTACGCGCACCTACGTCGAGTCGGGCGTGAGCTTCGTGGAGGTGAAGGACAAGACCAACAAGGGGCGGACCAAGAAGCGCCGCATGCGCATCGCCGACGACGTTTTCGCGGCCGTGACGCGCGACGAGGGGGCGGTCGGGTTCCTGCACGCGGCGGCGCACTACGCTCCCGAGACGATAACGCCCGCGCTGGCCACCACGTTCGAGCGGATAACGCTGGTGAACCATGCCCGCACCGAGCGGCTCACCATCGACTGGAACCTGCGGTTCACCGACGTGCGCGCCCGAGGCGGCACGGTGGCCGATCCGCACCTCTGCGCCGCGGGAGTACGGGACGTAGCGCTGTCGCTCGCCGCCGACGGCGACGGGGTGACGGCACGCGTGGACGGCATGGTCATAGTCGAGCTGAAGCAGGACGGTCTGGCGCCGTCGCCCATGAAACGCATCCTCGGGCAGCTGCGCATACGCCCGCTGAAGGTGAGCAAATACTGCATCGGCACGGCGCTGTCGGTCCCGCAGGCGAAAAGCAACCGCTTCAAGGCAAAGATAAGACGTATAATAAAAGCAATAAACGGTAAAACTGACAACGCATGATTCAGGATTTCCAGGATTTCGACCCCTCGATAGCCGAAGAGTTCGGCTACGACATCACCTCGCAGATAAGTTTTCTCGGGGTGCCACTGTGCGACACGCAGAATCTCATACACCTGCTGATGCGCTTCGCGTTCAACCTGCTGGTGTCGTGGCTCATAGTGCGCTTCTGCTACTACCGCAAGAGCGGCCGCCGCGACTACGTGCTGACGTTCATGCTGTTCAGTTCGGCGATGTTTTTGCTCATATTCCTCATGGAGAACGTGAAGTTGCAGATAGGCCTCACGCTGGGGCTCTTCGCCATATTCGGCGTGATACGTTACCGCACCGAGACGGTGCCCGTGCGCGAAATGACCTATCTGTTCGTCATCATCGCCACGGCGGTGATAAACGGTCTGGCGCTCAACATCTCCTATGCCGAGTTAGTGGCGGCCGACGCGCTGGTGCTCGGACTGCTGTGGGGCATGGAGAGCCGCCTGCTGCTGCGTCACACCTCGGCCAAGCTGGTACTCTACGAACGCATAGAGCTGATCGTGCCCGAACGTCGCGGCGAGTTGATCGCCGATCTGGAGCAGCGCCTGGGCCTGAAGATCGACAAGGTGGAGGTGGGACACGTCGATTTCCTGCGCGACGTGGCCTTCGTGAAGGTCTACTACGAGCTGCGCGAGGGCGAGGGCGACAGCATCGACATGCTCACCAAGGCCAATCGGTTCGTGGAGTAGTCGGCGAACAGCACGCCAAAAAAAACAAATATTGCAGTCCGCAGGACTGTGCGGGCCGCAGCCTCTGCCCCGCGGAGGCCCGCTGTCGTTCGCGAAAGCTCACTCGCGTCCTCCGCAGGCTGCCGCCCGAGAGCGAATAACAGGCCCCGTCGCCTGACGGCAGGCCGCGACCGAAAGAAATGAATGAATAAAAACAGAGACTGACATGAAGAAGATCCTTATCCTGCTGGCCGCCGCCGCGATGACCGCGACCGCCGCGGCCCAGACCATGCCCCTCGCGAAGAGCTCGGAGAGCGATGTGCAGGGCCGTTTCCGCGCGGGTCTGACGATCCCGATAGGAAGCAAAGTAAACATCGGGTGGAGCGAACAGCTGCGCCTCGACGACAATTTCGGCTCGGTAGACAAGGTGGTTTCGAGCCTGGGCATAGACTACAAGCCCCTTACGTTCCTGAAGCTGGGAGCCGAATACTGCTTCGTGAACGAGCACGACGCGGCCGATGGGTGGGACATACGCCACCGCCTCAACTTCGACGTCACGGGATCGTACCGCGCGGGCCGCGTGAAACTGTCGCTGCGCGAGAGGGTGCGCCTGCGCTTCCGCAGCGATTCGGTCAACAAATACGAGAAGCCCGACCCGCTTGTCACGCTGCGCACGCGTCTGAAGGCCGCGTACGACATACGTCACTCGCGCTGGGAGCCTTACGCCTACGCCGAACTGTACGTCACGCTGAACGCCCCCGCCCCCGTGGACAACTTCAAGACCGCGCCCCTGTCGCGCGACAACTACATCAACCGCGTGAGACTGGCCGTGGGCACGGAGTACAAGATCGACAGACGCAACAGACTCGATTTCTACTACATGGTGCATTTCAACCGCGAGTTCCGCGCACGTTACAAGGCAGGCAGCGGCGAGATGAAGGAGTGGTCGCTCGTCAGACAGTGCAGCCATGTGTTCGGCATAGATTATAATTTCAAACTGTAACGTCATGAGGAACTTTCGCGCGTCGGCCGCGGCGCTTCTGCTGGCGGCGTTGTCGGCAGCCGTGCCGCACAGGACCGCGGCGCAGAGCCTGCGCACCGACCGAGCGCCCATATACATAGTGAACGGCGTGCGCATGAGCGAGGAGGAGGTTCGCGAGATCGATCCCGCCGACATAGTGTCGAACGAGCTGCTGCCCGCCGACGAAGCCACGGTGGACAAATACGGCGAGCAGGCGGCCAACGGGGTCATACTCCTAACGCTGCGCTACGACACGCCCGCGCGGTTCGAGGCGGGCGGCGAAAACGCGGGGTTCAGCCGCTACATAGCCGATCGGGTCAAATGGGACGACACCGATCCCGTGGCGCGCGTCATAATATCGTTCACCGTCGCGGCCGACGGCTCGGTCGAGGTGAAGGACATACTCGAAGCCACCGACCGACGGCTGCTGCGCCGCATCGCGAAGGCTCTGGAGGAAGCGCCGAAGTGGACGCCCGCAATGAAGGGCGACCGTGGCGTGGCGACCGACCACGTGCTGAGGATCACCCTGCCCCGCGGCCGCACGCTGCCCCGCGAGCGGGTGATACCCATACGATGACCCCGCAAGGCCCGTATACGACAACGGCCCGCATTTCGGAATGCGGGCCGTTGCTGTTTCAATCGAAGCAGAGCCTCCGAAGGGGAGGGGGCTATTTTATCTCTATCGAGTTGAGCATCTCCAGACGTCCGTCGGCGATGAGCTTGAGGATCAGCTCACCGAACAGCGTGTTCTGCCATGCGAACCACTCGCGGGTGAAGTGCTCGGGATCGTTCACGTCGAACGACTCGTGCATGAATCCCGTGCCTGCGTCGGTGCGCATGAGCATCTCTATGCACTCCTTTATCTCGGCCTCGTCGTCCGATGTGAAGGCCTTCATCATGATGCTCATGGGCCATGCCATGTCGTAGCCCACGTGCGGACCGCCTATGCCCTCGCCCGCCTTGCCGCGGAAAAAGTAGGGATTGTTCTCGCTCCACACGAAGCGGCGCGTGGCGGCGTAGATGTCGTCGTCGATCACCTCGGGATTGAGGTATTTCATGGCCAGCAGGCTCGGCACGTTGGCGTCGTCCATCAGATGGTAGTTGCCGAATCCGTCGACCTCGAAGGCATACATGCGGCCGAACTCGGGGTGATCGTAGACGGCATACTTGTCCAGCGCGGCGGCCACCTCGTCGGCCAGCGCGGTGCACTCGGCAGCCAGATCGGCCTTGCCGTTCACCTTGGTGAGGATCTCGGCGGCCTTGCGCAGCGACGACACGGCGAAGAAGTTCGACGGGATGAGGAACTGGAACACCGTGGCGTCGTCCGACGGACGGAAGCTCGACACGATGAGGCCCACGGGGTTAACGGGAGCACCCAGGCCGTCGTTCGACAGGGTGTCGAACTGGCGGTCGGTCTTGCGGCGGAACTTGTAGGGACCGTTGCCCTCCTTGCGCTGCTGCTCGCGGAAGGTCTTCACGATCTTGCCCACGGCCTCGATCCACTCATCGCCGAAAACCGACGCGTCGCCCGTCACCAGCCAGTACCAATAGGCCAGACGGATGGGATAGCAGAGCGAGTCGATCTCGTACTTGCGTTCGTGCAGCTCGGGTTTCATGTCGGTGAAGTCCGACTCCCAGTCCGACCCCGTGGGACCGTCGTTGAACGCGTTGGCGTAGGGATCGATGTTGATGCACTTTATCTGACGGTTGATCACGCCCGCGAGCATGGCTTTCAGCTCGGCGTCGTCGGCCGCCAGCTGCACGTAGGGCCACACCTGGGCGCCCGAGTCGCGCAGCCACATGGCGTGGATGTCGCCCGTATAGACGAAGGTGTCGTCCTTGCCGTCGGCATCCTTGCGGTAGTGGACCGTGGTGTCGAGAGTATTGGGGAAGCAGTTGGCGAACATCCATGCCAGACGTTCGTTGGTGAGCATGGCCTGCACCTCGGCGATCTTGCGCTCGACACTCTTCGAGGTGAAGAGGCGCTCGCCCTCGGCGGGACGCTGACACACGTATTTGCCGTCGACGACGGTGGGTTTCCCGGCCTGCGGGGCCTCGGCGGCGGGCTGCTTCTCCGCAGCATTGCGGCCGTTGCAGCCTGCCGTCGCGAGCGCGAGGGTCACGGCTGCCAGAATGTATATTCCTTTCATGTTCGGTATTGAATTTTTATTCGGTTTCCGTGCAAAGGTACGCAGTTTTTGCGACATGGCCGCACCCGCAGCCGATTTTCGGGAAAAGAGGGGGGGGGAGGCAGAGGGCAATATTCACATGCGTCAGCCTGACCCGCGGCAGAAGCGATTTCGGACAAAGGGCGGACGCGACGACGGAGCGTTAAGAATCGGAAATCTTTTGATTGCTTCAAAAGTGCCGCAGGCATCCGATTCAGCGTAGGCGCAAGGCCGACCCCGAAATCGTTTCACCGCGGCACATTTTGGCTCCACCTTTTGGGTGACAAAAGGTGGAAAACATCTTTCGTTTGAGATGCCAATCCTCACTTACGTTCGGTGGCATGACGGACTATCTATTTCATAAAACAGGCGTTACGCCTGCGGTTCGTTAGAACCGCGCAGTTCGCCGCCGCCCCCCTCGCGGCGGACTGCTAAAGCATTCACGCCGCCGTCGGCGAACAGCGCGGCTCAAAGAGCCGCAAGCATCGTAACGGGAAAGTTTTCGGGCCGTGGCCTGCGGTGGTCCGCCCGATGAACGAATGCGAATAGCGGGCCTCCGCTGGCTACTGCCCGAAAACATTCATAAAGCCCCGCAGCCGCCGAAGATAAATTTTACACACTCCGCCGTCAGCTCGCCCGAGAGCAAAAGCAAATCACAGCTTACTCAGCTTGGCGAACTTGGCCAGCAGCGTCTTTTCGCCGTACTGCCCGAAGTCGACCACCAGTTTGTGATCGGTCGCCATGCTCTCGATGCGCACTATGACGCCCGCGCCGAACTTGGGATGCTCGACCCGATCGCCCGTCGAGTAGGCGCACGGTGCGGCAGGTGCGGCGTCGTTGCGCTGCACGGTCGGTATGCGGCGCATACCCTCGACGTTGCGGGGCTGCGGCGGCTGCGCCACCGGACGCGGATCGGGTGCCTTGCGTTCGCCGCTGCCCGCCGTCTGCTCACGCTTCTGCCGGAAGCGCACGTCGAAACGGCGTCGCAACTCTTCGATGGCCGTGCGGCCGTCGCGCCGTTCGGCACCTCGGTCGGAGCCGTAACCGCCCCGCGCCGCGCCGTAGCCGCTGCGCTGACCTCCGTAGCCTCCGCGGGCCGACGAAGCGCCGCCCCTCGCGGGATCGCCGAAGAAACGGCCGCCCGTACGACCCTCCGATCCCGAACCGTCGTCGCCCGACGCCCGCAGGGAAGATGCCCGCGGCGACAGATCCTCGTCGGTCTCGACGTATTGCGGATCGATCTCGCGCAGGAAGCGGCTGGGCTGCGAGAACTCCATGTTGCCCCACTTGAAACGCATCTCGCAATACGATAGCATAGCCTCCTGCTTGGCACGGGTGAGGGCCACGTAGAACAGTCGGCGTTCTTCCTCCAGCCCGTCGGGGGTCTCCATGGCGCGCTGCGAGGGGAAGAGGTTTTCCTCCATACCCACTATGTATACGTATTTGTACTCCAGCCCCTTGGCCGAATGGACGGTCATAAGTGTCACCTTGTCGTCGTTCTCCTCGTCGTTGTCCATGTCGGTAAGGAGCATCACGCTCTGCAACCACTCCTCGACCGTGGGCTGCTCCTCCTCGGTGCGCTCGCCGTTGCGGATCTCGGCCTCGCGCTGCTCGCGGAACAGCTGCATGGAGTTGAGCAGTTCCTCGATGTTGTCTATCGCGCTCGTGGCCTCGGGGGTGTTCTCCGCACGGTAGACGGCCAGTATGCCCGAACGCGACGCAACCTCCAGACCGAAGTCGTAGAGCGTCTTTTCGGCGCGGGCCTCGGCGAGCGAGCGTATCAGCGCCACGAACTCCGTCACCTTGCGCGCTATGGTGCGCTGCATGGGGTCCGACAGCGCCGCGGCCTCGGCCACGAGGGCATCCACGGCCTCCCACATCGACGAGCCGCGCTCGGCGGCCAGCTGCGCTATGCGGCCAACGGTGGTGTCGCCTATGCCGCGCATGGGATAGTTCACCACGCGGCGGAAAGCCTCGTCGTCGCGGGGGTTTATCACCAGACGGATGTAGGCCAGCATGTCCTTCACCTCCTTGTGGTCGTAGAACGAACTGCCCTTGTAGATGCGGTAGGGGATGCCGCGGCGGCGCAAAGCCGTCTCCATGGTGGCCGACTGGCTGTTGGTGCGGTAGAGCACCACCACCTCGTTCCAGCCGTCGCCCGTCTCGCGTATGCGGTCGCGCATGGCGTTGGCCACGGCGTCGGCCTCTTCGCGGTCGGTGTAACTCTTCACGATGCGTATCTTGTCGCCCGCGTCGCCCTCCGAGAAGCACTTCTTGTCCATGCGGCGCGAGTTGCGCTCGATCACCGAGTTGGCGGCGTTCACAATGGTGCGGGTCGAACGGTAGTTCTGCTCCAGCTTGAACACCTGCGCCGTGGGATAGTCGTTGCGGAACGAGAGTATGTTCTCGATCTTGGCCCCGCGGAACGAATAGATGCTCTGCGCGTCGTCGCCCACCACGCACACGCGCGAATGGAGCTGCGAGAGGCGGCGGATGATGATGTACTGGGCGTAGTTGGTGTCCTGGTACTCGTCCACCAAGATGTATTGGAACAGCTCCTGATAGCGGGCCAGCACGTCGGGGCAGTCGCGCAGCAGGAAGTTGGTCTGCAACAGCAGGTCGTCGAAATCCATCGCGCCGTTCTGCTTGGCGCGGCGGCAGTAGGTGTCGTATATCTCGCCGAAACGGGGCATCTGCATCTGACGGTCCTCGGCGGCATAGGCCGAGTTGGCGGCATAGGCCGCGGGGGTGACCAGACAGTTCTTGGCGAAGGATATGCGCGACAGCACGCGGTTGGGCTTGTACTTGTCGTCGGCCAGATTCATCTCCTTGCAGATGGTCTTTATGAGGTTCTTGCAGTCCGAGGGCTCGTAGATGGTGAAGCTCTGCGGATAGCCTATGCGGTCGGCGTTCTCGCGCAGTATGCGCGAAAAGACCGAGTGGAACGTGCCCATGCGTATGCGGCGGCTCTGCGCCCCGCCCACCATCTGCTCGATGCGGCTGCGCATCTGCTCGGCGGCCTTGTTGGTAAAGGTCAGGGCCAGAATGTTATGGGGCTTTATGCCCTGCTCCAGCATGTAGGCTATGCGCGAGGTGAGCACGCGCGTCTTGCCCGATCCCGCGCCCGCTATGATGAGCGACGGCGAATCGTAGTTCACCACCGCGTCGTACTGCGCACGGTTGAGTCCCTTGAGTATTTCGGATTCCATAAGTCTCTGTTGCGTAAGTTTAGCACGCGGCGGGGACTGCCCGCCGCGCATGCAAGCGCAAAATTAGGGAATAATCGCGAAAGTGAGTACATCGGCCGAAGAATAACGTCGGATAATGAAATTTTTCAGTATCTTTGCCCGTACGGAACGCGCCTTGCGGCGCGCAATGCAAACGGACAGTTAAAATGGTATTAATATAAAATCTTAAATCCTATGTTCGCAATCGACAATTATGATTTCACGGGCAAGCGTGCGATCATCCGCGTTGACTTCAACGTGCCCCTCAACGCCGAGGGTCAGGTAACCGACGACACCCGTATCCGTGCCGCCATCCCCACCATCAAGAAGGTGCTCGAAAAGGGCGGAGCCGTAATCCTCATGTCGCATCTGGGCCGTCCCAAGAAGAATCCCGACCCCAAGTTCTCGCTGGAACAGATCATCCCCGCCATCGAGGCGCGTCTGGGTCACAAGGTGATGTTCGCGGGCGACTGCATGGGCGAGAAGGCCGCCGAGATGGCCAAAAACCTCAAGGCAGGCGAGGTGATGCTGCTCGAAAACCTGCGTTTCTACGCCGAGGAGGAGGGCAAGCCCCGCGGTCTTGCGGAGGATGCCACCGACGAGGAAAAGAAGGCTGCCAAGAAGGCCCTGAAGGAGGGCCCGCAGAAGGAGTTCGTGAAGAAGCTGGCCTCGTATGCCGACTGCTACATCAACGACGCCTTCGGCACCGCGCACCGCGCCCACTCGTCGACCGCGCTCATAGCCGACTACTTCCCCAACGACAAGATGTTCGGCTACGTGATGGAGAACGAGCTCAAGGCAATCGACGGCGTGATGCAGAACCCGCAGCGTCCGTTCGTGGCCATCGTGGGCGGATCGAAGGTTTCGACCAAGATCACCATCATCGAGAAGCTGATGGAGAAGTGCGACAAGATCATCATCGGCGGCGGCATGACCTACACCTTCGCAGGCGCGCAGGGCGGCAAGGTCGGCAAGTCGATCTGCGAGCCCGACATGTTCCCCGTGGCTCTGGAGATCCTCAAGAAGGCCGAAGAGAAGGGCATCAAGATCGTCACCTCGCCCGATGCGCTCATAGCCGACGACTTCTCGGCCGAGGCCAACACCGCCGAGGCCGCAGCCGACAACATCCCCGACGAGTGGGAGGGTGTCGACATCGGCGAGCAGGGCAAGAAGCTCTTCCGCGAGGAAATCCTCGACTGCAAGACCATCCTGTGGAACGGTCCCGTGGGCGTGTTCGAGATCGACAAGTTCGCGACGGGCTCGAAGGCCGTAGCCGAGGCCATAGCCGAGGCTACCGCCGCAGGCGCATTCTCGCTCATAGGCGGCGGCGACTCGGTTGCCTGCATCAACAAGTTCGGTCTGGCCGACAAGGTGTCGTACGTGTCGACGGGCGGCGGCGCGCTGCTCGAATACATGGAGGGCAAGGAGCTGCCGGGCGTGGCTGCCATACGCAAGTAACGGGTTTCGGGCTCGGGATCGCGAGTCGCAGCCTGCGGAGCAAGCGACAGCGAGCCTCCGCACAGCGAGGCTG
>ERZ827168.5628-NODE-5628-length-10254-cov-3.320620_pt1 | contig 10254 bp, 9 predicted proteins | sample MGYA00519868_ERZ827168 | MGnify/ENA primary metagenome ERZ827168 (study PRJEB31778, sample SAMEA3449271) | human gut metagenome | biome: human gut; feature: human-associated habitat; material: faeces | place: United Kingdom | collected 2010/2012 ...
AGAGGCGCTCCTGGATTATCTCCATGTGCAGCAGCCCGAGGAAGCCGCAGCGGAAGCCGAAGCCCAGGGCAATGGAGCTTTCCGGCTCGTAGCTCATGGAGGCGTCGTTGAGCTTCAGTTTTTCCAGCGCGTCCCGTAAATCCTGATATTTGGCGCCGTCGGCGGGATAGATGCCGGAGAACACCATGGGCTGGGCTGGGCGGTAGCCGGGCAGGGGCTGGGCGGCGGGATTCTCCACGCCGGTGACGGTGTCGCCGACCCGGGTGTCCGCCACGGTTTTGATGGAGGCGGTGATGTAGCCCACTTCTCCCGCGCCCAGGGCATCCTGGCTCACAAGGCCTGTGGGGCTCATATTGCCCACTTCCACCACCTTATAGACCGCCCCGGTGGCCATCATCCGGATATCCATGCCGGGCTTCACCGTGCCCTGCTTGATTCGGGTGTAGACGATGACCCCCCGGTAGGAATCGTACTGACTGTCGAAAATCAGAGCCTGCAAGGGGGCGTCCCGGTCGCCGGTGGGGGCGGGCACGTCCCGGACGATCATTTCCAGCACGGAATGGATGTTGATGCCGTTTTTGGCGGAGATTTCCGGGGCGTCCTGGGCGGGAATGCCGATGATGTCCTCCACCTCGGTTTTCACCTCGGCGGGACGGGCGGAGGGCAGGTCGATTTTATTGATGACGGGCAGCACCTCCAGCCCCGCGTCAATGGCCAGATAGGTGTTGGCCAGGGTCTGAGCCTCCACACCCTGGGAAGCGTCCACCACCAGCACCGCGCCTTCGCAGGCGGCAAGAGAGCGGGAGACTTCATAGTTGAAGTCCACATGCCCCGGAGTGTCGATGAGGTTCAGGGTGTAGCGCTCCCCGTCGTCGGCGGTATAGCCCAGGGTGACGGCGGTGGCTTTGATGGTAATGCCCCGCTCCCTTTCCAGCTCCATGGAGTCCAGCATCTGCTCGGCGCGGATGCGCTGGTCGATGGCATCGCACTGCTCCAGCAGACGGTCTGCCAGGGTGGACTTGCCGTGGTCGATATGGGCGATAATGGAGAAATTTCGGATTTTGGACAGTTCGGTCATGGGCGTGCACCTCGCGTAGAATTGGGGCGCGCGGCTCAGGCAAAAACCGCCATAAGGGCGCACCAGGTCATTTTCTCCATTATAGCGAATTTTTGCCCAAAAGTAAACTGTATGTTTTCCCGAATCCTGGGGAAAACTGTCCGGGAAGGGGAAAATAATTGACCAAAAACGAAAAAAAGATTGGACTTTCCCCTTGCCGAACGGGGAAAAAGAGAGTATAGTTTAACGGCATGAGAATTTTCGAAGATTTACACATAAAAGAGGGGTACCGCTGATGAGCACACCGAAAAAGGAAAATACCAATATGGAAGAGGTTCAGGCCGCGCTGCAGGCACTGATCGCCCAGGGCAAGAAGGAGGGCATGATCCGCCTGTCGGATCTGAACGCCCAGCTGGAGAAGCTCCAGCTGTCCCCGGATAAAATTGAAGAAATCTATGACCGGTTCGAGGCCATGAATATTCCGCTGATTACCGCGGAGCTGGAGCTGAACGACGACACCATGCCTATGGACGATGGGGACATCGACCTGAGCGGCCTGGAGGAGGAAGAGCTGGTTGACCCTGTGGATCTGGCTGCCGAGTACAGCCTGGACGATCCCGTGCGGATGTATCTGAAGGAAATCGGCCAGGTGAAGCTTCTCAGCGCCGAGGAGGAGATCGAGCTTGCCAAGCGGGTTTCCGAAGGAGACCAGGCCGCCAAGAACAAGCTGACGGAGGCCAACCTCCGGCTGGTGGTGTCCATTGCCAAGAAGTATTCCGGCCGGGGTCTGCACATTCTGGATCTGATTCAGGAGGGCAACACGGGCCTGATTCGGGCGGTGGACAAGTTTGACTGGACAAAGGGAAACAAATTCTCTACATATGCCACCTGGTGGATCCGGCAGGCCATCACCCGCGCCATCGCGGATCAGGCCCGGACGATCCGTGTCCCGGTGCATATGGTGGAGGTCATCAACAAGGCCACCCGCTGCAACCGGAAGCTGGTGCAGGAGCTTGGCCGGGAGCCTACCGTGGAGGAGATTGCCGCGGAGCTGAACCTGCCCGTGGAGAAGATCATCGAGGCCAACCGAACCGCCGCCGATACCCTGTCCCTGGACACCCCTGTGGGAGATGAGGAGGATACCTCCATCGGCTCCTTCGTGGAGGACGAGCGCACCCCCGGCCCTGCCGACGCCACCTCCAATGCCCTGCTTGCCGAGGCGCTGAAGGAAATTCTGGATACCCTGACGGAGCGGGAAGCGGACGTTCTGCGGATGCGCTTCGGCATGTACGACGGACGCACCCACACCCTGGAAGAGGTGGGGCAGATTTTCGGCGTCACCCGGGAGCGTATCCGCCAGATCGAAAACAAGGCCATCCGCAAGCTGCGCCATCCCAGCCGCGCCAAGAAAATTCGGGACTTCTACTGCTGAGCACACACAATCCGAACCCGGTTCCCAGATGGGAGCCGGGTTCGTTTCTTTCGTGAAAACAGTTATGCGCGAAGGGTCTTGACGAACGCCGCCCGGTCGGCGGCCTTGAAATAGGCCGAGCCGGTGACCAGCGCTTCCGCACCGTTTTCCCGGCAGGTTCTGTACGTCACAGCGTCTACGCCGCCGTCCACCTCGATGATGCAGGCGGGGTTTACCTCGTCCAGCATCCGGCGGATTTTTTTCACCTTGGGCATCATGTCGGCCATGAATTTCTGCGCCCCGAAGCCCGGCTCCACGGTCATTACGAGCACCATGTCGCACTTGGCAAGATAGGGAATGGCAGCTTCCGCCGGGGTTTTCGGCTTCAGGGAAATGGCGGCTTTGCAGCCCATAGCCCGGATCTTGTCGAGACAGGCCAGCGTGTTCTGGGGCTGGTCGGATTCCAAGTGAATGGTCAGCCAGTCCGCGCCGGCTTTGATGAATTCCTCGGCGTAGCGGATGGGTCGGTCGATCATCAGATGCACGTCCAGGGGCAGGGAAGTGACAGGTCGCAGCGCCTTCACCACCGGAATGCCGATGGAGATGTTGGGGACGAAAATTCCGTCCATCACATCTACATGCACCCAGTCGGCGCCGCTGCGCTCGATGTCGTGAATATCCCGTTCCAGATTGGCAAAATCGGCGGACAGAATAGACGGAGCAATGACAGGCATAGAAAGACCTCCAGCAAAAATCCTTTTCCTTTAAGATACCACAAAAGCCACGGGAAAGCAACATTGGAAAAAAGTTCCTGTATGCTTTGCCGACGGCGGCGCATACTATTCCCGAATCCAAAGAAAAGGAGGCTGCTACTATGAACTGTCATGCCAACAAGAGCATCGAGTGTACTGTCCAGCAGTGCGCCAACCACTGCGAGGGCGAGAACTACTGCTCTCTGGATCGCATTCTGGTGGGTACTCACGAGGCTTGCCCCACCGTGGATCAGTGTACCGACTGCATGTCCTTCCGCAAGAAGTAACTTGTTTCGCGGCAGTGAAAGCTGCCGCGATTTTTTCTTAGGAAACTCTGAATAAATCGTCTGCGACTGTGAGCGGATCTTTTCCGCCCACTCTTCGGCATCGAAAACGGGAAATACACAAAGTATTCCTCCGTTTCCGATGCCTCGATTGGACGAAAAATCTCTCGCTCACAGTTCTTGCCGATTTAATCAGAGCTTCCTTTATTATTTGCTGTTCCCCTTGACGAAAAGCCGGAAAAATTGTAAAATTCAAATATCCTTCACATGTCGATACATATTTCTTCATATGTGACGGATAGAGTAGGATAAGAAAAGAGAAGGAGGTAACCACCATGGACACCTTTGCAAATAGCGAATATCCGGAAGAAAATAATCCGGCTCCCGAAGCGAGTTTCGACGCCCCGCAGGAGCCGCAGAATGAAGCTCCTCAGGAACCACGGAATGAAGTCCCTCAGGAGTGCCAGAGCGAACCCCAGTCCGGCACCTATCACGCCGCCGGTACGGGCCGCAGGGAGTCTCCCTACGCCAATTCCCCCTATATGACCGGCCAGCCCCGGCCGTATCAGTATCAGTACCAGCCCCAGACGCAGCCGCCAGAGAAGCGGGAGAAAAAGCCCCGTAGATCCGGCAAGTCGCCTTGGAAGACCGTTATCGCCGCCGTTCTTGTTGTGGCGCTGGTGGCTTCCGGCTGCCTGATCACGGCTTCCGGCGTCAACCGGAAGTGGGAGCAGAAAACCAGCCAGATCACCCAGCAGCTGGGCAGGCAAATTGACGATTTGCAGAAGCAAATCGACAGCGTTCCTTCTGGTACATCCGGCGCGCTCCCGGCAGCGGACGGTTCGGCCATGACTCCGGCGCAGCTGTATCAGAGCAATGTTGACAGCGTGGTCGCCATTTCCTGCACCATGCAGACCACCGCCTACGGCCAGAGCGTGGAGGGAACGTCCTCCGGTTCCGGCTTCATCCTGACGGAGGACGGCTACGTGGTGACCAATTACCACGTGGTGCAGAACGCGAGCAATATCACCGTCACCACCCACAGCGGCGACGAGTATGCCGCCACGGTGAAGGGCTACGACGCCACCAACGACGTGGCCGTTCTGAAGGTGGAAGCCGAGGGACTGTCCGCCGCGACCATCGGCAGCAGCGGCAATCTTTCCATCGGCGACATGGTAGTCGCCATCGGCAATCCTCTTGGCCGTCTGGCTGCCACGGAGACCGTGGGCTATGTCAGCGGCATCAACCGGGAGGTCACCACCGACAACACCGTCATCAGTATGCTCCAGACCGATGCGGCCATCAATCCGGGCAACTCCGGCGGCCCGCTGTTCAATATGTACGGCGAGGTCATCGGCATTACCACCGCCAAATATTCCGGCACCACCAACTCCGGCGCGTCCATCGAGGGCATCGGCTTTGCCATCCCCATTGACGACGTGATGGGCATTATCTCCGACCTGATCGACTACGGCTACGTCACCGGCGCTTACATGGGTATCACCGTGAAGGACAACGACAAGGAAGCCGCCGCTCAGTTCGGTCTGCCCACGGATGGCGCTTACGTCGTGGACGTGACGTCGGGCAGCAGTGCGGACAAAGCCGGTATCCAGTCCAAAGACCTGATTACCGCAGTGGACGATCATAAGATCACCACCAGAACCGACCTGACCCGCACCCTGCGGAACTACAAGGCAGGGGACACCGCCGAGATTACCGTCGTCCGCAGCGGCCGGGAGCTGACGCTGACCATCACCTTCGATGAAAAGCCCCACGACACCACCGTGGAAACCACTCCCCAGGAGGATTCCTCCATGCCCAGTGAAGGAGACTATGGCGACTGGTACGAATACTTCCGCCGTTTCTTTGGCGGCTGATAATTGAGCTGAGCAGCAAATTGCCCCGGACATCCTTGGATGTCCGGGGCGTGCTGTTTTTATGGGATTACTTGCCCAGCAGCGCGGTGATATCCGCGTCAGCCAGGGTGAAATTGGCTTCGCCGCCGGAGAGGGTCAGGCGGTAGATGTCCGAAGACGCGCCCTTGGCGATGACCTCGGCCAGAGAGAAGCTGACGGAGATGGTGCCGTTGGTAAAGGTGATGGTATCGATGCCCCGGCTTTGCAGGGTTTGCAGCCCGGAGATCGCACCCTCCAGAATGGCAATGTCGGCCTGAGCGGTGAGCAGCAGAACGCCGTCCTCCTGCTTCGTCTCCACGGGGAGCGCCTTGCCCGCGTCGTCGATGACGCGATAGAGCGCCGCTTTGACCGGCTGGGGTTCTTCCTCAGCAGCAACGGGGTCGGGCGTGGGCTTCGGGAAGCTGCTGCGGGGCTTGGGCTGGGGAATGTCGAAGGTCGTTCCGGGGTCTAAGCGCTCGACGCTGCCGTCGGGAGACAGGCCGGAGGTGTCCGCAGCCCCCTCCTGAGCAGTTGTCCCCTGATGCGATCCGCCCGCGCCAATGGCCGCACCTGCGCCGTCCATACTGTCGCCCACGCCGCCGGCGGCCTTTACATTTGCGCTGCCAGAAATGGAGATGTTCGTCCCTTGTCCGACGATGCCATTGCCGAGGCGACAGCCGCCGCCGATACCTGCGGCGCATGTGCCGCCTATGGCGATCACTTCGGCGTCGGAAATGGTGATGTTGTCGCCGTTGGAGCCAATGCTGCCGCCGATACCCGCAGAGAAATTGCCGCCCACCGCCGTGACACGTCCGCCGGTGATTTTAAGATTGGTGCCGCCGCCGGCGTTTGAACTCTGAGACCCGCCACCACCAATGCCTGCGCCGCCAATACGGTTGGGATTGTCTTCTTTTCCTACGGCTGTGACATTTCCGCCGGTGATGGTGATGTCGGAGGCACCGCAATACCATCCGCCGCCAATGCCTGCGCCGCCGCCGTTGCCGGTGGCAAAAATATCGCCGCCGGTGATAGTGATATTGCCGACGTTGTAGTTACCGGATGCGAGACGGTCTTCACTGCCGATGCCCGCGCCACCGTCGCCGCCGACGGCTACCAGCTGGCCGGAGCCGGATTCGGAGCCGATGGTCAGGCTGCCGCCGTTGCCCTTTTCCACACCGGCGCGTGTGTTTCCGCTTTGCAGGGTGTTGTCCAGTTCAACGTTCAGGTTGACGTTGCCGCCGCCCTCGGTTCTCACCGCCGCGTCGCCTGCGCTCTTCGGCCCTGCGCCGCCGGTGGTGTCGATGTTGGTGTCCTCAAGGGTGACGTTGGCCGTCGCCCCTGTGTCCGCCCTGATGGTGACATTGTTGGTGGTGGAAGCGGAAGAATCCCGGTTCCGGATGACGGGGGCGGAATCCTCTTTGGTCACGCCGCCCTGGCTGACGTTCTGGCCGTTTTCCGTGGCGGAGACGGTGATGCTGCCGTCCTCCAAGTACCAGGTATCCGCCATCGCGACGGTGGGCAGAAAGACCGCGATCAGTGCCAGAGAAACGAGCCGGGTCAAAAGCTTTCGGATGTTCATAGCGTTGCCTCCTTACAGTGGGAAGGTTTCATGGTGTACAAACCAATCATAACATGGATTGGAAGAAAATGCAAGAGGATTAACGGATTTATTTCGGGAGCATCTGCCGGTTTCCCTGTTGCAAAGGGTTCCCATTTGTGATAAGATAGCTGTAACTATATGCTGGAGGGGAACCATGGACGACGCGACTTTGAGAAATCAGATCGGCTCCAATATTGCCGCGTACCGCAAGCAGGCGGGACTGACCCAGGCGGGACTGGCGGAAAAACTGAATTATTCCGACAAGGCCGTCTCCAAATGGGAGCGGGGAGAATCCGTGCCGGATGTGATGACGCTGGTGCAGCTGGCAGAGCTGTTCCAGATACCGGTGGGGGAACTGCTGGCCGACCCCAACGCCCTGCCGGGAAACCCCGGCACGCTGGAGCGGGCCATGACGCAGGTGTCCGAAAAGGCGCTCAAGCGCAGGGCCAACAAGAATGTGATATTAGCGCTGTCGTCCACGCTGGTGTGGTTCATTGCGCTGCTGATATTCGTCATCATGTCCTCGTTCAGGGCCGTGGAGCGCTACAGCTGGCTTGCCTTTTTCTACGCCGTACCCATCAACGCCATCGTGATGCTGAGCCTGCTGTCGGCGTGGCACGATTTCCGGAAAAACCGGCTGCTGATCTCCGCCATCGTGTGGGGATTCCTGATTGCCATTCATGTTTCCGGACTGCTGATCTTCCGGTATAATTTCTGGAAAATTTACCTTCTGGGCATTCCGGGGCAGATCGCCATTTTCCTGTGGTTCCGGATGTTCCACCCGGTGAGCGAGAAAGCGGAGGGTACGGACAATGGATAAGACGGAACTGCGCCGCCGGATTCGGGAGAAAAAACGGGCGATGACGCCGGAAGAAATTGAAGAGCGGAGCCGGGAGCTTGGCCGTCAGTTTGCCGCGACGGAAGCCTACCGCAGGGCAAAGACTGTCTACGGCTACATGCCCTACAACCAGGAGGTGCGCACCGTCCCCATGCTGGAGCAGGCGCTCCGGGACGGAAAAAAAGTGGCCGTGCCCAAGTGTTACGGCGACGAAATGAAGTTTATTTACTTGGACGACCTGACCAAAGTGGCGAAGGGCTACGCCGGGATTCCGGAACCCATCGCGGACGAGCCGGTCGCCCATGACGAGACGGCGCTGGTGCTGATGCCCGGGCTGGCCTTCGACCCCCAGGGACACCGCATCGGCTACGGCGGCGGTTTTTACGACAAGTTCCTGTCCCGGGAGCCGGACCATCCCACGCTGGCGCTGTGCTACGATTTTCAGATGCTGCCCCATCTGGACACCGAGGAACATGACATCCCCGTGGACACGGTGCTCTGGGCGTAGGCGCATATATACAAGGAGAGAAAGATATGCAGTTTGTCATTGTGTTGCTGATCGCAGCCGCCGTGTTCGGTGTGTGCTATCTGGTGGATAAGGGCTTTTCCAAGGCGTTCCGGGGCAAGGCGCAGCACCGTTCCGGCATGGCCGTCCGGGCGAACAAGCGCTTCGGCGTGTTCGGCGTGGTGCTGACGGTGCTGGGCGTCATGGCGTTCTGCATTGGCATCGGCGACGGGCCGGTGCTGATCGTGGGCGGTCTGATCGTGTTTGCCATGGGCATTTTTTTGGCGGTGTACTACCTGAGCTTCGGCATTTTTTACGACGGGGAAAGCTTCCTAATGTCCCGGTTCGGGAAGAAGGACGCTGTGCACCGCTATGAGGAGATCGTAGGGCAGAAGCTGTACGTGGTGCAGGGCGGCAGCATCGTGGCGGAGCTGTACCTGAAGGACGGCTCCACTGTCAGTCTGCAATCCACCATGGACGGCGTGTATCCCTTTCTGGACACCGCCTTTGCCGGCTGGTGCCTCCAGACGGGGCGCGACCCTGAGAGCTGCGACTTCCACGACCCCAGCAAGAGCCTGTGGTTCCCGCCGGTGGAGGAAAGCTGATGGCGCACATTCCCAGCGGAACGACACAGGAGCTGGAGTTGGTCACCTTCCGGCAGGCGCTGGAAGCCGCCGACACCCCCAGCGACGAATACGATATCAAAAAGTGGATCTACGCTCCCAATTTTTACTCGGAATACCGTTACATATTGGGGACGCGGGGGAAAAAGCCGCTGATCTGCATTGGCATCAACCCCTCCACGGCCAGACCCGACGCGCTGGACAATACCCTCAAATCCGTGGAGCGCATCGCCTTGGGAAACGGTTTTGACAGCTTCATCATGTTCAACGTCTACGCCCAGCGGGCGACCTCTCCCGACGATATGGAAAAGGTCTGCAACCCGCTGCTGCACAAGGAAAATCTGAAAGCGTTCCGGTATGTGTTGTCTCTTTCGGAGCATCCGGTGGTGTGGGCGGCATGGGGCGCGATTATTGAAAAGCGGAAGTACCTGCCCGACTGTCTGCGGGATATGCTGCTGGCGGGGGAGGAGTACGGGGCCGAGTGGTGCTGCGCCGGGGCCATTTCCCGGAAGGGACACCCCCATCATCCGCTGTATCTGCGGAAGGATGAGAAGCTTAGGCCTTTCGACGTGAAAGCGTATTTGGAACAGTTATAGAAAAATTAAGGGTCGGTGGCTTCACCGACCCTTGTGCAGCATTTGGAATATGGAGGATTTCTTATGAAATTGCTGATTGCGTCCGACATTCACGGCAGCGCCTTCTGGTGCCGCCGCCTTTGCGACCTGATCGAGACGGAACGCCCGGACAGGCTGATCCTGCTGGGGGACTTGCTGTACCACGGCCCCCGGAACGACCTGCCCCAGGATTACGCGCCGAAGCAGGTGATCCCCATGCTGAGCCGGTACCGGGAAAACATCATCGCGGTGCGGGGCAACTGTGAGGCGGAGGTTGACCAGATGGTTCTGCCTTTTCCCTGCATGGCGGAGTTTTCCCAGCTGCTTCTGGACGGGAAAACCTTCTATCTGACCCATGGACATCACCACAACCCGGATGATCTTCCGCCCCTGCCGGAGGGCAGCGTGTTCCTGTTTGGGCACACCCATGTGAAGATGGACGAAGTGCGCTCCGGCGTCCGCTGCCTGAACCCCGGCAGTGTCTCCATCCCCAAGGACGGGAGCCACAGCTGTCTGATTTATGAAAACGGAGAATTTTCTTTTCGGATTTTGGAGGAATGACCGTGGATTCGACAGAATGCGAGACCTGCTGGTATTATGATTATGATGAGGAGTACGATGAGTATTACTGCATGATGGACTTAGACGAGGATGAGGTCTATCAGATCATGAACT
>ERZ827168.5635-NODE-5635-length-10241-cov-3.945023_pt1 | contig 10241 bp, 9 predicted proteins | sample MGYA00519868_ERZ827168 | MGnify/ENA primary metagenome ERZ827168 (study PRJEB31778, sample SAMEA3449271) | human gut metagenome | biome: human gut; feature: human-associated habitat; material: faeces | place: United Kingdom | collected 2010/2012 ...
CGCCGGCGCTGAAGATGATGGCGTCCACGCCGCCTATAGCGGCAGCATAAGCGCCGATGAGCTTCTTTACGCCATAGTTGAACATATCCACGGCCAGACCGGCGCGCTCGTTGCCCTCCTTGTGGGCATTCTCCAGATCACGGAAGTCGGAGGACACACCGGACACACCCTGAACGCCGGACTTCTTGTTGAGGATATCCAGCATGGTGTCGATGTTCATGTCATACTTATTCATCAGGTACTGCAGGATACCGGCGTCCAGATCGCCGGCGCGGGTGCCCATGGGCAGACCGGCCAGGGGGGTGAAGCCCATGGAGGTATCCACGCTCTTGCCGCCGTCCACGGCGGTGACGGAGGAACCGTTGCCCAAGTGGCAGGAGATCAGCTTCAGCTCCTCAGGCTTTTTGCCCAGCATAGCGGCAGCGCGCTGAGAGACATACTTATGAGAGGTGCCGTGGAAGCCGTAGCGACGGACCTTGTCATTCTCATAGTACTCATAGGGCAGAGCATACATATAGGCCTTGGCGGGCATGGTCTGATGGAAAGCGGTATCGAACACGGCCACCTGAGGCACGTCCTTGCCCATAACGGCGGTGCAGGCGTTGATGCCGGTGATGTTGGCAGGGTTGTGGAGAGGAGCCAGGGGGATGCAGTCCTCCAGAGCCTTCATGACCTCATCGGTGATGAGAACAGACTTGTTGAAGGCCTCGCCGCCGTGCACCACGCGGTGACCCACAGCGTCGATCTCCTTCATGGAGCCGATCACGCCGTTGTCCTTGTCCACCAGAGCGTTCAGCACAGCCTGAATGGCCTCGGAATGGGTGGGCATGGCCACGTCCACAGCGTCCAGGACCTGCTTGCCCTCGATCTGGGGCTTATAGGTGAACTTGCCGTCGATGCCGATGCGCTCGCACAGGCCCTTGGCCAGCAGCACGCCGGTCTCGGGGTTCAGCAGCTGATACTTCAAAGAGGAACTGCCCGCGTTGATAACCAGAATATTCATCGTTGGATCTCCTTCTTCTTTTGGGAAAGCCTTGCCAGCTTTCCATATTTAAGCTACAATGTAAATATAATGTTTGCATTTGCGCAAACTCTCTTTTTCATTATAACAAATCCTCCGCAAGATACAACCTACATTTTTACCGAATTGACATTATTTTGTAACCGCTTTGAGGTGACAAATGTGAAAACCGCTGGTATCATAACAGAATATAATCCCTTGCACTATGGTCACCTCGCCCTGATACAGGCCGTCCGGCAGCAATTTGGCGGAGATACCGCCGTTATTTGCGCCATGAGCGGCGATTTTGTCCAGCGGGGTGACTTTGCGTTGGTACGCCGTCACGCCCGAGCGGAGGCCGCCGTCCGGAGCGGGGCGGATCTGGTATTGGAGCTGCCCCTCCCCTGGGCCGTCAGCTCCGCGGAGGGATTCGCCCAAGGCGGTGTCGAGGTTCTCACCGCCACGGGGCTGCTGGACGTGTTGGCCTTCGGCAGCGAATGCGGAGACACCGCCGCCCTTCTGCGGACCGTGAAGGCTCTGGAGGGCAATGCTTTTCAAGCGGCCTTGAGAGCGGAGCTGACCAAGGGGGACAGCTTTGCCGCCGCCCGCCAGCGGGCCGTGGCCGCCTTGCTTTCCCCGTCAGACGCCGCCCTGCTGTCCGACCCCAACAACACCCTTGGGATCGAATACTGCCGGGCGCTGCTGCGTGTGGGCGCGGCTCCTGCGCTGTTTACGATCCCCCGGACCGGTGCGGCCCATGACGCCACCCCGGAGAACGCCGGGGGCTATTCCGCCTCCGCCATTCGGCACCTGCTGGCAGAAGGACGCCGAGCCGATGCCCTGTCCCGGATGGTCCCGGCCATGAGGGCCGTTTACGAGGCGGAGGAATCTGCGGGCCGCGCGCCGGTATTCGCCGCCGCCTGTGAGCGGGCAATTCTGGCCCGGCTCCGGTCCATGACTCCGGCAGAATTCGATGCGTTGGACACCGGACACGAGGGCGTCGGCCAGCGGCTGTACAACGCCAGCCGGAACGCCGTCACCCTCGACGCCGTTTTAGACAACGCCAAAACCAAGCGCTACGCTTACGCCCGGCTGCGGCGGATGGTCCTCTGGGCCTATCTGGGCCTGACCCCCGCCAAGCTGCCCGCCTCCGTCCCTTACCTGCGAGTCCTGGCCGCTAATGAGATCGGTCGCGCGCTGCTGGGCCGGATGCGGAAAACCGCCCGCCTTCCGGTCATTACGAAGCCCGCCGCCATCCGGTCCCTCTCCCCTGACGCTCAGCGTCTCTTTGAGACCGAGAGCCGGGCCGCCGACCTGTACGCTCTGGCGTATCCGGAACTGACAGAAGCCTGCGGCTCCCTCTGGCGGCAGAATCCCGTCATGCCCTGACTCATTTCCTGAAAGGAGTTCCTCACATGAAAAAGTATCTGTCTCTGATCCTGGCCCTATGCCTGCCGGCGCTGCTGGGCGGCTGCGGCGCTGTTCCGCTCCCCATGCCGGAATCCCCGACGCCGCCTCCCGCTGCGGATACAGAGGAAATTACTTATGAAGTGTCCACCGACCCCTATGAACAAACGGTGACAGCGGAGGACGGCACCACTTTGATGGTCATTGATTTCCAAATTCCTCATTTACAGGCCTACGCCAACGGTGCGCTGATCGAAGATCCTTCCACCCCTGCGCAGGAGCAGGCCATGGACCGGGTCCATACCTTTAACGAAAATTTCGACCAGTGGCGGGAATCGAATTCCTCAGAGGAAAACATTTCCTTTGTGAAGGATCTGTATCGGGATATGCCTGAGATGTTTTCCGAGGACCATATGGCTCCCCTTTCAGAGGAACTGACTTACACCTGCTACCGCACCGGCACCCTCATCAGCATTGCCGCCGATTATTACAGCTATCTGGGCGGTGCGCACCCCAACACCGTGTATTTCGCATGGAACTATGATCTGGACAGCGGTATGTTCCTCACCATCTCGGAGCTGGCTGCCGATCCCCAGACCTTCACGCTGGCAGTGGCGGATATGATCGAGGTACAGGCGGAGGAACAGATCGGATCGACACCGGAGCTGGAGGGGCGGTCCCTCTCCGATGTCTATTGGGATAATTACCGGGAGACTTTGGAGAAATGGAGCAGCGACTACGCCGCCTCCTTTGATGCGGACGGTCTGACGGTGATCTTCTCCGCCTACGAGCTGGCCTCTTACGCCAACGGCCCGCAGGAGTTCCATTTCCCCTACGCCGCACTGGACAGCTATTGGAGCGACAGCGGTCGGGCGGTGCTGGGCCTGGACTGATGTTTTCGCAGCCGTAAAACAGTCCTTACAACTCAATTTGCGCAAGAAAGGGCAGTCCCGATCGGGACTGCCCTCAGCGTGTCGAAAAAGTCTTTTCTCCCCGCTGAGCAAGTTTTCAGAACTTCATAAAAGTTCTGAAAACTTAGGATTTTAATGGCGCGGGACACCCCTCTTGGGTTTCCCGCGCACACCCTTCCTTACCGTCGCGGAGAATTTACTACTTTATCGACAGTCTCAGGGCAGTCCCAATCGGGACTGCCCTTTCATTTTGGTTTTTTAGAAATGCGAATCTTAGTACAGCTTCGCACCGGCGGGAATCCGGTCATCCACCATCAGGAGATTCAGGCCCTCGTGACCGTCCTCCTCATGAACGGCGGAGATCAGCATACCCTCGGAATCAATGCCCATCATCTTTCTGGGAGGCAGGTTCACGATGGCGATGGCCGTCTTGCCGACCAGCTCTTCCGGCTCATAATATTCATGGATGCCGCTCAAAATCACGCGATCCGTGCGCTCGCCGTCATTCAAAGTGAACTTCAGCAGCTTCTTGGACTTCTTCACCGCTTCGCAGGCCAGGATCTTCACGGCGCGGAAATCGCTCTTGGAGAAGGTGTCAAAATCCACCATGTCCTTGAAGATGGGTTCGATCTTCACGTTGGAGAAGTCGATCTTCTCCTGCACGGGAGCCGCGGCAGGCACGGAAATGGCCTTTTCAGCCTTCTTGTCGGTATCCAGCGGCTTCATGGTCGGGAACAGGATGACCTCCCGGATGGTGTCCGCGCCGGTGAGCAGCATGACGCAGCGGTCGATGCCCATACCCATGCCGCCCGTGGGAGGCATACCGTATTCCATGGCGGTGAGGAAATCCTCGTCCAGCATTTCGGTCTCGTCATCGCCCCGCTCCCGCTGCTCCACCTGCTTTTCAAAGCGCTGGCGCTGGTCGATGGGGTCGTTCAGCTCGGAATAGGCGTTGGCCAGCTCGCTGTGGCAGATAAACAGCTCGAAGCGCTCCGTCAGCCGGGGATCGGCAGGGCTGCGCTTGGTCAGGGGGCTGACCTCCACAGGATACATGGTAATGAAGGTGGGCTGGATCAGCTTCTCCTCCACCTTCTGATCGAAGCAGGCGTACAGGGCGTTGCCCCAGGTCTTTTCGGCGGCATCCGCCAGCTCCACGCCCACGGCCTTAGCCGCGGCCACGGCCTCGGCGTCATCGGTGATGGCGCCGAAGTCCACGCCCACATACTCCTTGACGGCGTCCACCATGGTCAGCCGGCGCCAGCCGGGAGTCAGGTCGATCTGCTCGCCCATCCACTCCACCTGATAGCTGCCGTTGATCTCCTTGGCAGCGCCTGCCAGAATACCCTCGGCAATGTCCATCATGGTGTGGAAGTCGGCGTAAGCCTGATACAGCTCCACGGTGGTGAATTCGGGGTTGTGCTTGGGGTCCATGCCCTCGTTGCGGAAAATGCGGCCGATCTCATACACACGGTCCATGCCGCCCACGATGAGCCGCTTCAGCGGCAGCTCCGTGGCGATGCGCATGTACATATCAATGTCCAGGGTGTTGTGATGGGTGATGAAGGGCCGGGCGGCGGCGCCGCCGGCGATGGTGTTCAGAACGGGGGTCTCCACTTCCATGTAACCCATGTTGTCCAGATAGTTCCGCATGAACTTGATGAACTGAGAACGGATAACGAAGTTCTTCTTCACCTCGGGGTTCACCATCAGGTCCACATAGCGCTGACGGAACCGCAGTTCCTTATCCTGCAGGCCGTGGAACTTCTCCGGCAGGGGCAGGAGGGACTTGGACAGCAGGGTGATGTTATGCGCCCGGACGCTCATCTCGCCCCGCTGGGTGCGGAACGCCTCGCCCTCGACGCCCACGATGTCGCCGATGTCGAACTTCTTGAACTTCTTATAGACCTCTTCGTCCATCTCGTCCTGACGGGCGTAGAGCTGGATGCGGCCGTCCCGGTCCTGCAAATCGCAGAAAGATACCTTACCCATGCCGCGCTTGCTCATGAGGCGGCCTGCCACCTTGACGGGCTTGCCCTCCATGGCGTCGAAGTTGTCCTTGATCTGCTGGGAGGTCGCATCCCAGTCAAAGCGGGTGATCACAAAGGGGTTCTGGCCCTCCGCCTGGAGATTCGTCAGCTTCTCCCGGCGAATACGGGTCTGCTCGGACAGGCTCAGCTCCGGCTGGGCCTGGGGATTCTTCTGTTCAGCCATGCTTCTTTCTCCTTAGCGTTCGATCTTCTTAACGGTGTAACGGATGTTGCCGAAGGGCGCTTCCACCACGACCTCCTGGCCTTCCTTGGCGCCCAGGAACGCCTTGCCGAAGGGAGACTCCTCGGAGATGATACCGTGCATGGGATCGGACTCCTGAGAGCCGACGATCTTATAGCTGGCTTCCTTGCCATCGGCGCCCTGAACGGTGACGGTGCAGCCGATGGTGATGGTGTCAGACGCGGCGGACTCATCCACGATGACCACGTGCTGCAGGATCACTTCCAGCTCGGCAATGCGGGAATAGAGCTTGCCCTGCTCGTTCTTTGCCTCATCATACTCGCTGTTTTCGCTGAGGTCGCCGAAGCCGCGGGCGATCTTGATCTGCTCCGCCACCTCGTCGGACCGGGTAGTCTTCAGATAATTCAGTTCCTGCTCCAGCTCGTCCTTGCGAGCTTGGCTCATTTTGTATTCTTTTTCCATTTCGGCTGTTCCTTTCATTATCCTGAAGTGTATAACACTCCTAATTTACCATGGTTTTATATTGTAATAGGTATCTCCCGGATTGTCAAGGGCAAAAGGCTCTGATTTCGGGAACGGCCCCTTTGTTTTCCGTTTCTCCCAGCTGCACGGACACCTGCCCCGGCCGCAGAGCGCCGGTCCGCCACAGGACCGACAGAAGCTGGCCCCGGTCAAGGCCCTCCGGCAGCCTTGCCTCCACCTCCGGCGGCAGCAGGAGCCGGGGCAGGGGCAGCGATTCGTCATACAGCGGCAAAAAGCCGCCGCCCTGCGCTTCCGTAGGGTCAAAGGCCATGTGGACAGACGCCGGCTCCCGCTCCGTCTCCGGGTTCAGCACGATGGACACGCCGTATTCCCGCCGCAGACGGCGGCACAGCTCCTCCCCGCCGAAGGGGACCTTCAATATGAGATACCGGTGCCGCAGAGCCAGCTCCGTCACCGTCCGCACCACCTCGCCGGAGAGGGCGTCCGCCGTGACCAGCACCCGCGCCCCGGCGGGGTTTTCCCCCCGGAACCGCAGCAGCTCTCCGCACCAGTCCGCAGCGATGGCCCGTCGGAGCGGCAGGGTTTCTACCGGGCGCAGCCCCTCCGGCAGAGCCTCCGCTGAGGCCCCGGCAGGCAGCACCACCTGTTCCACCCTCTGCCGCAGCAGCTTTTTTCCGGCGGTACGGAGCCTCCGCCGCTCCGTTAAGGGGTTCCTACGCCGGTCCTGAGCCATCCGGGCGCAGAGAAACCGGATATGCAGCACGCTGACCTCTTTTAACGTAACAGGACGGGTCCAGTGCCCGCTTGGTTCCCAAAGCATCATTCCTACCATAACGATCAACCTCCTGCCCCATGGTATGGGACAGGAGGTCGATTCAGAACGGTTCGCCGTTCCTTACTTCTTTTTCAGTTCGCTGAGGATACAAAGCCCCATGGCCAGCACAGGCAGCAGTCCCCGCAGACACAGAAAGCCCTGCGGATCGCCTAAGCGGATATTGGCATCGGCAAACAGTCCCACAACCCACGCGGCCAGCGTGGCGTTGATCGCTTTCAGATACATTCGCACTTCCTCCTTTTATTTGCCCACTGAGGTGCCGGAGAGGGTGTAGCCCGTCAGATACCCCTTCTTCGGCGCCGCGCCGTGGCTCAGGGGATTGATCCGCACATTGTTTTCCACCACCTCAAAGTGGAGGTGGGGCCCAGTGGAGTGTCCGGTGGAGCCGGTGATGCCGATGGTCTGCCCCTGCTTGACGTAGGTTCCCACGCTGACCTTGATGCTGCTCATGTGAGCGTACAGGGTGGTGTTGCCCACGCCGTGAGAAATGACCACATAGTTGCCGTAGGAGCTGGACCGCTGGGCGATGATGACCGTGCCCGCCTTGGCAGCGTACACCGGACTGGTGTAACCCACCCGGCCGATGTCGGTGCCCTTGTGGTTGGTGGAGCCAACGCCGCCGGGGGAATTACGCCCGCCTACGGTGGAGGTGATATACCGGCTGTCCACCGGCCAGATGTAGCCGCCGGGGTTGGTGTTGTATTTCTTTCCCTCCGCCGCCATCTGTTCTTCCAGCTTCTTCTGCATTCGCTTGACCTGCTGCTCGATGCGGCGCTCCTCGGCCTCCAGCTCCTTCAGCGTGGCCTGATACTCGGCGGCGTTGTCGTCGATCTCCTTGACCAGCTTGTTGGCCTCGTCCCGCTGGGCGCTGAGCTGCTTTTTCTGGGTCTCCAGTTCTGCTTTGGCGGCTTCCAGCGCCGCCTTATTGGCTTCCAGACCGGCTTTCTTCTCCGCGATCTCCGCCTGCAGGGTCTGAAGGTCCTGAATCACCCGCCGGTCATAGTCCATGACCTCGTTGATAAAGTCCAGACTGCCCAGCAGGTCGGAAAAGCTGTTGGCCTTGAACAGCACCGACCAATAGCTGATGGTGCCCCGCTCCTCCATTTCCCGGACCCGCTTGCAGAACAGCTCGTATTGAGCCTCCTCCCGCTGCTGGGCGTCCGCCAGTTCGATTTCCGCCTGAGAAATAAGGGCGTTGTAGTCGGAGATCTGAGCCTCCGTGTTGCTGATCTTGGCGTTGGTGTTGGCGATCTGGTCATCCAGAAGGGTCTTTTTCTGCACCGCCGCCGCCTTGTCGTTCTTCAGACTGTTGAGCTTGCTCTGGATCTCCTTTTGCTTTTTATCCAAGCTGGCGGCGTTCCCCTTCAGGGCGTCGATATCCGCCTGGGTGACCTTGGCGGCCATAGCCGGGGCCACATTCACCGACAGGCACAGCACCGCGCAGAGCAGCGCGGCGCAGATGCGGACATAGCGCTTGCTTTTCTTCATGTCCACCCTCCTTTACACCTGGAGGAACCGCCGGATGGCGGAAAGGCTGCCGCCTACGCCAATGAGGATGCCGGCCCCCAGAAATACGCCGCCCACCGGCTTCCAGAGCTGCTGGAAGGGCACGATGGAAAGGAGCTGTAAGGTGTCATTGTCGGCAACGCCCTGCGCAATGGCCTCATACAAGCCCCATTGCAGCAAAAAGGCAAGGATCGCACCGGTAAGGCCCAGCATGAAGCCCTCATACACAAAGGGCCAGCGGATAAAGCCGTTGGTCGCGCCCACCATTTTCATAATGGCGATCTCATCCCGCCGGTCAAAGGTGGTGAGCTTGATGGTGTTGGAAATAATGAACATGGACACAACGAACAGCACTGCGATCAGCGTCAGGCAGATGACCGTGGCGATATTCCGGACTGTGATGAAGCCGTTGGTCAGCTCCGCATAGGCGTTGATGCCGCCGATGCCGGGAATGGCCTTGATGAGTTCCACTGTCTGGCTCTGGAGCTTCAGCTCCTTGACCTTGATGGCGAATCGGTCCCGGAGGATGTTGGGGTCCAGATCCTGAAAATATTCCTCATCCGGGTGTTCGCTGATGAAGGACTGCATGGCCTCCTCACGGGAGATAAAGGTGACGGACGCCACATTGTCCACCGCTTCCAGTTTCTTTTGCAGGGCCTTGGCCTGTGCCTCCGTATAGCTGTCATCCACAAATGCTAAAATCTCATTGTCCTGCTCCGCCTGCTTCAAGTTGGCGTCCGCGTTGACGGCCACCAGCGTAAAGGTGCCCATGATCAGCAGGCACGCCACGGTAATGCCGATGGCGGCGAAGGACATGAAGCCGTGGCTGAACATATTGGATAGACCCTCGTGGAAGAAATATCCGAAATCGTGTTTACTCATGGATATGCCCTCCCACATAGCCGCCTACGCTGTCGTTGATGATGCGGCCCTGGTCAATGGTAATGACCCGCTTGCCGAATTTGTTTACCAGATCCTTTTCATGGGTCACCACCACCACAGTGGTGCCTAACTGGTTGATCTTCACCAGCAGCGTCATGATCTCCATGGAGCGCTCCGGGTCCAGATTGCCGGTAGGCTCGTCGGCAATGATGGTAGCAGGGTTGTTCACCAGCGCCCGGGCAATGGCCACGCGCTGTTGCTCGCCGCCGGAAAGCTCGCTGGGGAAATTCTCCGCCTTCTTTTCCAGACCCACCAGCTGCAAAACGTATGTAATGCGCTGTTTGATCTCTTTTTTCGGCATTCCCACCGCCCGCATGACAAATTCCAGGTTCTCATACACGGTTTTCTTCTCGATCAGGCGGAAATCCTGGAAAATAACCCCCAGCGTCCGGCGCATCATGGGGACTTGCCGCTCCGCAATGTTGCTGACGGAAAAGCCGTTGATCATGATACGGCCTGCTGTGGGGACCTCCTCTCCGGTGAGCATTTTGATAATGGTAGATTTTCCGGACCCGGAGGGGCCCACTAAAAACACAAACTCGCCGTCCTCAATGGCGGCGCTGATACCCCGGATGGCACGGGTCCCGTTGGGATATTCCATTTCCACGTCTTTCAGGCGGATCATCAAGCAGTCTCCTTATTCTTTGTCCAATCGGCCTTTCCTCATGGGATCTGGTCGACATAATATTATACATAGCCACATTATATACGGCTTTTCGGGACATTGCAACGTTTCCTTGCAGATTCCTTTCAAAGTTTTTCCCGGGAAATTTTTCCGGTTCCCCACCGCCCCCGCTCCTTGGAAAGCTGTTTTTTGCTTTGAGAACAGTCTCCGTTCCGACAAAAAACCGGGAAGCCTGACGGCTTCCCGGTTTCAGCGTGTCGAAAAAGTCTTTTCTCCCCGCTGAGCAAGTTTTCAGAACTTCAT
>ERZ827168.5638-NODE-5638-length-10239-cov-2.238708_pt1 | contig 10239 bp, 7 predicted proteins | sample MGYA00519868_ERZ827168 | MGnify/ENA primary metagenome ERZ827168 (study PRJEB31778, sample SAMEA3449271) | human gut metagenome | biome: human gut; feature: human-associated habitat; material: faeces | place: United Kingdom | collected 2010/2012 ...
GTTTCCTGCTGGTCTTACGCCCATCGGAAAGCGCCCAGGTCGTGATGATCTTGCTGGGGGTGACGCTCATAACCGAAGGTGTGCTAAATCTGATCACCATTCTGACCGCCGTTAAGATCATTCGTCACCAGCTGCCGGAGGTCATCGATGCTGAATATTGCCAGATAGACCCTAACAGAAAGGATATGTAATCACCTATGCGTTTTTCAAAGGCGGTTGTAAAATACCGCATACCGATCTTAATTCTAACCGTTTTGCTGATGATTCCGGCAGTGATTGGCATTGCAAATACCAGAATCAATTATGACATGCTGAATTACCTGCCGGAGGATATGGATACAATCATCGGGCAGAATGAGCTGATGGATTTGCTGGATGAAATGGCTTTGAGCCTTTCCGAAGTTGAAACTTCGGTGGACGAAATGGCCGATCAGCTGGATGAAGTCGATGAGGATCTGGGTACGCTCGAAGAGGAATTCTACGGAATCGGCGATGATGATGACGAAGAAGACGACGATGATGACGACGGCTTCGACGACGATACCGAATATTATGAGGTGACCTGCCCCACCTGCAACCAGACGGTTTGTATTGATGAGGATATGGCTGCTGAAGGTTCCATGGATTGTCCCAACTGTGGTGAGCATCTCGAATTTGATTTCGATGAGAATGAGGATGAAGAGGGCAGCGAAGCCTGATTTCTCCGCGTAACAAGCAAAGAAAAGACTGTTGCATTTCCAAATTAAGGATATGCAGCGGTCTTTTTTGCAAAGCGAAAAAAGTAACCCCGCCTGTGATTCACAGGCGGGGTGGGAAGAAGCTTTATTTCATGCTTTCTTCGTAAGACTTGATCATGTTCTTAACCATCTGGCCGCCGACAGAACCGGCTTCCTTGCTGGTCAGATCGCCGTTGTAACCCTGCTTCAGGTTCACACCGACTTCGGAAGCGGCCTGCATCTTAAAACGGTTGAGAGCTTCTTTCAGTCTTCCGTTTTCAAACGATGTCTCAACATTGCCTTCTCTTGCGGGAATACATTCCGCAAGCTCGTCGGTGAGGACGGCAACATTTCCGCAGCCGCCACGCTTTTCGGCATGATTTTTTCGGAAACGGTTTATGGATAGGTTCCTTACGATTTTCGATAGGTAAGCGCCGAGATAATTCGGGCGGTCGTTTGGCATACGGTTCCATGCCGTCAAATAGGTATCGTTCACACATTCCTCCGAATCCTGAAGATTTTTTAGCAGGCGGTAGGAAATTCCTCTCAGCATAATTCCGTATTTCTTTGCGGTTTCCTCCGTTGCGTAAGGCGACCGTTGCCAATACAGTCCGACGATGCTTTCGTCATCCATTTGGGACTCCTTTCGTATGTGCCTTCATAAAGATAAGTCGTATTTTTTATCAAAAGGTTACAGTATGTGTAAAATTTTTTTCATAAGGCAATACCGCACAAGGATTGTTGTGCCGCTGCGCCGCCGGATTTTTCGTCAGACAATACCAATTGAGGAGATAAGAGTAGTACTCCTCTGCAGACGAAATTGGTGAAGTATGACGGGAAAGAGGCAGGCAAATGCGCAATAAAGGCGTTAGCTGTGCACCCGGCGGTATTGCCTTAATTATATTATGTGATAAGGATGGTTTGCAGGGTGAAATAAAAAACGGCGTTTTTATTGCGCTGCGATTTCGCTTCCGTTTATGGGAATACTCTGTCTGAATTTTTTTCGGTAGACTATCGGGGAATAACCGGTTATACGTTTAAAGGTGGAGGAAAAATGGTGGGTATCGCAGAAATTGAGCTTGTCGGTTATTTCTCCTACCGAGAGAAACGAATTTGTCAGCATCATTTTTGCAAGCGCAATCTTTTTTTGGAGAATGTACTGATACGGGGTGATAGAATACTGAGCTTTAAAAAGACGTATTGCGTGCGCTTTTGAACAGCCGATGCGCTGTATGATGCTGTCAAAGCTTGACTTTTCCATACTGAAATCAATAATATTGTCGATTTCTTTTTTCAGACGCATCGCGATATTTTCTTGTATAACCTGATTGCTTATATGATGAAGAAGTCTTTGAAGAATTTTGATAAATACAATACAGCAGCTGTCGTTCATCTCGTCTTTGGTCTTGCTGTTTTTAGCTGTTTCATTGAATTGCTGAAAGAGATCCAGTATTTCTACGTTTTCAATCAGATAGAGAGGCGTTATTCCATAGCCCTCGATTATTTTGTCCACGAGATCCCCGTACAGACAAAAGAAGATTTTAATCCACGGATCTTTCGCGTCCGAATAGTAATAATGGGTAGCGTTTTTACGCAGGATATACACATCGCCTTTTTTGGCGACAAAACGCTCGCTGTCCTGAGTAAGGTAGCCTTTGCCTTCGATGATATACTCAAAGCACCATATCGGGGAATCGGGGCGGTATATAATATAGGATTCATCGCAGAATGCCATTCCCGCAAGCTGAACATTGAAAGGCTTTATATCCTCGGGAGTAAGCTTGAACATATCTTCATAGGGAGAATAATAGGCGAATTCCTCGTGCATATCAATAAATCTCACTTTCGCTTGTTTTCAGGATCTCGATCAGTTAGATATTATTTATGTTTGGTGTTCCATTGATATCATACAATAATTCTGTAAAATTGTCAATATGTACAAAAATAAAGGCTTTTTTTCTACATGAAAAGAAACCGATAAAATACCTTTTTAATTTGTAATATCAATATTTTGAACAAAATGATAATATTATATGTTGCATTGCGGAGAGAAATTCCTTTATAATGGAGTTAACGTTAACGTAACTGTATGTTCAGAAAGGACAAATTACTTATGAAAAAGAAAAGGATGGCCGCGTTGCTGGCGGTTCTTGCGATAACACTTCCGATGCTTTTCGCTTCCTGCCGGGAAAACGGTGGAGACGGAAAAGACACGGATGTGAGTTCCGGTTCGGTATCCGGTTCTGAAAGCGGTGCCGATACGAATGAGACGGATAAGCTTCCGAACGGTATTCCGGACAAAACCTATAACGGTACTTCTATAAGAATGATTACCGCAGCCGAGATCGGAAACGGAATTGACGTCGGAATTACGATGGACGAGGCGGTGGACAAGATTACGGAAGCGGTTTACAAGAGAGACCGTGCTGTCGAAAATTTGCTTGACGTGAAGCTGAATGTGCGTACGTATGAGTCGTATCCGGAGGCCTTCAATGCTTTGAAAACCTCGGTGGATGCAAGCTCCGACGATTATGATGTTGCTTATTTACGCACCGACCAAGCCTTTTCCCTTGCAGGTGAAGAGAAGCTTTATGATCTTTCGAAATATGGCTGCATCGATCTTTCCGCTCCGTGGTGGGATTCTCAGGTTAATGAAAAGCATATGATAAACGGGAAGCTGTATCTTGCCGTCGGCTCGGCTTCGGTAAATGATCTGCTTAGAACACATATGTTCCTCTTCAACAGCAATTTGTTTGATGACAAGAAAATCGACTATCCTTATGACGATGTTTCCGAAGGAACATGGACCATCGATAAGCTGGCACAGTATGCGGCGACTCTCAACGACGACGTAAACGGGGATACCGTGATGACAATGGACAGCAGCGATATTTTCGGCTTTTCTTCCTATTCGTGGACATCGGCGTATACGCTTTGGTACGGCTGCGGAGGAAATGTAATCGGACAGGATGATGAAGGGTATCCGGTTGTCGACATCGATGAGGATAAGACGGTAAAGATATATGAAAAGCTTTATCAGGCGATTGTTTCAAGCGGTTCGAATTATGTCAGCGACGGAAATCAGTATGTCGATCTCTATAACAGCTTTACGGAAGGTAGAGTGTTTGTGACAGAGGCCTGCATGATGCACCTCACACACTGGGAAACCTTCAGCGATATGAAGGACGATTACGGAATTATTCCTTCGCCTAAGCTGGATGAAACACAGGCGGAGTATATAAGCTATGCGGAGGTAGTAGAGCCGGCTGTATGCGTACCGATTACCGCTTCTGCCTCGGAGGAAATGCTGAGCGCCGTTATTGAAGCTCTTGCCTACGAGGGTTATTATACGATCACGCCGGCAGTTTATGAGACTTCGCTTAAGGGAAGATTTGCAAGAGATGAGCAGTCAAAGGAAATGCTTGATATCATATCACAGAACAGAACCTCCTGCCTCGCGCTTGTTTTTATTCCCAATACGTCAATCGTAACTTCCGTTCCCGTCCTTCTTCAAAACGGAACCGAAGAAATCGCATCGGTGATAGCGGCGTTCCGGAGCGCTATGGAGGCGGGGCTTGCCGATGCCGTAAATAAATTCAGATCATGAAAAGTATGAGAACAACTCGGATAGCGAAATCAAAACTGAGAAGAAAGCCGTTTGCCTGTATTTCCGCTTGGAGAATGTTTCATGTCGGCAGACAAATAAAAACGGCGCTTGTTATCCTATTTATTTTTACGGCAGTTGCTTTTGCTTCCTGTACGGATGCCGGCAACTCGGAGAAAGGAAGCGATAGTATGACGGAATCTGGAATTACGGAGGATTCTGATACCGGCGAGGGGAAAACGGTTCTTCCGGTTTCGGACTCTGAAATCGATATTGCAATCGATTTTTCGGAAAGAGATTACGGTCAGACACCTTATCTCAAAAAATTTGATATGTTCGCAGCTACCTGGGCATGGTGTAATGATTTTACCGCCTCTCCTCAGCTTGATACCAAAAATCTCGGAAGAATTGCCGACATAGCGGAGCTTCTCCCGGAGACGATACGTACTGACCTTTTCATGGGGTATTGGGGAATCGGACGGGAAATCGGAAATTCTCCGCTGAAAAACGGGACGACCGACGAAGAATACAAGCTGATAAAGGGAGTCACCGATGCGCTTAAAGCGAGCGGACTTGACGCAGAATTTATCTATTTTGCTTCCCCCGTTTATACCGGAGGCGGAATTGATTCAGACGCTTGGAAAAGCGTAGGGGATCTTGAAAAATGGAACGAGCTTTGCTATAACATAGCCTCCTATTTTAAAAATAACGACATGAATGTCAAGCGTCAGGAGCTGTGGAATGAACCGGACTATTATATTTCCGATCCCGAAAAAGACGGTGTTTATTTCATGGGAAGCTGGCAGGACTATATCGACCTTTATATAAGCGGCGCCAAGGGAATCCGGGAAGCGGACTCCGATGTGCTGATAGGAGGCGTCTCGGCGGCATGGATGAACAAGATAGCAAGAAACGGAGAGTTTGACGCTTTTCTTACGCAGTCTCTTGCGGCAGGCATTCTTCCCGATTATGTATCATGGCATTTCTATGGCTCAAACGGCGGAATGAAAATGCTTGAGGAATATATTTCGGGAGCAAGAGACTGTCTTGAAAAAAGCGATGATTATGCTACGGTTCAGCAGCATTTGAACGAGTTCAATGTTTCTCTTGATACAAGCGTTACTTCAGGATACGATATGGTAAGACTTGTGCTGAACACCTATTCCCGGCTTCTTGACGCTACCGATATCACAAGAGTTTCATGGACGTCGGCGCTTGACAGGAATCTTGAGGGATCGGACGCGCAGGCTTTGATTAATCCCAAAACCGGAGAGCGTACCCCGGCGTATTATACGCAGTGGATGTATGCAAGACTTCCGGTTGCGCCGGTAAAGGTATCTTCCGATACCGATCGGGTAACGGTTCTTGCCTCGGTTGGGAACACAAGAGCGGCGTTTATCGCATATGATACCGCATTTGAAAACAGCACAGTAACCTTTGATCTCAACGGAGTTGACTTTAAAGTCTGCGATGTAAAGGTTTATACGATTGACAGAAGAAATCCGCAGAACAAGGTGTCTTCCAACAGTCCGGTTCTTCTCGGAGAGTATCAGAATGTCGAAACGGAGAGCATGAAATATACCGTGACGATTCCCGAGGATGGCGCGATATATGTGGAGATCAATGAAAGAGATTCCGAGGTGAATGCCCATGAACGAAAAAGCGAGCTTGCGGATAAGGTTGTCAGAACCGACTATTGGTATGACGGAAGATGCGACGGCGGCGCTTATGCCTGGGTGAGCACAAAGAGCTTTGTGGCTTCTCTCGGAAGCGGGACATCGGAGACCTCCGTCGGGACCGCCTGCGCGGTTACGCTTGACGACATGAGGGGCGTGGAGCTTTCGTTCGATACGACGGTTTCGGACGGTCTTAAGAAAAAATCGGAGCAGTCCATGTTTGGTATCATTGTCTCCTATTCGGCAGAGGGTGAATACGGAAAAAGCGTTTATTATGCGCTGAACGGGATAGACGGGAAAAGAGCCGTTCCGCTCGGAACCTGTCGGGACTATGATCTTTACAAATCACTCGGAGAAGGAAGCGGTATTTATAGGATCGCTCTCGACAGCGACGCTCCCGAAAACTGGGACGGAAGAATTCAGCTTACTTTCATCATAAACGATATCGAAAAATCAAACGGCGCGGAATTTATTGTAGACGTCGGTTAATCGGTCGTGCGGCGTTTGCATAAAAATAAAAAATAAATTATACGGAGGAAAAAACATGAAAAAGGCATTGGCAATTTTCACGGCAGCAATGATGCTGATATCGGCATTTTCGGTTGCCGTAGCTGCGGAGGGAGAAGTTCCCTCTCCTATCGCGGTTTACAATTTTGAGGATGACGGGAATCTGGGAAAAGATGTTTCGGGAAACAAAAACTCACTTTCTGCAAAGGGTACGGTGAATCAGACAAACGGGAAATACGGGAAGGCGGCTTCCTTTAACTATGAGGGCGCGCTGGTTGCCTCGTCCGATGCCAACGGCGCGGATTTTATCGACAAAATCGAGCTTTCCGGTTCTAAGCAAATGACGCTCATGTACTGGGTTAAGTACAGCAAGGCGGATCTTGAAAGCTGGAATACCGAATGGGGCTGGAGACGTATCGTTTCGAACGGTGTTGACGGCAGCACGGGCTACGGCGGCTTTACGATGCTGGGGCTCGTCGGAGATAACATCATCGTTCCGTCAAAGATCAACCCTGCCTGCATCTTCCACACCGAAAAAGCGCAGTCGTGGTCGGGTGGAAACTGGTCAACCTATCCGTGGACGGAGGATTGGGTTCATGTCGCCTGGACGGTTGATCTCGGAACCAATCCGGGACGTTGTCTGTTCTATGTAAACGGTACTGCCATATTTGATCTTTCCGAAAAGGACATTTCAAACGGTCTTGTCAATCTCAGCCGTGCTTTTGCAATAGGCGCGAACTATTTTGTTGATGGCGAATCCAATGAGCAGTTCAATCAGCCCTTTGCAGGTGAAATAGATGATTTCTATGCTTTTGACAAGGTGCTGGATGCCGATCAGATTGCCTATTATATGAATAATAATTACACCGTTCCGGAGGAGCCCTCGGTTCCGACCTCGGACGCACTGACGGCTGTTATGCCTGTGGCTGTTGTCTGTGCGGCGGCGGTAATCGTTTTAAAGAAAAAAATTCTCGGATAAATGCTTGCGGAGAAATATCGATAGGATAAGATACAGTCTGCCGGGGAAACGGCTTGGGAAAAGCCGAAAGTTCTTGACGGCAGACTGTATCTGTGTTATAATGAAAAAGGACAATATCGTTAATGTCCTGTTGCGAGGAAAATCATGCTGAATAATGAAGATATACATATAAGAGATCCGTTTGTGCTTGTATATGACGGGAAGTATTACCTGTACGGAAGCCGGGGAAATGAAACATGGGGGCATTGTACCGGTCTTGACGTTTATGTAAGCGAGGATCTTTACAATTGGGAGGAGCCGTATACGGTTTTTACACCGTCCTCCGATTTTTGGTCGGATTATCATTTTTGGGCGCCGGAGGTGCATAAGGTCGGAGAAGGTTTTTATATGTTCGTCAGCTTTAAATCAGATTCCCGTCACCGTGGGACGCAGATTTTAAGGTCGGAAAGCCCTATGGGACCTTTTGTTCCTTTGACAAAGTATCCCGTAACTCCCGAAGAATGGGAATGCCTTGACGGAACGCTCTATACCGATGAGAACGGAAAGCACAGCATCGTATTTTGTCATGAGTGGACGCAGATCGGAAACGGTGAGATTTGTGCTATGCCGCTCAGCGATGATTTAAAAAAAGCCGAGGGAGAACCGGTTGTTCTTGACGCGGCAGGCGCCGGATGGCCGAAATCTCTGCCGGCAGGAGATACCTGCTTTGTTACGGACGGACCGTATCTTTATAAAACCTCGTCGGGAAGGCTTATCATGCTTTGGTCAAGCTTTTCGGGAAAGGGATATGCCGAGGCGGAGGCGTACTCCGAGAATGGTTCGCTTTATGGGGAATGGAAGCATAATCCACAGCTTCTGTCAGACAGTGACGGCGGACACGGTATGTTGTTTCATACCGTTGAAGGGAGTCTGATGTTTGTCATGCATTCTCCGAATACGCTTGGGAACGAGCGCCCCGTCTTTATAAGAGCAGAGGACACCGGAAACGGGATCAAGCTTTTCTGAGATTATATTTTTACGGAGGATACTTATATATGGCATACAATTACATCAATTACAGGTATTACTATGCAAGATTTGACTGTGTGACAAGGACGTTTGAAATCGGTGACGAGCAGCATGGCGCTATTCTTTCGGCAGCAAGCTTCAGAGTGCATACGAAGGATTTGAACCATGTTTATCAGGCAATCATTCCTGCCGATTACCGGAGCGTATTTTGTGCTCATGAGAAGCACCTTGATTCCAACGGACTGTCGGTATGCTTTGCCGACGGACCGGAGGCGCTTCCTTTTCTGACGATAAGGATTATTCTTTCAGCAAACGAGGCGAGGATATCCCTTGAAGCGGAACAGGACGCCGAGTATTTTTACGATGTATACGGTCATGCGCTGTGGGGTGAAGCTCCCGAAACGGATACCTTTGCGGTATATTCAAAAATCGCGAAGCAGGGACTTCGCTGCGGAATCGGTCCCGCGGCGGCAAGAGGCTGTGATTCGCTTTTTGACCGCAGAACCGATTCGCTTTTGACGCTTTCCTCCGCTCCCGAATATCGGTATGACTATGACAAAGGGGCCTATGCCTTTACTGTTCGTCTTACCTCGGGAAATATGTCGTTTACCGTTAAAACGGTAAAGAATTATATGACCGATAAGTTTGCATTGCGGTATAAGCCGATGAACAATCGCACGGTTTTCAAACGCCCTCCCGTCGGTTGGATGACATGGTATGCGGTGCGCTTTGGGGCAAATGAGGAATCGGTTCTTGCCAATTCCGCTATTCAGAAGGAAAAGCTCGGCGCATACGGTGCAGACGCCGTATGGGTGGACTGGGAATGGTATCACAAGGATTTCGGAGACTATAACGGAAACTTTGATACCTTTCATCCGGATAAGGAAAAATACCCCCACGGTCTTAAATATGTTGCTGATAAAATAAAAGAGGACGGTTTTGTTCCTTGTATATGGATCGGTGCCTCTCACGACGTGAGAGAAAACGAATTTCTTAAGGAAAATCCCGACGCGCTTCTTGTGAAACGTCCGTCATGGTGCGGTGATTATTGGTTTGATCCCACAAATCCCCAATATCTTGTCGAGTTTATTCCCAAGGTCTTTATGCAGTTAACCGAGGAATGGGGGTATGAGGCGATAAAATGGGATGCTTTGCCGAGAGCAATTGACTATTTTGATCAATATCATGATGATTTTTATGATACAAAGGTTACCTCGGAGCAGGCAATGCGGGCTGTCGTAAAGAAGGCAAGAGAAACCGTCGGAGACGATGTGTATATGCTTTCCTGCCACGGAGAGGGAGGACGCGATCTTACGATGTATGCCGACATTTTTGACGCCGCGCGCATCGGAGCCGATATCTTCAGTTGGGACAATTTTCTTGAATCGGGAGTCGGAAGATTGCTGAAATTTTATCCGCTTCATAATATTGTGCAGTACTGTGATCCTGATAACTTAGTTGTGAGGGAAGAGTTCAATACTTACGATCAGGCGGTTTCCAGAGCCTCTCTTTTCTCGCTTCTCGGAACCCCTATTACCATTGGGGATGATTTGAGAGAGCTTTCCGATGAAAGAATCGAGGTGATTCGCCGCGCCATTCCTCCGGTAAACACACATCCTATGATACTGGACAGCAGAGAGCGTACGGGGGAAGTCCTTGTGACCGGATGCTTTGTCAGAACGCGCTGCGACGAATATCAGACTGCGGATATCTTCAATCTTACCGAGCGCTCTGTATCCTATCAGTTTG
>ERZ827168.5641-NODE-5641-length-10228-cov-6.533078_pt1 | contig 10228 bp, 6 predicted proteins | sample MGYA00519868_ERZ827168 | MGnify/ENA primary metagenome ERZ827168 (study PRJEB31778, sample SAMEA3449271) | human gut metagenome | biome: human gut; feature: human-associated habitat; material: faeces | place: United Kingdom | collected 2010/2012 ...
GCATTTTCAGCATTGCTTCTTTCAGCTTTTCGTTCATCGGTGATTCCGGGTCGAAGCACATCTCAACAAACTTCCTCAGTTCAGGATTGTTCGCGTCAACCGGAGGTTTTGCCTCATACAACTTGCCGTGCGGATTATCGCAGCGGGCGAAGATGTAGTCCATTGAAACGTCAAAATAGTCCGCATACTTGCGCAGAAGATCGACAGTCGGCGTTGCCTGACCATTCTCATAGCGGTTAATGCTGGACTGTGTAGAGCCGATCACATCGGCGAATTTTGATTGGGATAAACCAATGCCTTCCCGCAATGCGCGAAGGCGCATACCCAGTTGTTTCATGCTGTTCAACCTCCAATTCGGGTTAAGTATAGTATAATCAAAATCCGAGCAGATGTCAACCCGGATTTTGAAACTCTTGTGTGAACAGTAGGGACTCGCAACAATCTCAAATTTATTTTTCGGTTTTAAGCTTAGAAATTATAAACAACAAGTACTTTATACACCACGCAAAGAATACAACACCAATTATTAGTGCTGCAATTTCGATCTCAACAAAGATGTCTTCCGCTTTTGAGGGAATGTCTAAAAAGACTAATGAAAACGCAACAATAATCGTGATGATATTTGCAATCATTCCCACGAAGGCTGACCGATAGAGATTGTCTAAATAGCTGTTATTCCATAATCGTTCAATGCGCTCTTTGTCAATCACAGAAATCAGAATGCTAATCCCTGTAAATAAAAAGCCTCCAATTATCGCGGACATAGATATTGCATTATAATGAAAATCCGGAGCCAATTTTTCAAACTTGCTTATATCGAAGAAAGCGCTTTTAAATAATATAATAGATACTCCAATTGACAATACTAATACTAAACCTATCCATATCCAGTTTTTTAGCTTTGTCATTTATTCCACCACCAATTCAGGTTAACTTCGACAATATCTCAAAAGCTCTGTCCTATATAAATCGTATGTATTTACGAGTGCATCTTTGAAATCATCAAGTGTCAACAAACCTTCGTCCTCTCTACCAAGGACGACTGTTTTTGTAAAATTATATTGCAGCAAATCATATGTCTGTGATTTTTCGTTGAAATCCTTTGCGTTTGCAGTCAGCCCTTGCAGGTTATCACCAAATTTAATTTTTATTGCGGCGATCATTTCGGCGAGTTTTGAACTAGAAGTAAATATGTTCTTATTGCGGCGACCTACCAATTTGTATGTCGCAGTTTTTGTACGTACATTTCGAATCGCATCAAAATTTTCAATATCCAGCCCGATGTCGCTTAGAATTTGATCTTCAGGTACAGCTACCGTAACAGATACCTTGCTGATAATATGCTTCCGAACTAATACTTGTAGAATATCATCAGTCATGATTGCTGCAAGGTGGGCAGAAGTATTTTCTCCCGGTTTAAGCGTTTGATCAAACAGGTTGCGGATAGCTGAAATTTTGGGAGCCCCGTTAATTCCAATGTAGCTCACAACTCCGCTCTCAAAATCAATAAGGCAGAAAGTATAAAGCTCCAGCAGCTGACTTTCACGCATTGGTACATTTTCTGTTTCCAATGTTGTTCGATCTCGCAGAGCAACAGTGTTAACAGGATTTTGCTGACCAATCTTTAAGAAAGCTCTATGCTCTTCAAAGGATATTGCTTCAATGACATAGTGTCCATTTGAAGCCGTGATATTAATTGCTTTATGATTATCGGAAAGTACCTGCATTTTTTCGTTATATATTTCCCTAAAGCAGTCTTCGATTTCGCTGTTGTTTAATTGTGTTACCCGGACAGTGCGCGTTCCCGGAAGCAGTGTTTGTTTTTCCAGTGATAGACGATAAAACGATACTTTTCTTGTTTTGCTCACCATAGTGTTTTCGCATCCTTTTCTCTATTATGTAATATCAAATCCGCCTTCAAGAATAAATCTTCTCAACATTTGGTCAATCTTCATGTTGATCTGGAATTTCTTGATAGGCTTACCCTCTATCATTTCAAGGAAGGTTTTCGCCTTTTCCGTATCCACGGTTGCCTTCAATGTGTCAAATTTACCAAACTCATTGATATTGGCTTCCGTGATTTTCGACTGCATAAAGCTACGCAGTATCGTTTCATCAACTCCGATGGCGGTGGCAAAACGGTGGATCTGGTCATTTTTGGCACTGGTCATATATTCTGTAATGTAATCACGGAGCGTCTTTCCTTCGTCAACTACCACATCACCGTTCTGGACATCATGGAGGAAGATGTTTGCGTATTTTTGTTCCTCTTGCGTGAGCGTTGCAAACGACTTGTGAAGTTCATCCAGCACAGCGGCAGTTTCCGCACCATCCTGCAATGCCTTGATGTACTTTTTGAACCGGGAGTTCATATAGTTGGCATCAATTACACCAGTATTGATTTCCGTCAGGTAAGAGTCAATTTCATACGGCACATCTTCAACACCGGTCCCTCCGCTACCGCCAGAGAATAGTTCCTTATAACGCAAAGCAAGAATCAAGTAGGTGGTTTCATCGAGGTGCAGATTTATGATCACTTTTCTGCCAACGTTCTTAAATTCATAGGACAGCTTATTCCAAGTGAAGCCCTGTATCTTAGCAGCCTCGAGATAGCTGTTAAGCTGCTTGAATAATTTAGCAAATTGTCCGCGCTCCGTATGATCAACCGGAAGTTTTTCGAAGTTCTCAATTCCAGCAGAACGGAAGATGCTCCCAATATCATCGTACACCGCATTCATTTTTTCGAGGTTGTGTTCCAGCTTGTCGGCAAATAGGCCAAGAGGTCTATCACCGGAATACAGCTTGAACGCTTCTTCAATGTTTCTCTGCATTGTATACGGTTTACGATAATAACGAATCGTGCCAAAGGGCTTCTCCGGACCATAGAGACGATTGGTACGTGAGAATGCCTGAATCAACTTTTCGTAAACCAAAATCTTATCCAAATATAGCGTGTTGATCCATTTGGAGTCAAACCCAGTCAGCATCTGATCGACAACGATCAGTAGATCAATTTGCTGGTCGGAAGTATGTTCAATTCCTTTGTACTGTTCTTTGTGCGCCAGACGATAGGAAATGTCCTTTTTGAAGGTTGCATAAGTTGCCATTTGGAACTCCATACTGTATCTGGTATTGTAATCTTTGATGATTTCAACAATGCCCTCTTCTTTAAAAAGCCCATTACCATTGTTATCAATACTGGGGTCAAACAAAGCGGTAATCTTCAGATTGCCCTTTTTTTTAAACCGTTTATAATACTGGATTGCCTCTGGAATGCTACTGGTAGCAAAAATCGCATGAAACTTGCTGTCGTGGCTTAGGGTTGTCCAGTTTTCCAAAATATCATCAACTACGGCACACTGATGCTCTTCGCGTTCGTACTGAGAAACAGGCAGATAATCTTCTATGCCTTTCAAATAGCTACCATCTGCCTGAACATATCCAGCCATCGGCACTTTTGTGTGATCCATATAATGCAGATAGACTTTTTTCTTTTTTGGGTCTGCCTCAGTAGTTGCCTTAGCTCTTTCAAGTGCAACCGCTTTCCGAAGATCACGATCTTTGTATGTTGGCACCATGTATGGATCAAAGCCCAGAACATTCTTATCACGGATGCCGTCCGCAATGCTGTACCTGTGCAGCTCATTGCCGAACACATCCGAAGTAGTGCTCATTTTCTTCTGATTTTCATCGTGGATCGGCGTGCCGGTAAAGCCAAAAAACATGGCGTTCGGGAAAGTCTCTTTAATAGTCCGCAGCATTTCGCCAAACACATCACGATGAGCTTCATCAATGATAAATACAACCCGTTTATTTTGAATCAGTTCGATGTCGTGCGCATTGAAGCCATTTTCTTCTTCCACACGGCTCATTTTCTGAATAGATGTGACAATCAACGTGTTTGCGGGATCATCGCTCCGCAGTTTTGCTACGAGAATATCCGTGTTTTCTGTAGCTTGCACAGAGTCTGTATCGTCGGCAAACCCGCGATAGTCCAACAGGGACTGCGTGCCAAGTTCAACTCTGTCCATCAGGAATACAACCTTGTCGGCATCCTTGGAAGCTGCAATCAACTGAGCCGATTTGAAGCTGGTCAGTGTTTTTCCGGAACCGGTGGTGTGCCAGATGTAGCCGCCCATCTGATCCCTATCAGCCCATCGGCGCATAGCAACGCGGCTGGTAATACGAGAAGTCGCATAATACTGATAGCTGCGCATAACCTTCAAAATACCGTCGGTATCGTCGGCAACGGTATAGAAGCCGATCAGCTGGTGTGCCATAGGGATGGAAAGCAGATACTGTGCAATGTCTTTCCAGTTGTTCAACGGCTCATTATTGGCATCTGCCCAGTGAAAGTAAAAATCTTTGTTGAACTTTCCGTCCGGACCGGGATTTGAAAAATAGACCGTTTCATCCGGCTGCATGGCAATAAAAATCTGCACAAGAGCAAACAATCCAGAGAAAACTCCCTCATGTGCATATTTTTCAATCTGGTTGTAGGCTTGGCTGACATCCACACCGCTGCGCTTCAGTTCGCAGTGAATCAGCGGCATACCATTGATCAACAGCATGAAATCACCACGGCGGTTGGGTAAAACAGAGCTTCTTGCCTTGAACACCGGTTGCTCTGCAATCTGATAGCGGCTCTGACCGGCGGCAATTTCCTGACGGTCATAGATTTTCAGACTGACTTCTTTCCCGAAGTGCAGTTCATCTGCGGGATTGTCGCGTTTGACAGCAACGGTTTTACCATTGATAAAACCGTTGAGTTTCAGCGGCGTGCGCAGACGGGTAATCTGGTCAAGAATCTGCTGCATTTCGCCGTCGGTCAGCGGAACATCGTTCAGCCGGTCCACATCCCGGTTGTTTTCAAAGAGGATCTGTTTCCAGTTTTGGATCAGATCTTCTTCTGTTTTATAGCGCAGAATTTCCGGCTCCCAGCCATATTTTTCTGTCAGTAAATTAATGAGCGCCGTTTCAAAGGCGACTTCCTGTTCAAATACCATAGCTTGCCTCCTGTATCAGACAAACATTTTTTCAAGCAGTGCTTTTTTGATGCTTTGGAGCTTTTCTAACTCACGCTGATGAAGAGTGATGAGGTTGTCGAGGCAGCGAAAATATGCGCATATTTTGTTTTGCTCATCAATGGTTGGTAAAACTATCAAACGTTTTTTCCAATCATCGACGTCGAAAACCAGCTTTTCAATGTCAACTCCGTAGGAACTGAGGAAAAAATCACGCTTCAACGATTTCGTTTTTGACAGCAAGGCAAGAAAGCCTGCAGAGACAAATTCGTTTCCTATACACACCATATATTCATTGGAAACGACTGCATTATTTAGAGATTCTGGCACCAAGCCATTTGCACCATGAACTAACTGTCGTTTCGAAATCAGGTAATCATCTGTATGAACTTCGTAGTAATTCTTGACCAAGATGTCACGTCCATACATAAAGCCTCTTGAAACAACACCCTCATTACGTCTCTTCACGGTTACCATTTGATACCTTTGATTATCCATCAATTCAATCGGGCGAGCAATGTCAGTAATTACATCTGAAACTTTCCACTGTTCCCAAGGGTCAGTAAATTCCTTGAAGCGAACCGCGGGATAGCAGCTGCCGTTTTGCGGGAACATCTTTTCGAGCATCGACTTTTTCACATTCATCAACTTTTCAAACTTACGCTGATGAAGGGTGATAAGGTGGTCGAGCTGTGTCAAATACTCGCCAATTCGATACTGTTCTTGCAAGCAGGGCAGTCTAAACTCAATGCTCATTAGGGTTTCTGCATTCAACTTTGCTCGACCGCCACCTACCAAAAGTGATTCAATATCTGATTGACTTATGGCAAAGGCAAGAAAGCTATTATCGGCAATTCCCGCCTTTCCTTGAAGGACGTGAGCGTGATTATTGACCCAAATACGCCCGTTTACGCATTTTACAGGGTAGTTTTTTAAGTCATTCGCTCCATCTTCAGCAACAAGGACAAATTCTCCATCGTGTGTAAATCCCTCCACATAATCCTGAATTCCGTTTGCACCATAATACGGCGTTGTTCCGTGAACTCGAAGATTTGCTGCAACAGGGATACGCAGATTATCAAAGCGGTCAGCAACATCTTGAACCTTACGCTGTTCCCAAGAAAAGCAAAAGAGCCGAGAAAAGCCTCGGCTCTTAAAATACTTACGCTTGGGTTGTGGTTTACGGCTTGCTGATTTCATGACCGCCGCTAAGGATAAATTCTCTGAGCGTTTTATTCAAACGAATCCGGACAAGGGGAAGTGCCAGACTGTCACCGAAAAAGGCTTTTGCTTTTTCAATATCAGCTGTCTTTACCAAATTGTCAAGTCGTCCGAATTCATTGATGTTGGTTTCATCAACTTTGACTGCCATCATTTTTCTGAGCATATCCTCATCAAGACCAAAAGTATCGGCAAACCTGTGAATCTGATCATCTTTTGCACGAGTCATATATTCGTTGATGTAATCACGAAGGCTCTTTCCGGGTTCAATGATGACATCACCAGTCTCAATATCGCGTAAGAAAATGTTAGCAAACTTTTGCTCCTCTTGAGTCAGGGAAGCAAAAGTATTGTGCAATTCCTGGCTTGCTTTTTCAACATCTGCAGGATCACCAACAGACAATGCCTTGCGATACTTTTCAAATCTCGAGTTCATATAGTCAGCATCGATATCGTCCGTGTCAATTGTTGTGATATATCCATCAATATCATACGGCAAATCTTCGCCATCCGGTGAGGGCTTTGGAGATGGGGGATCATCCGGTCCGGGTGATGAAAGTTCCTTATAACGCAGAACAAGAATCATGTATGTACGACGATCCATCATTGGCGAAAATGTTTCGACTTCGCCTGTTTCTTCGTCGATGATATTGTATTCGCTACACTCCCAAACGAATCCCTGTACTTTTGCAGACTCCAAGAAAGAATTGAATTCGCGGAAGAGCTTTGCGAACTTCTTGCGCTCCTCCACAGTTCCGGGGAGTTTTTCAAAATTCGTAACGTCCGCAGCTTCGAACAGATTTTTGATCTGTGTATACACCGCATTCATGCCTTCGATATTCTTGTCGAGCTTGCACACAAACATTCCAAGGGGTTTATCACCCGAATAGAGTTTGACTGCATTCTTGATATTCTGTTCCATCGTAAACGTAGCGCGGTAATACTTGATGGTGCCGAAAGGTTTGTCCTCTCCAAACAGACGATTGGTTCTTGAAAAAGCCTGGATGATATTTTCATAACGCAATATTTTGTCAAGGTACAAAGCATTCAACCACTTGGAATCATAGCCGGTTAGCATCTGATCAACAACGATGAGCAAATCAATCTGATCGTTTGGTGAATAGGCAATGCGTTCATAAGGCTTTTTGTGTGCCAAGCGGTACTGAATATCTTTTTTCATCTTTGCATAGGTAGGAATTGTAAAGGTTTGTTTGTATCTTGCGTTATAATCCTCGATGATTTCTTTTAACGCATCCTCTTTTACAATACCTTTACCGTTATTGTCGATGCTGGAATCAAACAGAGCGGTAACCTTAATATTCGGTACGAACTTTTTGAAAAGTCTGTAGTATTCTACTGCTTCGGGAATGCTTGCGGTAGCAAGTAACCCATGGAATTTGTAGTTGTGGCTGATGGATATCCAGTTGTCGCAGATATCCTGGATCACCATTTTTCGATGTTCTTCGGTGCGGTATTGTCCGCTTTCAAGAAGAAAATCTTCAATTCCGCGCACGCGCTTACCGGTTTCATCGATATAGCCCGCCATCGGAGCATCTTTCATGTAGTAATAATAGGTCTTCTGTTTTGCGGGATTGCCAAATACCTCACTGACAGAAGTTGCCTTAGCCTGTTCCAACGCAACCGCTTCGCGTGCATCCTTTTCTTTGAAAGTCAAAACTTTGCTTGGATCAAAGCCCAGGACATTTTTGTCACGTATACCATCAGCAATGCTATAGCGATGCAACTCATTGCCAAACACATCTGATGTTGTGCATCCTTTTTTTGTGTTTTCAAGTTGAATCGGAGTGCCTGTAAAGCCAAAGAACATAGCTTTGGGGAAGGTTTCTTTCACGGCGCGCATCATATCACCAAATGTATCGCGGTGGCACTCATCAACAATAAATACGACACGTTTGGCAGAAATCGCATCAATGTCGGCTTGCTTCAAGCCACTTTCTGCATCATCACGGAGGTTGCTCATTTTTTGAATTGAGGTCACTATCAGTGTGTTTGCAGTATCGTTGCTTTTCATTTTGGAAATCAACACAGTGGTGTCCTCGGTTTCCTGAATGGAATCGGTGGCTTCTGCAAAGCCGCGATATTCTCGCGCACTTTGCGTTCCGAGTTCAATTCGGTCTATCAGGAAGACTACTTTGTCGGCATCCTTTGAGTTTGCAATCAATTGTGCTGACTTGAACGAGGTCATGGTCTTTCCCGAACCGGTTGTATGCCATACATAACCACCAAGCTGATTGCCATACTCCCATTTGTTCTTGGCAACGGTATCGGAGATCTTATTAGCCGCATAGTACTGATACGAACGCATGACCTTTAAAACGCCGTCAGAGTCATCCGCAACCGTGTAGAAGCCGATAAGCTGATGCGCCATAGGAATGGACAGAAAAGAAGACGCCAACCGCTTCCAGTCATTGATTGGTTCGTTGTTGAAGTCAGCCCAATGGAAGTAGAACAGCGGATTGAACTTGCCGTCCGGTCCGGGATTGGCAAAATACACGGCTTCCTCCGGGTTCATTGCAACAAACACCTGAACCAAAGCAAACAGTCCGGTAAATACTCCTTCATGGGAGTATTTTTCAATTTGGTTAAATGCCTGTGAGATTGGAATTCCGGACTTTTTTAATTCGACATGAATCAGCGGCATACCATTGATCAAAAGCATGAAGTCTCCTCTTCGGTCAGGAAGCATGGAGGATTTAGCCGTGAACTTCGGCTGCCTTGCTATTTGATAACGGCTTTGACCTGCTGCAATTTCCTGCCGGTCATAGATTTTCAAGGACACCTCTTTACCGAAATGTGCCTTGTCATCTGGATTGTCACGCTTGATGGAAACACTCCTGCCGTTGATAAATCCATTCAGACGGAGCGGGGTATGCAGTTCGTTGATCTGCTCGAGAATCTGTTCCATCTCACCCTCTGTAAGAGGATAGTCGTTGAGGCGGTCTATGCTCCGATTGTTTTCAAAGAGGATGTTTGCCCAGTTTTGAAGAAGGTCTTTTTCGGTTTTATACTCAAGAACGGTTTTTTCCCAACCGCAAGAAGTTGTCAGTACTTGTATGAGGGCATCCTCGAAATCTGACTCCTTATTGAAAGCCATAATAAGTCCTTTCCGCCTCAAAAATTCGCTTTTTCAGGCTGTTTTTTATGATATTATCGGTGATTTGCTCACGCTGATGAAGGGTGATAAGGTTATTGATTTGATTTAGCAACACTCCGATACGACGTTGCTCGTCAATACTCGGTAGCGGAATCGGCATCTCAAAAAAAACAGCATCTTTTATTGAGAATCGATCAGATCTCGCACCGGAATCACCGTTAAAGTTCATAAATGAATGCCAATAATCACTTTTGAAGAACCATTCGAGATATTCAGTGTCGATATCATGTGTTCTGAAAACGGTGTAAAGTGGCGACATAACGCCATTTCGCCCAAGTTTATTGCGATTTATTGGTCCTACTGGTGCAGTAACTGATATGCGCGGGTTATAAACAAAATCCTCATTTCTAACCACATAATAACCGCCGATATTTTCTGCGTTTGAAATATCATGGTCAAAAAAGTCTCTCTGACTAATGATTCCGTACTCCGCAGAATTTGTGAATGTTTCACGCACCGTCAAATTACCATTCTTTTCAGTTACCTTGTCGGCAATTTCTTTTAGCTTACGCTGTTCCCAAACGAAAATCGGTTCTATTGAGGGAAGCAGAAAAAAACTGCGTTATGTTTTCGTTTTTGCTGTGATTTCGTGAGAAAAAGAGAAACATTTTTCTCACGAAATCCTCGACTTTTTAGCTAAAAAAGGGGCGATGAATTTTTATGCACGCTTTTTCGCCGGTTTCTACAGCAAAAAACTCACACAAACATCTTTTCAAGCATGGATTTCTTGATATTTTGCAGTTTTTCGAGCTTACGCTGATGAAGGGTGATAAGGTTGTCGAGATTAGTGAAAAAGGACGCTATCAGT
>ERZ827168.5644-NODE-5644-length-10225-cov-2.969420_pt1 | contig 10225 bp, 12 predicted proteins | sample MGYA00519868_ERZ827168 | MGnify/ENA primary metagenome ERZ827168 (study PRJEB31778, sample SAMEA3449271) | human gut metagenome | biome: human gut; feature: human-associated habitat; material: faeces | place: United Kingdom | collected 2010/2012 ...
GGGGCCAGCCGTGGCGGCGTGGGCCGTGTGTGCCTGCTGGGATAGCTGACCGGCGGCGGAGCATACCGGCCCGGCGCAGGCCGGAGCCGCCAGCCGATGAACAGCGCCAGCACCAACGCCAGCGAGCCAAGCAAACGCGCCCGCCCACCCATGCGCAAGGCAGGCAGCAGACCGCCAGCACCGCCAGCCAGGCAGAGGCCAGGCACCGCCCCGCCAGCGCCGCCAGCACCAGCAGAGCGCCAGCCAAGCAAACACGCCCACCCGCGAAGATACCAAACGCGCGAGACTTCTCCTCACCGCCATTGATAGCAATACACCCCCTCCTATACCCTCCCCCGGCCCGGCGGCGGGTCCTCCCGGCGCAGACGAGGACCTTTGCGGGTTCGAGAGCGCAAAAATTGATTAGGTGCGATGCATTTTTTTCATTTCCGGCGGGTCCGGGCGAAAAAATGGAGGGGGGTCAAAAAATATGGAACGCGCACGCGGGCGGGGGCGCGCGAGGGAAAAGGAACGCGGGCGGGTGTGAGATCGGGACGGGTATCATTTTCGCGGCGTCACGAAAATGGTGGAAGGAGCTGGCGCGGCGGAAGCTGCTGGGGCGCACGGATGGACCGCACGCGGGCGGGGGCGTTACGCCGGGGTGGTGATCTGGTACGCGGAGGGGCGTTTTGTTCCGGCGGGTTGGGCTTTTGGTACGCCTGGGAAAAATATTTTTCGGAGTTAGCAACTTTCGCAGGTTTTCCGTGTTACATTGATATTGTGCAGTAATGGCTCATGGAGAAATCCATGGGCCTTTTTCATTGGCGGGGGCCGCTGTGGTCGTGGAAAACCAGGCGGGGTTCGCATCCTTTACCGCTGAAAGGGTCAGGGTTCAAGTCCCCTCTGGCCGCAGGCGGCACCGAATGGAAAACGTCCTGCTGCCGCCGAAGGTCTGCGCTCATGCGCGGAAGTATCCGCTGCGCGGCGGAGGTAGGCGGAGCGGGACACGCTGCATACCGGGACGGGAGGAGCTGCGAGGCAGCCCGCCCCGGTCCCGGAATTATTACAGGGACGCGGAGGCGAAAGGATACCGGATAGACAGGGGTGAGAGCAAATGCCGAAGCGGAGCGAGAAACGAGACGCCGCCAAGGCTGAATACCTCGCCCGGAAAGGCCGGGGCGAACTGGTAGACCTCCGGGAGCTTGCGGAGGGCCTGGGCGTCAACTATCAGACCTTGCGCAACTGGAAGTCGGCGGATGAATGGGAGAAGGCGGAGCCGAAGAAGAAACGCGGCGGCCAGCCTGGGAACCGGAACAGCGCCGGACATAAAAACGCCGCCGGGAGCCACAAGGGCGCACCGGCGGGCAATCACAACGCAGAGAAGGATGGGGCTTACAGCACCATCTTTTTTGATACGCTGAGCGAAGCCGAGCGGGAGCTGGTGATGAATACGCCGGTGGGGAGCCGGGCGGCGCTGGAACACGAGATGCAGATACTCAAGTTCCGAGAGCACCGGATACTCACCAAGATCATCGAATATGAGCAGGCCCCGGAGGACGAGCTGTATTTGAACAGCGTGCTGGATATGCGCCAGCCTGCGGGCCGGGGCGACAAGAAGATAGACGGTGCCAGACAGCAGATGGGAATGTACAGCAAGGACAGCGCCTTTGCACGGGTGCTGAAATTGCAGGATGCCCTCTACAAGGTGCAGGGCCGCATCGCAAAGATCGCGGACAGCCTGCGGGCTTTGGAGGAGAACGAGAAGCGCCTGGAACTGGAAAAGAAGCGGCTGGAAATCCTGCGTATGCGGGCGACGGGCGTGGTGGAGACACCGGACCCGGAGACCGGCGAGGACGCGGCGGAGCTTTGGCCGGAGGGAACGGAGGATGCAGATGGACCCGAAACGGTTTGAAAACACATACACCTATCACGCGCCGAAGGGCGACCAGACGGCGCGCTATGAAAAGCTGAGGGCCAAGGCGCGGGAGCTGGCGGAGCTGATCGAGGCGTGCTGCCCGGACAGCCGGGAAAAGAGCCTGGCGCACACGAAGGTGGAGGAAGCGACTATGTGGGCCAACGCCGCCATCGCAAGAAACGAGTGACGCCATGCGCCTGTACACGAGCAAGGTGATCGCCGACTGGCTGGGCCTGACGGAGCGGCGGGTGCGCCAGCTCCGGGACGAGGGCATCATCGAGGAGCAGGCACCTGGCCTCTATGACCTGCGCGCCACTACGCGGCGGTACATCTCCTACCTGCGGAGCGGGAGCCTTGCCGACGAGCGGGCGGGCTTGACCCGCGCAAAGCGGGAGGCGGCGGAGATGGAAAACGCGCTGCGGCGCGGTGAGCTGCACCGGACGGAGGAGATCGAGAGCGGCATCAAGACGATGCTTTTGAACATTCGCGGGCGGTTCCTCTCTCTGCCCGCGAAGCTGTCCCCGGCTCTGGCGGCCATGGGCGGAGACCAGGCCAGCATCTTCGACGAGCTGAAACACGCCATTGACGAGACGCTTGAGGAGCTGCGGGACTTCAACGTGGCCTTTGCACAAGAGGAGGACGGGGATGGAGAAAAAGAAGAATAAGGACCCGTGCGCGGGCTGCGTGTGGAAGCTGTGGACAGGCACGAGCGAGAAGGTGCTGTGCTCCCTCCCTGTATGCAAGCGCGCCGAGTATGAGCGGATGCTGCGGGGCGAGAAGGAGCCGGACCATGAAGAAAAAGCGCCGGACGATTGAGCTTGCCCCGCAGACGGCGGAGATGTTCGCCAGATGTGTGGCGGTGCTGAAACCGCCGCCTGAGCTGACGCTATCCCAGTGGGCGGACACCTACCGGATGCTGAGTGCGGAGAACAGCGCCACGCCGGGCCGGTGGCACACGGACAACGCGCCGTACCAGCGGGAGATCATGGACGCCATCGGCGACCAGCACGTGCGCAAGGTCGTGGTCATGTCCGCCGCGCAGATCGGCAAGACGGCCATGCTGATGAATATGCTCGGCTACTATATGCACTACTACCCCGCGCCTGTGCTGGTAATGCAGCCGACCCTCGAAATGGGCCAGACGTTCAGCAAGGACTTCCTGGCTCCCATGATACGGGATACGCCGGTGCTGCGGGTGCTGGTAGACACCAAGAGCCGCTATTCCGGCAACACGATCTTGAAGAAGAACTTTCCGGGCGGCCACGTGACGATCATCGGCGCGAACAGCCCGGCGAGCCTTGCCAGCCGACCGATCAAGGTGCTGCTGTGCGACGAGGTGGACCGCTACCCGGCCAGCGCCGGAACAGAGGGCGACCCGCTGCTCCTGGCGCAGAAGCGCCAAACGACCTTTTGGGACAAGAAGACCGTTATCGTATCGACACCGACCATCAAGGGAAGCAGCCGCATCGAGACGGAGTTCCAGGAGACGACGCGGGAGGAATGGAACGTACCGTGCCCGAAGTGCGGGCATTATCAGCCCCTTCGTTGGGCCAACATCGTATTCGACCGGCACGACCTGAAAAAGGGCGTGCGCCACAAGTGCGAGCGCTGCGGGCGCGAAAGCAGTGAATACGCCTGGAAGGCCCAGGAGATCAAGGGGCATTTCGTGGCGGCAAATCCGGGCGCGGCGGCGCGGGGCTTCCACCTGAACACGCTGGCCTCCACCTTCTGCGGGTGGCAGGAGGTCGTGGAGAAGTTCCTGCTTGCCAAGGAGATGCTGGACCAGGGCGACCCGGAGAAGATGAAAACGTGGGTGAACACAGAGCTGGGCGAGACCTGGGAGGAGCCGGGCGAGCGGCTGGAAGACACCGAACTGGTGAACCGCCGCGAGGTATACGACGCCCAGGTGCCGGAGGATGTGCTGGTGCTGACGGCAGGCGTGGACGTTCAGGACGACCGCTTCGAGGTGGAAGTCGTGGGCTGGGGCGTCGGCAAGGAGAGCTGGGGCATCCGCTACCAGAAGATATACGGCGATATGCTCAAGGAACAGGTGTGGCGCGATCTGGACGCCTTCCTGACAGCGACGTTCAGCAAGAAGGACGGGACGCAGCTTCCCATCCTGTGCACCTGCATCGACAGCGGCGGCCACCACACCGATCAGGTCTACCGCTTCACCAAGGAGCGCTACGAGCGGCGCATCTTTGCCATCAAGGGCAAGGGCGGCCAGGAGGTGCCATATATCCGCAACCCGTCCACGAACAACCGCGTGAAGACACCGCTGTTCGTTTTGGGCGTAGACGCGGGCAAGGCGCTGGTGTATCAGCGCCTCAAGCACGAGCCGCCGGAGCGGAAGGGGCCGAACTACTGCCACTTCCCGCTGAACGAGGAGGCCGGATACGACGAGCAATACTTCCGGGGCCTGACCAGCGAGAAGGCCGTGGTGCGGTTCCGCAAGGGACGGAGCGTGACGGTGTGGGAGATCAAGGACGCGAGCTACAAGCGAAACGAGCCGCTTGACCTGCGCAACTACGCCACCGCTGCCTTAGAGATCGCAAACCCGGTGCTGAAAGGACCGGAGGAGACGGAGACAGAGCGGCGGCAGAGGGCAACCGGAAGACGCCGCCTGAGTGGAGGTATTTAACATGGCAGTTTTCAGCAAGGAGCTGTGCTCCAAGAAACTGAATACATGGCTGGCGGCGGAGGAAGCCGTGGCGACCGGCCAGAGCTATCAGATCGGGACCCGTATGCTGACGAGAGCCGACCTGAAACAAATCCGGGCGCAAATGGAATACTGGGCGGCGAAGCTGGCAGAGGCCGAAGCCGCTGAGACGACCGGCGGCAGAAACCGCCTGTACCATTTCGTACCCCGTGATGTGTGAGGAGGGCGGCCATGGCAAGGAACTTTATTGACCGCTGCTTCGAGGCCGTGGCCCCGGTCCATGCGGTGCGCAGGAGCGCCGCGCGGACGGCACTGCAATTTCTGAACAGCGGATACGGCAACTACGGCGCGAACCTGACAAAAAAGAGTATGCGCGGATGGGAATACCACGGCGGCAGCTCCAAGGAGGACATCGAGGACAACATCGACGTGCTGCGCCAGAGGAGCCGCGACGCCTACATGGGCGTGCCGGTGGCGGCCTCGGCCCTGAAAACGCTGCGCACGAACGTGGTGGCGGGCGGCCTGATGCCTGCGCCGCAGATCGACGGCGCATTTTTGGGCATGTCGGCGGAGCAGACGGAGGAGCTGCAGGAGAAGATCATCCGGGAGTTCTCCTTGTGGGCGGACACACCGGAGTGCGACATGGACGGGCTGGGCAATTTCTACAAGCTGCAACAGCTCGCCTACCTGGGCTACCTGATGAATGGCGACGCATTCGCGTCGTTGCCTATGTGCGAGCAGGTCGGCCAGCCTTATGGCCTGCGGGTGCGCGTGATGGAGGCGGACCGTATTTGCAGCCCGGACGGCTACGACCGGCTGGCTCCGTGCACGGTGCGAGGCTATGAGGTCCACAACATCGTACAGGGCGTGGAGACCAATGCGGAGGGCCGCGTGGTGGCCTACTGGGTGTGCAACCGGCATCCCCTTTCCGACACATCCATGCTGGGCAGCGGCCTGGAATGGACGCGCGTGGAGGCACGCGGCGAGCTGACCGGACGGCGGAACATCGTCCATGTGATCACACGGGAGCGAGCGGGCCAGCTACGCGGCGTGCCTGTTCTGGCCCCGGTGCTGGAAGCGCTCAAGCAGTTGGGACGGTACACGGAGGCGGAGATCAACGCGGCGGTCATTTCCGCCATGTTCACGGTGTTCGTGCAGCCCGCCACGGCGACGGATGATCGCCCGTTCGGCGAGATGCTGCCGGAGGATATGCTGACAGAACTGCCTGCGTTGCCCGGGAATCCGCCATACGGATTTCCGACGGTGAAACCGCCCTTGGTGTCGTTAGTATCGCCGGAGAAGCCGCCGCTCGGAGGAGTCGGTATATCACCCGACTGATCGCTTCTGTCGGGGAAGTTGCCGTTTCCTCGACCTCCGCCGGGGAAATTGCCGCCCATGCCGCTGCCCATACCGGAAGCGGAGCCGTATATCACATAGGGCTGAGAAGCGCTGAGATTCATGCCCATGCCGTTGCTGCCGCCTGCAGCAAGTACCGTGCCGCCGGAGATCGTTATTGTACCGTCGGCATCAAGAGGCTGATTGTCGGCGGTGTTTGCGCTCCATACGACAAGCGTACCGCCCGAAATCGTGAGACTGCCGTTAGAATCGACACCGTCGCCCGAGGTCGTGTCCATGACGAGAGTGCCGCCGTAGATGTTAATGGAGAATGCATATCCGGAAAGGTCGCTGTTTGCGGCGTTGAGGCAATCGTCGCTCGCGTGTATCGTGATGTTGCCGGAATATACGTTGAGCGTTGCCGCTTCAAGTCCGCCATGGCAGTTTTTGATATTTATAACGGGACCTTCGCCGTTTTCACTGCCGATATTCAGAATGTAATCACTGTGAATGGCGTCGTCGCCTGCGGATATTGTGATGTTGCCGCTTGTGACGTTAAGGAGCTGTTCGGCGTTTATTGCGTCGTTGACCGAAGCGGTAATATTAAGCGTCAAATCACTTATGGTCATCTGCGCTTCGCCCTCTTCATCGGTGGTCGCGCCGGATTTTATTCCGCTTTTGCCGTTTGCGGTGATGTTCAGTGTGCCGGAGCCGGAAAGAGTTACCTGTGAGCCGTCCTTGCATTTTATGACTGCGTTTTCGGCATAGGTATTGTCAGGATAATTGTCATCGTTGTTTTTCGCACTGTCTGTGAGGGCATTCACACTGCCGGAGGCAACGATTATCCTGACTTCGGTGGATTTGTTGCAGGCGATGGGAGCGGTGGTCGAGCTTGTCAGAGTCAAACCGCTTAGCACCAATGTCACACCGGTTGTTCCTCTTTTGACCTTGACCGAACCGTCAGCGCAGCTTCCGCTCAGAACATATGTGCCGGAGTCGTTTATAGTGAGTGAGGTGCCTTCGATCTTGTAGCCGTCATATGTTCCTTCGCTGGCGATTATACCGCCGTCGGTGAAGGTAAAATACGTTGCGCCGTTTGCTTGGTATTCGGCTGCAAGTGCCGTCGGTATACAGCTCATCACGGCAAAGAGTGCGGTAATGAGTGCGAGTGTTATTGAAATGATTTTACGTGATTTCATAGTTGACCGTCCTTTCGCGGTTTTTGTTTTGTGCCTTAATAATAACCGCCATACTTTAAGTCAAGCTAAAAAGAAAGGAAAACGGGAAAAATTTTCTCGGTTTGTTTTTTTGATGTGAGGGAAAATACCGTTGAGGTGTTTTTTATGAAACTGAGATCATTTATTGCGGCGTTTCTGGCGCTGACATTCATGCTGCCGTCGGCAAGCGTGGGTTTTGGTTCGGCAGACGGTATCATGTGTTCGGCAGAGAAAAACCGCGCGCCCGATTTCGTTGTCACCGATACGGACGGGAATGCCGTCACTCTGTCGCAGTTTTTCGGAAAGCCGATCGTGCTCAATTTCTGGGCGACGTGGTGTATGCCATGCGTCTACGAATTGCCCGACTTTGAAGAAGCGTTCCGTGAGTACGGAGACAGGGTCGTTTTCATGATGATAAATCAGACGAACGGTTACAGTGATACGTTTCAGGGAGTCAAGGATTATGCGGAAATATGCGGCTTCACGTTCCCTCTTTATTTCGATACGGAATCGTCGGCTACCGAACAGTACGGGGCGAATGCACTTCCGCTTACGGTGTTCATCGACAGTGACGGAAACATTCATATGTCCTATATCGGCATATTGGGCAGGGATGCGCTTGAAGAGCATATCAAAATGCTGTTATAAACGCTTTCTTTGCGGCGGATTAAAAGTGACACGGAGGAAGTGCTTTTATGACAGAGATCATTGCGCGGCGGGATTTTCCGCCGCTTTACATATGGATGGATGTTGCGTTTCCCGCTATTTTTGCGGGGTATGCCGGCGTTATCATATATAACCTTTTTCAGAAAGACAACAAGGCACGGATAAACATACCGTGGCTGCTTGCGATCGGTGTGCTGGTTCGGTTCTGATGGGAAGCCGGACTGCTTCTCGGCGGAATACGTCCCGCAGGCTTTAAAGGGATTGCGGAAAAGCTTCGCCCGCTTGTCATCAATTTGTTGCCGGAAACGAATCTCGGTATGCCGTATATTTATCTCATATATCTCGCATACAGCAGCAGATTCACGGAGGATATGCGGCGGCGCGGTGCTCGGCGGCTTCTTCTGCCGGACTACAAAGCTTTACAGCTGTAACGCAAAATGATTCAGCCGCATCGTTGACAGTGCTGAGGCCAAATACGTGCCGCCGGAGCGTATTGCCGAAAAAGGCTCTCAATTCCCGAAAAAATGCAGTCTGTCTTTGCTCATTGCATAAACAGGAGTTTTCTTCTCAGACTTTACGGCATCATGCCGACACGACTTCAGCTTTTTGCAATAAAATGTGCTCTGAAGTGAATAAAAATTCAAATTGGGTATTGACATTCCGAAAAAACGGTATATAATTATCTTGTTGTATAATCATGATTATGCAACTGACTCGAAGCATCATGAAAGAAAGGGTGACGATATGCCTCCGAAGGCAAAATTTACAAAGGACGAAATGATTAATGTCGCGCTCGCTATAACGCGCAGAAGCGGTATCGAAACGGTGACGGCGAGGAAAATGGCTACCGAGCTTGGCGTTTCGACACGTCCGATTTTCACATATTTCAAATCGATTGACGAGCTGAAACGCGCCGTACACGCACGAGCAATGTGTGTTTACAGAGAACGCATCAAGGAAGGACTGAACAGTGATATACCGTTTCTCGGCATCGGTATGCGTTATCTCGGATTTGCAAAGGATGAGCCGAATCTTTATAAGCTGCTGTACCTCAGCTCTGACAAATACAGCGACGGTAACAGTGCGATTGAGCTGGTGAAGTATACTCAGGAGCTGATACGCGATACGCTTATGAAGATATATAACATGACGGCAGAGCAGGCGGATCTCTATTACAACGCGCTCTGGCTTGTCGCAAACAGCCTTGCGCTTCTCATCGTGAACAACAGCTGTCCCTATTCCGACGAGGATATCAAGGCAATTTACGGTCGATTCAGTGTCAGCTATTGCAAGGCAATAAAAGAGATCCCGGGATTTACCGAGAATACCTATGACAAAGACGCTATCTTCAGCGAGATAATAAAGAAATAACATAAAACCGGCGCGGACCCCTTGAGGGAACGCGCCGGTTCTTTTACATTGTATAAATATTGCTGCCGGGGAGAATTTTCACACCGTTTTCGCCGAAAAGCTTTATTGCTTTGTCGTTGTCGTCGACGCGGAGGATGACACATGCTCTGCCCTCGTCGCGGGAAATGAAAGCATATGCGTATTCTATTTCGACGTCTCTGTCTTTGAGGACATTCAATGCCGATGCGAATCCGCCCGGTGTGTCCGATATTTCTATGGCGATCACGTCGGTCAGTCTAACTGTGAGTCCCATTGATTTCAGTGCCTTTTCCGCTTCGTCGGGTTTATCGACGATGAGACGGAGAATGCCGAAATCGGTGGTGTCGGCGATGGAAACGGCGCGGATGTCAATACCCGCGGCGGCGATGGCATCGATTATATCAGCCAGTCTGCCGGATTTGTTTTCCACGAAAATTGAAAGCTGCTTTACAAACACTTTGCGTTCCTCCTGTTTCGGTCAGATTATGTTTCTGTTATCGATAACGCGCTTTGCCTTGCCTTCGCTGCGCGGCAGGCTCATAGGCTCGACGAGCGTCACCTTTGCATGAATGTTGAGCGTCGACTGAAGCGCGTTTTCGATTGTCTTTGCATACGCTTCAAGCTCCTTGACGGTATCGAAGCCGGCACGGTCGGCAAGCTCAACCTTAACCTCCATTATATCCAGATTGTTTTTTCTGTCAACAACGATCTGATAATTCGGGATGAGTCCAAGCTCGGTGAGTACGTGTTCGACCTGCGACGGGAAGACGTTTATGCCGCGGATGATGAGCATATCATCGCTTCTTCCCTTGGGCTTTGTCATGCGTACAAGCGTTCTGCCGCAGGCACATTTTTCGTGTGTGAGGGAGGCGATGTCACGTGTGCGGTAGCGTATGAGCGGGAGGGCTTCTTTGCCGATGCAGGTGAAAACAAGTTCGCCGACTTCGCCGTCGGGCAGTACTTTCCCGGTTTCGGGATCGATTATTTCCGGATAGAAGAAATCTTCGTTTATGTGCAGTCCGCACTGGCATTCGCAGTCGAAGGCGACGCCGGGACCCGCGATCT
>ERZ827168.5646-NODE-5646-length-10224-cov-5.638804_pt1 | contig 10224 bp, 6 predicted proteins | sample MGYA00519868_ERZ827168 | MGnify/ENA primary metagenome ERZ827168 (study PRJEB31778, sample SAMEA3449271) | human gut metagenome | biome: human gut; feature: human-associated habitat; material: faeces | place: United Kingdom | collected 2010/2012 ...
TGCTTACACCGGCGACCAGATGATCCTGGACGGCCCCCACCGCAAGGGCGACCTGCGTCGTGCCCGTGCCGGCGCTCAGAACATCGTGCCCAACTCCACCGGCGCTGCCAAGGCTATCGGCCTGGTCATCCCCGAGCTGAATGGCAAGCTGATCGGCTCCGCCCAGCGCGTGCCCGTGTGCACCGGTTCTACCACCATTCTGGTGGCGGTTGTGAAGGGCTCCGACGTGACCGTTGATTCCATCAACGCCGCCATGAAGGCCAACGCCTCCGCTTCCTTCGGCTACAACGAAGAAGCCATCGTTTCTTCCGACGTGATCGGCATGAAGTACGGCTCTCTGTTCGATGCCACCCAGACCATGGTCACCAAGATCGACGACGACACCTATCAGGTGCAGGTTGTGTCCTGGTACGACAACGAGAACAGCTACACCAGCCAGATGGTCCGCACCATCAAGTACTTCGCGGAGCTGGGCTGATCGCAGCGTCCCGTTCTGTAAAATGCCAATAGACCGCGTCAGCGGCTGAACATGCGTTTTTCCCTTCTTCCGTTTCATCGGAAGAAGGGTTTTTTATGCCGATTTGCAGTCTAAAAACACAGCAAATGTTTTCATACAAGATTGATTTACGTACCAATCTATGATATGATGCTGACAAGGTTTTCCCAATACTTCCCAATATCCCATGGAAAAACACGAAGGTGGGCTGACGGATGCGGAAAAAGTGGCTGATGATTTTAGTACTGTGTCTGATTCTGGCAGGGATGCAGACCTCAGTGGCAGAGGATTGGTTCAAAAATCTCTCTTTGGGAACCCCGTCGGACGATTTGAGTCCGCACCTTACCACGTCGGGCGTGAATACAGTATTTGGTCTTGTTCCTGTTGATTTGATCGACAGCCGGTTTTATCCGGAAAACGATAACGGCATTACCAGACAGGTAGAGGACGGAAGCGTGATCTATTGGGTTGACAAGGATCGCACTTCCAAGGTCGGCAGTTCCAACATTCAAACGATCCTCAAACTGCCCGAGGGCACCGTCAACGTCAAATGCACGGACGAATCAGGTCAGGTCTATATGAATCAATCCCCCTGGTTCGATTATACTTCGGGGGATTCCCGCCTGACCCTGAATATCCGGCACAAGCAGGGCGAACATATTTTGGAAGGCATTGCCAGCATTTGCGCGACCTACCAATTTCTGGATCAAAACGGAAAGTCCCTGAAGGGCAGCGGCCAGTTGACAATCTACCGTTTCTGTACAGACGACGGCAAGGTCTGTCTGGATTATTTGAACGACAGGGCCTGGCAGTCCATTCCCGCCGATCGCTTTACCTGTTCTACCGATTTTGGCGGTGGCACGGTGGTGATCACCTATCAAAATGGTTTGGCTCATATTCAAGCCATGCAGACAGGCAATGTGAGCGAAGTGGCCGCCCATCAGCTGCCCGGAGCGCTCAAGCACTATGCGGTAGCGGCCTATCCGGGCGCTGCGTCTTATCAGCTGACCTATCTGGATTCCTCGAGTGCGTTCGATGAAGCGTCGGCGCAAAGCAATCAGCAAAAGCTGGATCAGCAGCTCAGCCAAATGACCCGCATGCCCCTTAACGGCGGCTCCGTTGACCTCATCCTCCATGAAAGCGACCGTATTTTCCAGCACGCCTACACGTCTCAATATCAGGCGAACCTGTATGCCGTTGCGTCGAAAACTCAGCCGGGTCAGGCCACCCTGTGCGCGATTCGCTGGTATGACAGTGCGGGCAATGCGTTGATGACCGAATGGTTTGCCGAAAATGCGGAGGAAATCGCACTGCATCCCAACACCTATGTCTACGAGAAGGCAGAGGACATCCCCGGCAAGTTGGACGGCCCGGCGGTGATCAGCCCCGGCGGCAAAAAGCTCCTGTCCGCAGCATTCCGTCCCCAGACGGGTGACAATTCTTATGTAGTGGATCTGGCGCTGTGGGATAAAGAAGTCAACGCCATTCAGACTTTTGATGAGACCGCCGGTGAGCAGGGAATCGAAATTTACCTGCCCTATCCTCAGGGACACAGCTATGGAATGCCGTTTACCTATCGTGTCATCCATTATTTTTACGATGATCTGACCTGGTACGAACCTGTCAGGGATGTGACCGCCGAAAAAGAAGGAATCCGTTTTCGGGTCAATAGTCTAAGCCCCATTGAGCTTAGCTGGAAGACTGCCGAACAACCGACGCCTACCCCTACCCCGGCCTCTCCCCCGCCCCAGACCGGCGACAGCGTCCCGATGGAATGGCTAATTGGACTGTGCCTTACCAGTCTGTTTGCCATTGCCCTGCTGGCTTTCAAAAAGAAAAAGGCCTGACGGAAAACATTTTCCCCCGCTTTCTCATAGGAGAAAGCGGGGGTTTTCTATGTAAAACCAAATTTTGTGTCGCAGTCAGCAGCGCGGATAAGCACGCGTTTCATTGGTCAATCCAAGCAGGTAATCGACCGAAGTGTCATAGTATTGCGCCAGTTGTATCAAAACATTGATCGGAATTTGCCGGCGTTCTGTTTCATATTGAGAATAGGTATTTTGACATATATGAAGATAAGCGGCGAGCGTGCTCTGGGATAAGTCGTGATCCTCCCGGAGATCCCTCAGCCGCATGCGTTTCACCTCTTATTTTATTACTTTATAACTTATAATATTGATTGTTTACATTTATCTCATTTTGTGATAATATGACACTGTTTGGAGCAATAACGGCTCTCTCAACGTGCTTCACTCAAGCAATAAAATCAAAGTCACATTCCAAGAATCCATTCTAAAAGGAGCGTTTTCCTTCATGAAAAAGCTGGTTGCGTTGATTCTAACTCTCATGCTGATTCTCAGCTTTGCTACCGTAAGCTTCGCAGCTTCAACGAAAGGTACAGCGGTAGCCGGTACTTCTAAATCCAAGACAGCAACCTCGCTGAACCCCAGCACTTGGACGTCTGACATAACGCTTTCTCTGCCCAGCGCAGAAGAAAAGCTGGAAACCGATGTGGTGTTCGTGCTGGATGGTTCTTCTTCTGCTGATACCGATGTAGTGAGAGCGTCTCTTTCCCTTCTGAATGCATTGAAAACGGCTGCCGGGGATAGCGGCGCTGCCGTGAATGTCTGCGTTGTGAAGTTCAAGCGCCGGGCTTTCAAATCCGCCTGGTTTGATCTTGCGACGAATTTTGAAGCGATAAAGGCAGCTCTGGAAGATAAATATTCCGGCGGTACAAATATCCACGCCGGCCTTTTGGCCGGTAAGGAAGCCTTGGGGGAACATCAGAATATTCCTTCCAATAAAAAATACCTGGTTCTGGTTTCGGACGGTTCCACCTATCTGTACAGCAAGGATGGGAATTGGGCAAGCGACACGCCGTTTACCCGTTCTTATTATACCAAAGAAAATTATAAGGGTTTTGCCGGCGGTTATTGGGATAATGGACTTTATGAGCCGAATAACTATCCTGAGGTCAATGTTGCGCGTCCCAAAAACACATCTGATGTAGCTGCTTGGCAGGCATATCTGAAAGATGTGGAAGCCAGAAATCAGGAAAGCAACGGCGATCAATATGATTATCATTGCGAGTACGATAAAAACTTCAATCAGGGCCTGCCCAGCGACGACTTTAAGTCTCAGCCCTGTAATAAGCGGACTGCCAACAATCGGGATATGGCGTTTTATTATGCCGACCAGGTTTGGCAGCAAATCAAGGAAGCGGGATATAACGCCTACTCTGTTGCAACAAAAGACGGCTCGGCAGGCGAAGGAAATGCCGATGATTCGCATTGCTTTATGAATTACTTGAATGGAGGAAAAATTTTAAATTTCTCCGATATTCAGAATGAGATTCTTTACGCCGTAGACGCCGGTTCCTACGTCACCGACTACATGGGGTATGTGAAGGGTGACTACAACTTCGATCTGGTCAATGAAGCAGCGAAGCTTTATGTTACAGTTGGCGAGAAAAAGCTGAATGCTGTGAAGATCAGTGAGAACGTCTATGGCTTCGGTAAGCATGAAGCCGGGGACGGCGGCGCTTCCTATGACTACGTTCTGACTTATACTCCCGCAGAAGACGGAACTGAAAACTTCCGCTGGGATATCAATGTTCCCGTTACCAACCTCCGTTATGTGCAGCTGCACTATACCGTCAAGCTGATGGCTCCCAAGACTGCCGTTGGCACCTATGGAATTTATGATCGGGACGGCAGCAAGGGATATGACGGCCTTTATACCAACAATCAGGCTACGCTGTATCCGAAGGCCACCGACGCAGAGGTCGTCGGCAAGGGAGAAGACTTCCGGAAGCCCACGGTTTCCTACACCGTTGCCTCTGTTCCCCAGACTGGCGATACAACGCCTCTGGGTATGCTGCTGGCTTTGGCCGGTCTGGCCGCTGCGGCGCTGTTTATCCTGAACGCCGGACGGAAGCAGCATCCATAAGTTTTTCCTCCATTTTTTCTATGGCTGCGGCTCATGTAGGCCGCAGTCTTTTTTTCTAACAAAAGACCCGTTCTTCTGATCGTTTTTCCCGTTTGTTGTAGTATAGGAAAGAGCGGCTGACCCCGAAGAAGGAAAGCGCAAGCATGATGAAGCGGCAGGAAATAAGGGCATACATTATTTTGTGTCTGCGGGCGCATTCAAGCGCCTCCAGATTCAAAAAAACGCTGTTTTTCCTTTTTCAGTCTGCCGCCAAAAAAGCGGACTTGTGTGCGGCCAACCAGTCATTGCAGCACATTTTTCTCTCCCCCCATGCGCAAAAAGCGGGCCGATCCCCCATCAAAATATTGACAAATCTCGCTTTTCCAACTATGATGGACGGGTATCGAATCGGAGGAGGAATGAACACCATGGCAGCATTGACGATGGATAAACTGGTTGCGCTTTGCAAGGGGCGCGGCTTTATTTTCGCCGGCAGCGAAATTTACGGCGGTCTGGCCAACAGCTGGGACTACGGCCCGCTGGGCGTGGAATTCAAAAACAACGTGAAAAAGGCCTGGTGGCAGAAGTTCGTTCAGGAAAGCAAATACAACGTGGGTCTGGACGCGGCCATTTTGATGAACCGGGAAGTCTGGGTGGCTTCCGGCCACGTGGGCGGCTTCAACGATCCGTTGATGGACTGCAAGGCCTGCAAAGCCCGCTTCCGCGCAGACAAGCTGATTGAAGATTTCACCAAGGGCGAGGAGACCGGCGACGGCTGGACCAACGAGGAGCTGGAAAAGTACATTGCCGAGCATGACATCGTCTGCCCCGTGTGCGGCAAGAAGGATTTTACCGGCATCCGCCAGTTCAACCTGATGTTCAAGACCCACGCGGGCGTGACGGAGAACGCCACCAATGAAATTTACCTGCGGCCCGAGACCGCGCAGGGCATCTTCGTCAATTTCCCCAGCGTCATGCGCTCCACCCGCAAGAAGCTGCCCGCCGGTATCGCTCAGATCGGTAAATCCTTCCGCAATGAGATCACCCCCGGCAACTTCATCTTCCGGGTACGCGAGTTTGAGCAGATGGAGCTGGAGTTCTTCTGCAAGCCCGGCGAGGATCTGGAGTGGTTCAACTACTGGCGCTCCTACTGCCGCGACTGGCTGCTGAGCCTTGGGATGCAGGAGGATCACCTGCGTCTGCGGGATCATGAGCCCGAGAAGCTGGCCTTCTATTCCAAGGCCACCACGGACTTCGAGTTCCTGTTCCCCTTCGGCTGGGGCGAACTGTGGGGCGTGGCCGACCGTACCGACTACGACCTGACCCAGCACCAGAATCATTCCGGCAAGAGCATGGAATATCTGGATCCCGTCACCAACGAGAAATATATTCCCTACTGCATCGAGCCTTCTCTGGGCGTGGACCGTGCCGTGCTGGCCTTCCTGTGCAACGCCTATGAGGAGCAGGAGCTGGAGGGCGGCGACGTGCGTACCGTGCTGCACTTTCATCCCGCGCTGGCGCCCTTTAAGGCCGCCGTGCTGCCCCTGCAGAAGAACAAGCTGGGTGCGCTGGCCAGCGGCATCTACGAGAAGCTGTCCAAGAGCTTCATGGTGGACTACGACGAGACCGGCTCCATCGGCAAGCGCTACCGCCGTCAGGACGAGATCGGCACGCCGTTCTGCATCTGCGTGGACTTCGAGACCGAAGAGACCGGCACCGTTACCATCCGCGACCGCGACACCATGCAGCAGGAGCGCGTGAAGGTGGACGATCTGGAAGCCTACATTGCCCAGCGGGTGAAATTCTAAATCGTGTCCCCTTTTTCGGGCGTGGTCAGGTCTCTGACTGGCTTTCACCGCCCATTTTCCAAAACCGAACATACGAGTTCCGGCGGGAAAATGCCGCCGGGTTCTCGAAGCTACGAGGGACGGCTCTGTGAACGGGCCGTCCCGTCGCGTGAAGGAGGATTTCCATGTCCCTATCCGCTTGGGATCAGCGCCAGAGCCGATGGAACCGGCTTCATCTCTGCGTTGTGCTGCTGTGGTTTCTGGCCCTGCTGCTGGAACGCTTTGTAACGGAAAGAGGAACGCTGCTGATCCAGAATGTATTGATCCCCCTCAGCTTTCTCACCGCAGGCGGGTGGATGTTCCGCCGCCGGGAAAAAGTCGGGGCAGACTTCTGGCTTTTGGCCGGTTTCCTTTGCTGGTACGCCGTCACCCGTATTCTGAACGGCTGCCATTACCTGCAGGATGAAAGCGGCTTCCTGCCAAGGCTTGCCTGCTTGATTCTGGCGATCTATCCACTGGCCGCGGAATGGAAAGCGGATCGCCGGGAAAAGGCGTTTCATTTCTGTCTGGCTCTCTTCACGGGCGTTCTGACCATACTGGCGTGGGTCTCGCTGTACGCGGCTATTCGCGGGGAGCCGGTGCAGCCTTTTTCCTTCGCCCGGGTCATCGGCTTTAACGATGTTTACGGCGCTCGGCTGAATCTTTGGGATCTGCACCCCAACGTGACTGCGGCGATCTTCGTGGCCGGTTTCGGAATGAGCCTGTGCGGCGTCTCCCTCGCCCGGCGCTGGCCTGCCAAAGCGGCCTATGCCGTGGCCGCCGTCAGCTTGTTTGCGGCGGCCAGCCTCACGGTCAGCCGCACGGCCATGATCGCCGCCTCGCTGGAAGCCGCCGGTTTCGTCTTTCTGCTGATCGCCGGGCGACTGCCTTCAAAAAGAAAGGCGCTATGCGTTGTGCTGGCCCTGCTGCTGGCCTGCGGCACAGCCTACGGAGCCTACAAGGGTTATGAAGCCATCGTCAGCGGCGTTGCGTCGGCGAGTCGGGCTTTGCAGCACGCGGCAGAAACGACGCTTCCCACGGCCCAGCCGGAACTGTCCTCCGCCGATACGCCGGAAGACTCCGTCTCCTCTGCGGCTGATTCGATTCCCGCCGTTTCGCAGACAGAGGACAGTTCTCCCGCCAACTCGGCTGGTGAGGGGATCATTCCCCAGAACCGGGAACTGACGCAGGATCTTCTCACCCTGACCGGGCGTACCAACGATATTTACGGCGCGGCGCTCCCCGTTCTCAAGCAGCGCCCCTCTATCCTGCTGACCGGCAGTCTGGACGGCGAAACCATCGGCATCGCCACCCGCATGGCCGGGCGACCGCTGTATCACTGGCACAACTCTCTGCTGCAAACGCTGATGCTCACGGGCATCCCCGGTTTTCTGGCGGCTGCGGCTTTCCTCGTGCTGGTGGTAATCGCAGGCGTGCGAACCTTCTTCTCCGGCAAAGCGCCGCTGTACCGGCAGCTGCTGGTACTGCCTGTGGCCGGGCTGTGCCTGCAGGGGATGCTGGAAAGCTACCTGTTCTGTCAGGTGGAATTGCCGTTTTACTTCTTTCTGGTTCTTTCCGGCTATCTGCTTGCCTTTGACAGGGAAAACCGGGTACGCCGAAAATAAGGCCCACCCGCGGCAGCGTTCTGCCGCGGTTTTTTCGTATTTGCACCCTTTTCCCCCTTCGTGGTATAATAAATCGTTGCGGCTTATCGCCGGTTGTCATCGTCCTCGGTGCTGTGCACCCTTTTATAAAGAGATTTGGAGTGGTTAAACCTCATGGCAAAGAAGTATGACGCCAGCAGTATTCAGGTTCTGGAAGGGCTGGACGCAGTACGGATGCGTCCGGGCATGTATATCGGCTCCACCGGCAGCCGGGGTCTCCACCATATGCTGTGGGAAATCGTGGACAACGCCATCGACGAGGCCATGGGCGGCTATGCCCATCATGTGAAGGTCACCCTGTACAACGACTGCTCCGCCAGCGTGCAGGACGACGGGCGGGGTATGCCCGTGGACATCCACCCCACCATGGGCGTCAGCGGCACCGAAGTCATCTTCACCAAGCTGCACGCGGGCGGCAAGTTCAATAACGAAAACTATGCCTACTCCGGCGGTCTGCACGGCGTGGGCGCGTCCGTGGTCAACGCGCTGAGCCGTTGGACCACCGTGGACGTATTCCATGATTTTAAGCATTATCAAGCCCGCTTCGAAAGCGTGACCGACCCGGCCACGGGCAAGATCACCGCCGGCCACACCGTGCAGCCCCTGAAGCAGCTGGGCAACACCCGGCAGCGGGGTTCCTTGATCCGCTTTCTGCCGGACGACCGGGTGTTTGAGACCATCCAGTTCAATCACGATACCGTTTGCCGCCGTCTGCGGGAACTGGCCTATCTGAACAAGGGACTGGCCATCACCTTTACCGACGAGCGCATCCCGGAAAAGCCCGCGGTTTCTGCCGAAGTCGACGCGGACGCGGCGGAGGAAAATGCCGAGAACGCCGCCAGCGCGCCCCAGCGCACTCAGACCTTCCTGTTTGAGGGCGGCATTCTGGACTATGTGAAATACCTGAACGAGGATAAGACCCCCCTCCACGACGAGCCCATCTACATCGAGGGCAAGCGGGAGGACGTGATCTTCCGGGCGGCCATCCAGTATACGGACAGCTACACGGAGAATGTGTTCTCCTATGTCAACAACATCCCCACCGGCGAAGGCGGCAGCCACGAAACGGGCTTCAAAGCCGCCTATACCAAGGTGATGAATGATTTTGCCCGCCGTCTGGGGGCGCTGAAGGACAAGGATCCAAATCTGGGGGGCGACGACTTCCGGGAGGGCATGACCGCCGTCATGGTGGCCATGGTCAAAAATCCCCAGTTCGAGGGGCAGACCAAGGGCCGTCTGGGCAATACGGAAGTCCGTCCGCTGGTGGAGGCCATCGTGACCCAGCAGCTGACCGCCTATTTTGAAAACCTGAAAAATCAGGAGCTGTGCCAGAAGCTGGTGGAAAAGGCCGTCCGCGCCGCCCACGTCCGGGAAGCCGCCCGGAAGGCCCGGGACGTGGCCCGCACCAAGAACGCGCTGGAGGCCGCGCCGCTGGTGGGCAAGCTGGCCAGCTGCACCGGGCGCAAGCCGGAGCTGAACGAGCTGTTCATCGTAGAGGGCGACAGCGCCGGCGGCAGCGCCAAGCAGGGGCGCGACCGGCGCTTCCAGGCCATACTGCCCCTGCGCGGAAAGCCGCTCAACGCCGAGAAAAAGCGCATCGACCAGGTCTTGCAGAACGAGGAGATCCGTACGATAATAAGCGCGCTGGGCGCGGGCATAGGCGAGGACTTCAACCTGGACAACCTCAACTATCACAAGGTCGTCATACTGTCGGATGCCGACCAGGACGGCGGACACATCCGCGCTATACTCCTGACCTTCTTCTTCCGTTACATGAAACAGCTCATAACGGACGGGCATCTGTTCATCGGCATGCCGCCGCTCTACAAGGTCCAGAAAAAGGACGTGGTGGAGTACGTCTACAACGACGAGCTCCTTCCCGCGGCGAAAGCGCGCGTGGGCAGGGGCGCCGCGATACAGCGATACAAGGGGCTGGGCGAGATGAACGCAGAGCAGCTCTGGGAAACGACGATGGACCCCAAGCGCCGCACGCTCATGCAGGTGACGCTGGAAGACGCGGCCACGGCGGAGCGTCTGGTGACCACGTGGATGGGCGATTCGGTGGAGCTGCGCCGCAACTACATCATCGAGAACGCCAACTTCAACAAGATAGACGATTTCGTCAAAGACTGAGCGCGGAGAGCACAACATGGCAGATACAACAGAAAACAACGTCACCCCGGAGGGCAGGATACTCATAAAGAGCATGGAGGACGTCATTGCCGGAATTTCTCTGTACCGTCCGGGACCCATGGACTTCATTCCCCAGTACATCAAGGGTAAGGATCACCCGGAGAGCATCACCTACGAC
>ERZ827168.5649-NODE-5649-length-10219-cov-3.089630_pt1 | contig 10219 bp, 10 predicted proteins | sample MGYA00519868_ERZ827168 | MGnify/ENA primary metagenome ERZ827168 (study PRJEB31778, sample SAMEA3449271) | human gut metagenome | biome: human gut; feature: human-associated habitat; material: faeces | place: United Kingdom | collected 2010/2012 ...
CCGGTTGTCGAGACTAAGGCGTATGTCAGACCTGTGAGCGGTGAGATAATGGTGGGATTTTCGCTTGACACTCCGGTGTATTCCGCAACACTCAAGGATTGGCGTATTCACGACGGTATTGATATAGCGGCAGACCTTGGCACAAACGTTGTTGCCGTTAATGACGGCGTTGTCGAAGCCATAGAGTCGGATGACCTTTTCGGCGTAGTTGTCACTATTAAACATACCGACGGTAAAAAAAGCACCTATGCAAATCTTGAGGACAGCGTTGAGCTGGAGCAGGGGCAGATAATAAACCGCGGCGATATAGTCGGCAAGGTAGGGAACACCGCTGTTTACGAGATATCCGACGGTCCTCACCTGCATTTTGAAATGTCGGAAAACGGAGAAAAAATCATAACTATAACCGAAGGAAGCAAAATAACAGCTGTCACGATACTTATAAAAAACACAAAAAATCTTTTCACGAATGTTTGTCCTCCCCACATATAATCCGTAAATTATATGCAGAGCGAAAAAGCATTATTCATCATCGGGAACAAGTTCTCCTATTGGGGATGTTGCTCTCGGTGCAGGCGGTTTTGTTGCCCAGTTAACACCCGAGGTACTCTCCTCTGTGGAAGCATACCAAAACGAGGTTTTAAAAATACTTCCGAAATTCAGCGTTTCAAAAATCGCGTCGCAGCTTTTCAGGCAAACCCCGAAAACAACCAGCAATACAAGCAGACCGCTTGTGAGTGTTATGATATGTCTTTCGAACTTATCGAGGACTATCATTAAAAACATCAGTACAAAAATTACTACAGCAACAATCTGAGCTATTAACATTTATCAGTACCGTTCACCTTTCCGATGTAGGTATCACCCTGCATACTATATTATTCTATGTAAAAGGACAGAATTCCTGTTAAATAAGGAAATATCCTGTAAAAAAAACGAAACTTTACATATGATAACATAAAATCCGATAAAATGCAATAAAAAAAGAGGAGAATAAAATATGGACGGCACACATACAATGCAGTGAGGAATGGCAGGACTGGAGATTCGTATGGAATATTCCGGAGGCCGGACAGGGATGATCCGGGCATTGGCTGCAGCGCAGGTACTCGCATGGCTCATTACAGCCGCATTGCTTTTAGTGATGGCATTTGTCATGTGGAAATTTCAGCCGGATATGGGAAAATTGCAGCTTGGCATTTATGGCATTTATGTGCTTGCATGCCTGTTCGCAGGACGATATACGGGAAAACGGAGAGCGCGCAGAAAATTTTTGTGGGGGATGTGCTCCGGCATGCTGTATTTTGGAATTCTGGCCGCAGTATCTGTGCTTTCAAAGCGTACGGTACAGCCCGATGCGCTGCACCGGGTACTTGCGCTTGCATTTTGTGCGGCTGGAGGGATGCTCGGGGGTATGACGGCATAAAATGCTTTCTTTTTCTGGAAAACTGTGCTATAGTGTGGGATGATAAAAGAGTCTTTGCTATTTCTGGCAATTATCCCATTTGTTTTTGCGGGCAGCGAGTCGAGACGTGATGCCTGCATTCATTTCAAAGTCGTTTGATTCCCGTAATTGCAGACTTATAAGAAATTTTCTGGCAGGCAGTGCCCTGCTTTGCTCCGTGGAAAGTTCTAATTGTATGAAATCCGATCATGGTCGGACTGGATTTGGTGCTGATTCATTAGAAAGAGGTATTTATGAGAGAAAAATATGAAACGCTTTCGCTTGCTACTTTGAAAGAGCTGGCGAAGGGGAGAGGAATGCGCGGCATTTCTACCTTAAAAAAGGGAGAACTGATCGAGGCGATGCTCCGGCAGGATGAAAAAGACGCCGCAAACAAAGATATTGCCGCTGCGCCATCCGTGACGCGGCGGGAAAAGGCGACGGTGGTGCGTGGAAGAAGGCCGTCCGCATCAGAACAGGAGAAGGCAAAGGCGGATGCAGGGACTGTGCCGGAAGCGGGAAAGGCGGAAACAGCAGGAACGTCAGAAGAAAGAGATACCGCATCCGCGGAGGGCAGACAGGAGCTGCGGCCACAGACGAATGGCAGTCTGTCCGGGGAGACACACAACATCCGGACATCCGGCAACCGTACCTGGAACAATCCGGCAAGACGGATGAATGCGACACCACGTCCGGAAAATGCACCGGAGCGTGGCAGAAGAAACGGCATGCAGCAGGGACGGACGTATGTGGCGCGTACACAGCAGAATGCGGATAGCTCCGAGCAGCCAAGAGCCGGAAGGGTACAGCGGAACTATACCGAGCGCAGCAATTATGCAGGGACAGGCAGTACGCGTCCACTTTCTGCGATGGCCGCAAATGAAGAGCATACCCGTGAAGCTGCTCAGGCAGAACCGCGTATGAACCGCGAGGAGCGCATACCCCAAGAGCCGTCCGGCACGGTATCTATGGTCGTCGGGACGAATCCGGAGCAGGAAAGCCGTTCGGACCGCCCGCCGGCAGACATCCAGCAGCTCGACAGCGGGCAGGAGGTATCCGGTATCCTTGAGATGGTGGAGGGATATGGGTTTCTGCGCCGTGACAATTATATGCCGGGAGAAAATGACATTTATGTTTCGCCGTCACAGATCCGTCGTTTTAATCTGAAGACCGGAGACATTGTCTGTGGCAACACCCGTATCAAGACGATGCAGGAAAAATACAGTGCTCTTTTATATCTGAAGTCAGTCAATGGGATGCCGCCGTCCGAGGCAACGCGTCGCTACAATTTTGAGGATATGACACCGATCTTCCCGGATGAGCGTCTCTGCATGGAGCGCGGCTCCAGGGCGGTCGCAATGAGGATCGTCGATCTTTTTTCACCGATTGGCAAGGGACAGCGCGGCATGATCGTGTCACCGCCAAAGGCCGGAAAGACTACACTTTTAAAAGATGTGGCGCGTTCTGTTTTGCAGAATGATCCGGATATGCAATTGATTATATTACTGATTGACGAGCGTCCGGAAGAGGTCACAGACATCAAGGAGGCCATTCAGGGTGATAACGTGGAGGTCATCTATTCAACGTTTGATGAGTTGCCGGAGCATCACAAGCGTGTCTCTGAGATGGTCATCGAGCGGGCAAAGCGCCTTGTGGAGCACCGGAAAAATGTGACGATCCTTCTCGACAGCATCACCCGGTTGGCGCGCGCATACAACCTGACGGTTCCGCCAAGCGGACGTACGTTATCCGGCGGCCTCGATCCGGCGGCGCTGCACATGCCGAAGCGCTTTTTCGGAGCGGCCCGGAACATGCGGGAGGGCGGAAGCCTGACGATTCTGGCGACTGCGCTTGTCGATACCGGAAGCAAGATGGATGACGTCGTATATGAGGAGTTTAAGGGAACCGGCAATATGGAGCTCGTGCTCGACCGGAGGCTCTCTGAAAAGAGGGTATTTCCGGCAATCGATATCCCGAAGTCCGGTACGCGTCGCGAGGATCTGCTGCTGACAAAGGAAGAGCAGGAGGCTGTCTACATCATGCGCCGTGCCTTAAACGGTATGAAGTCCGAGGAGGCGGTCGAGAATATTTTAAATATGTTCGTCCACACGAAGGATAATCAGGAGCTCGTCGCGCGCGTCCGTCGGCAAAAGTATGTATAAAAACTGCTTGCAATTTTACTGTTGTTATGCTAGAATACGAATGTTGTTTTATACACATGAACTGCAGGGACTTGCAGGGATAGCCCGGGATAGCTTGCCGTGGCAACATCAGAGCGGCATTGGCCGGGAATCGGCTTCGCCAAATGAGGCGCAGTCAGCAGTTCACAAATAAAAAAGAAGAGGTGAAAATCATGAAGGAAGGAATCCATCCGAATTATTATCAGGCAACTGTTACCTGCAACTGTGGCAACACATTTGTGACAGGTTCCACAAAGAAGGACATTCACGTTGAAATCTGCTCCAAGTGCCATTCATTCTATACCGGTCAGCAGAAGGCTACGACAGCTCGCGGACGTATTGAGAAGTTCAATAAGAGATACGGTATCGAATCTAAATAATGCAGAAAAGATAAGGATGAGATTGAAAAATCTCATCCTGTTTTTGAATTATGGAGGAAAATAAATGAAGCCATCCGGCATTGGAGGTCAGGCCGTCATTGAGGGTGTCATGATGCGCAACGGCGGGGAGTATGCCGTCGCCGTCCGTACCCCGGAAGGCCAGATCGTAGTAGACAAACAAAAATGCAGCAGCAACAAAATTCAGAATAAGAAATTTGCGAGGCTGCCAATTATCCGTGGCGTGATCAATTTCTTTGATTCTATGATCCTTGGAATGAAGTCTTTGATGTATTCGGCTTCTTTGTTCGCGGAGGAGACCGAGGAGGAAAAGGCGGAGCGCGAGGGGAAGGCGCGGAAAAAGGCTGCCGCGAAGGCGGAGAAGCTGCGGGCACAGGGCAAGACAGCAGAAGCGGAGCAGGTGTTGAAAAAATGCGAGGAGAAGCTCGCAAAGGAGGCCGGTCAGCTGCACGCGGAGGCGGAGAAGGAAAAGCAGAAGAAGGATGACGATGTGCTGATGACACTGACCGTCGTATTTTCACTCGTCGTATCGATCGCCCTGTTTATGATGCTCCCTTACTTTATATCCAGATGGATGCGGACCGTCATTCACTCAGAGATTCTCATCGTGATCGCGGAGGGCATCGTGCGGCTTGTGATCTTCTTTAGCTATCTGGCGCTCGTATCCCGGATGAAGGATATTCAGCGCACCTTTATGTATCATGGTGCTGAGCACAAATGCATCAACTGCATTGAGCACGGCCTGGAGCTGAATGTGGAAAATGTGCGGATCAGTTCCCGTGAGCACAAGCGCTGCGGTACGAGCTTTCTGTTTATCGTTATGTTTATCAGTATCGTGTTTATCATGGTATTCAGTATTCCGCTTTTTATGGTGATCCATGTGAATACGTCATTCTGGCGGATTGTGCTGCGTCTTTTACTGCTTCCGCTGATTGCAGGGGTATCGTATGAATTTATTCGTCTGGCAGGCACATCCGAGAGCCGGATCGTGAGTATTTTAAGTCGCCCTGGCATGATGCTGCAGCATCTGACAACGAAGGAACCGGATGATTCCATGATTGAGGTCGCAATCGCGTCGGTAGAGGCGGTATTTGACTGGAAGAAGTTTGAAAATGAGCAGTTCGGCACACACTATGAGCTGGATCAGCCGAAGGAGGATGCAGAAAAGGAGGCAAATGCCGTACCGGAAGTGACTGCATCGAGGGCGTGAAGCATATGGCAGGACAGAGTGCAGGATGCCAAACGAAAGCTTCTGTATTTCAAAACAGGGAAATCAGCGGCGGCGAGGCAGTACGATGTGCAGCACAGTATCTTGCTGCGCATCAGATCGAGGATGCGGACAATGATGCATGGCTGCTGTTTTCTTATGTAACGCATATTACCCGGGCAATGTTTCTGGCGGAGCGTCGGGCACGCATGGATCAGGAAGCACTGGAGAGATACGAAGCGCTGCTTGTGCGGCGGGCTGCGCATATCCCGTTGCAGCATCTGACCGGGGAGCAGGAATTTATGGGATTTCCGTTTCAAGTCAACGAGCACGTGCTCGTGCCGCGGCAGGATACGGAGATCCTCGTAGAAGAGGCGCTGAAGGTGCTTGCGCCGGGCGATCATGTGCTGGATCTGTGTACAGGATCCGGATGTATTGCGATTAGCCTGTGGAAGCTCTGCACGGGGCTTACGGTGGATGCAGCCGATCTTTCAGCGGAGGCGCTTGCGGTCGCGAAGGAAAATGCGAAAGCATTGGAGGCCGGGGTGGCATTTTTCCGGGGGGATCTGTTTGAGGCAGTCACAGGCCGACAGATGTATGACTGCATCGTGTCGAATCCGCCTTATATCCGCACGGAGGTGATCGAGACGCTCTCGGAAGAGGTGCGGGCGCATGAACCATATCAGGCGTTGGACGGCAAAGAGGACGGGCTGTATTTTTACCGGGAGATCGTCCGGAAGTCAGGCTCATATCTGAAGCCGGGCGGTCATCTGCTCTTTGAGATCGGATATGATCAGGCGGAGGCGGTGAGCATGCTCATGCAGACACAGGGTTATGAAGAGATAGAAGTGATTCGGGATCTGGCCGGTCTGGACCGGGTCGTGAAAGGAAAAAGAAAGCAGGAGGAATTACATGTTTGATAAATTAGAGGACTTGCTGATACGGTTTGACGAGCTTTTGAACATGCTCAATGACCCGTCAGTGATCGGGGATCCGCAGCGGTTTCAGAAGCTGATGAAGGAGCAGAGCAGCCTTCAGCCGATCGTAGATACCTATAAGGAGTATAAGAACTGCAGGCAGACGATCGAAGAGAGTCTCTCCATGCTGGAGGAGGAGTCCGATGAAGAGATGCGTGATATGCTCAAGGAAGAGCTTGCAGATGCACGTCGCCGCATTGAGGAGCTTGAGCAGAAGCTGAAAATTCTGCTGCTGCCGAAGGATCCGAATGATGACAAGAACGTTATCGTCGAGATCCGTGCGGGTGCAGGCGGAGATGAGGCGGCACTGTTTGCGGCCGAGGTATATCGGATGTATGTACACTATGCTGAGAGTCAGCGCTGGCGTGTCGAGACAATGGATGTCGAGGAGATCGGTATCGGTGGCATGAAGTATGTCAGCTTCATGATCACCGGACAGGGCGCGTACTCCAAATTGAAGTATGAGTCCGGTGTACACCGCGTACAGCGTGTACCGGAGACTGAGTCCGGCGGACGGATCCATACATCTACAATTACGGTAGCGATCATGCCGGAGGCAGAGGACGTTGACGTGCAGATTGACATGAACGACTGTAAATTCGATGTGTTCCGTGCATCCGGAAACGGTGGACAGTGCGTCAATACGACAGACTCTGCAGTACGTCTGACCCATATTCCGACCGGAATTGTCATCTCGTGTCAGGACGAGAAGTCCCAGCTGAAGAATAAGGACAAGGCGTTGAAGGTGCTGCGTGCAAAGCTGTACGATCTGGAAATGCAGAAGGCGCATGACGCTGAGGCTGAGGCGAGAAGAAGCCAGGTCGGCACCGGAGACCGCTCCGAGAAGATCCGTACCTACAATTTCCCGCAGGGTCGTGTGACCGACCACCGGATCAACCTGACCTTGTATAAGCTGGATAAGATCCTGGACGGCGATCTGCAGGAAATCATCGACAGCTGTATCGCAGCGGATCAGGCGGCGAAGCTGGCAAAGATGAACGAGAATGCATAAACTACTTGAGAACTACCCGCGCAGTGTGTATAATCAAATCAGATCACGGCGATAGAGGGGAGGGAGCAACGATGAGTCAGAGACGGTATGGCATACTGGCGCTTACGCTGCTCCTTTTTTGTGTCCTTTTGTATCAGGCGGCGAGCGTGGAGCTGCCTGATGTGGCCAGTGAAAAATGCAGTGGCTGGCGTCTTTCGGCGCATCTGCAGGAGCGCAGCGAGGCGCTTATTCAGGCCGGACGGGAGCTGCAGCCGATCCTGACCCAGGGCGAGATACGAAGGGGGCAGGATGCGTTCGGGATGCTGCGCAGACTGCGTCTGCTGCTGGATTTTGCATACATACTTCTGTTTCTGGCCTGGCAGCTTCCGTTAAAGCGAAGAAGGAGCCGGTCGCACAGTCGCAGCAGAAAACAGAAACTGATTCACTACATACAATGCACTGATTTACCATAAGGTCCATCCATCATGCGGAACCTCTGGTTCCGGATCAGAAGAAGAACGGAGGTGAGATGGATGGACAGCGTAATTTCAATCGGACTGATCGTAATCGTGGCAGTGGTATTTATCGGTGCAGTGATTATGGAAAAAAGAAAATAAAGAAAAACGATAGGAGACTGCAATGAAGCTTACAATGCTGGGAACCGGAAATGCAATGGTGACAAACTGTTATAATACCTGCTTTGCTCTTGAGGAGGATGGCCGATGCTTTCTCGTGGATGCCGGAGGCGGCAATACGATCCTTAGGCGTCTGCGTGAGGCCGGGATCGACTGGAAGCAGACGAGGGATATCTTTGTGACGCATAAGCATATCGATCACATTCTCGGCATTGTCTGGATGATGCGGATTTTCTGCCAGAATATGAAGCGGGGATCGTGCAGCGGTGAGGCGCGGATCTATGCGCACAGGGAAGTTGTGGAGATTCTGCAGAGCCTTGCGGCGACCCTGCTTCAGAAAAATCAGGCGGACTATATCCGGCTGCAGACGTTACCGGAGCGGAAGGTAGGCGACGAGGCGGCCTTTCAGGCAGAGACCTGTCTGCGTCTGATCATCGTAGAGGATGGTGAGATGACGCAGATTCTCGGACATCCGGTGACCTTTTTTGATATTCATTCGACGAAGGCGAAGCAGTTTGGCTTTACCATGGAGTTCGCGCCAGAGCGGCGCCTGACCTGCTGCGGAGATGAGCCGTATAATGAAGCAGAGTATCCGTATGCGAAGGGCAGTGAGTGGCTCTTACATGAAGCATTTTGTCTGTATGAACAGGCGGATGTCTTCCATCCGTATGAGAAGCACCATTCGACTGCGAAGGATGCAGCGCTGCTGGCTGAGCAGCTGGGCGTGAAGCATCTGCTGCTGTATCATACTGAGGATAAGAATCTGGCACGGCGCAGGGAGCTCTATACGGCTGAGGCGCGGCAGCAGTTCCAGGGAGAGGTACACGTGCCGGAGGATCTGGAGAGCTATGAGCTGTAATATCAAATCTGTTATATGCAGTACCGCAAGGTATTTGCGGGAGTGCTGGTTTTGGAGTGTATCGGAAAAAAGACAAAACCAGGGCTTGACATTTGAAAACGACAGCGCTATTATGATGCCAATCTAAGTATTTCGCAATGACGAGGAAGAGTAGTTGAAGGGAATTCCACAGAGAGCTGCGGATGGTGGAAGCGCAGCGATGAAGCTTCAGTGAAAATCACCTCTGAGCCTCCGGACTGAAAGGTTTCCGCGTAAGTCCGGACGAGTAACAGTCGTTATCCTGTTTCCCATTGATCAGATGTGGAGTAAAGTGGCCGTAATTACGGCAAGAAGAGTGGTACCGCAGAGGTTTAGCCTTTGTCTCTTATGTGGAGACAGAGGCTTTTTATTTTTCCCGCTGGAATGTGCGAAGGCATATTCTTGATTCACGGATCTGCGGCAGATATGTGTCGAAAGGATTCGATGCGATTCGCGATAGCATCCCTGATTTTCAGAACCGTATCCGATGATCACCTACTATGAGGGTTCGCCGGTGAAATCACTTGGAAATACAGTTATCCGTGTATGTGCGGATGACGGATTTATGAGGAGAGAATCATGGAAGTATTAAAGAAAGTTACGAATTTTGTCAGTAAGTATATGGCGGTGATCGTTATTGCGATGGCAGCGCTTGCGTTGCTTGCACCGAATACAGTCAGCTTTATCAAGACAAGCTATGTCAATACGCTGCTTGGAATCGTTATGTTTGGTATGGGCCTTACGTTAAAGCCGGGTGATTTTAAAGTCGTATTCAGCCGTCCGAAGGACGTGGTCATCGGCTGTATCGCACAGTTCACGGTGATGCCGCTTCTGGCCTTCGGCCTTACAAAGCTCTTTCACCTGCCGGATGAGCTGGCAATCGGTGTCATTCTTGTCGGTACCTGTCCGGGTGGTACTTCTTCCAATGTTATGACCTATCTTTCCAAAGGCGATGTGGCACTTTCCGTTGGAATGACAGCCGTATCTACCGTACTTGCTCCGTTCCTTACTCCGCTGCTCACTTATCTGTATGCGGGAGAGAAGGTTGATGTCAACATGGTGAGCATGTTCCTCTCAATCGTAAAGGTTGTCATCGTTCCGATCGTACTTGGTTTTGTCATCAATCACTTCTTTAAGAAATTTACGGAGAAGGCCGTTGAAGTACTGCCGCTGATCTCCACGACTGCGATTGTCGCGATTGTTGCTGCCGTTGTATCTGCAAACTCTGCAAAGCTGATGACCTCCGGTCTGCTGATTATCGGCGTCGTAATCCTGCATAACGTACTTGGCTACACCGTCGGCTATGGTATCGGAAAGGCACTGAAGCTTGACCTTACAAAGTGCCGTGCGATCTCAATCGAGGTCGGTATGCAGAACTCAGGCCTGGCAACGTCTCTTGCGGCAACTCATTTTGCACAGTATCCGCTGGCAACCATTCCGGGAGCAGTATTCAGTGTATGGCATAATGTATCCGGAGCAATTCTGGCAAACTTCTTTGCGCGGACTGCAG
>ERZ827168.5650-NODE-5650-length-10215-cov-4.713878_pt1 | contig 10215 bp, 9 predicted proteins | sample MGYA00519868_ERZ827168 | MGnify/ENA primary metagenome ERZ827168 (study PRJEB31778, sample SAMEA3449271) | human gut metagenome | biome: human gut; feature: human-associated habitat; material: faeces | place: United Kingdom | collected 2010/2012 ...
TGCGGCTCTTTGAGCCGCGCAGTTCGCCGCCGCCCCACTGCGGCGGACTGCAACTCGCCGATGGCTCGCGCATGTCCTCCGCCGTCGGCGAACAGCACGCCAAAAACCAAAAGTGAGGGACTCACGCCCCGAAGGCTGCCGCCCGCGGGCACCGCATCGTGCCGTTTTGCTGTCGGACGAGATTAAAAACCGATCCGCCTTTCGCATTTCGGTTTTGTTTTGCTACCTTTGCGGAAACTAATAAAATCTACGATCATGGAATTCGAAGGAGTGGTATACAAGATAATGCCCCCCACCAAGGGCACATCGGCTCGCGGCGACTGGCAGCGTCAGGAGGTTATTTTCGAGATGCCGAGCGAATTTTCGCGCAAGGTGTGCGTGACGTTCTTCAACAAGGAGTCGGAGGTAGCCCGCCTGAAGGAGGGTGCGACCTACACCGTCTCGGTCAACATCGAATCGCGCGAGTACAACGGCCGCTGGTACACCGACGTGCGCGCATGGCGCGTGCAGCCCAAGCAGGAACCCGCGCCCATGCCGTCGATGCCCGACATGCCGCCCGTAGGCGAGGAACCGTCGTATTCGGCGCCCGCCGCCTCGACCGAGGTGGACGACCTCCCGTTCTGATCCCCGACCCCATAACCCGAAAATCCCGACCGACATGAAACGACTCGTCATGGCTGCGGCCCTGCTGTGCGCCTCGTGCGCCACGCAGCGGGCCGAGGATATCCGTCTGATCGAACCTGCGGCGTTCGAGCGCAACGTAAACGGCGCCGCCACCTCGCTCTACACCCTGCGGGGCGGCGATCTGGTCATGCAGGCCACCGACTACGGAGCGCGCATAATAGCCCTGTGGGCTCCCGACCGCGAGGGCCGCATGGCTGACATAGCCGTGGGCCACGCCACGCTCGACGACTACCTGACCGCACCCGTATCGCGCGTGGCGGGAGCCGCCGTGGGACCCGTCGCCAACCGCATAGGCCGCGGCGAGTACGAGATAGACGGTGTGAAATATGCCCTGGAGCGCAACAACAACGGCAACACGCTGCACAGCGGTCCCGCGGGATTCGACAAAGTGGTGTGGGAAGTTAAGGAGGTGACCGACAGCAGCATACTGTTCGCATACTCGTCGCCCGACGGGGAGTTCGGATTCCCGGGCGACCGCACCGTCGAGATGAGCTACACCCTCACCTCCGACAACGAGCTGGCGATCCGCTACGACGCCTCGACCGACGCCCCCACCCCGATCAACATGACCAACCACACGTTCTTCAACCTCGGCGGCGAGGGCAGCGGCGACGTACTCGGCTACACGCTGCGCGTGGCGGCGTCGCACTACACTCCCGTTGACGGCAACACTCTGCCCACGGGCGAGATAGCGTCGGTGGAGAACACGCCCTACGATTTCCGCACGCCCCGCGCCATAGGCGACGCGATAGACGAGGCGGGCGGTTACGACAACAATTTCGCGATAGACGGCGCCGACGGAGCGACGGTGCGCACGGCTGCCGTGGTGCACGACCCCGCCTCGGGCCGTACGATAGAGGTGCTGACCGACCAGCCGGGCATACAGGTCTACACCGCGGGATCGTTCTCGGGCGAGAGCGTGGGCAAATACGGGCACCGACTCGAAAAGTATCATGCCATAGCGCTCGAAACGCAGAAGTTCCCCGACGCGATGCACCACGACAATTTCCCGTCGATCATCGTCCGTCCCGACGGCCGCTACACCCACGTCTGCATCTACCGCTTCTCGGCCGAGTAAGCCTGCGCGCGACCCGAAGCGGCTACCCGACGGCTACCAGTTAGCCATGCAGCCCTCTATGATGTGCAGTCGGGTCTGCCACACGGTCAGCATCTTCTCCACAGCCTTGTCGTAGGTCAGATTGGCGTCGCCGTTGGTGTCGACGGTCATGGGCCACTGCTTCAGATTCTCCTGCGCGGCATAACGGAGATACTCGGCCTTCTTGCGTATGTATTGGGGTATCTCGTTTTGCAGACGCGGCTTGAGTTCGGCCCAGCGGCGCTTGGCCAGCGCCTTCATCTCGGGGTCGCGGAACAGATGGGCATACCATATGGCATCCTTCACGTAGAGCGAGTACGCCGCGGGCGCCGCTTCGCCGTAGGTAAAGTTGAACGTCCCGTAATCGAAGTCCCATATCGGCCCCGCCACCAGCTTTCCGCCGCGGTCCTTGTGGACGTAGACGCTGCCCGGGTTCCATATCTCGTGATTGATGCACACCTCGTATATCAGCCAGTAGTCGACGAACGACAGAGGCTCGATGTATTTCTTGTACCCCTCATCGGGATCCGACAACTTGCTGCTCGTGATCGCCTTCTCGAAATCACGGATATAATTCTTTATATAATTGTATTGCGGCTCGGTCAAATCGTCCTCGTCGGGCGACTTGACCAGATAGATTCCGCTCTGGCGGCAGGCGACCAGCGGTTTCCACTGGTAGGGCGTGGCGTCGGCATGGAAATCCATCTCGACCAGATAGCCGCCCGTAATGTCGGTATCCTCGGGTTTCATCTCGGCCACGTTCACGCGGTTCTTGTCGATGCGCACCTGCTCGACCAGATAGTAGGTGCCCGAGTATTTGCCGTTGTAGACCAGTTCGACGAACTCCCCGCGCGGCGCCCACGCCAGCGAGGTGAGGCCCGAGACATGGAACGACACGGCGTTGCGCAGCATGGTTATGTCGGCGTAGTTGGCCAGCATTATCCACCGCTTGTGCTTGGGCATGCCGAGTATCTCGGTGCGTTTCTCGAACTTCATGTTGAACGGCTTCTTGTTCCAGCCCCAGGTGATGTTGCCGCGGCCGCGCAGCTGCATGTCGGTCACGGGCAGATCCTCGAAAACGCCGTTGCCGTCGATCTGTATGGTGGCCGTCTTCCACTCCGTCTTCGACGTTATGTCGGCATTGATGGGGGTGCGGCGGGTCGAGGAGTTGACGTACACCACGGGGAGTCCCGTGAAGTTGACGAACTTCACGGTGTATTCGCTTCGGCCGCCGTCAACCGACGAGGCGACGTAGGTCAGCGGCTGCGAGAAGTCGTTGGGCGTGACTCCGCTCTCCTGCCTGCGCCCGTCGACCGTCACGTCGCCGTCGGCCGCGAACGAGGCTATCAGACGGCTCGCGTCGGCCAGCTCGGGAGTCACCGTGGTGGAGCGGGCCGTGAAGGTGGCCGTCGCGGGGTCGTAATCGCAGTATATGTCCTTTTCGAGCTGCGGGTTGTCGCGCCTGAGGAATCTCACGGAAGATATGCCAACCTTGACATCGGAATTCCGGATGCAGAACGGATCGGAATAGTAGGCGCTCTTGTCGGCCACGATGCACAGACACACGTCGAGACGATAGGATTTGCCGTCGCTGCGGTCCGTGAGCCGCGCCTTGTAGCGCCCCCCGCCGACCGCCTGCGTCTCCGATATGTAGACTTCGGCCACGGTCGTATGCGTCGACGCGTTGCACAGGCGGACGTTGTAGTTGCCGCTGCTGTACGTGAAATCGGTCGAGGCGGGACTGACCGTGAAGTATATCTCGGTGCTTCGGCCGTTCGGTATGACCGTCACCGCATCGCCCTCCACCGCGACCGTCACCGCATCGGGAATATCTTCGGTTTCCGATTTCGAACAGCCGCCGAGGGCAAACAGCGAGACGGCGAGCGCGATTGCGGCGAGCGCATAGAGGATTACGGACTTGATTCGTGACATGACGAGGGATCTTTTGTCGGTTGCAATTCGGGTTGGGGAGCGGCGTGCCGTTCCGAATGCAAATATAACGAAATTTACTTACGACGCAAGTCCCGCGCCGCGTTTTCGGCGGCCGCGGCGAATATTTTACGACGCGGCGGGCGGAATCTTGCGGCTTCTCGGAGTCGCGCGAGCCTAAGCCCCGCCCCGCTTCAGGCCCGCTGCCGCTCTCTCCGCAGGCTGCGGCTCATGCACCGCCCCACCCGCCGCAGGGTCACTTTTCGGATGCGGCGTTCTTCTTGATCCTGATGATGACCACCCCTTTCGAGGTGTCGCCGTAGGAGTCGTAGTCGCGGGCCTTCTCGTTCTTGATTATGGTCATGGACTCTATGTCGCTGCTCTTCACGGTGTCGACGGCCGCGGCTCTCAGCTCGCCGTCCCGCCCCTCGACCAGTTTCAGCGGCCCCGCACCGTCCTTGTCCGCCGCGCCTGCCGTCCGCGGATCCCGCTTCACGGCCTCGGCCCTCTCGGCCCCGCCCGCCGAACGGGCCTCGGCGGGCAGCTGCGCTCCGTCGCGGATGTCCACTATAATCACTCCGCCCGAGGTGTCGCCGCAGTCGTCGAACTCGCGGCCCGCATCGTTTTTCAATACATATATCGACTTTATGTCGCGGGTGTCGATGCTCTTGAGCGACGCTATGTCCAGAACATATTTCCTGCCCTTGTGCCTGATCACGCACAGCGGTTTCGAGGCGGCGCTCACGGCCACGACGCGTATGTCGGATATGCGCCCCGAAAGAGCGACGGGACCGCGGCGGGCCGCAGCCGTCGCGGCGACCGCCAGGGCGGCGAGCAGCAGGAATATTCGTTTGGTCATGACATTTCCGATTTTCGTCTTCGATGCAAAAATAGCACGTTACGGAGTCCGCGGCACCGAAGAACGGACAAATTTTGTTAAGAAATGTTAACTTCGGCGCAAAGGAGCGCAAAACCGCTATCTTTGCATGGGAGAACCTACGAAAATGAACAGCAATACCTTCCGCTACATATCGATAACCGTGGCCGTGTCGCTCACGCTGCTGGTCGCCGTGCAGTGCTTTTTCGTGTGGCAGCTGTGGCGCGACGCGACGGAGGGGTTCGAGCGTCGGGTGTGGTCGGCCGCCTACAAGAGCGTCTACAAGGCTTTCCGCGCCTCCGACGTCGCGGGAAGCGGCACGGAGGGGGTGATAAACGTCGACCTCGACGATTTCGAACTCTACTTCTCGGCCGACCTGCTGGAGCAGGATGCGCTGCAACCCCACACGGCCGAGGTGGTCGACCGCACGCACGGCGGCACGGTGCTCATGAGCAGCGAGAACGCGGCCATGCCGAAGAATCCCATAACGGCCGAGATAGAGATCGACGACGAGGGCAACTTCGCGCTGCGGGTCCATGTCGAGATGCCCTACCGACGCCTGCTGGGCGACATGCGGAGCGTACTGCTCTCGGCGGCGGCGATAGTGGCGCTGCTGATGGCCACGTTCGTATGTCTGCTGCGGATCATGTTCCGACAGAAGAGTCTCGACCAGATGCGCCGCGACCTGACGCACAACATAACCCACGAACTGAAGACGCCCATCGCCGTGGCCTGCGCCGCCTGCGACGCGCTGCGCAACTTCTCGGCCGACGCCGACCGCGCCCGACGCGAACGCTACACCGAGATGGTGAGCGTGCAGCTCGCGCAGCTCTCGTCGATGGTGGAACACATACTGTCGGCATCGGTGGCCGAGGAAGGGCCTCTGCGGCTCTGCATGACGACGTTCGCGCTGCGGCCCCTGCTCGACGGCGCGGCGGCAAAGTGCGGCGCGGCAGGCAAGCGCGCCGACGTCACGGTCGACTGTCCCGACGATCTGTGCGTGAGGGCCGACAAGTTCCATTTGGCGAACATCGTAGCCACCGTGGTCGACAACTCGCTCAAATATTCGGGCGAACGGGTGCGGATAGCGATCACGGCGCGGCGGACGGGCCGCGGGATCGCGATAAGCGTGGCGGACGACGGCATGGGAATGGACCCGCACCACATGAAGCACATATTCGACAAATTCTACCGCATCCCCACGGGCGACGTGCAGGAGGTGCGGGGCTACGGACTCGGACTCTATTACGCGCGCCGCATAGCGGAGCGTCACGGCGGCCGCATCGCCGCGAGCAGCCGCAGGGGCGAGGGAACGACCATAACGATAACACTGCCCGACGATGGCCGATAAGATAAGACTTTTGATGGTGGAGGACGAGCGCATGCTGGCCGAGATCCTGGCCGACACGCTCTCCGACCGCGATTTCGACGTGCGGCTGGCCCATGACGGAGCCGAGGCGCTGGAGATTTGCCGCCGCGAGCGGTTCGACGCCGTGGTGACCGACGTGATGATGCCGCGCATGGACGGCTACACACTGGTGCGCACGCTGCGCAGCGAGGGCTGCCGAGCCCCCGTGCTGTTCCTCACGGCGCGGTCGGCCACCGAGGACGTGGTGCGCGGATTCGAATCGGGCGGCAACGACTTCCTGCGCAAGCCCTTCGCCATCGACGAGCTGATAGTGCGGGTGCGCGCGCTGGTCGGGCGCGTGGCGGGTGCCGCCGCGGCAGAGCCGCGCTACGAGATAGGACGCTACGAGTTCGACGCCGAGACGGGACAGCTCTGCCTCGACGGGGAGTGCGTCACGCTGTCAGCGCGCGAGTCGGAGGTGCTGGCACGGCTGTGCCGCCGCAAGGGCGAGACGGTCGAGGCGGCGGGCATGCTGCGCGAGCTGTGGGGCGACGACAGTTTCTTCAACCTGCGCAGCCTCAACGTCTTCGTGTCGCGTCTGCGGCGCAGGCTCGCGGCCGACCCTTCGGTGGAGATAGTCAGCATACGCGGCGTGGGCTACAAGCTGCGATGCCGCTAAAGAGACGCGGGATGCCCGATCGGGCACCCCGCGTTTTCATGTCATTGCGCCTTCAGGCCCAGCGACTCGATATAGCCCGTCTCCACCTTGTTGTTCTCGAATCGGCAGTTTTCGAGGAACCGATCGAGGATGCGTCGGGCCTCGGCCTGGTCGGGACGCGCCGCACGCACTTCGTTGTAGGTGCCGCGCGGAGCCTCGGCGAAAGCCACTATCGTCTCGCGCCAGCCTTCGGGAGCCTCGACCGAGGTGAACGACGAGCCGCCCATCTTCTTGTAGGGCCAGAACGTCCATCCTATATTGTTATCCTCCATGGTCTTGCAGAACGCCGAGTGCCACTCGTGGGAGTTGTGGCCTATCTCGCCCATGTACATGGGCACTCCCGTGCGGTCGCGGAACTCGATGAACCCGCGGATGGCCTCGGGAGTCGGGTCGCCGCCGTAGCGGTGGCAGGTGTACATCACCTTGTCGTCGAAAACGGTATTCTCCAGCGGGCGGAAATTGCCGTTCCACTGCGCGCCGCCGAGCATGACGATATGGTTCGGATCCGCCTCGCGCACGGCCTCGAATCCCATCTTGTAGACGGCGGCCAGGCGCGAGTTGATCTGCTCCATGTTGTCGAAATAGGGAGCTATCGGCTCGTTGAGAAGATCGTATCCCAAAATCACGGGCTCGTCCTTGTAGCGGTCGGCTATGCGCCGCCATATGTCGCAGAAGAGCTTTTGGCTCGCCTCGCTCTCGAAGAGCCACGGATAGCCGTAGCTGTCGTCGATGTTGTCGCCCGTCTGCCCGCCCGGGGCGTCGTGCATGTCGAGAATCAGCCGCAGGCCCGCCTCGCGGCACCACTCCACGAGGGTGTCGATACGCCCGAAGCCGTCCTGCGCCGAGGTCAGACCCATGTAGTCCTCGTCGGTGAAGAGACGGTAGTGGAACGGCAGGCGGATGGTGTTGGCACCCGTCGAGGCGATGAAATCGATGTCGGCGCGGGTGATGTAGTTGTCCTTGAATCGGGCCCAGAACTCGGCGGCGTAGTCGGGACCCGCCAGCTGGCGCAGCATGAGATCGATGTTCGAGGGCGAGTTGGTCTTCGAGAATCCGAACATGTAGCCCTCGGGGTTGAGCCAGTTGCCGAGGTTGGTGCCTCGGATAAGGAACTTCTCGCCGTCGGGACCTACGAGGTCGGTGCCGTCGATACGTATGAAGCCGTCGCCCGCGGCATTCTTACCGCAGCCTGCGGCCAGCATAGCCGCCGCGGCGCAGATCGTGATGAGGATTTTTTTCATGGTAAAGCAGTGTGTTGGTGTGTATGTCTCAAAAATACGAAAAAAATCGCGGATCGAACCGCCGAAATTGCATATCTTTACGTTCTCAAACCGAAATAAGATGAACGTATCGTCCGAAACATATTTCAGACTGCCTGCCGAGTGGGAGGCGCAGAGCTTCGTACAGCTCACGTGGCCCCATGCCGCCACCGACTGGGCATCGTGCCTCGACGAGGCTAAGGCGTGCTTCGCAGCCATTGCCCGCGAGGTGGCGCGGCGCGAGGATCTGCTCGTCGTGACCCCCGAGCCGCAGGCCGTGGCCGACGAGCTTCGCGCGGCGGGCATAACGGCCGAAAGCGCCGCCGAAGTGCGGGAGGGAGTGTTCGCCGTCCGTTCGGCGGGCGGGTTCCGCATCACGATATTCGAATGCCCGACCGACGACACCTGGGCGCGCGACCACGCTTTCCTCACATGCGAGGATTGTAGCGGCGGCCTTGCCCTGCACGACTTCCGTTTCAACGGCTGGGGCGGCAAATTCGCCGCGGAGAAGGACGACAGGATAAACGCCGCCCTCTACGCGGGGGCGATAGACCGCGGCTCGGCGGTCTATGTCGACGACAACGACACGATCATGGAGGGCGGCTCGGTGGAGTCCGACGGGCGGGGCACGCTGCTCACCACCTCGTCGTGCCTGCTCTCAGAGGGGCGCAACGACTATGCCGACGCCGACGAGGCCGACGACATGCTGCGCCGAAAGTTAGGCGCCGAGCGGGTGTTGCGGCTCGACCACGGGTATCTCGCGGGCGACGACACCGACGGCCATATCGACACGCTGGCGCGTCTGTGTCCCGACGACACCATAGTATATGTGCGCTGCGACGATAGCACAGACGAGCACCATGCCGAGTTGGAGGCCATGGAACGCGAATTGCACGCTTTCCGCACGGCCGACGGGCGGCCCTACCGCCTGCTACCGCTACCCATGGCCGACGAGATAAGATGCGACGGCGAGCGTCTGCCCGCCACCTACGCCAATTTCCTCGTCATGAACGGCGCGGTGCTGATGCCCTCGTACGGACAGCCCGACAACGACCGCCGCGCCGCCGAGGTGCTGGCCGAAGCCTTCCCCGACCGCGAGATCGTGCCCGTCGACTGCCGCGTGCTCATACGCTGGCACGGCTCGCTGCACTGCGTGACCATGCAGTATCCCGAGGGGGTGAGGCTCGCACAGTAATCCGCCCCGCAGCCGCCGAGGATAAACAGGCTGTTCGCCGACGGCGGTCGGAATGCTTCAGCAGCCCGCCGCGTGGGGGCGGCGGCGAACTGCCGACATGGCAGAGCCATGTCGATAACTTTATATTAGAAATAAAAATAAATAGAATATACGATGAAAATCGCACTCATCCAACAGTCGATATCGGCCGATATCGAATCCAACAAACGCAAACTCGCCGACCGCATAGATGCCGCCGCGGGCGAAGGTGCCGAACTGGTGGTATTGCAGGAGCTTCACAATACGCCCTACTTCTGTCAGACGGAGTCGACGGCCAACTTCGATCTGGCCGAGCCGATCCCGGGCCCCTCGACCGAGTTCTACGGCGAGGCGGCGCGCCGCAACGGCGTGGTGCTGGTCACGTCGCTCTTCGAGCGGCGTGCGGCGGGACTCTACCACAACACCGCCGTGGTGCTGGAGCGCGACGGCTCGGTGGCGGGCCGCTACCGCAAGATGCACATACCCGATGATCCCGCCTATTACGAGAAGTTCTATTTCACCCCTGGCGATCTGGGATTCCGCCCCATACGTACCTCGGTCGGAGTGCTGGGCGTGCAGGTGTGCTGGGACCAGTGGTATCCCGAGGGGGCGCGCATGATGGCCTTGCAGGGTGCCGAGCTGCTGATCTACCCCACCGCCATAGGCTGGGAGAGCAGCGATGCCGACGACGAGAAACAGCGTCAGCTGTGCGCCTGGCAGACGGTGCAGCGCGGTCACGCCGTGGCGAACGGACTGCCCGTGGTGGCGGTGAACCGCTGCGGCCGCGAGGCCGATCCGAGCGGCGCGACGGGAGGCATAGAGTTCTGGGGGCACAGTTTCGTGGCGGGTCCGCAGGGCGAGATGCTGGCCGAGGCGGGATGCGACGAGTGCGTCATGACGGTCGACGTCGATATGCGCCGCTGCGAGAACGTGCGCCGCTGGTGGCCGTTCCTACGCGACCGCCGCATCGACGAGTTCGAACCCCTCACCCGCCGATTCATCGACTGACAACCCGTCGGCGATGGAGGGCTTACGTTCGACGGTATGACACAATAAATTGCAGTCCGTCAGGACTGCGCGGGCCGCAGCCT
>ERZ827168.5652-NODE-5652-length-10212-cov-4.601063_pt1 | contig 10212 bp, 2 predicted proteins | sample MGYA00519868_ERZ827168 | MGnify/ENA primary metagenome ERZ827168 (study PRJEB31778, sample SAMEA3449271) | human gut metagenome | biome: human gut; feature: human-associated habitat; material: faeces | place: United Kingdom | collected 2010/2012 ...
GAAGCTAGGCCCTGTCAGCAGAGCTGCAGGGATGGATTGCGAATGTCCGTTTTACGTACCAGATGCTTCTATAGAAAACCGCCAAATAGTGTGTTTAACCAGATTAAAATAGTCAGAAAATTAAATAGAATGACGGAAAATATCCCATCATAAAAAAGATGGGATATTTTTTTTGAAAAAACGCAAATGTGACCGAAATGTGACCGCCATATGATAGAATTAATATCAAGTAAAAATCAGTGAATTGATTATGAAAAAGAACGGGAGGCTATCTCACTGAAGAAAAGGAGGATACACTATGAGGAAGAGGTTGAGGCTCAAAAAGATGGTGTCTGCGCTATTGGCAGTGGCCATGATCGGACAGAGCTGTCTGGTGACAACCGCAGGTGATCTGACGGATGATGCGGCAATCGTGGCAATGCAGGAGCAGGCCGCGGCAGAAGAGGCCGCAGCGCGGAAGGCAGCAGAGGAAAAAGCAGCGCAGGAAGCGGCTGCAGCACAGAAGGCAGCAGAGGAAGCGGCCGCAGCACAGAAGGCAGCAGAAGAGGCAGCGGCGCAGAAGGCAGCGGAAGATGCAGCGGCACAGAAGGCAGCAGAGGAAGCGGCGGCAGCACAGAAGGCAGCAGAGGAAGCAGCGGCAGCGCAGAAGGCAGCAGAGGAAGCAGCGGCAGCACAGAAGGCAGCGGAAGATGCAGCGGCACAAAAGGTGGCAGAAGAGGCTGCGGCGCAGAAGGCCGCGGAGGAAAAAGCAGCGCAGGAGATCACGTACCGCGTGACCTTTGAAGCGCATGCGACGGATTACGGAAGCATTTATGTCCGGGGCGAATCCGGTCCGATCGCATCTGTTTCCAGTTATTATAAGGAAGTAAAAGAAAACGGATCCTTTGCATTTACGATCCACGCAAACGACGGCTATGAGGTAGAGCACGTCCGTTATGCCGATACGAATGCAGAGCTTCCGAAGAATGCACAGGGCGCTTATGAAATCGCAGCTGTGACAAGAAATGTAAAGGTAGTAGTTACATATAAGATTGTTCCGCAGGAGACTGCAGATGCTGCAGTGGAGACGGAAGCTGACGAAGGACAGACCGAAGCGCCGACGGATGAGTCTGAGACGGAGGAAGACCGGGAGGCAGAGACTGAGGTCGGAACAGAGAACGCAGCAGAAGAAAGTACGGAGGCAGAGTCCGAGTATGAAACGGAGCCGGGCACAGAGGCGGAAAGTGAGACAGAATCGGAGAGCGAAAAAGAAATCTTGATGCCGGAGTTTCATTACAATGGTGTCTGCAATGGAATTGCAGTAGCTATCCGGGCTCCGGAAGGGGTATTCCCGGAAGGAACAAAGGCAGTACTTGCAGCACCATCGGCAGAGAGCCTTGCAGCGGCGGCAGCGGCGTCAGGTCAGGATGCATCCGACCTGATGGGCGTGGATATCACATTCCGATATGATGGAAAAGAAATCCAGCCGACAAGCGCAGTAGAGGTATCCTTTAGAGCAGCGGAAATCGCGGACGCTGATATTTCAAATGTTTATCATGTGTCAGACGGCGGTGCCGTGCAGGAGGTTACAGCGAGTAAGTCAGGTGCGAGCCTGGGTTTTACTGCGGATAGCTTTTCTACCTGGATATTCCAGACCGCAGGCGGAGCAGTCGCTCCGGCAAGCATTCTGGATCCGGAGACAAGCATCGCAACATATGTATTTAAGGCAGACGGAGAAACCGTTGACACACAGTACATTACGAGTGGTGATACACTGTCCGAGCCGGCAGCTCCGGTGAAAGAAGGACATCAGTTCATCGGATGGTACGTAGGAGAGATACCGGTAACCTTTGGTACGGTTAGCACAGTATCCGAAACGGCAGAGATCATCGTTGAGGCCAGATTTGAGGAGGTATATTATGTCTTCTTCCATAATCCGAAAGGCGCGGTAGTCGCGACGAAGGAAGGACGCGCTGGCGATGAGATCACGACATCGGATGTGACCTTTGCAGTGGGCGCAGAAGAATCCATTACCGGATGGTATGAAGCTTCTGATTCCGGAAGTGCAGTCGAGAGTGTGAAATTGTCAGACTCTAATGTCGATTTATATGCAAAGGTAGAAAACGGCTTCTGGGTGACCTATGATTCAGATGGCGGAAGCTATGTTGCACCGGAATTTTATCCGGCAGGAGAGACCGCAGAATTGTCAGCACAGCCGACGAAAAATGGCTACAGCTTTGAGGGCTGGTATGACGGTGGTAACAGAGTCACCAGTACGACTACGAGCGTTTCCGTAAAGGCAAAATGGAAAGAAAATTCAAGTGCACAGTATCGCGTGATCTATTGGCAGCAGAAGGTGACTGATGATAAGAATGCGACGGATGCACAGAAAACCTACGCATATGTAGCAACAGAAACCAAAACAGGCAAGCCGGGAACGACGGTGAACGTAAATGCAATCACGAAAAGCTTCGACGGATTTAAAAAGAATACCGTGAACAGCAAGAGTGTAACGATTGCGGCAGACGGCAGCACGATTATGAATGTATATTATGATCGTGTTCTGTGTACGGTGAATTATTATGTAAGTGGCTATTATGGAAGTTCTTGGCAGATCGCGAGGACCGTCACCGGTCTGTACGGGGCGAATCTGAAGGAAGGAGAATGGTGGACTGATTATCGTTGGTATAGTTCTTATTGGGGAAGTGAAGTATATGGTTCTGGCTGTATATTGTTGACTCAGTATGATTTTAAAACGGCAGGTTATGCAAATAATGCGGGAAATATTAGTTCATATGGCGTTGTGACGACCTGTAATTTTTACGGAACAGGAAAAGAAACAGGTGGTACGGTTTATTATTACAACGAGCAGGCAGACGGCAGTTTCAAACTGGTAAACACAGTTGATACCAGCGGTGGCACATTGACAATTCACCAGAAGTATGCGGGCTATGATTTGTATAAGTATACGACTGGAAAGATTAGTGGGAAGCCGACAACTGCAGAATTCTGGAAAGATAAGGCAGACTGTTACGATGGAGTACAAACAAAAAAAAGCACAGTGTATATCGCAAGTACATTACGGACATTCCGGTTGGATTACTCAAACGGTGGAGAAGTTCAGCATCATGAAACGGTAAAATACACCGCATCCCTGAACGGATATGATGCAAAGTTTACACCGACGACCAGACCGGCTACGGTAGATGCAAATTATACGTTTGACGGCTGGTACAGCGATCCGGAGTGTACGAAGAGATTTGATTTCAACACGACAATGCCGGCAGCGAATGTAGTAGTATATGCGGGCTGGAAGGCACCGGAAGTCCGGGTAACGGCACACAGAAGTCCGGAAGATATGCCGGGCGTAAATGTAGAAGCAGCATATGGCGAATCAGTAGATGAGCACCTGCTTCCGACGATTTCATATAATGCGGAGACACAGGAATTTCTGGGATGGTTTATAAGAAATGCGGACGGCTCTTACAGACCGTGGGATTTCAGTACAAAAATCTATTCCGATGTAGATCTGTATGCACGTGTGATCAGTAAGGGCACTTTTAAAGTATCTTATCGTGCAAATGGCGGAACAGGTACCGTAGAAGATGGCAGAGCATATGCACAGGGCGCAAAAGCGGACGTGAAGGCAATCACCGGAATTACAGCGCCGACAGGAAAGACATTCTTATACTGGAGCCTTAACGCTGATGGATCGGGTAAGAAATATTATCCGAATAACACGATCGAAATCGAAGGAGACATCACCTTATATGCAATCTGGGGTGATACGACCACAACCTTACTGACCTATAACGGAAACGGTGGAGCAACCAGTGATGGTAAAACAGAAGTAGTGGTATCCGGACTTAAGAATAACCAGAAGGTAAAAGCAGAAGGTGCAATTTTTACCCGTACCGGTTATAAGTTTATCGGATGGAGCACAAAATCTGATGCAACAGCTGCAGAATATGCAGCAGGTGCGGATGTGATCGTTCATGCGGATGAAACAGTGAATGTGCTTTATGCAGTCTGGGAAATCCGGAAAGATTATCGGTATACGGTTCATTATTACTGGAACGACACAACAGAAAAAGTAGCAGAGGATAAGGTTGTTACGAATCAGACGTATAACGAAACAATAACGGAAAGCCCAATTGCAATTGAGGGATATACGCCTGTAAATTCTGGCAGCCAGGAAATGGTAATAGATGCGGAGAATAAAACGATTACATTCTATTACTATAAGAACGTAGGACTGACAGCAAACAGCGATACGAAGGTCTATAATGGGCAGGTGCAGAGCGTAAGCGGATTTACCGGAGCACCGGAGGGAGCAGATTTCTCGGCTATCCAGGTGGGTGCAAAGGGAACAGACGCTGGCGAGTATCTGGCAGCATTTGCTGAAGGAACAATCGGAACCGTTGATAAAACTGAAAAGTATATTGTAAAGGGGGCTACGGACGGCAAGCTGACGATCAAGCCGGTAGCGGATGAAGTGGTAGTAACTATCGAGGGAAACCATGACAGCAAGGTCTACGACGGAACAGAGCATGTGGTAACCGGCTATGAAGTAACGGAAATCAGCAATGTACTGTATACGAAGGACAACTTTAGCTTCAGCGGAAATGCAGAAGCAAAGCGTACAGCTGTAGGAAAGACCGATATGGGCCTGACGGCAGCAAACTTCAAAAACGAAAGTGCAAACTTCAGCAATGTAACCTTTGAGGTGACTGATGGCTACATGGAAATTACTCCGGCTGGAGATGCAGTAGTAGTAACCATCGTAGGAAACAATGCCAGCGCAGTCTACGACGGAACAGAGCATAAGGTAACCGGCTATACGGTAGTATCCATCAGCAATAAGCTGTATAAGGAAAGCGATTTCAGCTTCAGCGGAACAGCGGAGGCGAAGCGTACGGAAGCCGGAACGACCTATATGGGTCTGAAGGAAGAGTATTTTAAAAACGAAAATGCAAACTTCAGTAAAGTAATATTCAATGTAACAGATGGTTATATGGAGATCACACCGGTAGCGGATGAAGTGGTAGTAACCATCGCAGGAAACAATGACAGCGCAGTCTACGACGGAACAGAGCATAAGGTAACCGGCTATAAGGTAACCGCTATCAGCAATGAGCTGTATAAGGAAAGCGATTTCAGCTTCAGCGGAACGGCCGAGGCGAAGCGTACGGAAGCCGGAACAACCTATATGGGCCTGAAGGCAGAGGATTTTGCAAATAAGAGTGCGAACTTCAGCAATGTAACCTTTAAGATAACGGATGGCTACATGGAGATCACACCGATCACGGATGAAGTGGTAGTGACCATCGCAGGAAACAATACCAGCAAGGTCTATGACGGAACAGAGCATAAGGTAACCGGTTATGATGTGACTGGCATTAGCAACCCGCTGTATGAGGAAACTGACATCCATTTCAGTGGAAATGCGGAAGTCAGAGGAACCAATACAGACACCTATGAGATGGGTCTGAGTGCAGACGATTTTACAAATATAAGCGGCAACTTCGCAAATGTAAGGTTTGATGTAACGGACGGCTTCCTCAAGATCACAAAACGTGAAGTGGAGTTTACAGCCAACAGCGCATCTAAGGCGTATGATGGCAAAGCATTGACAGATGATGGCTATACACTCACGGGCGGAAGTCTGGCGGAGAATCAGAATGAAACAGTTACCGTAGTCGGCAGTCAGACACTGGTAGGCTCCAGTGACAATGAGATTACAGAGGTAAGGATTGTTGCGGGTGGAGCAGTGACCAGAGCACTGGGTGAAGACGTAACGGATAACTACGCAATTACAACCATTAAGGGAACTCTCACCGTCACTGATGGAACAGAGAATGATCCGGTCGATCCGGGCAAGGTTGTAACGAAGACACATGAAGATGCAGCTTATGATCTTGGTGAGACAGTAACCTTTACTATCAGCGTAACGAATATTTACGACACCGCTAAGACCATCACAATCACGGAGCTTCCGGGCGTTGCGATCGAGGGAGCAGATGCTTCCAAACCGAACGTTCTGGTAGTGACGAATGTACCGGCAGGTGAGACGATTACTGCAACGGCGACTTACACAATCACCTGGCAGGATATCGCAAATGGCAGCTTTGTCAATACCGTAAAGGCAGAGTTTTCCGATGGCAAGCCGTTTGAGACCACTGATACGGTAACTGTGGTCGATCCGGTATATGATTATACGATGGAAAAAACAGCGAAGGTACCGGAACATGAAAGTGGCATGGTTAAGGAAGGCGAGACGATTGGTTACACGATCAGGGTTCAGAATACCGGAAATCAGCCGCTGGAGGAGATCAGGCTCACGGATACGCTGAACGCAGCAGGTACGATCGCAAACATCCGGGGTGCAGAATATGTACAGGATGGAAAGGTAACGATATTTACCATAAGAGATCTGCAGCCGAATCAGACGATTACCATTACATATGAGTATGTGGTATTGGATGCAGATAAGGGCAAGACGATCAGCAACGCAGTAGTTGGCCCGAATCCGGATCCGGAGAAGCCTGGTAAAGAAGGTGATACGGAGACAACCGTTGAGGATCCGAAGCTTGAGGTGAACAAAGAAGTAAAGGCGATCACAGCAGCGGATGGCACAGAGAAGGATGTGACTGCAGAGGCGGCGCTGAACGACATTATTACCTACACGGTAACGGTTAAGAATACCGGAAATGTAGTTCTGACCGATGTGCATGTAGCAGACAGTCTGGAGGGCATCAAGCTGGCAGCGGGTCAGAGCTTTGAGTTCAGAAAGTTGGAAGCAGGAGAAACACAGACGATTACCTATACGTATCAGGTACAGGAGAAGGATCTCGGATCGATGATCGTCAATAAGGCAACTGCTACGGCAAAGGTTCCGGAAGATCCGGAGGATAAGCCGCAGCCGAAGGACGAGGACGAGAAGGAAGTACCGACCGAGGACCGCAACCCGTCGCTGAAGGTAGAAAAAGAAGTTACATCCAAAGCAGCGGCAGAAGATGGCAGGTACATTGCAGGCGAGACAATCACTTATAAGGTGACAGTGACAAACAACGGTAATTTGACACTGAAGGATGTGGTTCTGAAGGATGTATTGACAAGAGCAGACGGCACGACAGTTCTGCCGGATGGCTGGGAGTCAGACGGACAGAAGATCGGTGAAATGGCACCGGGAGCAACCAGAGTATTTGAGTACAGCCACAAAGTGACAGAAGAGGATCTTGGCGGCGTGCTGAAAAATGCAGCGACAGCAAGTGGTGAACCGAAGCTGCCGAATCCGGATCCGGAGAAACCGGAACCGAAGCCGGAAGGTGAGGATGAAAAGGAAGTACCGACCGAGGAGCGCAAACCGTCGCTGAAGGCAGAAAAGAAGGTAACGTCCAAACCTGCAGCAGAAGATGGCAAGTACACCGTCGGTGAGACAATCACCTACGAAGTAACCGTAACGAATACAGGCAACCTGACCCTGAAGAACATCCACGTACAGGATATCATGACCCGTCCGGATGGCACACAGATGATTCCGAGCGGCCTGACGAATCAGGTACAGACGATTGAAGGACTGGAGCCGAATGCAAGCGAGACGCTGAGATACACACATGTAGTAACGGAACAGGATCTTGGCGGAGAGCTGAAGAATGCAGTGACTGTATCTGGTGAGCCGTCTGTTCCGAAGCCGAATCCAGATCCGGATCCGGCGAAACCGGAGCCAAAGCCGGAGGATAAGACTGAGGAAACTGTAATCACAGAGGATCCGACAAACTGCAGCATTATTGTTACGAAGAAACTGACCAATATGATGGATGAGGCACTGGTTCTGGATAACGCAGTCTTCTATGTGGCACTGTTCACGGATGAGGGACTGACGAACCGGATCGGCGAAGTCAAGAAACTGACCTTTGGTGCAAACCAGAGCACAGCAACAGCAGTCTTTGCTAAGATAAAGCGTGGTATTTACTACGTGGCAGAGACCGATGAAAATGGTAAGGTAATCACAAGCGGAGCATATAACAACGGCGCATTTGTAGCACAGTACGCAGCAGGTCAGAAGGTAGAAATCAAAGAAAACGGAACAGCAGCAGAATTTGCATTCGCAAATCAGTTCCTGGTTCTGCCAAGTGAGTATGATCTGTCGAAGCGTGTGACGATCGTGAAGTCCGTACAGACAAAGAAGGGGAAAGAACTGAAGACAAACGAAACCTTCTATGCCGGAATTTTCAGTGACGCGGCACACACACAGCTCGCAGAAAGTGTAGACCAGAACATCGTTCCGCTGGCAACAAATGGAACAGCAGGTGCAAGAAATGAGATTGAAGTAACCTTCGCACCTGGCGCTTCGACAACGCTGTACATTGCAGAGGTTTCAGCAGATGGTGTACCGGTAGAACAGAATGCAGCATTCGAATATACCGCAAGTATTGATCAGAATGTGATCACGCTGTCTGAGGACACCGATGATGTGACCGTAAAGATCACGAATACTTCGAAGAAGGATGAACCGGAGACCGAGTGTGAAGACAACCGGCAGTCAGAATCCAATAAACCGAAGGCAGCTGCAAACAGTGTAAAGACAGGCGATGACACCCCGCTTATGACATTTGTACTTCTGCTTCTGTGCTCAGCGTCTTGCATGATGCTTCTGGCAGGCAGACGTAAAAAAGAGGACGGACAGGATAGATGACCAAAAGGCGGAGCAAAACAGGAAAATGGTAAATTATAAGAAATGAGGAGACTCCTCTGTCAGAGATGGCAGGGGAGTTTTTCTGTGGATGTATATTCTGCGTTTTTCCGGAAATCCTATCATTAAGTCAGCAGAGCACCTGCTGCAGTAAATCAAGGATACGTGGGCAGGGCATCAGGGTCGGTGTTCACGGGAAAAGGATGAGGTGAATAGGATGAATCGAAAAGATGTCAGGGAATTTCTGAAAAAGCGCAGCACAATCTGGACGCTCAGCCTGTGTATGACAGGTGCAATTGTACTTGGCGGAATCACATCAATGGATCAGGCCCGGCGGAAGGCAGAGCTCACGGAGACGGAGAGCGAGCCTGGCGCACAGGCACAGCTGGATGTAAATGATACGCTCGGAAGCAGTCTGGATGAGGAAGAGGCAGAATCGGATCCGGTAGCAGCAGTCGCCGGAAATGAGGTCACAGAGGAAAAACTGACGGAGGCGGAATCAGAAAAGACAGAAGAGGCGAGCGCAGAAGTACAGCCGGAGGCGGTAAACGATGCAGGTCAGTCAGGAGATATTGCACAGCCGGATGGAACCGGAGAAGAAGCAGATGTGCAGGAGGTATCCGCATCCGTCATTTCCAACGAAGTGCTGGTACAGAACGGGATTGCATTTGCAGCCGACGAGGAGCAGTTGCTCTGGCCGGCTGCCGGGACTTTATTGATGGATTACAGCATGGACGGAAGTGTGTATTTTGCCACCTTGAATCAGTACAAGTATAATCCGGCGCTCGTACTCGGAAGCGAAGTCGGCAATCAGGTACTGGCTGCGGCGAAGGGCATCGTGGAATCCATTTACATCGATGAAGAGACCGGGACGACGCTCGTACTGAATATCGGAAATGGCTATCGTCTGACCTATGGACAGCTGAAGGAGCTGGCAGTATCGCAGGGCGATATCGTAGAATCCGGAGCGGTGCTCGGCTATGTGAGCGAGCCGACGAAGTACTATACAAAGGAAGGCAGCAACCTGTACTTTGAGATGACAAAGGATGAGACACCGATCGATCCGATCCTGTACCTGGAATAAATGCACCGATCAGAGGGTGTGGTATATACTATAGAAGCAGCAGCTTTTCGTACCGCTGAAGGCTGCTGCCTGTGTATAGCCGAATCCATGTATCAGTTCCGGGTATGACAGCCTGTATCGGCTTTTGCCCCTGGTATCATCAGATGACTTGTCGTGCAGGTAGACGAGATGGTTCGGTAAAAAACAGTACAGGAGAATCCGCAGCCGCACTGCCACACAGGAGTTATCATTTCACTGGTGAAATACCGGACCGGTGGCTGCTTGAGATAAATGAAGGCGCCATCCCACGAAGCAGGAGACTGCATGGGATTGGCGCCGTACATAATGTCAATTCCGGGAAACCTTGTCTGGATTTTTTTCACAAAAAAAGAGGGCGGAACCTTTGTCCCGCCCTCCTGCGAGAGTATGAAACTTTTTCTGTAAAATAATGTTTGGAAGGTTCTTCTATGATACA
>ERZ827168.5654-NODE-5654-length-10211-cov-2.217999_pt1 | contig 10211 bp, 8 predicted proteins | sample MGYA00519868_ERZ827168 | MGnify/ENA primary metagenome ERZ827168 (study PRJEB31778, sample SAMEA3449271) | human gut metagenome | biome: human gut; feature: human-associated habitat; material: faeces | place: United Kingdom | collected 2010/2012 ...
GTCAGAGAACAGACTAACAGCATACCGGGGCTTCATCCAGTCCGATTTCAATATGGCACTATAGAAGATATTTTATCTTCTTTTCCTGTTCCTTATGTTCTTAAACCGATAAGAGGAGCTGCCAAAAAGGGAGTAAACTTTGTTGATAAAGTGAATGTTGATCTCACTATTCCTGAAGATTTGAAGAATGAGATGTTTATGGCAGAAGCTTTTATTTCTGGAAAAGAATATTCTATTGAATGCCTTTCCTTTCATAATCAGCATGAAGTAGTGCAAATTACAGAAAAAATAACGACAGGAGCGCCTCATTTTGTAGAACTTGAACATCATCAACCTGCAGAATTATCAACAGACATAAAAAATAGAATTATTGGGCTAATACCTCAAATTCTAACAAAAATTGGTTTTACAAATGGTGCTTCACACATTGAAATTAAAATAGACAATGAAGATAACATCTATTTAATAGAAGTAAATCCTAGAGGAGGAGGTGACTGGATTTCCAATAAATTGGTAAGTTTATCCACTGATTGTGATTATTTAAAACAGATGATATTAATTTCCTTGGATATGTACAATCCTTCGTTAATACATAATATTGCATATTCGGGAATTTATTTTTTATCCGCGTATTCATCTCGTTTACTTCCATTTTTTGAAAAGCCAAAAGCTGATTGGATGATAATGAGAGAAAGAAGTCAAAAAAAATTAACGATGTCGAGTTCTAATTATGACAGGGATGGTTTTATTCTTTATTGTTCAAATAAAAAAATTATAATATAATGAAAACTATATTAGTATTTGGAGCGACAGGAACATTGGGTGCGTATATTTCTTTGCATTTCCATGAACTGGGCTATAAAGTTATTGCTGTTGGTCATAGATTAAGTGATAATGGTTTTTTTGCCGATTACCAGATTCCATATTATTCTGTTGATATAACCAAGTCTGAAGATTTTAAAAAGTTACCTGTAGAAACTATAGACCTTGTAGCACATTTTGCAGGAGCGTTGCCAGCGAGTATGAAAGGATATGATGCTTCTTTGTACATAGACTCTATTATAAAAGGAACATTTAATGTTCTTGAATTTATGAGAGAAAGACATATTCCTAAGATAATTTTTCCTCAGACTTTGTTTGATATTAGTTATTTATTTGGATCGAAAGAACCTATTCCTGCAGATGCAGAAAAAAGAGCGCCTTTAGAAGGCGATCATGCTATGTATGTAATAGCTAAAATGGCTGCAGTTCAAATGATAGAGCATTATCATAAAGTATATGGGATCAAGAGATTCATTCTTCGTTTATCACGAGTCTATGTATATCATCCTAATCCCTATACATATACTGATGGGGAAAAAGTAATGATTTCAGATCGTTTGCTAATGCAAAAAGCAGAAAAGGGCGAGCCTATAGCTATATGGGGAGACCCTAACAGAATTCTCGAAACATGTTGTGTGCAAGACTTTTTGCAAATAGTTGAAAAATGTGCTGAAGCAAAGCATGATGGTGGATTATATAATATTGGTAGTGGTGGCTCTACTTTGGATGAGCGTATTCATGATATTGTGGAGGTTTTCTCTTCACCCGAACATAAATCGGTCATTTCGTATGAACCCGAAAAGAAATCTGCTATGCAATTTCTCCTTGATATTAGTAAAACAAAGTCAGAATTAGGATATGAACCACGGTATTCTTGGAAAGATTATTGTGTGTGGTTTAAAAAAGAACGAGAACTTCAGAGGTTTGCGAAATTGTGGGGGGGGGAGAAGGATTATATGTCGTAATGGCTATCTCTTTTTTTAAAAGAGAATTCTTATAAAAGTTTTATGTTGTATATAGCAATATAGGAAAAATTAATTAACTATTTATATATAAGGTTTTATTTTGTAAGTACGAAAAATGTGGAGTTTCTAGTTTTTAATTTCCATTTATGAACTATATGAATTAAATTGAGAATCTGAATATGACTTAATTCATTTGCTATTAAGTTAATATATTAATAAATGTCATTCTTTATTTGTCACAGATTTAGATTTGATAAGGACTATATTTATTTAAGTGGGTAAAGATAATTAGTGTCGAATTTGTATTAGTCAAGTTTTACAAGTGCGAATAAATAATTGACGAAGTCAAACTCTCAGGAGTTAAAGTTGCTAGTTTAAGTGTATGGATGGAAATCCTTATCACGTAGTTTTTTGCTCGTATTTTTAACTGATTGAATACAAACTGTTTAATTTTTTTTTGGAAAAATGAATTATTTTATGTAGTAAAGTCAAATAATGAATAATAACTAAATTATTTACTGATACAAGTATTTATGTAAGTTGTAAATATGGAACAAACTGATGACTCAATAATGCTGACTATTCATTGTTTAGTATATAATCACGAACCTTATATACGCCAATGTTTAGATGGATTTGTAAAACAAAAAACTAATTTTTCTTTTGAAGCAATTGTTCATGATGATGCGTCTACAGATCATTCTGTGGACATTATTCGCGAATATGCTCAAAAATATCCCAATATAATAAAACCTGTTTTTGAGACTGAAAATCAGTATTCAAAACATAATGGCAGTATACGCAATATATTGGAAGAAAATACAAAAGGTAAGTATGTGGCTATGTGTGAAGGGGATGATTATTGGATAGATCCATATAAGTTACAAAAGCAAGTTGATTTTCTTGAAAATCATCCTGAATGTGTATATTCTTGCCATCGTTATTTAGTTTATAATGAAAATACAAAAGAAAAGTATTTAATCCCCAATAAGTATTTTGATGCTCATCCTTCTATTTCCGAATTTACTTTTGATTTAAGTTATCCTTTTTTGCAAGAATGGATAACCAAAACGTTAACCTGTGTTTACAGGCATGATTGCTTTGATACTTCTATTGTGAAAAAATATAAGTATTATAGAGATGTACATTTAGTATATCATCTTTTGTTAACAGGTAAGGGCGTTTGTCATTCATTTGTAGGGGGGGTATATAGGAAAAACTCTGGTAGCATTTTTGGCTCGCAAACTTATATCAATCAATTAAAAATTGCTTATACAGTATATTCTGAAATGTATTCTGTAACTAAGAATTGCATCTTTAAAAGAATTTTACGTTCTATTTATTTGCAAATTTTTGTAAAAGAGAAAAAAATTTCTATGCCATTAAAACGGTTTGAATTAGAAACTTTATTATTATATTTGCCATATAAAATTTTGAAAAGAATATTTGTAGGTAGGAGATATGGCAATGGATACTTGTGAGATAAGAATTTGTCTAGTATAGTTAAAACATGGAGCGTTTTTCTTCTTCCAATACTTAGTGCGTGATTCTTGCATATTAAACTAATCTAGATAAATTCCAAAATACTTTATTACGAACTGTAGATAATTTTTTTTCTAATGGAATCAATAAAAATCTGTGTAATAGGCCTTGGTTATGTAGGTTTGCCTTTGGCGCGTCTATTTTCAACAAAGTTTCAGACGATTGGCTATGACATGAATCAAAGCCGAGTTTCTGCTCTGAATGAAGGGCACGATGCTCCTTTAGAAGTAGATGATTGTTTATTACAGGAAGCCATTCAGAAGAATGGATTTCGTTGTACAACAGATATTGAAGATATAAAAGAATGCAATTTTTATGTGGTAGCTGTCCCCACTCCCGTAGACGAAAATAATCGTCCAGACCTTCGTCCTCTTTGGGGGGCCAGTGAGACGGTAGGTAAAGTTATATCCAAAGGGGATATTGTGGTTTACGAATCAACTGTATATCCGGGTGTAACCGAAGAAGAATGTCTGCCTGTAGTTGAGAAGGTAAGTGGACTTAAGTTTAATGTAGATTTCTATGCCGGTTATTCACCAGAACGTATCAATCCGGGTGACAAAGAACATACGGTAGAAAAAATCAAGAAGGTTACTTCTGGATCCACTCCTGAAATTGCAGATATCGTTGACGGTGTATATAATGCTGTGCTTGTGAACGGAACACATAAGGCTCCTTCCATAAAAGTAGCTGAAGCTTCGAAGATTATAGAGAATTCGCAACGTGATGTGAATATTGCCTTTATGAATGAATTGGCAAAGATATTTAATGCTATGGGGATTGACACTAACGATGTCATCGAAGCAGCTTCATCTAAATGGAATTTTATTAAGCTGAAGCCGGGATTAGTTGGTGGACATTGCATTTCGGTAGATCCTTATTATTTAATTCAAAAGGCTCAGGTCTATGGAGTATTGCCACGGGTAATGTTTGCAGCCCGTCGTCTTAATGATGGAATGGGCGAATATGTAGCTCATCAGGTGATTAAGTTGATGAATAAGAAAGGCGTATTGGTAAAAGACGCTAATATTCTCTTGTTAGGAGTAACATTTAAAGAAAATTGCCCAGATATTCGTAATACAAAAATTGTAGATATCTATTCTACAATGAAAGAATATACCGATAATATTACTGTATACGACCCATGGGCTGATGCCAACCATGTAAAAGAAGAATATAATATAGATGTTATAAATTCTGAAATAGATTCTCTGAAAGGAAGATATGATGCCGTTATTTTGGGAGTCGCACATAATGAATTTAAACAACTTGAAATTCGTTCGTTCTTAAAGGATGAGAATATTGGAGTGGTATATGATGTGAAAGGTGTTTTAGACAGGAATTTGATAGATGGTAGATTGTAGATTTATGAGAAATATTCTTTTTTTTACTTTTAATGAGTTGCTTGCTTCAAACGGGATATCTAAAAAAATAATATATCAAAAGAATGCATTAGAAAAAAATGGATGTAAAGTACATCTGATGTATATTAAGCAAGATGATCCTTATATAAATCTATTTATTGATGACACAAAAATTACATCATATTACCATAATTTTTTATGGACTTTTAAATTGATATCTTTTTCGGATATCTGGAAATATATTGTGGAAAATGAAATTGAGTATATTTATGTACGATATACCCAATATGCTTCCTTTACAATTAACAGCCTATTTAAGCATCTTAAGAAAAAGAATATTAAAATTGTTTTAGAAATACCAACCTATCCATATGATGCTGAATTTAAAAGTGCTAAAATGAGATTATTTCTATTATGGGAAAGAGTTTGGAGAAAGCAGTTGGCTAGAAATTTAGATTATATTATAACTTATACTCAATTAGATTCGATTTGGAAACGGCCGACTATAAATATAAGAAATGGTGTAGATTTTACAAAGATACCATTACGTTCTGAAAATAGAATTATTAAAAATAAGGTCGAATTAATTGCGGTTGCAGCCATTTCTTTTTGGCACGGGTATGATAGAATTATTGAAGGATTGAATCTGTATTATCAGAATAGTAAAGGACAAATAGAGGTTTATCTTAAAATTGTTGGAAAAGGAAATCTTGAGATATACAACTCTTTAGTTGATTTAGTGAAAAAATATAATTTAAATAATTATGTTACATTCTGTGGAGAAAAATATGGTGAAGCATTAGACGAATTATTCGATGCAGCAGATATTGCTATCGGCTGTTTAGGATGTCATCGTAAAAAAATAAAGGAAGTTAGTTCGTTAAAGAATGTTGAATATGCAGCTAGGGGTATTCCTTTTATTTATTCAGAGATAAATAAAGATTTTGATGATATGAAATATGTAAAAAAAATATCACCTGATGAATCTCCTGTAGACATACAAGAATTAATAGAATGGCGTAAAGAGATATGCATTCAACCTAAATTTATTCGTGACTCTATAATCGATTTGTTGTCTTGGAACAAACAGATGGAAACAGTTCTAGGAGCACTTAAACAATAATAAAAACGTTATTCTTACTATTTATTTTTTTGTAATGATTGTTCCAGTATCTTTATTGTTTTTTCTGATATCTTATCTATTTCTTGGAAGCAAACAAGAACAGCGAGTGAAATCAATGGGGTTGACACTCGTTCTGATATGGATAATTCTGACATTCATAGCAACTTTTAGACCAGAAAATATGTCAGATAGAGAAAATTATTTAGACTTTTGGAATGGTTGGGAGGGAGGACGATTTGAAATAGGATTCACAACTATTACAGATATTATACGCATAATCTCAACAAATAATTATTGGTTTTTATTTGTTTTTGCAGCATTGTCCATCTCACTGAAATTATTTGCAATCAAAAGAATCACAAATTTGTTTTGGGCTTCTTTATTGATTTATGTTGCTAATATGTTTATTTTGCATGATATGATTCAAATGCGATGTGCAGTAGCATCCGGATTATTACTGCATGCCGTATATTATTTGGTTAATCATGATTCTAAACGTTTCTTTATTACTTTTATTTTAGCTTTTTTGTTTCACTATTCATCTCTAATCATTCTTCCTCTATTCTTACTTGATGTAAAACGAATTAATAAATATTTTTATATTGGATTGATATTTGTTTCATACATGATTGGCCCTATTTTTCCTATAGAAAGTTTTATTCAAATGCTCCCAATAGAGGGGGTACAATCACTGTGGGCTGTATATGAAAATACTGTTGATGATGAGATTAATATTTTTAATGCCATGCAATTGGGCAGAATTGCAATTTGCTTATTCTTACTTATTAATATAGATAAAATCTTTTACCATAATAAATATGCAATATTGCTGGTGAAAATATATGCTACTTCTATAGTAACATTAGTTCTTTTTTCAAGCGTTCCTGTAATTGCATTTCGTGTTAGTGAGCTTTATCAGGTTGTTGAAATAGTATTAATTCCAATGGCTATGTATGCTTTAAGAGGAAATGTTTATTTTAAAAGGACAATTTTGTTTATAATAGGATTGGCTTTTCTGTTTATGAATATATTTTATTTGGAATTACTTAAATAATAAATGTCTTAATGATTTGTGTATTGCTTTCTACCTATAATGGAGAAAAATATTTAAAAGAACAACTTGAGAGCTTACAAAAACAGAAAGGAGTAGAGCTAAAAATATTTGTGCGTGATGATGGATCAAATGATGCTACACATGAGATTCTAGATGAATGGCAAAAGAATAATAAATTAACTTGGTATAAAGGAGAAAACATAGGATTTGCAAGGAGCTTTATTGATTTATTAAAGAATGCTCCAGATGCAGATTATTATGCCTTTTGTGATCAAGATGACATTTGGTTGCCAGAAAAATTGGAAACTGCAATTAAGAAGATGGAATTATTACCTAGTGGTCCCCAGTTGTATTGTTCAAATCTATTCATTTATAGAGATGGAAAAAATGAGGGAGTTTGGTGGAAAAATAAGCCCGTTATAAATCTATTTAGAGGATTAGTTCAAAATGTAGCTACAGGTTGTACAATTGTATGTAATACTCTCTTACGTGATATAGTTGTACAGAATCTTCCATTATCTGTGAAATATCATGATTTTTGGTTGTATCATACAGCATTATTATTTGGTAATATATATTTTGATGAAAATGCATATATATATTATAGACAACATAAAAAAAACATTATTGGAGCTAAATCAAGAAAAATTGATCGATTACAAAGCCGCATAAAAAGTTTAAAGAGTATTAAACAGCAGAATTATAGAGAATATGAGGCTGTCCAGTTGCTTAATGTGTATGGAAATTTGATTTCTTTTGAACAACGAAGAATTATTGAAAGGGTAGTAAATTATAAAAAAACATTAAGAAATAGACTGGCTTTATTGTTTAGTCGTAAATATGTAATGCATAATTTTGTGGATACTTTTTGGCTAAAAATGAGAATCATCATTGGCCATATTTAATATATGTGTGAGGAGATAAATATGAGTATTTGTTCTAAATAAGTTATTTATATGATTTCTGTCTGCATAGCCACTTACAATGGTGAAAAATACATAAAAGAACAATTGAACTCAATCTTATTACAGATTGGAGAAAAAGATGAGATTATTGTTTCAGATGATCATTCTTCAGATAATACAATGCAGATAATTTTGAGTATTGGCGATCAAAGAATAAAAGTATTCACAAATGAGAAAGAAAAAGGATATACATCTAATTTTCAGAATGCATTATCATATGCAAAAGGTGATTATATTTTTTTATCTGATCAAGATGATATTTGGACCGACAATAAAGTGAATTATTGCATTAATCAATTGCAAACATGTGATTTTGTTGTGTCTGACGCCATAGTGGTTGATCAAAATAAAAATGCAATTTCAACTTCTTATTATTTAGAAAGAAAAATATATCATTCGTTCATAGGTAATATATATAGATTTGGATTTTTAGGTTGTTGTATGGCTTTTAAAAAAAAGGTTCTTAATAAAGCATTACCATTCCCTAAAAATCACTATTATTGCACGCATGATAATTGGTTATTTTTAGTAGCTAAGATGTTTTATAAGGTTAATATATCTTCGGAAAAGCTAATCCTTTATAGAAGACATTCCTCAAATGTTTCAACAGGGGGATTTGTTAATCAAACATCTTTAGCTTTTAAAGTTTGTTATCGTTTTTATTTATTATATCATCTACTTAGATTAAAATTGTTAAAAAGATGATTCCTAAGATCTCATTAATAACTGTTACTTTTAATAGTGATAAAACTCTTCGTGATACAATAAATTCTGTTTTAAAACAAACTTATACAAATATAGAATATATTGTAGTGGATGGTCTGTCGAAAGACAACACGATGGATATTGTCCGGGAATATGAACCGCAATTTGAGGGGCGGATGAAGTGGATCAGCGAAAAGGATAAAGGACTGTATGACGCGATGAATAAGGGTGTCAGGATGGCTACGGGTGACGTGGTAGGTATTCTCAATTCAGACGATTTTTTTACGGCCAATGATGTGCTGGAAAAAGTGGCTGCTGGATTTGACAAACAGACGGATGCGGTTTACGGTGACTTGCATTATGTGCATCCGGACGATTTGCAGCATAGCGTGCGTTACTATTCGTCGAAGATTTTTAAACGGAACCTGATGCGGATGGGATTTATTCCGGCACATCCTACATTTTATTGCAGAAGGGAATGCTTCGACAAGTTTGGTTATTACAAAACGGATTATAAGATTGCTGCTGATTTCGATTTGTTGCTGCGGTTTATTTACGTAAACAGAATACGTATAAAATATCTGCCTATGGACATGGTGACAATGCGCACCGGAGGTGCCAGTACAAATGGGTTGAAGAGTCGGATGGGAGGTATGAATGAACATTTGCGCTCTCTTAGAGAGAATGGGGTAAAATCGAATCGTTTTATCCTTTCATTACGATATTTTTATAAAATAACAGAATACTTCAGAAAATAAAGATGGATAAGAAAGTTGCTTTGATTACCGGCATCACGGGCCAGGATGGCTCTTATCTGGCCGAACTTTTGTTGGAAAAAGGATATGAGGTGCATGGAACAATCCGGCGTTCGTCGGTAGACTTCAGGGAGAGAATAGCACACTTGGAAGGAAAACCGCATTTTCATCTGCACTATGCAGATCTGGGAGATTCGATGAGCATTCTGCAAGTAATCAGCAAGGTGCGTCCGTCGGAGGTATATAATCTGGCTGCACAGAGCCATGTGCAGGTAAGCTTCGACTCACCGGAATTTACAGCGGACGTAGATGCGACTGGGGTACTTCGGGTATTGGAGGCAGTACGCTTATGCGGGCTGACGGACACATGTCGCATCTATCAAGCGTCGACATCGGAACTGTATGGCAAAGTGGAAGAGGTGCCACAGAATGAGAATACGCCGTTTCATCCTTATAGTCCGTATGCTGTGGCGAAGCTATATGGGTATTGGATTGTGAAAGAATACCGGGAAGCTTACAACATGTTCTGTTGTTCAGGTATTTTGTTCAATCACGAATCGGAACGAAGAGGAGAAACTTTTGTGACACGCAAAATAACGTTAGCGGCTGCACGCATTGCGCAGGGGAAACAGGAGAAACTGTATTTGGGTAATCTGTCGTCGCTACGAGATTGGGGGTATGCCAAGGATTATGTGGAGTGTATGTGGCTGATTCTACAACAGGAGAAGCCGGAGGATTTTGTCATTGCAACGGGAGTACAGCATTCGGTAAGGGAATTCTGTTATCTGGCTTTTAAATATGTTGGTATCGAACTGGAATTCCGTGGAGAAGGGATCGATGAGAAAGGATATGATAAGGCTACCGGAAGGTGTCTGGTGGAGGTTAGCGAAGATTTTTACCGGCCGACGGATGTGGTGAA
>ERZ827168.5657-NODE-5657-length-10208-cov-3.681079_pt1 | contig 10208 bp, 7 predicted proteins | sample MGYA00519868_ERZ827168 | MGnify/ENA primary metagenome ERZ827168 (study PRJEB31778, sample SAMEA3449271) | human gut metagenome | biome: human gut; feature: human-associated habitat; material: faeces | place: United Kingdom | collected 2010/2012 ...
TCTCTGTCGCAAATTCCAATAATCCCATATCGTTGCTCCTTTCTGATATGTGCAACTTTTTGTTGCTATTTGTATTTTTTGTATTCAAATTGTTTCTTTTCCAGATATTCCATTCAGAACTTGTTATAATCAGTCCAGACAGGCGATTGTCCGGGATACTCTCCACAATCCGAAGTCAGCTATTATCACTATTTGACAGGGAGGTACTGTATGGAATATACCTTTTTTATTGATAAGATCCGCAAGCTGCGAAAGGAAGCCGGCTATACGCAGGAAGATGTCAGCCGAAAGCTGAATATTCAGCGTCAGACCTACTGCAACTATGAGAACGGTACGCGCATGCCACCATTGGAAATCATCATCGCACTTGCTGATCTCTACAAACTTTCGGTAGACGCATTAGTACGGGATGGCACTCCGGTACTGTCGCCGGAGCCACCGCAGCTGACCTCCTATCAGGCTACTACCATTCAGACATTTTTGACGCTCAGTGAGGAAAAGCAAAAGGAAGCCGGTGACTTTATCCGCTTCAAGCATCAGCTTTGCAGCTGATACCTTTGCATTTGCAAATTGTTTTTTATATTATACTCGTATTATGTCCATATAGCAATGTTATAGTTTGTATTTGCAATGACACATTTTGTTATATCTCTCCTGAAAGACTTCCATTTTTTTAATGCCCGGCAGAGCTTCGCAATCCGCTTTTCTGCTTCGATAAAATACAGCATTATTTTGAAAACAATTCTGTTTGACTGTTTCAAAATGATGCTGTATTCTTTATTTATAGTACAATTATTCTGTCGATTATTACAGGAGGATCTGTCATGAAACGAACCGACATTGTTATGACCGAAGAACTGAAAAGCTTTCTTGCCTTTGATCTTGGACATATGAAGGAAGACGCTTTTCCCAATAAACGCACCGATATTCCCTATTGCGACGATCCGGAGCTTCTTATGGACATATATTATCCGGAAGAAAAAAAGGACACTTACCCGGTATTTCTGATCGTATTTGGCGGTGGCTGGATCAGCGGTTTCCGCCGTTCCAGATTTGTCGAATACATGCTCAAGCCGTTGCAGATGGGCTATGCCTGCGCAGTCGCACAGTACACGCTCTCTCTGGACGATACGTTTCCGCGCCCGGTCATTGATCTGAAAAAAGCGGTCGATTATCTGCATACGCATGCACAGGAGCTTTTGCTGGATACCGATAATCTGACGCTCTGGGGGGAATCTGCCGGAGGTCACCTTGCACTGGAGACCGCTCTGCTCCCGAACGAAAGACTCGGCCTGACCGGTCTGAATACCGCAGTAAAAAACCTTGTCATTTTCTACCCGATTACTGACTGCGATACGATCGACCGCTATGTCAAAACAGAAAAAGATCGCCATCTGCGACCGGACTCTGTTATGGGGATTTTTCTTGCTTCCGGCTTAAATGATCCGCAGACACTCGATCTCGCCAGCCCGGCGCACTGGATCCATCCGGGCATGCCACGCCTCTGGCTGCAGCACGGCACTGCAGACAGGCTCGTGACCCCGCACCAGTCTGTGGAGCTCACCGAAAAAATGCGCCGGGAGTGTCCGGATGTCCCGTTTTTCTTCGAGCTGAAGGAAGGAAAGGAACACGCAGATCCGTATTTCTTTTCGATGGAAAATGTAAAGCGCTTTATCCGGTTTATTGAGGAATAAAGGAAACAGTAACGCATCATTTTATGAGCTAACAATGCAGCGGATTCCCAATATCCGCCAGACAGGAGGTCCTATGAATTTACGCAAAAGCACGATTCCAGCAAGGAGAACATTCGCAGCTGTTTTATCCGCTGCCATGCTGATACCATCCGTATCATTCGCTACTTCTAATGACCAAAACGCTGCCGAAGAATTGAAGGCTATTTTAACGGCACAGCAGGAGCAGTCTACTGACTCCCTGCTGGAAGAGACACTCGGCCTTTCACAGCTTGCAAAAGCTGCGTCTGAAAATGGTCTGCAGTGGCATTTCACAGGCGGGCTTCTGCCGGAAACCGCAGAGCTTCTGGGCATCCCGGATGGCTGGAGCGATACCACCTGCTCACTTCAGGCCCGGATCGACCCAAAACTGAAAAAATATCTGTTTGAGGCCGGACTGCAGCATGCCTCCGATGACCTGCTGGACGTTTCCCTGTACGGCGATGAAGATTTGCTGGCAGTCGCTATCCCGCAGTTTTATTCCGGCAGTCTTGCGCTGCGCTCCGGCAATTTCCGACAGCAATACCTGAAGTCCGGTTTATCTGAGCTGCTCGGAAATGACGCATCGGATGACATCCCGGATCTGGACCTGCATTTTTATCCCCAGACTGCCGCATCCGATGATTCTCTCATATCGGAGCTGCAGTCAACCATCACCGGACTGCAGGACTCTGTCGCTGTCACAAAAGCAACCGATGAAGGTGTCGACATTTACACGGCTACCCTTCGCGCGGATCAGCTCACCGCTTTCTATCGCACACTGTTCCGGCAGCTTCTTGCCCCGATGCAGGCGCTTGACGATTTTTCTGCCGATGATGCAGAAGAGCTTGAAGCACAGCTGGAAGAAATGCTTACCATGTTCCAATCTGTACTGCCGGAAGAAATCCCGGTGCAGTTTGAGGTATCCGATCAGCGCCTGCAGCGCATCCACTACGAGCTGGATCTGGATGTAAATACGCTGAAAGCACTGGCTGATGAATATGATGATTCGTATGATGATGATTACGACTATGATGACACGGATGACCTTTACGATTCCGATCACACAGGAGCCGCCTTCGGCATCCATGTAAATGAATCCGTCTCAGAGCTTCCGGAGGACATTGATACGATCTCCTGCTCTTACGAGCTCTCATTTGCAAACCCGGAAAACCTGAGTGAAGGCTACAACTTCTTCATGAACCTTGGATACGACGAAGCTCCGTCTGCCCTCATGGCTGTATCGCTCAATTATAGCCAGCAGCAGGAAGCTGGTACGGAATCGGCAGCCCTGTCGCTTAACATTGATGCCGACGGTGAATCCGTCTACTCGGCTACACCATATGTCATGCAGTTTGATTCCGCATCAAACGAGCTCGCCGCACAGTTTTCCATCACGGACTCCGACACAGATGAAACCATCGCATTGTTCTTCTCCGGCACCTTCTCCGATATTGAAAAGGGAAAATGCTTCCGGCTCGACATTGATGACCTCTCATTAAATAATATCACAGCTACAGCTGAAGATATGGAGTCCCTGGGAATCACTGCCTCCCTTTCTGTCGATGCCGAACCGGGCGACATCGTCACACCGACTGATTGCCGCTATCTGCTGGAGATGGATCAGAATGCACTTATGTCCTTATTTATGGAATGCTCTGCAAACGCCGAGACCTGGAGTCAGCTGTACGCTCCGGAGCCTGAAAGTGAACCTGAATCAGAAGCTTCTGATATCCTGGATGGCAGCAGCGCAGTAAACGCTTCCGTTATCGGTGGCGCAGATTCTCCGACCGCAATATTCCTGGCCGGAAAGCTCGGGTAAAAACGGATATACGATACCATAGTTAGTTAACAAAAGATGGGGGCTTCCGCCCCCATCTTTATGTATATTTTTCTATTGTTGATATCAGTAATTCTACATCGATTGGCTTTGCAATGTGTGCGTTCATTCCCATTTTCCGTGTCATTTCCTTATCCTCTATAAAAGCATTTGCTGTCATGGCAATGATCGGTATCGATGCCTTTTTCTGATTGTCCATCTGTCTGATCTTCTTTGTCGCCTCATAGCCGTTTAAATTCGGCATCTGAATATCCATAAGTATCAGATCATAATATCCTTCTGACATCTCTTTCATCTGCTCGCAGCATTCCTGCCCGTCTGCCACACGGTCGACAAGAAAGCCTGCTTCCGTTAAAAGCTCTATGGCAATTTCCGCGTTCAGCTCATTATCCTCTGCCAGGAGAATTCGTATGTCTTTTTTCCTGTCTCTGCCAGATATAAGCTTCGGCTCCGGCTCTTTATACACATCTTCTTTCGAAGCAATTGTAAGAGAAACCGTCACTGTAAATTTTGTCCCTGTTCCCTGCGTACTTTCCACCTGGATGCTTCCCCCCATAAGTTCAATCATAGATTTCACAATAGGCAGACCAAGCCCTGTGCCAACAATCTTGTTTTCTGTTGTTGTTTTCTCTCTTGAGAACTCTTCAAAAATATGCGGGAGGTACTCCTTACTCATTCCGATTCCGGTATCCTCACAAATGAAAACATACTTTGCCTTTCGGACATCATCTGATGCAACTTCCCTGATTGTCACATGAATCGAATGACCATCCGGTGTATATTTAATTGCATTGCTCACAATATTCAGATATATTTCCTGTATTTTTGTTTTATCACAGATGGCATACTTATGCTCTACGCTCGTATGTGCACAAAAATGTATTCCCTTCTTTTTCGTATCTGATTCGAAAACCGCATAAACCGAATGAAACAGCTCGCTCAGATCTTCTGCTTCCAGTTTCAATGATGCCGTACCACTTTCAATACGCGCCATCTCCAGCACCTGATCAATGATCAGCATCAGCAGATTACCGGAAGACTGGAGCTTTTTCAAATACTCTTTTGCCTTTTCTTCATCGTGAAGGTTCTTCTCCAGCAAGCCGGAAAATCCTATGATTGCATTCATCGGTGTCCGGATATCATGGCTCATATTAAACAAAAATCTCGTTTTTGCCTCATTGGCATTTCTTGCCTGTTCTGCTGCCTTCTCAAGCTCAGCAGTGTACTGCTTTTCCCTTTGTTTTTTACTGAATATCTGATAAAAGATTGCCACAACCAGTAATGAAAAAATATAAGAGGCCGCAGCAATGATGATCCAATCAGAAACCGGTGTCCATCCATTAGACGCCGCAATATCAAAATACCATGTATTATTCGGAATTTCACACTCTACCGTCAGACTCTCCTTTGGCATCTCACTCTGGCTTTGAGCTAAAATAACTTTATCCTCACTGCCCCTTCCATAAGCCCATATCCGATAGCAGAAACCTACTTCACTTAAATATTCCGGATTGAGTTCATACATAAAACGATCCCAGTCAATTACCAGGATCACAAATCCCCAAAATTCACTGTTGCCAGAATCATCTGTCCGATAAACCGGGTTGAACAGTAATGCCCCTGTTCCTCCCTGCTTTAGCTGGTAAGGACCTCCCATCGTATACTTTCCAGTTTGTTTTGCAAGAGCTGCATCCGCTTTCCGCTCATGCTCCTGCAGCATATTCAGCTTTAAAGCCTCTGTATTTCCCTGCTTAGGATAAACTGCGGTGACAATACCTTCCGGTGCCAGTTCAATAGCCTTTATTACACCTTCATCATTCGGGATCTTTTCTGCCAGCTCCAAAAAGGAAGTCTCGTCCAGATCATCCCCATCTATGAGACAGTTTCCAATAATTTCAGAAACCATTACGTATCTTTCCAGCCTTGACTTGATTCTTCTTACAGTACTTTCTGCCAGATAGGTTCCGCTTGCCTTTTTTTGCATTTCCTGATAATGAATCCCCACGCCGCAGAAAAAAAATGCCACCAGAAAAGAAAGCAATCCGATTACATAGCAGTATTTTTTGATATGCTTCGCGGCCGTACTGTTTTTCTCCATTTTCCCATGTCCTTTTCTCTATAACTTATCAGGTCATTGAATACAGAGATTTCTCGGTTCTGTTCCTTATCCTCTTCCAGAAGAACCCTGAGTCCATGCCCGAGATTCATTATATATCGTTTTGTTGAAGCCAGTCAACCTTATGATATCCGCTTTGCTAATCATATTATCCATTCTTCTCAATTCTGAGCATGCGATATCCAATCCCGATATGCGTCTGGATATATTGCACTCCATTTTTCTCAGGCTCCAGTTTTTTTCTCAGGGTTGCCATAAAAACCCGAAGAGACGCAACATCGCTTTCCGAAGATCGTCCCCAAATCTGCTGGGTAATATACGTATGCGTCAATACCTTCCCCACATTACGGGACAAGAGGCAGAGAAGCTTATACTCTATGGGTGTCAGATGTAATTCTTCTCCCTTCAGATATGTACAGCCCGCCGTATAATCTATTTTTAATCCACCGTTTTCAAAAACAGAGTTTTCCGTCTGTTCACCTGTCTGCATAATTGCAAGTCTTCTCTGTGTGACACGGATTCGTGCGAGCAGCTCCTCTACGGAAAATGGTTTTGTAATATAATCATCTGCCCCGGCATCGAGTGCTTCGATTTTATCTGTATCTTCGCTTCTCGCACTGATCACAATAATCGGCATATTCGACCAGGTACGAATTTTCTTTATTACCTCTACACCTTCCATATCAGGAAGCCCCAGATCCAGAAGCACAATATCCGGATTATGGGAGGATGCCTCCAAAATGGCCGAAGATCCGTTTTCTGCCGCCAGATATTTATAGTCATGTGTTTTTAATGTAGTAACGATCAGGTTACGTATAGGTCTGTCATCCTCAACCACCAGGATTAATGCTTTATTCATGTAAGGTCACCTCGCTTAAGGGTAAAGTAAAAGTAAAATTGCATCCATGAGGCTCATGCTCCGTAAGCATCAGGGTTCCGTCATGTGCTTCTACGATAGAATGACAAAGTGCCAGACCAAGCCCCAGACTTCGATGACTGTCCGCAATCGCTTTTTTCCCTGTATAAAACATCTCAAAAACATGCGGCTTCATTTCTTCCGGGATTCCAGGTCCGTTATCTTCCACACTTATCTGTGCTCTCCTGTCTGTTTTTCTTCCCCGAATGAGGATGACAGAACCCGGCGGCGTATATTTTATTGCATTATCTACTAAATTTATCAAAACCTGCATAATAAGACGTACATCCATACGTGCAAGGACAAGCTCTTCACAGTCTGTCACAATTTTGTAATCGTCATGTTTCCGGCTAATATGCCGCAGGGCTTCTGCAATCACCTCATCTAAAAGCTGATCTGTAAATTTAAATTTCAATCTTCCGTCATTCAGCCTGGTAATGGAAAGAAGATTCTCCACAACTCCGATCAGCCATTCAGAATCGTCATAGATGTCTGTATAAATCTGATGCTTTGTAGCTTCATCCAGACAGTCGCTATTGCTAAGCAGCATATCTGCATTACCGGAAATGGAGCAAAGCGGTGTCCGAAGATCATGGGAGATTGCCCGCAGAAGATCTGCCCGCAACTGCTCGTTTTTAGCTAAAACTGCAATTTTCTCTTTTTCCACGGCATTTTGCGCATTTTCCATTGCAAGCGCACATTCATTTATTACAGAGAGCAGGATGCTGTATTCAAAAGAATCCAGCGTTTCTTTTTGCATCGGTATCCCGACTACACCGTAAACGCTGTTGCCGCTCCGGATTGCCAGGTACAAGCATTTGGCATTCGGAAAATGGTGTGTGGATGCACCGGCACGCTGCCTGTTTTCACAGACCCATCTGGCTGTCTGCTGTTCTTCCGGTGTCAAAAAATCTTCTGTGTCCCCTTTTTCTCCGGAGAAAAGCTTTCCCTCTGATAAAGCTCCATCCTTTACTGCATACGCTGTAATATTGCGGTTTAGTAAGCGGAGAAGCTGTGTACAGGCAACATCAAGAATCTCTGTCTCTCCTTTTGCCTTCTGCAGCAGACGGTCTGTATCGAACAGAACCTGTGTGCGAAAGGCAAGCTGTGCAGAGAGCTTTGCATGTGTTTTCAGCTTTGCCGCAAGTGCCCCCGTAAGTACGGATGAAATAAGCATTATAAAAAAGGTCACCGGATATCCCACCGCATAGGTCTGAAAAGACATTCTTGGTTCTGTCAGAAAAAAATAAAACAGGAATACACTTAAGAAAGATCCGGCTACACTGCAAAGATAACCGTCTGTCACAATTGAAGTAAGCAAAACTCCCAGAATATATATCGTTACAATATTCGTATCTCTGAAATTCAGTTTCTGAAACAGCAGCCCGATCAAAGTGCATAGTGCAAATATAAAAGCCGTGAGAAAATAATCCTTTTCAGACGGTTTTTCCACATAGCATGTAAAAGGTCGTTTTTGATAATTTCCGGCTTTTACCGCATCCGGAATAATATGGATATCTATGTCCGGTATAAGCTCAATCAGCTTTTCCGTCAGAGTTGCCTGGCTGAAGAAGTGATTTCGCCTGGCATTGCTTTGTCCGATCACGATTTCAGTAACATTGGATAGCCTAGCATACTCTGCAATCTGTACCGGAATGTTTTCTCCGTGAGTCATCACGATTTCTGCTCCAAGCTTTTCTGCATACCGGATATGCTCTTCCAGCTTTTCTTTATCTGCTGCTTCTGCTTTTGTACCAGTCTGCACATACAAGGCGGTAAAACGTGTCTGCAGCGCATTTGCCATCTTCGCAGCTGTATCTATTATTTTTTGATTTGAAGGTGCTGCTGACAGGCAAACAAGAATATGCTCATCTGTTTTTTTATTGTCGTCTTTCATCTTAACCTCATCCCATCCGCCACCTTTTCTGCTGTTCGTAAAGCGGAGTGGCTTGATTCGGTTAAAGCGGATATTCGCAATCCGCTTCGCTACTTGCTCATAACCGAATAGCTGCTTCGCAGCTTATCAGGAGTGGCTTGTACCACTCCTGATACAAGCAAGTCCCAACCCACTGCTTATTGCTTTGCGCAATTGAAGCAGGGGACTTGCTTGATTCGGTTAAATTATATCACGTGACTGTATTGTGGTCAAAAATCTTTTATAATCTGGAAATTCAGGCAAGTTCTGTGGTACAGTTATTTGCAGTATGATGTACCAGCTATATACGGAAGCACTTCTGAAGTGCCCTGTATTCCCCTAACACCAGTAATTTATTATTCTCTGTGAAATCCGTATCCGGAGAAATTGCAATACTGAATTCTCCTCCGTTTTTTACTGCCAGAATATTAATGTTATAGCGTTTTCTGATATCCAGCTCGCCTACTGTTTTTCCAATCCATTCCTCCGGCACTTCCACCTCAAAAATTGCATGGGAAGCATCCACCTCCATGTAATCAAGAATATGGTCATCCGTGTAACGGATAGATGCCCATTTTGCAACCTGTTTTTCAGGATAAACTACCTTATCTGCACCGTTGCGTAAAAGAAATTTTTCCTGAACATCACGTTCAGCTCTGGATATCACCAATTTTGCTCCCAGCTCTTTTAGAAGAGAAGTTGTTTCAAGGGAATTCTGAAAACTTCCTCCGATGGTCACAAAACAGATATCATAGTTCCCAATCCCAAGCGATTGTAAAAATTCTGCATTGGTACTGTCACCGATCTGAGCGTTAGTCACAAATGACAGTACTTTGTCCACTCTTTCTTCATCCCAGTCAACTGCCATAATTTCATGTCCAAGCTGGTTAAGCTGCATTGCAATATGCCTTCCAAATCTTCCAAGTCCAATAATTAAAATATTCTTCATAAAAAAGCTCCTTTAACCCACTGTGATTTTTTCCATTGGCATTCTTGCATTATTATTATTTTTTCCTGAAAATACTGCATAGATCAGTGTCAGTCCACCCACGCGCCCCAGGTACATAAGTACAATCAATATCAGTCGTGATATTATATGTAGATCGGGCGTAACACCCAGAGTCAGTCCTACCGTTCCTATAGCTGAAGCTGCCTCATAAAAACAGGTCAGCACAGGTAATCCTTCATAAGCACTGATTATGATTCCGCCTCCAAAGAACAGCATCAGGTACAGCATAGCAATTGTTGCCGCATTTTTTATCACCTGAACATCAAATCTTCTTCCAAAAGCACCTGCATCTTCACGGCTTCTGAATGTAGCAAATGCATTCAGGATCAGTACTGCAAAAGTTGTTGTCTTCATACCTCCCGCTGTGGAACTTGGTGATCCTCCGATCAGCATCAGCAATATCATAACCGCCTTTCCTGCTTCTGTCATCAACGGGAGATCTGCAGTATTAAACCCGGCTGTTCTCGTTGTAACTGACTGAAATATTGAATACAGCAGACGTTTTTTAAACAGAAACTCTCCAAAATCATTGGCAAAAAATAAAATTGCCGGCAATATAATAAGAAGAACAGTTGTTATCAGAATCACCTTACTCTGCATACGATAACGTCTGAAATTTAATTTATTTTCATAAAAGTCTTCCCAGGTAAGAAATCCGATACCTCCGATTATAATCAAAAGCATGATCACCATATTCAGCCAT
>ERZ827168.5660-NODE-5660-length-10207-cov-3.482072_pt1 | contig 10207 bp, 4 predicted proteins | sample MGYA00519868_ERZ827168 | MGnify/ENA primary metagenome ERZ827168 (study PRJEB31778, sample SAMEA3449271) | human gut metagenome | biome: human gut; feature: human-associated habitat; material: faeces | place: United Kingdom | collected 2010/2012 ...
TTAATCCTCTTGATATCAGCGCAAATAATATTGTAAGATACATTCAGGGAACAAAAAACATACTGTCCTCAACACTTATACAGGGACAGGCGGAGATTATAGAGATAGTTGCAGACGACAGAATGCCTATAACCTTTGAGCCTCTTAACGAACTTGACCTTCCGGAGGGAATTCTCATAGCATCAATTCACAGGGGCAGACAGGTTATAATTCCTGACGGCAATACACAGATACAGGACGGAGATATCGTAATGATTCTTTCGCTTCTTTCTGAAACAGAGGACTTAGAAAAACTTATCAACATCAAGGATAAATTGGGATTTTTCAGGGGTGTACTCAAATGAATCTGAACTACAGGGCAATTTCAAATATTATAGGCAGAATTCTTATGGTGATTTCCGCCACATTTGCACTGCCCGTTATCGTATCATTTATATACAGCGAGTACAGCAATGCGTTCACATTTTTAAAAATAGCCGTTGCCGTATTTATCGCAGGCTTTATATTAAGAATATCCATAAAGCCTTCCGCAGGTCCGATCAGAATACGCGAGGGCTTTTTTATCGTGTCTCTGATATGGATACTGTTTCCCCTTATCGGCGCTCTGCCCTTTGTTATTTCAGGAGATATCCCGAATTTTGCGGATGCGGTATTTGAAAGCTGTTCGGGCTTTTCGACTACAGGCGCCACAATTCTTACGGATGTTGAGGATATGTCTCAGGGTATGCTTTTCTGGCGTTCTTTCACCCACTGGCTGGGCGGTATGGGAATACTTATCCTCGCTGTTTCAATACTCCCCGCACTGGGAATAGGCGGACAGAACATAGCAAAGGCTGAAACGCCCGCGCCTAAAGTGGACAAGCTTTCCAACAGAATAAGCGACTCGGCACGCATACTTTATATAATGTATCTGATGCTGTCCCTTATAGAATTCATTCTGCTTATGTTCAATAGAAAAGTGACAGTCTTTGACGCGCTTGTAAACACACTGTCCACCATAAGCACCAGCGGAATAATCACCCACGAGGCAGGACTTGCATTCTATGAAAGCTTTTATGTTGAAATGGTTATAACCGTTTTCACCATATTCGCCTCGATAAACTTCAACCTCTACTATTTTCTTCTGAACAGAAGAATTAAAGAATTCTTCGGAAATACAGAGCTTCGGGCATTTCTCGGAATAGTCGGGGTTGTAACAGTTATAATAACGGTTAATCTCTGGATAAACGGAATTTACGGAGGCCTGTTTTCATCGCTTCGGTATGCTTTCATACAGGTTGTCAGCTTCATATCGACCTCAGGCTTTACCTTTACAAACTTTATGACATGGCCTGTTTTATCAAAGCTGCTTCTGTTTATGCTTATGTTTATCGGAGGCTGCGCCGCGTCTACAGGCGGAGGCATCAAGGTAATCAGAATTGTAGTTATGATGAAGCTGATATTCAGAGGCTTCAAGCGCAGAATACACCCTCGCTCGGTGGTTGCCGTAAAAATAGGCGGCAAGGCTGTTTCAGGCCCTATGGTATCGCAGATTTCAACATTTATACTGGTTTATTCACTCATATATATAGTAAGCTGCATAATACTTTCACTTAACAATCTGGACTTTGAAACAACCCTTACAACCGCGGCGGGAATTATGTCAAATTCGGGAATAGGTATGGGAATGTTCGGAATCGAGGGAAATCTCTCGATGTTTAACTCCGGCTCGCAGCTGTTTATGTCACTTCTTATGCTCATAGGCAGGCTGGAGCTTTTCACACTGCTGTTCCTGTTTGTTCCAAGCTTCTGGAACCCTAACAGACAGAAAAACTGATGAATAATATATATTCCTTACGGGCAGTATATGAATAATCATATGCTGCTTTTTTTAATGAAAGGAAACAGAAGAAATGCTTGTAAAGGATCTTATGACGCCGGGAATAAGCTGCGTGGATACCTCTGCTGCCGCAGAAGTAATAGCGCAGCAGATGAAAAAGAACAATATAGGGGCTGTACCTGTATGCAGTGACCAGGGGGAAATCCTGGGGATAATAACAGACAGGGATCTGGTACTTCGCCATATGGCTGGAAGCGCAATGAAGGCCGGAGAAATAATGACAAAAGAGCCCGTCTGCACCAGCCCCGATATGGACTCTCATACAGCCGGACTCCTGTTTTCAAAATACGGTGTAAGACGGCTTCCCGTAATATCAGGCGGCAGAGTTGTAGGAATACTCTCCCTCTGTGACATTGCAAAAAAGCCTGTTTTTGCCGATGAGGCAGGGGATATTCTCCACGCCATCAGCAAAGTCTGAAGTCAATGGTGCCTTCATAGTAGTCGGCATCGGAAACAATTATGCTGACCCTCTGCCCCAGAGAATATACCTTGTTCGTCCTCTGCCCCACTATCCTGTACTGCTCAGGATAGGCATCGTAATAATCATCGTACATACGGTCAAGTCTGACAAGACCCTCTATTGTATTCTCAAGCTCCACATACATTCCGTAGCCTGTAATCCCGCTTATGACGCCCTCGAAGCTTTCGCCTATGTGGTAGGACATATACTGAGCCTTTTTCATTTTTTCAACGTCTCTTTCAAGCTCTATCGCCGCACGCTCCGTAACAGATGAGGTTTCGGCGGCCTCCTGCGTTTTTTTGGAAAGAACCGCTATCCGCTCATCGTCAATTCCGCCGTGCAGATATTCTTTGATTATCCTGTGAATTATAAGGTCGGGATAACGTCTTATCGGCGAAGTGAAATGACAGTAATATTTCATCGACAGTCCGAAATGCCCCTCGCACTCGGTTGAATAAAACGCTTTTTTCATAGAGCGAAGCATTACTGTATTTACAACATTCTCGTAGCTTGTGCCTGCAACCTGCTCTAAAACCTCATTTAAAGCCTTGGGATGTATGTTGCCGCCCTCTCCTTTGAGTCTGATTGAAAGCCCCATCAGAAATGTCCTGAATTCCTGCATTTTCTCTGCGTCAGGCTTCTCGTGAACTCTGTAGACAAACGGCAACTCAAGCCAGAAAAACTGCTCTGCCACAGTCTTGTTTGCGGCAAGCATAAATTCCTCTATCATCCTGTTTGCCGTACGCCTTTCGCACAGGTTAACGCTTACGGGAACTCCCTTTTCATCAAGAGTTATATACGCCTCGTCAAGATCAAAATCAAGACTGCCTGCGGCTTCTCTTTTACTTCGCAGTATCTGCGCAAGCTCTTTCATATCCATAAGCATATCATAGATATCGCTGTACTTTGCGGCAAGCTCTCTGTCGTCATTCTCAATTATATCCGACACGTCAGTATATACCATGCGGTGCTTTGACCGGATTACACTCTCATATATATTGTGCTCTGTAATATCTCCCTCCGGAGTTATCTCCATATCAACAGACAGCGTAAGTCTGTCCTTTTCTGCTGCCCTCATATATCGTCAACAGGCGCGGCCTGCCCGAAGTGTTTTCGGACAGGGCGCGCCTTTTCGCGCTCTGACGGCAGGGGGTGACACGGGATGAAGAAGCTATTTTCCTTCCTTCGCCCCCGCACACAGGCGCGGGACCGGGAGAGCGACGGCGACGGAAAGCCGTCCACGTCTCGGGCGGCGGCCAACAGAGCGCCGCCCCGCGTCCACGGCGCGAAGGGCACGGCCTTCGCGCCGTGGCTCCGCTTTAGGAGGTGGGGCAGATCCGAAGGAACGCCTACTTTTTACCCGGCGGCCGCGGGCCGGGGACAAAACGCGGCAAATCGACCAATCTTTCTATAAAGGAGGAAGAAAAAACATGAGAAAACGAATTACCAGTCTGCTTCTGGCGCTGGTGATGCTGCTCTCCCTCGTGCCCGCCATGGGCGTGACGGCGCTGGCGGCAGCAACATGGGATGGAGACGGAACTGGTACGAAAGAGGATCCGTACCTGATCAAAACGAAAGAACAGCTCATTTCGTCCATGACGGAGAAAGGCAAGTATTATGCTCTGGTTGTCGACTTGGAGTTTACCTCGGACGATTTTGCCGACGGCAGAGAGTACCTTGTCGGCCCAGTAACAGGCACTTATACTGGAGAGGCCCGTGGATATCTGGACGGCAGAACGCACACGATTTCCGGACTGGAGATCCCACTGGTAGAAACGTTAAATAAAGAGGGTTCTATCTCCAATCTGAATCTCGCGAATGTGAGTACTGAAAGCGCAGCGCTGGTCATGTACAATAACGGGACCATCGAAAACTGCGCTGTCACGGAAACGTGGTCTATCAAAGCGGATGCCAATAAAAGCGGTGGCTATCTGGTGGAAAGCAACTCCGGAACCATTACCGGCTGCCGAAACACGGCAACAACGCAGATCACCTTCGACGGACCGGCAGCGAATAGCGACATCACGTTCACCTACAGCGGCATCTGTGGAGGCAACTCATCTGGTGGTACTATTTCCCGCTGTACCTATAACGGAACGGTCGCTTGTAACGGCAATGAGACTTCGGAATCTGCTCCGAATCTATTCTTTGCCGGTATTGCAAATAGCAACTACGAGCGTATCGAAACATGCGAATACACGGCGTCACTCTCTGATTTCGAGATGAACGGAGTAGCTCTCTCGTCTGCATTTGGCATTACCAAAGAAAATCGCGGTACTATTGACGGCTGCAAGAACAGCGGCAACCTTGCCCTGATTAACGAAGATGCATACGGCACCTATAAACATGTTATATCTGCCGGTATCGTGGGTTACAACTATGGTACTGTGGAAAGATGCACCAACATCGGAGATGTGGCCTATGCCGGTATTGCATATAACAATGGCGGCGGTTACAATAACGGCACGATAACAGAGTGTAGGAATGAGGGTACCGTTGTCGGCTACAATGCAGGCGGCATTGCGCATGAGATGGATTCAAGCTCCACACCGGCGGAGCTTACAAATTGTGTGAATACCGGTGAGGTCAAAGCTGATGATACTGCTGATAGTGTCGGCGGCGGTATTGTCGCGGCAGTATCCGGCCCTCATGAGATTTCCGGCTGCATCAACCGCGGTACGGTGAGCGGCACAGATGCTGGCGGCATCGTGGGCAAACTTGTGAACTATGCTTCCTCTGAAGACGTAGAGCCGGATACACTCACCACGATACTCCAGAAATGCTATAACACGGGTGTAATTTCTGGCATTCCTGATAAAAACTGCTCGATTGGCGGCATTGTGGGAAATGCCAACTCCTATTGTGCACCGGTTCTCATTGAAAATGTATACAATGTGGGCGAGATCCGCAGCAACGGATGTGAAACGGACTATGGCAGTTCCGTTGGCGGCATCGTGGGTTGGCTTAGCAATAGCTACAGCACGACGGAAGAAAACGCGGAACAATTTGACATTACGCTGGAAAACAGCTATTCCACGGGCGTCCTCACAAGCGATGTGAAAGAGACCGGCAGTGTGGTCGGAACGCTCTATGCCTATCTGCAAGACGGAAAGACTCCTACAAAGCTTGTCGACAACTGCTATGCGCTGAATCGGAACGACAAGGCAATCGGTGCAATCCATACGCATGCGGATGAAGGTACACAAGCTTCCGCAACACTTCTGAGCGCGGATCAAATGGGTGTTCAGGACAGCTTCACCGGGTTTGACTTTGACACGGTGTGGAGCATGTCCACCACTTTGAATCGGCCGTACCTCACGGCGCTGGGTGATGATGATATAAACAACTGGCAGGAGGGCGGAAGCACGCCGGAAGAACCGGGAACGGCCAAGATCACAGGGCTCTCCCCGCAGAATGGCGCGACGGATGCGGGCTGCACGGCCGCAAACCCGCCCAAGTTCTATATTGCGTTTAACAAAAAAATCAAAATCGACAGCGCGAACTGGCCACAGTTCGATTTCACGAAGGAGCCATTCCGGATTTACCGCACACGCGACAACGAACTGATTTACACGGCAACGGAAAACAGCTTCCTTCCGGGAACGTGCGCGGATACGCGTGTGACGGACTCCCATACGCAGCTGGTAATTACGCCGACCAATTCGCACATATTACTCGATCCGCTTACCGACTATTACATTACAATGGGCGAAGGCTTTGTGACGTTTGAAGACGGCAGTACTTCACCTGCGATTGCAGAGGGTGAGTGGGTATTCTGCACAGGCACATGGAATATTACATTCAACTTCCTGTGCGATAATGATGCCGGAGTCGGACAATCCACATTCGAGTACGCCCCATTGTTCTTCGATACACAAGGCAATACATTTGATCTGAAGCTGGCAAAGGCATCACTTGGCCTAGCAATGGCGGCATTTGATTACAATGGCAGTCAGAATATCAGAGACCTGTTTTCCAAACTGCACCTTGGTGAATCCTTTGGCGGCGGGCACGCATTTGATTATCACAGGCATACCGCCGACAGCATCTGCTATGCTATTGGCAGTGCGCCGAGAGGCTTGAAAGAAGATGACTATACGTTGATTGCGGTCTCTGTCTGCGGTTCCGGGTATAAGGCGGAATGGGGCGGCAACTTCAATGTTGGCGCGGAAGGTGACCACACTGGATTCCAGCGTGCATCAAACGAGGTTTTCATTGGGCTGGTAGACTTCATCAAAAAATACGATATCAAAGGGCACATTAAAATCTGGATTACCGGGTACAGTCGATCCGCAGCTGTCGCAAATCTGACCGCGAGCAAGTTGGCAGACGGAAAATTGAGTGACTTCCCGGATGCAAAGGACGTTATATTCGATGGACAAAAGGATCTGTATGCGTATTGCTTTGCAACACCAATGGGCACAGTCAAGGATGGCAAGAATGGCAATGATCCAAAGTATAACAGCATTTTCAACATTATCAATCCCATCGATCCTGTTCCGAAGGTCGCACCGGCTGGATGGAATTTCGGGCGTTACGGCATAACCTATTGCTTACCTTCTGCCGAAACGGAGAAAAGCAACTATTCGGATATGTTGATGGAGGCCACCAAAGAATATACCAAGATCATGAAAGGCACGACGGACACAAGCCTACTTGCATTGCGGCAGATTTCGGGGCAGGGAGACATTCTTAATCGCTTTATGAGAGTACTCTCCAATGAACTCAGCCGTCAAACGTACAGTGAGCAGTTCCAGGCAAGTGTGGTTACAGCTGTAGAGACGGCCATGAAAGGCAACGTGACGCAGCAAGACGTTGCGTCGGCGTTCTATGTTGCAATTAAGTCGAATCCGGATCTATATTCACAGGTCGGGAAAATGTTGCTGAAAATTATTGGATCAAAGTACACTTGGTATGTGATAGGGGAGCAAGTGGTTGAGCAGGGACTGTCTTACCTCGGTGTGCCAGGCGCGACTGCGGTGGATACTTTCCAAGAATTGTTCTCTGTGCTTTTCTTTGCGCATCACCCGGAAACTACACTGGCCTGGATGCAGGCAGTGAACAAAACCGAAGATTTAGGATATTTAAGAGATGGGACGGGTACATGGTACCGCAGATTGTATGTTAACTGCCCGGTGACTGTATCTGTCTATGATGGCAGCGGCAATCTTCTGGTGCAGCTCAATGATGACGAAACGACCCATTACAATAACAGCTTGCTTTCGGCATACATCGATGGCGCAGGACAAAAGGTCGTGGCACTCCCCATGGACGGGGACTACCGAGTCGAGGTGGCTGCTACCGGTGACGGCACAGTATCTTACTCCATTGCCGAATGTAATGCGGCAACCGGTGAAGTCCGCCGCACAGTCAACTACTATGACATCCCCGTCCAGACGGGAGATAAGCTGACCGGTCAAGTACCCGCAGAAGGTTCCGGACAGACCAATTATCCGTTGACCAAGGACACGGGCAGCGGCGCGGGATCACTGACTGCTTCGGAAGACTATTCCGGAAGTCAGGTCGTTCAGCATTCGGTCACGTGCCAGGTACAGGGAAATGGCACGGTGTATGGTGATGGTGTGTTTGTGCATGGCGAGTATGCCAAGCTGACCGCCATTCCGGATGGTGGCTGGAAGTTTGAAGGCTGGTATCAGGGGCAGCAGCTGTTGAGCCGTGATCGCGAATATCGCTTCCGCGTGGAAACAGATATGGTTCTGACGGCAAAATTTGCGGCAGAGTCCGCTCCCGTTGCGCCCGCCATCACCACCGTTACCCTGCCGGACGGCAAGGTGGGCGAGGCGTACAACCAGACCTTGGCTGCCACCGGCACCACCCCCATCACTTGGAGCATCGAGGCCGACGCTCTGCCTGACGGCCTGACGCTGGTGGGCGACACCATCAAGGGTACGCCCTCCAAGGCCGGCGATTTCAAGTTCACCGTCAAGGCCACCAATGGCGGCGGCTCTGACACGAAGGAGCTTACCATCAAGATCGCCGACGCGGAGGCTGCCAAGTATCACAACGTCACCCTGAGCGGCGCGGGTACCGGCGCTACCGGCGCTGGCAGCCATGCGGCAGGAACCACGGTCAACATCTACGCCGGAACCAAGTCCGGCTACACCTTCAACGGCTGGACCTCCGACGATGTGACCGTCCTCAGCGCCAGCAGCAAGAACGCCAGCTTCGTCATGCCGGATAAGGATGTGACCGTCAAGGCCAACTGGACTTATGACAGCGGCAGCAGCGGCGGCGGTTACACCTACTACACCATCAAGGCCACCGCAGGCGTGAACGGCTCTATCTCTCCCACCGGCAATGTCAGCGTCCGCGAGGGCAGGGATCAGACCTTCACCATCACCCCGAATAAGGGCTACGCCGTTGCCAAGGTGCTGATCGACAGCAAGAACGTGGGCGCGGTGAAGTCCTACACCTTCGAGAATGTGAAGAAGAACCACACCATCGAGGTCGTCTTTATGAAGGCCAGCGGCAACCCCCAGACCGGCGTGTTCGTGGACGTGCCGGAGGGCAGCTACTATGAGGAAGCGGTGGACTGGGCGGTGGAGAACGGCATCACCAAGGGAACCGATGATACCCATTTCTCCCCGGACGGCATCTGCACCCGTGCGCAGGCCGTGACTTTCCTCTGGCGCGCCGCTGGCAGTCCCGCTCCCAAGACCAGCACCATGCCCTTTACAGATGTGAACGCTGGCAGCTATTACTATGACGCGGTTCTTTGGGCAGCAGAAAATGGCGTTGTTACAGGCTATGAAAACGGATTGTATGGAACGGTTGATAACATTACCCGTGAGCAGATGGCCACCATCCTCATGCGCTACACCAAGTACATGGGCATTGACACCCCGGCAGGCGGGGACGCCATCAAGGGCTACAGCGACTATGACAGCATTTCCAGCTATGCGCTGGCCTCCATGGCTTGGGCGGTGGATCAAGGCTTGATCAGCGGGACCACCAGCTCCACCCTTTCGCCAACCAGCGGCGCCACCCGCGCGCAGGTTGCCACCATTCTCATGCGCTATGTGCTCATGAATGACATGGCATAGCATAGTTTCCCATCCTACATCCCCTGAATGTTCGAATCCCCCCCGGCGAACGTTCGGGGGATTTTTTTATGTTGTTTGCGTCGTCAGGAGGTCGTTTGCGACAGTGTTGCGCAGCGGCAAGAAATTTATGATATAATAAAGCATTTGCCTTTGCATGTGCTGAAAAAAGTTCATGAAAAATTAAGAATTGCCCACAGTGGGCTCCACCATGGCCCACACCTGCTCCGCCGTCAGACCCTTGCAGATATACTTCACCAGGGTGCCGTCGGGGTGCAGCACACTGAACCGGATCCTGGCTGTCCGACCCTCTCCGGCGTCGTCCCTATAAAGGGATCTGGCCTGCACGACGCTGAGACTCATGTCCTCCGCCCGGAAAGCGGGACTGCTGATGGTGCCCCGATATTCCTTCGGTACCGACTCTGACCACGGGATGTCATACAGCCGCACATCGTACTGCTCCGGGGCATCCGCATCCGCCAGTGCGTACTGCGGCTGGGGGCAGCGGCACACATCCACCTCCACGTCGTCATATCCCCGGCTCCACCGGACGAACAGGTCGTTATAGCTGCCCTCCTGCCAGCTCAGGCGGCCGTAAAACTCCCCGTAGCCGGGCACGTTCTCCGTAGGCAGATAGGGGGCGAACTCCTCCTCCTGCCGGGCCTGGGTCAGGGAGGAGAAGCTCTCCTCCCGCCAGGCGGGGACGGTGACGGTCAGGTTGTCCCCGTCGAGCACGGGGGCGAAGGACAGGCGGGACAAAATCCCTTCGATCTCCTCCCGCGGCACAAAAATGCCGAGCAGGGCTTC
>ERZ827168.5665-NODE-5665-length-10194-cov-3.056317_pt1 | contig 10194 bp, 6 predicted proteins | sample MGYA00519868_ERZ827168 | MGnify/ENA primary metagenome ERZ827168 (study PRJEB31778, sample SAMEA3449271) | human gut metagenome | biome: human gut; feature: human-associated habitat; material: faeces | place: United Kingdom | collected 2010/2012 ...
TTGACAGGCATTACGAAGACATTTGTCCCTTTTTATTCGTCTTTTCCAGAGATTTTTCGTATCTTTGTAAGGACAATGCGGCCGCTGGCCGGCGGTCCGCTCCGGCGGGCGCGCTCCGGACGCAGACTGGCAGGGGCTAAATTAAAATATACGGATATGAACAGCAAATACGCTTTGCCCAAAGACGGAGGATTGATCGTCGACTCGGCTCCGAGCGACATCATCCGCCGCTATGAAAAGATTCCCGCCTCGGTCTTCGAACACGAATCCGAAGGCGTGGGGTATGTCGCCGATCTGATCGTGCGGGCGATCAAGAAACACAACGAATATTCGCTTTCGAACGAGATTTTCGAGGACGTGCAGCCCTTCGTGCTGGGACTCACGACCGGCCGAACGCCGCTGGGGCTTTACCACGAGCTGGTGCGCCGCTACCGGGACGGCATGGTGAGTTTTTCGAACGTCGCGGTTTACAGCCTCGACGAATTCTACCCGATCGGGGCCGACGAGCCGCAGAGCCGCAACTACCGCATCCACGAGGAGTTTCTCAACCATATCGATATCCTGCCCGAAAACATCCATATTCCCGACGGGACGGTGCCTGAATCGCGCATCTCGCGTTACTGCGAATCCTACGACCGGGCGATCAACCACATCGATCTGATGATTATCGGCGTCGGCGAGCAGGGGCAGCTCGGGTTCAACGAGCCCGGCTCCTACGAGAAGTCGCGCACGCGGCTGGTGCAGCTTTCGCACGATTCCCGCAAGATCCAGTCGTCGGCCTTCTCGGGGATCGACGATACGCCCAAAAAGGCCATTACGATGGGGATCGATACCATCATGCGCGCCGACAAGATCGTGCTCATGGCATGGGGCGAGGAGAAGGCCGACGTGATCCGCAAGGTCGTCGAGGGGCAGATCACCGATCAGGTGCCCGCCACGGCGTTGCAGGAGCACCACAACATCGAGGTGGTGATCGACGAGAACGCCGCCGGAAAGCTCACGCGCGAGGTTGCGCCGTGGCTGGTCGGCCCCTGCGAGTGGACGCCCAAGTTCACGCGCAAGGCGGTCATCTGGCTGTGCGGCGTGGTGGGGAAGCCGATTCTGAAACTCACCCACTCGGACTACATCGAAAATTCGCTGGGCGAACTGCTCGAAGCCAAAGGGCCTTACGACAAGATCAACATCGACGTCTTCAACGACCTGCAACATACCATTACCGGCTGGCCGGGCGGCAAGCCCAACGCCGACGACTCGACGCGGCCCGTTCCGTCGAAGCCCTTTCCCAAAAAGGTGCTGATCTTCTCGCCGCACCCCGACGACGACGTGATTTCGATGGGCGGCACCTTCATCCGTCTGGTCGACCACGGGCACGACGTGCACGTGGCCTACGAGACGTCGGGCGATTTCGCCGTCAACGACGACGTCGTCCTGCAACAGCTCGATACGGTGCGCGAACTGGGTTTCGCGGATCGTTTCGATGAGGTGAAACGTCTTATCGCCGGTAAAGTGAAGGGGCAGCCCGAACCGCGCGAGCTGTTGGACATCAAGGCGGCGATCCGCCGCGCCGAGGCCAAGGCCGCCGACCGTTCGTTCGGGCTCGATCCGTCGCACGTCCATTTCCTGAACTTGCCTTTCTACGAAACGGGCGGATTGAAGAAGGCGCCGCTTTCGCAGCGCGACATCGATATCATCGTCAAGCTGTTGCGCGAGATCGAACCCGACCAGATCTATGCCGCAGGTGATCTGGCCGATCCGCACGGCACGCACCGCACCTGCATGGAGGCTGTACTGGGAGCGTTGGAGGTCGCTAAGGACGACGCATGGCTCAAGAATTGCCATCTGTGGCTCTATCGCGGGGCCTGGTTGGAGTGGGATCTGGGGATGGTCGACATGGCCGTGCCCCTTTCGCCCGACGAGCTGATCAAGAAACGTCACGCCATCTACCGCCACGTGTCGCAGAAGGATATCGTGCCCTTCCCGGGCAGCGATTCGCGCGAATTCTGGCAGCGCGCCGAGGAACGTACGCAGAATACCGCCCGCCTCTACGACAAGTTGGGCATGGCCGAATACCAGGCCATCGAGGTCTTCGTGAAAATGTTTTAACACCAAATAAGATTCTATGAGACTGATTATCGAAGAGAACGACGCGAAAGCCGGCCTGTGGACGGCCCGCTACATCGTCGCGCGGATCAAGGAGAAGGCGGCCCGGACCGACCGTCCGTTCGTACTGGGACTGCCCACCGGCTCGACGCCCGTGGAGACCTACAAGGAACTGGTGCGCCTGTATGAGGCGGGCGAGGTGTCGTTCCGCAATGTCGTTACGTTCAATATGGACGAATACGTGGGCATCCCCGAAGATCACCCTGAAAGCTATCACACCTTCATGCGCAAGCATTTCTTCGACCATGTCGACGTGCCGGCCGCGAACATCCACATCCTCGACGGCAACGCCCCCGATCTGCAAAAGGAGTGCGAGGAGTACGAGCGTAAGATCGTCGCCGCAGGCGGCATCGACCTCTTCCTGGGCGGTATCGGCGAAGACGGCCATATCGCCTTCAACGAACCCTATTCGTCGCTCGTGTCGCGCACGCGCGTGATGACGCTCACGCCCGAGACCGTGGCTGTCAACTCGCGGTTCTTCGACAACGACGTGAACAAGGTGCCCAAGCAGGCCATGTCGGTCGGCGTGGCTACGATCATGGATTCGCACGAGGTCATCATCCAGGCCTTCGGCCACAAGAAGGCCCGCGCGTTGAAACACGGTGTCGAGGGGTGCTACTCGCACGAGTGGACGATCTCGGCGTTGCAGGTTCATCCCGCAGGCATCATCGTCGCCGACGAGGCGGCCGTAGGCGAGTTGAAAGTCAGCACCTACCGCTATTTCCGCGAATTGGAGAAGAGTGAACGTCTGTAAAGAGCCGCGGGGCGACGCAGCGCAGCCTGTGTCTCGCGGATTCCGGTCATACGGAGGGAGTGTCCGAATTGCGGACGCTCCCTCTTTCATTTCCCCCCCCCGTCGCAGGACCGGTTCGATTGCGGAGCGAGTTCCGGCGAGGTTTGCCGCTTTTCCCGCGGCGGTCGCTGCCCGGGATTCCTCTTCCTGACGGCCGGTGCCCGCCGTGTCGGTTCGGGAAAAGAGGCGTCGGGGCGAAGGACGGAAGCACCCGTTCCGGAGCCTGAACCGATGCAAAGACAGGTGTTTTTTTGCGAAGAAGCGATTTTTTTCCGCGAAAGAAGTTGCTTACGAATCGGACGGAAATTCCTCGTTTCGGGTTTCAATGTTTCGGCGGTTCTGTGCTTTTCGATGCAAAGCTTGAACGGAAACGGCTTTATACCCGTATGCAAGGGTATTCCGAGGTCCGATAGTCGAGATCGCTTATTAAAAAATTTCACTATCTTTGACGCCCGAAATACGATTGTTATTTTTTAAATCATTGATTGTATGAGGAATCTATTTGCTTCATTCGCATCGATGGCGCTCTTCGTCGGAGCGCTTGGTTTCGCTGCTTGCAGCGATGACGACAACACCTCCACCGATTCCGGCGAGGGGGGGGAAAATACTAAGCCGGAGGTATCCGTCGTCGTGACGCCCGGTGCGACGACGGCAAGTTCGGTCAGCTTCACTGTCGCACCGCAGAATGCGGACAAATGCGCCTATGTCTGTCTGAAAAATGTCGAAGGGATCGAACTGCCCGACGCCGTTTCCGTCATGGCCGAGGGCCGGCAGCTCGAAAAGGTCGAAACGCAGCTTGTCGAGGTGAAAGAACTCGAAGCCGAAGCCGAGTATGTCGTATTGGCGGCCGCTTCGGCAGGGGAGAACGCCCCCGTCCTGTCGGAACCGATTACGCTGACGACCGAGAAAGTCAATCAGGGCACTACGATGGAGGTGACGCTCGCCGAGGGCGAGCGGACCGAGAGCACGCTTTCGTTCACGGTCACTACCGCCAATGCCGCCGAGTGCCGCTACCGCTATTTCAAGAAGACCGAAGATTTCGTTCTGCCCGACAAATACGACATCTTCGCCACGGGCGACAAGGTGGAGACCTCCTCTCCGCAGGAGATTTTGCTCGAAAACCTCGACGACGATACCACTTATGTGATCGTTGCGGTCGTCGAAGCTGCCGACAGCTATGACAAGGAGATGTCCGAGCCGCTCGAAATGACGACGCTCAAACGCGACAAACCCGAAAACGTCGATCAGCAGCACTTCACCGAGGGCGAACTCCAAGTTTACAGCGGCGGCAACAACTTCTATGTCAAACTCACCAACGACGCCTATACGGTCGTACTCAATCTCTACGACGACTATGCGAAGGAGAAGGCGCCCGTTATTCCCGCACACGAATACAGCTACCTGAAAGGTTACCACAGCAACGAGCCCTGGGTGATGGCCAGCACGTCGAGCGTGACGGCCGTCAGCGGTGCGGCGTTCGAAATCGAGAAGGGATCGGTGAACGTCGGTTTCGCCGACGGGGCCTATACGATCGTCGGCTCCCTGATTTCTCAGGACAACAAACAGCTGGACATCGACTATAAGGGTTCGCTCGCCTTCCCCGTCAAACTCAACAGCGGCAAGATCGAAAAGAGCGAGAAGGGCTATCTGGCCGCATTCACGGGGGAGAACCTCTACGGACTGAATCTCGAATTCATCACCGATAAGATCGCCGCCGGCACCTACTCGTTCGACAACGGCACGCTGGGCGGAAACTCGGCGCTCATTTGCGGTACGACGGAGTATGCGGTCAAGGCCGGCAGCGTCGAACTGAGCCTGCCGTCCGAAACGAATTATGTCATCAAGGGGGAACTGACGACGGCCGAGGGGTATCCGCTTTCGCTCGATGTCTCCATCTACGGTGTGACCCAGCCCGAGGAGCCGGGCGATGCGATCGTCTTCACGTCGATCTCGCAGGCCTATGCCGAAGCCGATGCGACGGGTTGGGCGATCAACTACTCCGTCGAATTCGAAAACGACGAGTGGCAGGCCGCTTTCGAGTTCTGCAACGACGGCGGTACGGGTTCGCAGATTCCGGCCTACAAATATCTCTACTCGTCCTATGTAGAGAGCGGAACGGGCTGCGTCACGCAATACCGCATCGTCAACAAGAAGACTTCGGAGACGTTGACGCTCGACGAAGGATCGGTGACGGTGGCCTATGCCGACGGCGTTTACGACATCGATTTCGATCTGATGCAGACCAACGGACAGCATTTCAAAGCTTCCTACGACGGCCCGATCGAACTGGACGACTATACGGAGGCTATGCCCGTTAATCGTCAAACGAAAATTCGGAGATAGAAGGATATGAAAAAACTGCTAATTCTCTTCGCCGCGTGCGCACTGACATTTTCCTGCGGCGAGTCCAACGACGATTTCGGTGACAATGGCAATCCCGGCACCGAGACGCCTGGGCCTCAGCCCGAACCCGAACCTGAGCCCGAACCGGAACCGGAACCCGAGCCTGAACCGGAATATGATTTCGACATTGCGGTAGCCGATGGATTTTTCGCTTACGACGGTCTGGACGAGGCTTCCGGAAAATATCGTACGACGGTGATGCTCAGCTCGAAGAGCATGTCGACAGGCGATACGGGCGATTATGTGGACATTCTCGTCTACATCTATACCGATTTCGAACCGGAGATTCTGACTTCGACGGGAGGGTATACCTATCGGAAGTTCTTTACAGGGGCGATCTCGCCGTTCTACACCGATTCGGTGGAGAAACATACCGACCGCATGTGGTACATCGGCAAGCACTATACCGACGACGAGGGGGATCCCAATGTACAGGGCTGCGGTTGGTTCACCTATCAGAACGGGTTGGAGACGGGCTGTTTCGCGGCCGACGACACCGAACGGACGACGTGCGAGATCGTCGATAACGGCGACGGCACCCACACGATCAAGGGGGTGATGTACGACAAGACGTTCGACAAGTCGCTTCGCTACGAGTACAAGACGGAACATCCGGGCATCTTTTCGCCGAATTTCGGTTGATGCCGTTTACCGTCGAATGTTTTTCCGACCGCAGCTTTCCGGCTGCGGTCGTTGTTTTTGCGGGTCGGTGCGGGCGTTCGCGGGGGGCGCCCCGTTCGTCGTGTCGGAGGCGAAAGACGCCTGAAAAGCTGCCGAATGACTTTTGTCGACGCAGGAATCTGCTCCGCGTCCGACGGTGCCGTGAACCGGAGAGTTGTCGGGAATTTCGTGTGGATGGTTTCGGATGCGAGTTCCGCGCGGGTTCCGTCCTGGATGCGACTTCCGGCGAAAAACAGCGCGGGTGTCCGAATCTATCGGACACCCGCGCTGTTTCTTGCTGTGAATCGGGCTATGCGCGTCCCAACAGTTTCTTGACTTCGGCGGAGACGGTCTCGCCGTTGTAGCCGAACTCCTTGTCGAGCACCGTGTAGGGAGCCGAGAAGCCGAACATGTCGTGGCCGTGGATGAAGCCCTTCTCTCCGACGAGCCCCTGCAAGGTCACGGGCAGCCCCGACGTCATGCCGTAGCGTGCGATGCCGGCGGGCAGTACCGACTCCTGATAGGACTGGGGCTGATCGCGGAAAAGACCTTCGCTCGGGACGCTGACGATGCGGGCCTTGATGCCCTCCTGAGCCAGCAGGCCGGCACCTTCGACGAGCGTCGCCACCTCCGAACCCGAAGCGACCATCACTACGTCGGGCTTCGCCGTGTCGGCGACGATGTAGGCGCCCTTGGCGAGCTGTGCGGCCTCCTCGCGGCGGCTTGCGGCCAGCGCGGGCAGGTTCTTGATGTTCTGACGCGAGAGGATGAGCGCCACGGGGCGTTTCTCTTCGAGAGCGAGACGCCATGCTGCGATCGTCTCCTCGCCGTCGGCGGGACGCAGCACGACCATCGACCGCTCGCCCGCGTGGTTGCGCAGGTGCTCCATCAGGCGGATCTGCGCCTCGTGCTCGATCGGCTGGTGCGTCGGGCCGTCCTCGCCTACGCGGAACGAGTCGTGCGTCCAGATATAGATCACGTGCAGGTGCATCAGTGCCGAGAGGCGTACGGCCGGCTTCATGTAGTCCGAGAAGACGAAGAAGGTGCCGCAGGCCGGAATCACTCCGCCGTGCAGTGCCATACCGTTCATGATGCAGGCCATCGTCAGCTCCGACACGCCGGCCTGGAAGAATTTGCCGCTGAAATCGCCCTTCGTGAAGGCTTTGGTCTTTTTCAGGAAGCCGTCGGTCTTGTCCGAATTCGACAGGTCGGCCGAAGCGACGATCATGTTCTCCACCCGCTCGGCCAGTACGCCCAGCACCGTCGCCGACGCGGCGCGCGTGGCTGAATCGGCCTTCATCTCGATCGACTTGTAGTCGATGGCCGGAAGCTCGCCTGCGAGGAACATGTCCAGTTTGCGGGCCAGCTCCTTGTTGGCCGAGCGCCACTCGGCCTCGACGGCCTTCTGGGCCTTGACCCATGCACGCAGCTCTTCGCGGCGTGCGGCGTAGATCTCCTTCGACTCTTCGAAGACCGTGAACGGGTTTTCGGGGTCGCCGCCCAGGTGCTTCACCGTGGCGGCGATGTCGGCGCCGGCGGCCGAAAGCGGCTGGCCGTGCGTCGAAACCTTGTTCTCATACGACGTGCCGTCGGCGGCTACCGCGCCTTTGCCCATCACCGTGCGGCCGATGATGATCGTCGGACGCTCGGTCTCGGCACCTGCCGTGCGGAGCGCGGCGCGGATCTCGTCGACCGACTGTCCGTCGACGTGGAGCACGTTCCAGCCCCAGGCCTTGTATTTGGCGCCCACGTCCTCGGTGTCCACCTCGTCGACCTTGGTCGAGAGCTGGATGTTGTTCGAGTCGTAGTACATGATCAGGTTCGACAGTCCCAGATGACCTGCGATGCGGCCCACGCCCTGCGAAATCTCCTCCTGCACGGCGCCGTCCGAGATGTAGGCATAGGTCTTGTGCGCCTGCCACTGGCCGAAACGGGCCACCATGAAGCGCTCGGCGATCGCTGCGCCCAGCGCCATGGCGTGTCCCTGACCCAGCGGGCCGGAGGTATTTTCCACGCCGCGCAGCACGTCCACTTCGGGGTGGCCGGGCGTGCAGCTTCCCCACTGGCGGAACGCTTTGAGATCGTCCATCGTGTAGTTGCCCGCCAGCGCCAGTGTCGAGTAGAGCATCGGCGACATGTGGCCCGGATCGAGGAACAGACGGTCGCGGAAGGGGTAGCGCAGGTCGTCGGGATCGTAGCGCAGGAATTCGGTGTAGAGCACGTTGATGAAATCGGCGCCGCCCATCGCGCCGCCCGGATGGCCCGATTTCGCCTTTTCGACCATCGATGCCGCCAGCACGCGGATGTTGTCCGCCGCACGCGTCAGTTTTGCATTGTCTGCCATATTTCCAGTTGTTTAGTAGTTGTCAATTCGTCGGGCGAAGGCCGTTGTGACACCCTGTACGGTGCGTGCCGCCTGTCGCTTTTCCGAGCGGGATTTATCCCCTGCAAAGATAATAATATTTTATTATCCTACCTTTTTAAGCTCTACGAAATTTGCTTTTTCTATCTTTTCCTTGGCGTATGGCAGCGTTACGCGAAACTCCTTGCAACCGCTCGACGGAATGTCGAACATCGTGTCCATCATCACCGCCTCGCAGATCGAGCGCAGGCCGCGTGCGCCGAGCTTGTAGACGATGGCGCGGTCGACGATGTAGTCGAGAACTTCGTCGTCGAAGGCGAGCTTCACGCCGTCCATCTCGAACAGCCGGACGTACTGTTTCACGATGGCGTTCTTCGGCTCGGTCAGGATCGAGCGCAGCGCCTTGCGGCCGAGCGGCTGCATGTAGGTCAGCACCGGCAGGCGCCCGACCAGTTCGGGGATCAGGCCGAACGATTTGAGATCCTGCGGCATGACGTACTGCATCAGGTTCGAACGGTCGATCGGGTCGGCTCCCGCGCGGCCGTAGCCCATCGCCCGCGTGTTGAGCCGCTGGGCGATCTTGCGCTCGATGCCGTCGAACGCACCTCCGCAGATGAAGAGGATGTTGCGCGTGTCGACCTGGATGAACTTCTGGTCGGGATGCTTGCGCCCGCCCTGCGGCGGTACGTTGACCGTCGTCCCTTCGAGAATTTTCAGCAGCGCCTGCTGCACCCCTTCGCCCGATACGTCGCGCGTGATCGAAGGGTTGTCGCCCTTGCGGGCGATCTTGTCGATCTCGTCGATGAAGACGATGCCCCGTTCGGCGGCTGCCACGTCGTAGGAGGCCACCTGCAACAGCCGCGAGAGGATGCTCTCCACGTCTTCGCCCACGTAGCCGGCTTCGGTGAGCACCGTGGCGTCGACGATGGTGAAGGGGACGTTCAGCAGCCGTGCGATCGTGCGTGCCATGAGCGTCTTGCCCGTTCCCGTCGGGCCGACGAGCACGACGTTCGACTTGTCGATCTCGATCTCGCCTTCGGCGTCGGCCGATTTCGAGAGAATGCGTTTGTAGTGATTGTAGACCGCTACCGACAGGTAGCGTTTGGCCGCCTCCTGACCGATGACGTACTGGTCGAGCATCTCCTTGATCTGCGCGGGTTTGAGCAGTTCTTCGTAGTGCAGCGGCGTCTGCTGCATCGGGGGCGTCGCGGAGAGGGGATCGGCTACCACGTGGTGCTCGACGAGCGTATGGTAGCCCTGTTCGATGCATTCGTTGCAGATGCGGGCGCCGCTGCCGCCCTGAAAAAGCATCAGCACCTCGCTGTGGTGTTTGCCGCAAAAGGAGCAGTGCTCCTCGGCCGTGTGCGAATTTCCGTTCTTCGGGTTCTTCGTATGTGTCATTCGTTGTCGTTTCGTATGGGTATATGCCGCGTGCGCGCCGTTTTCGGCGCGCGGCGGGTCACTTGCGTTTTTTCAGCACTTCGTCGATCAGGCCGTAGTTCTTGGCTTCGTCGGCCGTCATCCAGTAGTCGCGGTCGGCGTCCTTTTCGATCTTCTTGATCGGCACGCCGGCGTGCGAGGCGAGAATTTCGTACAGTTCGCGCTTCGTGCGCAGGATTTCGCGGGCCGTGATCTCGATGTCCGACGCCTGTCCCTGCGCGCCTCCCAGCGGCTGGTGGATCATCACGCGCGAATGCGGCAGTGCCGAACGCTTGCCCGCCGTACCGGCCGTGAGCAGCACTGCACCCATCGAGGCGGCCAGCCCCGTGCAGATCGTCGCCACGTCGCAGTTCACCAGCTGCATCGTGTCGTAGAT
>ERZ827168.5667-NODE-5667-length-10191-cov-6.915450_pt1 | contig 10191 bp, 10 predicted proteins | sample MGYA00519868_ERZ827168 | MGnify/ENA primary metagenome ERZ827168 (study PRJEB31778, sample SAMEA3449271) | human gut metagenome | biome: human gut; feature: human-associated habitat; material: faeces | place: United Kingdom | collected 2010/2012 ...
TGGTGGTTATGATTTGAGTTTATATCTGCTGTGTTTTATTTCGATACTGTCTCGGAGTCATACCATATTTCTTTTTAAAAGCAGTCTGAAAGTGGGCCTGACTGGAATAGCAAAGATAATTGCTTATTTCGGTCAGACTTTTTTCCGTAAAAGTAAGGAGACTTTTTGCCTCTTCCAGTTTGCAGCGGCTGATATAAGCGCCGGGGTTAAATCCTAATTCGGATTTGAATTTTTTGGCAATGAAAGAGGTGCTGCGGTCAATATGAGCGGCAACATCTTCCAGACGAATCGCTTCATTAGTATGACTTCTGATGTAATTCATGCAGGCGTAGATATCCGCAGATATCCCGCTTGGTATGTGGGTTTCACCGGCTTTTTCGCAAAAGTCGAAAAGCATTTGATACTGTAAATCGTTGATTTCTTTTAGCGTCTGAAGTTGTTCGCATTCCTGTATATACATGTCCATAAGATGATAAGTACGTTCGACATCAACGCCGCCCGGAATTGCGCCGATCATCCCTACATTTGTCACCGTACTGATAAAAATATTTTTGGCCTGGCGTAAAGGCGATTTTGCCAGTTTCTTTTCATTGAGATTCAAAGGAGTAGATTTGAGAAAATCCGCCAGTTTCTTTGGATTCCCGTTTCGAATATGTTCATAGAGCTCCAACTCCATATAATGGGTGGAGTGAAGTTCTTCATTTTCCTTATTTTCAATAAACTGCTTTACATTGTGTGAATTGCGGTTCACAGTATTACCAAAGCTTATTTCCAGTATTTCCGGAATATCGGCATTCTTCCGGTTCAGAATCAGATGAAGTAATGACAGATGTCTTGCAAGATGCAGGCGGCTGGTTGTCGGTATTGTATATAAAAATTCGACGATTTGCTCCCGGTATGCTGCCGGAACAGCACTCTCTTGCATGAACAGATTGATCTGTGAGGGTGTGACGGGGCACTCGAAAATAGGACCAAGAATGATAACATAGTCGGTCTCTTCTATACAAATACATCCGTATATGATTTCAGAAGAATAAAAATGTATGGACGGATTAGGACCACCTGCGAGAACAGGGTAATCTGTAAGCGGTTCTACAGAAAAAAGCTCACCGATAGTTGAGTACTTTCCGGCCGTTCCGAGAAGTAAACTAATAGGAATCTTGGTTGTGGCATAATACTTTTTACAGAAATCAATATAATCCATGATTGATAATTCTCTCCTTTTTTCAAAAGTATATCACAAAAATTTTAAAAATACAGAAAAATATATTGGACAAGAAATAACAATAGAAGGATGGATAAAAAATCATCGTAAACAAAAAGAATTTGGATTTATTTCATTTTCTGATGGAACATTTTATACACCAATTCAAGTAGTATACGATAAAGATTCAAATTTTGATGAAATAGTAAAATATCATGTAGGTAGCGCTATAAAAATAACAGGAAAAGTTGTAGAGTCTCCTAAAGCAGGACAAGACTTTGAAATTCATGCAACAAATATTGAACTTCTTGGAGATTGTCCAGAAGACTATCCAATTCAACCAAAGAAACATACTCGTGAATTTTTAAGAGAACAAGCTTATTTAAGACCAAGAACAAATCTTTTCCAAGCTGTTTTCAGAATAAGAAGTAAGGCTTCATTTGCAATTCACAAATATTTTCAAGATAGAGACTATGTTTATTTTCATGCTCCATTAATTACAGCAAGTGATGCAGAAGGAGCAGGAGAAATGTTTAAAGTAACAACTCTTGATTTTGATAAATTACCTCGTACAGAAGATGGAAAAATAGATTATTCAAAAGACTTCTTTGGAAGACAATCATCACTTACTGTATCTGGTCAATTACAAGCAGAAACATTTGCACTTGCATACAAAAAAACATATACATTTGGACCAACTTTTAGAGCAGAAAATTCTAACACAAAGACACATGCTAATGAATTTTGGATGATTGAACCAGAAATTGCTTTCTGTGATTTAGAAGAAGACATGAATATCATGGAAGATATGTTAAAATACGTTGTAAAATACGTATTAAAGAATTGTAATGAAGAATTAGTATTCTTAGATAAATTTGTAGAAAAAGGATTAATTGAGAAATTAAAACACTTAGTAAAAACAAATGCAGTAAGAATAACTCATGAAGAAGCAATTAAATATTTGATTGAGTCTGGTAAAGAATTTGAGTTTAAACCAGAATATGGTGAAGATTTGGCTCGTGAACATGAAAAATATTTAACAGAAGAAAAATTTAATGCTCCAGTATTTGTATATGATTGGCCAAAAGATATCAAAGCATTTTATATGAGATTAAATGATGATAATAAGACAGTAGCAGCTGTTGACCTTCTAGTACCAGGTAGTGGAGAGTTAATGGGCGGATCACAAAGAGAAGAAAGATTAGATATTTTAACTCATCGTATGGATGAATTAAAAATGAATAAAGAAGAATTATATTGGTATATTAAATTACGTGAATATGGTGGATGTGTTCACTCAGGATTTGGTATGGGATTTGAAAGATTAATTATGTATTTAACAGGAATTGAAAATATAAGAGATGTCATTCCATATCCTAGAACTCCAGGAAATTGTGATTTCTAAAAGTGTATTAAAAAATGTAAAGAAAGTGAAATAAGAAAACACTTTCTTTTTTTCATGTATATATAGTGTTATAATACTTTTAGAATGGAGAATATGATATGGATATACTTGAGACAAAAACAGACATTGGATTAATCAGAGAAACAAATGAAGATAAAGCAATAGCTCTAATGCATCCTAAAAATAAAAATATTAAATTGCTAGCAGTAGCTGATGGTATGGGTGGTAAAGAAGATGGCGAACTTGCCTCAAATTATATAGTAAATTCTTTAGAAAGATGGTTTAAAAATAAAAGCATTAAAACATTAAATAATACAGTTGAATTAGAAAAACTAGTAAAAAGCTATGTAAAAAGACTTAATACAGCTTTAGTAAGAAAATATGGAGATAATCATTTAGGTTCAACATTAACTCTAGCAATTATAAATAAAAATCATACTTTATTTATAAATTGTGGAGACTCAAGAGGATATATCTATAAAGAAAATGAATTATTTCAAGTAACATCAGATGATTCTGATGTTTGGTATTACTATAAATATGGAGAAGTAGAAAAGGATGATTTAAGATACTTTGTAAACAATAATTTAATAAATTCATGTGTAGGAATATCAAGAGACTTTTGTAGAGTATCATCTGAAATAATAGAAAATGATTATCAAATACTTTTGCTTGTATCTGATGGGGTAACTGATATGATTACTGATAAGAAAATAAAAGAGTTAATAAAAAAATCAAAATCAGAAGAACTATTATCAAATATAATAAATGAAGCTGTAAATGTAGATCAAAACTTATCTGTACCAAAAAAGTTAGAGAAAAAAGCTCTATCTACGTATATAGTTCCTTTTAAAGGAAGAGATAATGCCACTGGTGCAATCTATATAAAAGATGAATAAATTATAAAAAACTTCTCATATTAATAGGGGAGGACTTATGAAAAAAATAATAATTATTATAATTGGAATACTATTTATTACAGGATGTCAAAGTGAAAAACTAACTCCTACATCTATTGTAGAAGCATATCTTTCAAAATACCAAAATTTAGATAAATCTGTATTAAAAGATTTAGAAATGTCACTTGAAGATGAAAAGAATATGACTAAAGAGCAAAAAAAAGAATATAAATCGTTAATAGAAAAACAATATCAAAACTTGTCTTATAAAATAAAGAATGAAGAAATAGTAGGAAATAATGCTACAGTAGAAGTTGAAATTGAAGTATTAGATTATGCAACTTCAATTAATAATTCAAAAAAATATTTCTTAGAACATGAAAGTGAATTTTTAAAAGAAAATGAGGCACAAATAAAGGAAGATGACTTAGACAAAGCAAAAACTTATATTGATTATAAGATAGAAAAATTAAAAGAACAAAAAGATAAAACTAAGTATCAAATAACTTTTGATTTAGAAAAAAGTAAGGAAGTATGGGAGTTAAGAAATCTAAATGAAATTGATAGACAAAAAATACATGGACTATATTAAAGAATAATTAAATTCTATAGTAAAAGTAGACATAAAATAACTTATGTTTACTTTTATTTTTTATAAATATTTGATATACTGAATTACGATAGAGGGTGATTAAATTGTTAGGAACAATTGAAGAAATAATTGATAATAGTGTAATTATAAAATTAAGTATTAATATTAATGAACAACCTAACTTAGTTAATCTTCATGTAATATTTGAAGATGATACTGATAGAAAAGTTGTTGCAGAAGTTGCAAACGTTAACCAAACTAAAATGGTTGCCAATGTAGTAGGTGAAATAAATGATGGAAGATTTACTCCAGGAGCAAGTGTAAAGCCATCTTTTAAATCAAAAATTAGACTTATTGAAATTGGGGAACTTGAATTATTATTTGGTAGTCAAACAACTGCATTTGGTCAAACAAATTTTGGTACAAGTAATGTTTATGAAGGATATAAGATAAATGTTGCAATTAATGACTTTTTTAGTAGTCACTTTGCAATACTTGGAAACTCTGGTGCTGGTAAATCATGTACAGTTGCGTCAATTTTACAAAAATTGTATACATCAAGTCCTACACCTCCAGTAAATTCAGCATTATTCTTCTTTGATGCATATGGTGAATATACACATGCATTTGGTGGATTACATGACTTTAATCCGGCATTAAACTATAAAGCTTATACAACTAATATTATTGATCCAGATTGTGAAATATTAAGAATTCCAATTTGGTTACTAGATGTTGATGATTTAGCACTTTTATTAGATGCTAATAGTCCAACACAATTACCTATAATTGAGAAAACATTAAAGTTAGTTCCAATACTAACAGGTACTAGTGACAATGTTATTAAGAGAAAAAATGACATTATTGCAAGAGCCTTACAAGATATTTTGTTAAGTGGAAATGATTCTACAAAGATAAGAGATCAAGTTATTGGTGTTTTAACAAAGTTTAATACTCCAACACTAAATCTAGAAAGTCAAATAGTTCAACCAGGATATACTCGTACATTTAAACAATGTTTATATGTTGATAAAACAGGAAAAATGCAAGAAATGGAACTTGTAGTAGAATTTGTAAGAGGATATATTATAGAAGACCAAATTAGTATTGACCCAAGTGAAATAAATAAATATTATACATTATCTGACCTTGAACTTGCTATGGATTTTGCTCTTATTTCTGAAGGTATTTTAAAGAGTGATAAGGTTTTTGATACTGCAAATGTTATGAGTGTTAGATTACATACATTAGCAACAGGTGACTCTAGACATTACTTTACGTATCCAAAATATGTAACAAGAGATCAATATATTGATTCATTATTATGGGATAGTAAAACTAATAGTAGAGTACAAATAGTTAACTTTAATATCAACTATATTGATGACCGTCTTGCTAAAGTAATAACAAAAATTCTATCAAGAATGTTATTCTTAAAAGCAAGTACTGAAAAACCGCGTGGTAGTAGAGCATTCCATATAATAATAGAAGAGGCTCACCGTTATGTACAACATGATAGTGATATTGATTTATTAGGATATAATATATTTGAACGTATCACTAAGGAAGGTCGTAAATATGGTGTATTCTTAGCACTAATCACACAACGTCCAAGTGAGCTTTCTGATACATGTATCTCACAATGTGCAAATTTCGTTGTATTAAGAACACTTCATCCAGTTGACTTAAAGTATATAAAAGAAATGGTTCCAAATGTTTCATCGGAAATTGTCTTACAATTAAAAAACTTAAAACCAGGAAATTGTATAGCATTTGGTAGTGCTTTTAAAGTACCAACATCAATGTATATTGATTTACCAAATCCAAGACCTCTTTCCAACAACGTTGACTTGGAAAATGTTTGGTATAAGAAAAAAGAGCCTGAAAATCAAAATGTACAACCACAAAATAGTATGAATCAAATGTTGCAACAAGCAAGTTATGCTCAACAACCCCAAATGATGCAACAACAAATGCCTCAACAACAAGTAGTACAACAACCACAGCAGATGCAACAGCAACAGGTATTAAATCGACAACAAGCAGCAGTTCAAAATTTTGCACAACAAGCAAATGATTCAACAATAATGAGTATAGTAAACCCACAACAACAAATGCCTCTTCCACAAAGAACTCCAACTATGCCACAACAATAGTTAATGTAAATATATGTAAAAAGATAGATTTATTGCCTATCTTTTTTTTATGATAGTATATCATGTTTCAATATATATTTAAATTATAAAAATATAAAATAGTTATTGACAAAATGATAATTGCGAACTAGAATATCTTTGATAAAAAAGGAGATAGTATTATGAAAAAGTTTATGCGTATTTTTTTTCTTTCATGTGTAGTTCTTTTTTTAGGGATTATTAATACAAATGCTGAAGGATTAGTATGTGGAACTACTATGAGATATGGTAGTACAGGTGAGAATGTTAAGGCACTTCAAACACTTTTAAATGAAAAAGTTGGTTGTAATTTGGTAGTTGATGGTTCTTATGGAAGTGCAACAAAAAGTTGTGTAGTTAAATATCAGCAGCAAGCAAATATTCAAGTAGATGGAATTACTGGTCCAGAAACTTGTGGTATGTTAACAGGTACTTTAGAAGGAGCAATTAAAGAGTATCCGGAATCAAGTATAAAAAAGGGAATTATTAGTGTAGATGTTGCTAATGTAAGACAACTTCCATCATTAAATTCTAAATCATTAGGAACAGTAAAAAGTGGAAGAATTGTAAAAATATTAGTAGATGGTAATGAATGGTACAAAATAAAAGCTGGAAAAACAACTGGTTATATTAGAAAAGATTTATTATCAAAAAATTGTATTTTACTAGATATTAGTGATCAAAGATTATATTATTTTACAGAGGGACAATTATTATGGTCAACAAGAGTTGTAACTGGAAATCAAGGTAATCATGATACTCCAATAGGAAACTATACTTTAAATCCTAATAATTTAGAGCAAGATAGATATTTAAAAGGAACAAATGATAATGGTACAAAATATAATGCTCATGTTGATTATTGGATGCCTTTTATATTAGGTAAAGGAATAGGTTTCCATGATGCTTCTTGGAGAAGTAATAGTGAATATACAAAAACAAGATTCCAAGGTAATGGAAGTCATGGATGTGTAAACATGATGCATGACGCTGCTCAAAAATTATATGAATCAACTACTGAATCTATTAGTGTAGTAGTAAGAAAATAAGTTCTAGAAGTCTAGAACTTTTTATTATAAATAAAAAAATTACTAATAATATAAATATAGAATAAAATATTAAAAAACATTTGGTATAATAAAAGATATATATAGTTAGGAGGGATTATGGAAAGACAGAAATTTTTAAAAAGAATATTTATAATATTAGGAATTACTTTAGTACTAATAATAATTATTTTTTTCTACAAAGAATATAAAATTCATACTGCAAAAAGATACGTCGAATTAAATACAACAACAATAGAAGTATATAGTGATATAAAGTTATCAGATATAATAAAAAAAATAAATGGAAAACTAGTTAAAGATGAAAAAGTAGACACTACAAAGTTAGGTGAGAAGGAAATTAAATTTAAATATGTAAATGATGATAATATTACACTTACTCATAATATTTCAATTAATATAGTTGATACAACTCCTCCAATTATTGATAAAATATTAAATTATAGGATTACTAAGGGAGATACAACATATATTTCTAAGAGTCTGTTTTGTGGAGATAATTATGATTCTAATCCTAAATGTTATATTGAAGGACATTACGATGTAAATACTCCAGGAACTTATAAAGTGACTTATAAGGGTGTGGATAGTTCAAAAAATGAGTCATCTTATAATATGAATATTATTGTTAAAGAGCCTTCAACAACTACTAATAAATCAACAAATAATTCAGGTACATCGTCAGTTTCTGGAACAAAATTTACAGATATAGTAAAAAATTATAAGAATAAAAATACTGAAATAGGAATAGATGTATCTCATTGGCAAGGAAATATTAATTTTAAAGAAGTAAAAAAAGCAGGAGTAGAATTTGTTTATATAAGAGTTGGTAGAGGAAATGGAATAGGAAAGGAATATGTATTAGACGATAAATTTAAAAAAAACATAGAAGGATTTAATAAAGTAGGAATACCGGTTGGAATATATTTTTATTCTCATGCAAATAGTAGGAAAGACGCTATTAATGAAGCAAAATGGATAATGAATAAAATAAGAAATTATAATGTATCTTTAGAGATTGTTTTTGATTGGGAAAACTGGGATAGTTTTCAAGAGTATAATTTAAGTTTTTATAAATTGACAGATGCCGCTAATGCATTTGTAAAAGAAGTTGAAAAAAATGGTTATAAGGGCATGGTTTATAGTTCAAAAAATTATTTAGAAAACATTTGGCTTAAATTGGATTCTAGAATTTGGCTTGCTCATTATACTAATGAGACTAACTACCAAGGAAAATATAGGGTATGGCAAATATGTAATGATGGGATAGTGGATGGAATTTCAGATAATCAAGTTGATATAAATATAAGATATAAAAAATAAGTGCCTATAAATATTTATAGATACTTACTATTAAATTATTACTTTTAGTATTTTTAATAATTCCATTATATTTATATTTGCCAACTCTTTTAATACTAAAAGTATCTCCTTCACGTAATTTATATGAAGTGTTTTTTAAGAAATCATAATTTAAAATGATTTCTTTTTTCTTTAATAAATCACTAATATTATTTCTACCAGTATGAATAATTGAACTAACTATAGTATCAATTCTATTACTTGAGACAATAAATTCAAGTTTTTCATAAGCTCTTTCATAATTTTCTAGAGTACTAATAGGTAGTTCAATGAGTTGTATTCTAGCATTCTTAATCATTAAAAAGTTAGTTTCAAAATAATTTCTAATTATATCTAAGACATATACATAATAATGTCCATCAATTATTAAAACATCTCCAAATAGTTCACCACTAATATTTAAAGAGTATATACTTCCTAAAATATCTTGATGTCTTAATTCTACATTACATTTAATTTCATAAAGAATAATATTAGGCATATTTCTATTATAAATAATGTTTTTTTCACTATCTTTATATGGATAAAAAATAGAATATTCACCTTTTTTTAATTTAGATTTAACTTCATTTAGTTCTTTAGGGTCGAGAAAAAAAGTAAATTGTCCGTTTCTTAATCTTGTTAAATTCTTTTCTATATAATACATAAAGTCTCCTCAAACACAAGTATTATAACATAAAAATTATTGCACTAATAATTAAAAAAGTATAAAATGTTTTTTGGTGACGCAAAATGATGGAAATAATAGATGAAAAAACAAAAAAAAGATTAGATACTATAAGCGAATGCTTTGATTTAGAAGACTATTTTAAGAAAATAGAAAGTAAAAGTAAAGATATATATTATCAAACAGTTGCTCTTGTAATAACAAAAGACAAGTTAATTGCTAGGCCTGATTTCTGCTTACATGTAAATGCTGCAACGGAGATTTATAAAAGAGAGTTTCCCAATTTTAAAAAATTTACTGATGACTATAAAGATGAGTTTGTTTTTTGGGGAGAAGAAGGTTCCAAACAATATGGAACAGTAAATTCATGCCTTTCAATATCAGGAAAATTCTTTCCATTATATATACCAGAAAGCTTATCGGTTTTTCAGTATGAACAAATTTGCAGATTAAAAGAATTAGGTGAAAAATATGGAATAGAGTTTGCTGTAAATATAAAAGATGAAAATGATAATTATTATAATTTATGTGAAGTAATGGATAAATTAGAAGAAAGAACTAAATTCAAAACGAAAAAGAAATAGTTCTTTTTTTTAATATTTTAATAATATATAATTAAATCAAGGTGATAGAATGATTGATTTAATAGAAATAGAAATAAGATGTGGAATAATACCAAAATATAATATTTTACTAATACCAAATAAAAATATATGTTATATAAATAATAAAAAATATGAAGTAAAGGAAGTATTTTTATATAAAGTAATTGTAAAGCAAAATTGAAAATGTCTTAAAAATTTTTAAATATCAGCACCGTC